>JAESFW010000150.1_pt1 | contig 112444 bp, 107 predicted proteins | sample 9269481 | NCBI WGS metagenome assembly JAESFW01 (sample SAMN14515350, study PRJNA621654) | algae metagenome | isolation source: Lyngbya sp. HA4199-MV5 and co-occurring heterotrophs from soil with... | place: USA: Ahupuaa O Kahana State Park, Hawaii | collected 2009-07-21 | reverse complement strand
ATGCCGAAAGGCTCGAAGCTTGTCAAAATTACTCATAGTCAAGTGATTTGAAACGTCCTTGACTATTAAGCAGTCAGATCGTTCGGTCTGGCTGCCTTTCCTCGCTCTTTAGTCTAAACTCCAGTAATAACTGTAGTGACCCAAAGGAAACCCGAAAAGTTGCCGTTCTCGCCTGTGGAGCCAGGTTATGCTTCAGCCAAAACGATCGTCCTGGTGCCGCTTTCAGAAGATCCATCTTTTTTCGCGAGAATGACCTTTTACGCCGATTGTTTGGATACTACAGGAGTTGGTTCAGAGGGCTTCGGTTCTTCTAGCGGTAAGCCCAGCACGTCATGATACAGCTTGTTGTACTCGACAGCAGACTTATCCCAACTGAAATTCGCTGCCATGCCGCGCTGTTGCAGTTTGCGCCACGCATCTTTAAACCGGAAGCCTTCCCATGCCCGCACCATGCCTGTATAAAGATCTAGCGGTTCATAGCGATCGAAGGCATAGCCCGTTCCCTTTTCGTTAGCAGGATCATGCGGTTCAACCGTATCCACCAGCCCCCCGGTACGCCGCACGATCGGCACACAGCCATAGCGTAACGACAGCATCTGGCTAATGCCGCAGGGTTCAAAGCGAGACGGCATCAAGAAGGCATCACTACCCGCATAAATGCGGCGCGACAACGCTTCGTTAAACAGCAGATACACCGACATGCGACCGGGATAGCGCGAGGCTAACTGCCACATCTGGGTTTCGTAGTAGCGATCGCCCGTCCCCAACAGCACAAACTGCGAATCGGTATATGCCATAAAGCGGTCTAGCACCTGGAGTACCAGATCCAACCCCTTTTGCTCGACGAGGCGTGTCACCATGCCAATCAAAAAGGCACCCGAATTGACTTCTAACCCCACTTCTTCTTGCAGCGCAATCTTGTTGGCTTTCCGCTGATCGAGCGTCTCTGCCGTAAAGGTCTGCGTCAGGCTCTTGTCGATCGTTGGGTCATACGACTCTGTATCAATACCGTTCACAATGCCCGATAGCTTGCCGCTGATAAACGACAGCAACCCTTCCAGCGATTCACCATAGGCAGCCGTTTGAATTTGCTGAGCGTAGGTGGGGGAGACGGTGTTGACGCGATTGGCAAACTGTACCGCTGCTGCCATTGTGTTGTGTCCCTGCATATACCACGGGCACCAGGTCATTTGCTCCAGCTTCCAGCGCCACGGTCCCTGATACGCCAGATTATGAATGGTGAAGACGGTCGCAATATCGGGCGACTGGTGCATCCAGACGGGAATCATGCCCGTGTGCCAGTCGTGACAGTGAATAATGTCGGGCTTCCAGTAGTTCCAGGCAAATTCAGCCGCACCGTTGGCAAAGAGAGTGAAGCGCCACTCTTCCATATCGCCCGCATAAATATGCCTTGGCAAGAAGGATGGATGTCCGAATAAGTATAGTGGCACATCGGTTCCAGGCAACACCGCTTCGTACACATCAAAGCTCTGAAACATCGCGCTGCCTGACCAGATAGGCTCCTTGGGCACGGTCATTTTGTCGGGTAGAAAGCCGTAGTAGGGCAGAAAAATCCGCACATCATGCCCCATTTTTCGCAGCACTTTGGGAAGCGCCCCCACGACATCTCCCATCCCGCCCACTTTCGCGATCGGCGCTGCTTCTGCGGCAACAAACAAAATTCGCATGTTGAGTCTCGCTCTCCCTCAAGGACTGCATCAGGTCTTGCTCAAACGCTACCAGCTTTCTGCTCCCAACGGGTAGATCGATCGCAGTTATTGCCCAATTTGTAGGGGAAGGATAAGGGATGAGGGATGAAGGGTGAAGGATAAAAAGCTGACTCCTGACTGCTCCATCAACTCAAAACTCAAAACTCTCAAGTCGATCGCTCTTTAAGAACACGTTAAGAGTTTAAGAACTTGTTAAAAGATGAGGACAACTGAATTTCTCTGTGTAACGTGAGAAGCAAGATACCTCCTAACTGCGTCTCTAGCCCTGTGAGTTGCCAACGCTGCGTCACTTCACAGGGCTTTTATCTGGCTTCATCTTTTATCTGGCTTCATAGCGTTCTCACTCTTTGACTGGGCGCGATCGCGTGATGTCAATGATGATCGCCCCGCTAAAGTCTGGAATGGGTGCAGCAGGCTTGCACAAACGCACTTGTACTTGTTCTACAGGGACGGACATCAACGATGCGGTGGGATACAGGACAGCATCGGCGATCGCGGTGGCTAGGCGCTCTAACAAGGTGAATTTTGAGGTTTTCACGAGTGTCTGGACAGAGGCAATGATGGAGCGGTAGTCGAGGGTGTCACTCAGGCGATCGCTCTGCCCTGCTACCGCAAGATCCAACCACAGCGTCAAGTCCACTTCAAACCACTGCCCCAGAACTTGTTCCTCTGGTAGAGCACCCGTATAGCCATAGCAGCGAATGCCGTTGAGCTGAATCCTATCCATGCGTTGAATCCTGAACTGGAAGCAAGAGACCTTTGCCATTACCGCTGCATCGCTTGACGTGATGAGCGCGATCGCCTCAAACCTCTATCCAGTCTACGGGTTTAGGCATGAACTAAAACCTCGGAAGTTTAAGCTATCACATTGGTCACGATGCCTGCTGCCTGGTTTAAACCTCCGAGGTTTGAATCGATCGGGATTTCTTGCTCAAATAAGGTTGACAGATTGGCTCCAGTTTGAGAAGCTAAAGATCGTCTGAATTTCGCGGGTGTAGCTCAGTGGTAGAGCGTCACCTTGCCAAGGTGAATGTCGCGCGTTCGAATCGCGTCACCCGCTTCCCCTGCAGGGCTTTCGCGCCTTGATGTAACGGCAAGCTTCCAAGCGGTTAATTGTCCAACTGCTATCATTTCGCGGTGGCAGTTGTGTTGTCTTGACTTAGAGTTTATACCAGACACGGCTGTTTCATTTCAGTGAGCGAGTGTGATTGGCAACGGATTTGTAGCGGATGAAGCGGATAAATGATTTATGAGTAGCGAATGAAGACATCTGTTTCATCCGCTTGCCGTCCGTTGCTAGCGTTTGGGCAGCAGAATGAAATAGCCCTGCTGTAGCAGACCTGAGTTTGAAGCTTAGAATTTTGGCTTTAGGCAAAAGCCCCGGACAATTTGTCCGAGGCTTTTACGTTGCGTTGATCGCGCTTTGCTATGCGGCTCGTTTTGGCGAGTTGGTTGGTGCTGACACCGTCTTCGCTCGCTTCTTCTCTTCTGACTGTCGAGCGCGTTCTAACTGTTGAAGAGCAGACAGCATTTCCGCTTTTTTGAGGTGCTTGTTCTTCCCATGAGCATCGCGCCATTTGATGCCAGCTTGCTGGCACTGTTGCCGCAGTTGTTCGACTGGGGAGAGCTTGCGTTTGGTAGGCGAAACGGGTTCAGTCACGGTTGCTTGACGCTGTGTGGTCTGATACGTCCGCCAACCAGGAACTTGATTCATGCGACGATGCGTGTGTAAGGCAAAGGCGCTGGCAATGTAACCAATACTAAACACTTCAACGGCAAGAGATGCCTGCGAAAAAAAGTATGACATTGGTAAAAACTCCTGAAGACATTAGGATGTGTCCCACTGATCCCAGCGTGGAGAGGGAATGTAGCGCGTGCTGGGAAATAACACCGATCGTGTGTACCGCATTGGACTTTAGAAACATCGGGTTACGCGCATTGTAATAGAAGATCCTCGAACGATCGCGTCGCTTTTAAAGAAATTTTTAAGCTTGTCAACGTCTCCCGACATTACAGCAGATAGCGATTGGGTGGGCTATTGCTAGGGGCTGTCATCAATTACTACTACACAGTGCTTGCAGCAAGGGTTCCAGCCCCTAGCCTGGTGTATTGGAACGGGCGTGACACTGCTGATATTGCAAGGTTTCAGAGCTAATTGATGACACGCCCTAGAAGCGTTGGCGGCAGAGCCGCTCAAACGCCGTTCCTAGCCAGAAGCCAGGAACGAGTGCTTGGTCAGGCTTTTTTCTGGCAGACGTGACACAAGAGGGGTCAATCGCTTCTAATGGCTCGTCTGGGCAACCGCTTCGGCTTTGGATCTAGACAAATCTTGAAAAATGATCTGTTCCGCAATTTGCGCTTGGGGCGGCTTGCTGGCAATTTTGTCTCGCCGATCGTCCTGCTGTCGAAGGTGCTCCGGCTGTTGTGCCACTTGCTGCTGTCGATAGGTATCTACCGCACGGGCGATCGCAGTCAGTCGTCGGTTTTGGTCATGCGTAATCGTGCTTTCTGAGTTACCCAAACCCGGTGCATCCCAACGATGACGTTGCACATCCCAATACGATTGAGTGCGCGCCCACAGCACCGCTTCTGAACTCGCAAGCCCGCGATCGTGCGCTTTTTTCAACCATTCAACATATCCAGGCGTGTCCAACGCTGCCAGAGGAGACTGATTGGCAAGGTCAACCGCGTTCAGCTCTTCTTCCAAAGAAAGCGTCAGGCGATGCAATGCAGCTCGTTGTCGAAGGGTATCTGCCTGTGCCTGCAAGCGCCGTAGCTGCTTCTCATCAGCCTCCTCGGGAGACTGCGCCGCATGTTGATACGAGAAACTGCCCAGATTCCAAACTCCATTGCCCGGATCGGAGTGTCCGTAATAAGCACGGGTCTTGTTGCCATCGGCGGTGCGAGTACCTTCCGCATGACCGACGGCGCGTGCGACGAGAGAGTCAGAGCCACCGTCAAAAAGGTCTGACGAAGCCACGGTTGGAGCAACTGGCTTGACAGTTGGCAACGAGTTTGGTGTGGCAGATTTTGCCTGTCTATCCGGTACCGCGAAGGATAGCGCGATCGTGTCTTGCTGGCGATCGTCGTCTTTGTCCACATCAGTATTGCTGGCGATCGCCGCTGTGGCTCTTTCAGGGTGGGTCTGTTCTACCTGAGCTACTGTGAAGTCGAGGTTGATTGAGTCTTGAGCATGTGCTGGCAGAATCCAGGCAACCAAGATGAACAGCACCACCAAAGAACATCTAATCCCAGGCTGAATGGAGAGTGAAATCATGCTTAAGACATGAACACAGAACTTTGGTGGGAGCTGATCGTGTTGCATAGTCAGAATGTCTCTTGAGACAGCAGAACTGGTGAATGATAAGCAGCATTACTTCTGCTCAAAATTTAGTACAAATGTATTAATTTGGCAAGACACAACTATTCCTCAAAGCAGCCGTTCTTGAGGAAGTTGGCAGGTCGCCCGTTGTTAGCGCAGCAAGAAAGCAGGAGCACAGCGAGACAGCAGGACGATCGGTTGCCCGGTTGCATCTCGCGTTAGGCTTTCTATCAACAGTTCTTCTATCTGACCGTTAGGATCATGAATTAAATAACATCGGCAACTTCAGGCTTTTACCTGTACGGGCGCAGCATTCGGCAGGTGTCTCTGGGCAAAGGCAAGGACTTTCTACCGAATGCTACGCCCCTACGCAGAGAATTACACCTTAATAAATCCACGATCGTTAGGATGCCAAACTCGTCGCCCTGGATACCACAGCTAACGGATGATGGCTCGTTTACCTTTTTCTCAGACGAATTTGGCGAGGCGTTCCATAGTCGTCAGGGTGCCAGGGCAGAAGCGTTTCAAAAATTTGCTCAGGCAACAGCGCTAGTGCAGAAAGCCCAGCAAGATCGTGTGTGGCTCCTGGATGTTTGCTACGGTTTGGGCTACAACACAGCCGCTGCGCTAGAAACGATATGGGCTGTGAATCCCAACTGCCAGGTAGAGCTTTACGGGCTGGAGTTAGATGCAACGGTACCGCAGGCTGCGATCGCACCTCCCCTGCTCGCTACCTGGTCACTCACTGTACAGACTGTTTTGCAGCAGATGGCGCTCACCCATACCTGCGTTACGCCTTTCTTAACCGCAACGCTCTTGGTAGGAGATGCACGCCAGACTATTCAGTCTCTTTGTCATCAAGGATTTCAAGCAGATGCCATTTTCTTTGACCCGTTTTCACCGCGTCGCTGCCCACAATTGTGGACGATCGAGTTTTTTACACATGTTGCACGTTGTTTAGCACCCAACGGCAGGTTAGCCACCTATTCACGCGCAGCAGCCGTGCGATCGGCCATGCAAGCAGCAGGGCTGGCGATCGGCACCATTCTACTTGGCTCGACTCATCTCCCGCATGAGTGGTCACAGGGGACGATCGGCAGCTTTGATGGACAGACCCTACCACCCCTTGCACCGATGGAACAAGAGCATCTGCAAACGCGGGCAGCCATCCCCTACCGCGATCCTACGTTAAGCGACCCAGCAGAGGTGATTCTGGAGCGTCATCAGCAAGAGCAAGTGCTGTCCCTGCTGGAATCAACCTCAAGCTGGAGACGACGTTGGCATATCCGATAGCGCATCAAGGGTAAATGACTATAGCAAATGGCAGGAGGCAGAGGGCAGAGGGCAGAAGGCAAAACCTTGCCTAGCAGTGCTTTGATGATGATATGTCCTAATCAACCTCTCGACTGCTATAGCACCTCACCATCGGCTGCCACGCTTGCCTTACTACACGTTCTGGCACGGCTTTGCAGGGGTATCTCTACGTTTCTTTGCGATCGATCCATTTCTGCACCGTAATTGGCTCGTAGGCAGCGAATGTATCTAGCAACCGATCCGGGTCTTGCGCTTCTAAAATGAGCGATCGGTGGGCGGGACGGACGAACTGTTCTGCTGTCGCGTGATCGGCTAATGCAATGAGTCGATCGTAATAACCCTCGATATTGAGCAAGCCACAGGGTTTTTGATGGAAGCCGAGTTGTGCCCAGGTCAGCACTTCAAAAAATTCTTCAAAGGTGCCGAAGCCGCCTGGAAGCGCAATAAAGCCATCTGACAGATCCGCCATCATCGCTTTGCGTTCGTGCATGGAACTGACGATGTGAAGCTGCGTCAACCCTTTGTGCGCTAGTTCTTTCTCAACTAAAGCCTGGGGAATGACACCGATCGCCTTGCCACCTGCTGCGAGAACAGCATCCGCGATCGTGCCCATAAGTCCCACATTGCCACCGCCATAGACCAAACCCAGCCCACGCTTGACCAGTGCTTGACCCAATGCCTGGGCTGCCAGTTTGTAAGCGGGTCGGGTGCCCAGGTTGGAGCCGCAGAAAACGCAGATGTACTTCATCATAAGGAGAAGTGGCTAGAGAGGCTCGATGTTGAGCATGAAACAACTGGGTATCGTTCTCATAATCGTTTCTTGTCTGGTTTGGCTGGCGATCGCGGCGGTGCCACTGCTGCCATTCACGCTGGCGCAAAAAGCCGCGATCGTGCCGGGGTTGCTGATTGGAGGTGAGGTGATCTTTTGGTGTGGTGCGCTGCTGGTAGGCAAGGAGGTTGCAGCCCGCTACCGAGAACGGCTCAATCCTCGCTTGCTATGGCAACGGTGGAAACGTTCGTCTCGAAAGTAGCCAAAGTAACGGGTTAGAGGGCTTCGAGTTCTACGTTAGATAGCACTTGCAGACGAATGGTGCGATCGCCACCGCCTGTTAATGACGTTTCGATGATGTCTCCTGAAAGGGGAGCAAGGCAACTGAGGAGCGATCGCAAATGAGGGGTACTGGCACCACTATCAAGGTAAAGCCGCTCAGAGAGAGCATTGAGCCGCTTCCAGGTGAGGTAAAGCTTGGTTACGGTTTGCTCAAGCTGAGCCGCATGATTGACCAAATCCGCCGCCGAACTGAGGCATCCGAGGCGGAGCGCTTCTTCCAATGCCAGTTCTAAATCCAGCGATTCATGGTTCAATGCCTGCACATTCGCCGCCGCTTCTAGATAACGCCATAGATACTTCGCTTCGGAGGTGGCTTGCTTCAGCGTATCCACATCGGGCGTTTCGGCGACCGCATCTCGAATGGAGGTCTGATGGCTCTCCGGGAGCTTCTGCATTTCCTTCACCAAGGGAGCCAGATATTTCGCTGGAATGGTGTGGTCAGCCGCTTTCTGCTTGACTTCAGTGGGTAGCAGATCGGAAGTCATCGCCGTCCAATCGTCTGATAATTGGCGGACTTCGCGGCGGGTGATGCGATCGCCCCGATGGGCGGCATCGCTCACCATTTGCTGCACTTCAGGAGCCGAGTGCGCCGTTTCTACAAAGGCGCGTTTGCTAAACTGATTGACATCTTCTGGTTCCAGATAGCCGCCATCCAAAAGGGTATCGGCACTGTTTGCCAGTTCGATCATGGCATATGCTTGACTTTTGCTGATCTCCCGATCTTTCAGCCAGTTGAGGAATCCCGTACCGCGTCCATCACCATGACGCTTTTCGCGATCGCGCACTGCCCGCAAGATCCGCCCGCGCCAGATGTCGGTTTGGAGGTCAAAGCGATCGCAGACCTGCCACGCCTGCTCCACCTGCTGCTGAAACTCCAGTTCGGGAATGTGCTCATCTTCTGGGTCAGGCAACCGAAAGTGAAGATCGACACTCGGTTCAAAAGCTCTCGAAACGCTATGGATAGCGTCTAAACGTGGGGGTGCTTGTACCATTAGCGTACTCAGGCAACAGTCGCATCATTATGGCACGGCTTGAGCGAGGCTGGGAAGGGGAAGAGGGATGTGTTTTTGCCGTTGCCCGCATGGATACTTTAGCTAAACAGCGATCGAGGTTTAGAGGCGCACGATCATGCCAACGACTGAACCGGGTATTTGCGGTGTCATTTCGTAGCAACTGAAGCAATTCCAAATTCAAAACTTTAGGAGGAGTCAGTTGCCGGGGAAGGGTCTGTGTCAGAGAGTATAAAATTAATCAGATGCTGCCAACTGGTGAACAGGAAATATTTGGTGAAGCTGAGGATATTCGGAAAGACCCCTTTATGAGTCTCGCGCTTTTAGCGAATTCGCTGATCGGAAGAGTTAACCAACTGCAAGACGGTGTGAAACTCGCTGAGGAGGTATTGGTTGAAGCAAGTTTACCTGCGGCGAGTGATTGGGAATGTTAAGCTACGTTCTGGCAAACGCTTTCAGACTTGTAAGATATCCTGTGCGATCGCTTCCAGTACAATCATCCAAATTCCACTGAGTATCACCCATGACCTATCAGTATCTACTCGATACTAATATTCTTTCAGATCTGGTCAAGCATCCTCAGGGTCGAGTGTTTCAACAGATTGCAACGATCGAGGAAGGCAGCGTTTGTACGAGCATCATTGTGGCGTGTGAACGGCGATTTGGAGCGGTTAAGAGCGGTTCTTCTCGCCTGACTCAGCAGCTAGAACGCATTCTTGAAGTCTTGCCAGTGCTGCCCCTAAAGCCACCAGTCGATGAATGCTACGCCGCCATTCGTACTCACTTAGAGCAAGCAGGAACCCCGATCGGTGCCAATGACTTGCTGATTGCGGCTCATGACCTGGCTCTTGATATAACTCTAATCACAGCAAACACTCGTGAATTTGAGCATGTGCCTGCTTTACGTTCAGAGAATTGGTTGCTTTAAATGAGAAATTGAATCAACTTAAACTCTCCCTACTCCCCATTCCCCATTCCCCACTCCCTACTCCCCACTCCCCCTTTATGCCTTCCCCCCCCATCGGTATCATCATGGGCAGCGATTCAGATTTGCCCACCATGCAGGACGCGATCGCGGCTTGCGAAGAATTTGACATCCTCTGCGAAATCGGCATTGTCTCAGCACATCGCACACCCGAGCGCATGGTGGACTATGCCCAACAGGCACACATTCGAGGACTGAAGGTAATTATCGCGGGTGCAGGTGGTGCGGCACACTTGCCGGGAATGGTGGCAGCACTCACGCCTTTACCTGTAATCGGCGTGCCTGTGATTAGTCGTCACCTGCAAGGACTGGACTCGCTGTATTCGATCGTCCAAATGCCCGCTGGAGTGCCCGTCGCAACGGTGGCGATCGGCAATGCCCGTAACGCCGGACTCCTCGCCGTACAAATTCTGGCAACCCACAATCCGGCACTGCTCGAAAAAGTGCAACAATATCGCCAGAGCCTCGCTCAAATCGTGATTGAAAAGCAGGCGAAGCTCCAGGAAAAAGGCTACAAGCGCTATTTGGATGAGGAGATGAGGCTTTAGTAGAGGCAGAGGGCAGAAGGGAGGTTGTTAGTTGTTAGTTGTTGGTTGTTGGTTGTTAGCAAGAGTCAGAAGGATGAGGGATAAAGGCTCAAAGGCTGGCTCCTGAATTCAAAATTCCTTCCCCCTACTCCCTACTCCCCACTCCCCACTCCCTACTCCCTGTACCCCACACCCTATACTCCTACTTAAAGCGTTTCGGGATCGATGCCACGATCGCGCAACTTCGCCAGCAGTTCTTCTCGTAATTGCCGTTCGTGCGCCGCTTGTTGTGCTGCGATTGCTGCCTGCTCATCAGGAGTAGGATAGCGATTGCCGTTCTCGTCAAACCAGTACAGCCATTCGCGCTCCCAGGCGGCATAGGTGCCCTGCCCACGCCCGATCGCAATGCCTGCTTCGGGCATCCAGAACGGCTCACCGGATTGTTTCACATAGCGATCTTTCTCCAGACGATAGACCTCAAAAGGTTCGTGGTTGGGGCGTTGGCGACTGTGGTTGTAGATGACGTAATACAGTGCTCCCAACTCGACATACTTCGCCATTTTGGTGTCGTACTCGCCGTTATAGGTTTCCGAAACGGTTTCCAGCACTAGCAGCGGCACAACGTTGTTTTCGCGCCACAGGACGTAACTCAAGCGCCCCCGACCGCCTCGCTTTCGTCGTTCTACGCCCAAACTGAGAAAGCCATCGGGAATGATGGGCACATAAGGCGGCTCAGGAATGTAGTAAATGCCCATATCTACGCCAAAAAACCAGTTCTGGCGATCGTCCCAGATGGTTGCCAGAATGGTCAGCAGCAAGTTTGGGATCAGGTTTTGCAGCTCGTTATCCACAGGCGTATCATCCGAAGAAGGCAAGTCCTCATCGGTGGGAAGGTAATGTAACGGATCGTACTGTTGTACCATGACCAGTCCTCTTTGGGCTGATGGGGCTGTATTTTAAGTTAGATAATGATGAAGTTGTGCGGTGATATGTAGCTTTAAATCCTTGCTGGAAGCCTCCGCTCCATCCACACCAACGTAGTGTTAGGTTGATGCAGGGCAATAGATATAGCGTAGTACACTCTGCAAAGGTGAACTTATTAACGAAAAAGGGAGGTTTTTGATAATATAGAGTGGCAATTTATTCTGTATTATCGGAACCGATAACAATGCTTGAGGCTTCTAGAGCAGGGCAATATGTAGAACAGCTAGAGGGCTACAAAGCTTTTATACCTAATGCACTGCCGCCTGTACCTGAGATTATTATGGATCAGGAAATGTGGAATTTGCTATCTGAAGCAGATCGTGCGTTGGGTCGCCTCGACGGAGCAACGGATGCGCTCCCAAATCCAGATTTATTTGTCTTTATGTACGTTCGTAAGGAAGCAGTGTTGTCAAGCCAAATTGAGGGTACACAAGCATCTTTGATTGATGTTCTAGAATTTGAATCTCAGGCTTTAGAGCCAAACAACCCTCAGGAGGTAGCAGAGGTCGTAAACTACATCTCTGCAATTAATTATGGTCTTGAGCGACTCAAAGAGTTACCCGTATCTTTGCGATTAATTCGAGAAATTCACCAAGAACTAATGAAAGGAGTGAGAGGTGCTGAACGCAGTCCAGGAGAGTTTCGCCGTAGTCAGAATTGGGTTGGTGCAGGAGGATGTTCTCTAGCTGAAGCAATGTACGTTCCGCCACCACCTCATGAAATGCTTCGATCGCTGGGTAATTTAGAGAAATTTTTGCATAGCCCACAACCGATGCCCACATTAATTAAAGTTGGATTAGCCCACGCTCAATTTGAAACAATTCATCCTTTTCTTGACGGTAATGGAAGAACAGGACGATTACTGATCACCTTCCTGTTGTGTGAGCAAAATATACTGCAACGCCCTCTACTTTATATTTCTTACTATTTCAAAAGATATCGCGCTGAATATTACGATCGTCTCCAGGCTATCCGAGATAGTGGTAACTGGGAAGGTTGGCTCAAATTCTTTTTGCGTGGTGTTTATGAAGTCGCTCAAGAAGCTGCTGCTACTGCCCGGAAAATAGTCAACTTAAAAGAAGAACATCGCCAATTAGTACTCGATAACATGGGGCGTAGATCAGGTAATGTGATCGCCTTACTTGAGAGTCTTTATTTCAGACCAATCTTTACTGTAGAACATGCTGAAGCAGTTACGAATCTGTCATATCCCAATGCAAACTCTTTAATTAGAGATCTTAGCAATATAGGTCTTCTGCAAGAAATTACTGGACAAAAACGCAACCGGGCTTTCTCTTATGCGCCGTACTTGGCTGTTTTCCAGGATTCCTAGTAGTAACTTGCGACTTAATACATTAAGCTTTGGGCGATCGCTCACGTAAAAGGGCGCTTGAGCTAAGCCCTTTCAAGCATCTGTACCGTTGCGTCGCACTTTTTCAAAAAACTCAGGGAAATTCTTTAGCTCATCCATCGATTGCACAGGCGGAAACTCGATCCAATTGGCTTTGACTTCCGATCGATCGACATAGGCATAAAAAGCGTCTCGATCGTCCCGATGGGTCAGCAAATAAGCCCGTAACTCCTTGCGAGTCATAGCACTAAAGTCAGGCTTCATCATTCAAACCTCCACTTAGGGTTGGGACGAATCGAAACTTAAGCTTTGGGCGATCGCTTCTTGGGGCGTTTCCAGACCTGGCGTTCGGCTTTTTCGCGTTCGTAGGCGATGAGTTTGCCGTAGTATTCGTGCTTGCTCAGGTTCATCGATAGGTAGACGTGCTTTCGCATATTGCCAAAGCCTTTGCGGGCAAAAAACTTGAGCGCGGGCGTATTTTCCGGGTCAGTATCTACCATCATGAACCGTGCGCCGTCGTCAATCATACGCTCAACAAGTTTATCCACCAGTTTGTCGGCAATGCCGCGTCGATGGAAGGCAGGATTCACGCCCAGCCAGATGATGTAGCCATACGTCCAGGAGGCTTTGTTGATAATGGTGCCGAGAATGAAGCCCGCCAGTTGATCTTCCACTTCAGCCACCAGGCAGTATTCTGGGTCGGTGTTGTATAGCCCAATCACTTCCCATTGATCCCAGGTGCGGTAGATGTAGGGATACAGGTCGCTGGTAAAGAGGGTTTCGCCCAGGTGGAAGACAGGCGCAAGATCATCGATTTCCATCTCGCGGACATCGATCGCCAATTGAGGCTCTTCAGAGGGTTTTGCAAGGTCGGTCATAGAGCAAGCTTACTTTAGTGCTGTACCCAGGAATGCGAGGATTCGCTTTAGTGCCTGTTGCCCATCTGCAAGGTCAAGATTGAACTGGTATTCGTGTTCTAACGGTGGCGTGTGGTCGTTGGGGTAGAACAACGTATCGGTTCGCACGCCTGCTTGTGTCAGTTTTTTGGCTAGGGCGACTGATTGAGGCGCAAGGGGATCGGCGTTGCCAGTCGTAATAAACGAAGGCGGGAAATTTTTAGTGACGTAGTTGATGACTGCAAAGCTTTGAAAGGCTGGATCCGTCAAAAAAGCTTTCGTGCCTGAGTATGACCACATCACCGTTTTGAGAAAGGAGCCGAACGAGCCGTTATAGTTCACGCTTTTGGGATCGTAGGCACCACAATTTAGGAGGGTTGCTTTGAGTTGACCTGGCTGCAATGCGGGTCGAATGCCTATCGTCTTTGCATAAGCAGGGTTTGTGACGATCGCAGCCATTTGTGATGCCATCTGAGCACCCGCCGAATCGCCTGCCAACACAAAACGGTTCGTATCAATATGGAGGCGCTTTGCCTGCTGTTGAAGATATTGGAGAGCATCGTTGATCTGGAATAGTGGCGTGGGATATTGGTGCCCCGGCGCGATCGAATACCCAACCCCAACCGCCGTGTAGCCGTGAGACGCAAGAATCTTCAGATAATTTGCCACATGGCTTTTGTTGCCAGAAATCCAGGCTCCGCCATGCACCCAGACGATCGTTGGGAGAACCTGATCCGAAGACTGGAGGGTTTGTGGATAAAACACGTCGAGCAGCGCATCTTGATCATTCGCACGGTACGGTTCATTAAGAATCGCGTTGACACCAGGAGGCACATGCTTCTCAAGCTTCTGCGAGATCTCAACCGCACCCTTGTCAAAGCCATACCGAATCAAAAGCGCTTTCGGGTAGGGACTGAGCTGAATGCTGGCATAAGCCGCTAAACCAAGCAGGACAAGACCAACCAGTAGCCAGCGAACCCATTTCCAGACTGCGGCGCGACGGTGAAGGTGAGGTCGGTTTTGTCGAAGACCCTCTGCTGGCGTGTACCGACGATACTCAGGCATAAGGTTTACATGTCCCTACTGCACATCAATCTGCTCGTATCGTAGCCGTACACAGACCCAAAAAGCGCATCGCCGTCTACTTCGGTAAGAAAGCGCTAACTTCATTCCTCACACCTCATAACGAGACTTCTTGAATATCAGCAAGCTTGGGTAACGAGACATTGGCTGGATCGCTTTGAGTCTGCGACACATGATCCTGAAGAGTGACCCGATCGCACCGGATAGCAAAGCTACAGCGATCGCATTCCTTCGATTCCACGGGCACTTGCGGGAAGGGTTCACCGCTCTGATAGTGCTCAAGCCAACCTGTTAATTGGGCTAATAAATGAGTGAGATCTTTGCGGGTTTGCTCATGCTGGCTGCGATCGTAGGCATTGCTAAAGCGTCGAGCTTCTGGGGCTTGCTCACCTGACTCAAAAAACCAGTAGATCATGGCGATGTGGTCAGGATCATAATCGCTGGTTTCTGCCAGCACAAAGGGATAGAGCCGCGTTTGCCAATTTTGCAATAGGTAGCGTGGGTTCTGAGGTCGGGGATAGGTTTTCCAATCTAAAATTTGCGCCTGCTGTCCGTTGGCAAGCAACAAGTCATACACCACCGTGAGCAAATAGCCTTCAAATGCCAGTGTGCGCGAGTGTTCGCTTTGTCCCCAGATAGTGCGATCGTCCCCTAACGTCAGAATCTTAGGAGCGACTGCGATAAACGCATCAAACCACGACTGAAGCTGAGGATCTTCTTGCACCAGCGCTTCTACAGGCAGACCCAACAGCCACTGCTGCATCAATAAGTGAAACCGCGTGCCCTGGGTTTGTCGCTCCTGCTGATCGGGTTCACTCGGTGCTGCCAACTGCTCCAAGTCTGTATGCTGAAACTTACGTGGGCAGGCAGCGAGACGGTTTAGCTGCGATTGAGACAGACGGAGGGGAGGAGAGGGGTGAGGGGTGAGGGGTGAGGGGTAAAGTGTTTTGATCATAAGAGTTGAAGGCGAGGAGGGGGATGGGGGATGAAGGATGAAGGATAAAAAACTGACCGCTGAATAACTCAAAACCCAAAACTTTCTCACTCCTCACTCCTCTCTCCTCACTTCTTCGAGAGCACAAACACACTGCCTTCATTCCCTCGTCCAATCCGCATGTCGTCGTCGAGATAAGTGATGTCGAGCCAGCCCTGCCGATCGCGATTCTCAATGCCAAAATCGATCGCCGGGAATTTTTTGCCAGCTTCGATGTCTTGAATGAAGCGATCGGGCGACTGGTAGCCAATCAGCCGTGTTAGTCCAAAAATGGCTCGTTCAAATTTGACCTCTACCCGTCGATCGGACGCTGGATTAAAACGAGCGGCGACACTGATGAGACCATCGAGATAGGGTAGACCGCTAATTTCAGCGATGTTGTAGATTTTTTTGTCGGCAACCCGAATGGACTGATAGATCTGCCCCAGTTTGGCGAATGGGATGCGATCGATGCCCAAAAGCTCCTGGCTGGTGGTGTAGAGGAGCCGCCAATCGCCTTCTAGCAGGGCCGGTGTTTCGATCGGGCGAGGGGTGGGGTTGCGGTCTTCTAGCTGGGCGATGGCAACCCCGATCGCCTGTCGATCACGATCGGTTGCCAATAAGCCACGATTTGTACCAGCGATCGCGCTGAGTAAAGCTGCTTTACCAATCATGTTTACGGCTCTCCAGGGGAACAATTTAAGTGAGGGCTTTTTACGGATAACGAGATAGAGAAGGTGAAACTTAACCTATAGTGATGCCACGATCGACTGCCACAGTACTGAAGTTCACAAGACTAAAGATCCGGTGCGAGGGCGTGAAAAAACTCTTGCAATTTCTCTCTATGGTGATACACTCTGGTTGTTTCGTCCGTAAAGGTCGGAGATGTCGTCCGATTATGGCTAAGATTTGAATAGTACCGATCGTATGGCTGAAACCACTCTAAGAACGTATGACTTATAATCCCTCTCTTCGTGAAGAACCCCGTAGCCAACGAGCCGCTGTGATCCCACTCAAGCAAGAAGTGTCTATTCTAGACTGGCTTGAAAACACGGGTCGCTTGCTGGCACGCGATAGTCAGGATGCTGGCTACCTTGAGGCTGATGGCGAAGAGCTGAATGACCTGATGGCAGGTGAAGACAACAGCTTTGATATTGATGACGATGATGATGATTTGGAGCTAGAAGACTAGGGCTGTGAGGCTGAGATGCCTGTAGTTGCTTGCGCCCAAAGCTAGATCAAAGTTTGACAGTGAGCGCGTGTGTGTAGTGTGGAGTGAATGAGGGTTTCGTGGACGCTAAGTTATTTTCAACTCAAACGTTAACGCTTTCGGGGATGCGGCTATTCGTTCTGCTGGCAGTGGGGCTAAGTACCTTTGCTATCATTGCCGATGAAGTCGCGGGACGATCGCTGGCGCAGGTCTTCTCTCTGACGCTGCCCTTCTGGTTTTGTGCAGTGGCGGCGGCAGCACTGGGCTTTTGGGTCGTGCCGTTGCTCAGAGCGCTCAAAGCGGGTCAGGTCATCCGCGAAGATGGTCCCAAGTCCCACCTGAAGAAAGCGGGTACGCCCACGATGGGTGGCATCTTCTTTCTGCCAGTAGCCCTTCTGGTAGCCAATGTGTGGTCTGGCTTCGCCCCTCCCGTTGTGGCGGTTTCTGCGGTGACGTTTGCCTATGGCGCGATCGGCTGGATTGACGATTGGCAAATTATTCGGGGCTGTTCTAACAAAGGCATCACCCCTCGGATGAAGTTGCTTCTGCAAATGGGTGTAGGCGCGCTGTTTTGCCTCTGGCTTGCCTGGACTCAGCCTGCCACGATTACGACCATCGCCTTACCGTTTGGGCTGATGTTACCCTTGGGAGCGCTGTTCTGGGTCGTTGCGATCTTTGTCCTGGCGGCAGAAAGCAATGCGACGAATCTGACGGATGGTGTCGACGGTTTGGCGGGTGGCACGGTGGCGATCGCGCTTCTGGGTTTAGGTGCCTTAGTTGCACCCACCTCACCGGAACTTATGCTGTTTTGCGCCTGCCTCAGCGGTGGCTGTCTGGGCTTTTTGCTACACAACCGTAACCCAGCGCGTGTGTTTATGGGCAACACGGGGTCTACGGCGCTAGGTGGCGCACTGGCTGCTGTGGCGCTGATGACCAATAGCCTCTTTGCACTCCTGATCCTGAGTGGTCTTTTCCTGGTAGAAACCCTTTCGGTGATGATTCAGGTAGGCTATTACAAGGCAACGAAAGGACCAGACGGGATTGGTAAGCGCTTTTTCAAGATGTCTCCCTATCACAACCACCTGGAGCTTTCCGGTTGGTCTGAAACTCGCATTGTGGCGGCGTTTTATATCATTGCAGGCTTGTTATCGTTTGCGACGCTAGCAATCTGCTGATTGGCGAGATGCCAGTTTTAATGTGAAAATTTTCGGGTGAGAGGGTGCAGCATCGTAATGCCTGCGCCCTTTTATTTTGGATTCGGTGTCTTACAGCAATGCTCAGATGGGTAAGCCACAGTGCGTGCGCGTAGCGAGTGCTTTGCACTCACATCTTGCTCGCGTGCGTGAGCGAGACGCTCACACTCTTTGATGTGGCTTATGCAAACGAAAACGGCTGTAAGGAGATCGTGACAAAAGCGATCGCGCAACGCTGGTATGGTGAGAGCGAGATCTGCTATCATAATGTTCCATTGCTTAAAGCAAGCTTGGAGAGATGGCTGAGTGGTCGAAAGCGGCAGATTGCTAATCTGTTGTACGAATCGTAAGACCGTACCGAGGGTTCGAATCCCTCTCTCTCCGTTTCTGGCTTCTAGGGCGTGTCATCAATTAGATCCAAAACGTTGCAGTATCAGCAGTGTTACGCCCGTCCCAACACATCAGGCTAGGGGCTGGAGACCTTGCTGCAAGTAATGTGTAGTCGTAATTGATGACAGCCCCTAGTCTTTTCTCTGAAACTACCCAAACTTCTTCAACGCAGCTTTTTTAAGGTGATTCGAGGTGATTGTTGATCACTCTTGGGGAAGTTTTAGGGAAGAAAGCCGTGGATTTAAGTGAGCGTATCCGGGAAATTAATCAACAGCTTGATAAAGTTAGCCTCCGGCAGAAGGGGGATAGGCTTTATCGCTCCCCTGAATTCCATTGCGGAACTCGCGCGTTGCCTCCAGCCTGGAAGTTTCCAGCCTGGAAGTTTTACACATCAACGCACAGCGGATCAGCAATTCAACGTTCAGCCCTGCCAATTCAGGAATTTCAGTGTGGTCAAGCCGATCGTACCCTGTTTCACGCAAGCGATACAGCGTAAACCCCCTATCCTGCCAGAACCACACCTCTGGTATGCAAGCGAAAACGGCTGTAAGAGCCTGGTATTTCTCAATGATGGGCTCATGAGCGCCTAAGTCATCACTGCAATCAACCAATCAGCTATTGACCTTTGTGCGCTTCGTTACCCGGATGATGATGCCTGCTTTTGGGCGAAGGGTCATGGATGGCAAGGGTGTCAGCGGCTGATCGGGCAAGAGTAGGAGCTGGTATTTTTGGGCAATGGTGGCGAGTAACAAGACCGCTTCCATGAGGGCAAAGCTCCTACCCATACAAATGCGGGATCCCTCGCCAAACGGAAAGTATACTCCCTTCGGCAACTGTTTTTCCAGGTCGTGCTCCCAACGTTCGGGCTGAAATTGCAGTGGGTCGGTGAAATAACGCGCACTCCGATGCATCACCCAGGGGCTAAAGATGAGAATGTATCTAGCTGGAATGTGATAGCCAGCCAACTCACAGTCTTGAATCGGGGAACGTGCCAGCGAAAAGAGAGGTGGATACAGCCGCAGCGCTTCTTTGATAATTTGCTCGGTGTAGCGGAGCTGAGGCAGGTCTGCCAGAGTGGGGGGGCGATCGCCCAGCACCGCTTGCAACTCGCTGACTAACTTACTTTCGACGGTGGGGTGTTGTGCCAACAGCATCCAGACCCAGGACAGCGCATTTGCTGTCGTTTCATGCCCTGCCAGCATCAACGTGGTCAGTTCATCCCGCAACTGGCGATCGCTCATTCGGCTGCCGTCTTCATCTTGAGCCTGCAACAACAGGGACAGTAGATCGCCTGGATCATCACCACTCTGACGGCGTTGCTGAATCAGCGCATAAATGGTCTGATCCATCGTCTGGAGTGCTTGCTTGTAGCGACGATTGATGGTGGTCGGCAAGCCAGTGAGGGGCAGAAACGCTTGTTTACGGCGACTGAAAAACCACTCCATCGCCACCTCTAACGTCTGGGCAACGGTTTGTGCTGCCACGCCTGTCATATCCACATTAAACAACGTCTTTGTGACAATGTTTAACGTCAACTGCATCATGTCTTGATGGACATCACGCACTTCGCCGTCCTGCCAGATTTGCAGCATGCGTTCAGCGTAGAGTACCATCGTCTCGCCATAGGCAGCGATGCGCTGTTGATGGAACACAGGTTGCATGAGCCGACGCTGACGCGCCCAAAAGGCACCTTCGCTGGTAAGCAGTCCCTCACCAACCAGACTACGCACAGCTTTCCAGGCGGGTGTGTTTTTAGTGAACAGTTCCGGTTGCTTCAGGACTTGCTCAATGTGCTGCGCCTGGGTGAGCAGGCAAGCTGAAGAAAAAAGAAACCGTAGGGGTACAATTTCCCCATAGCCTGAGGCACAAGCGGTCAAAAAGCTGAGTGGATCTCTGGCAAAGTCAAAGGTATTGCCAAATAGCAGTGAGCCTTTCGGGCTAGAGAGTTGGTGTAGACCTTTGCCCATGGCAGCAGGGATGCCCGCAGTCGCGACTCTCGTACTTTACCGTAACTGTAACCCCAGTTTTGTCTTGTTACTATTATTGAAGACATGAGCAGAAAGCACTACTTTCTTGGCGTTGAGCGAACTTCCAAGACAAACTTACAGCGGTTCTTAGATGAATAAGCCACAGTGAGCGAACCAACCAAGGGCATCATCAGCGGAAATGCACTCGTTGATGATCTTGGTTAAAGCTTGATCGAGTGCTTCATGCGTGCGAGCCTTGACCGAACGCAGCAGTTGCTTGAGTTTTGACCAACATAACTCAATCGGTGAAAGGTCGGGAGAATAAGGTGGCAAGAACACCACCTGTGCTCCCACCGCTTCAATTGCCTCTCGTACCACTACAGCATGATGCACCGGTAAGTTATCCATCACAATAATCGCTCCTACCCACAATTGCGGAATCAGAATCTCTTGAATGTAAAACAAGAACACGTCGGTATTGACGCTGCCAATGATGCTCATGGTGGCAATCAAGCCATCCATACTCATACCGGCAATCAATGAGATATTCTTTCCTTGAGCGCCGGGAGTCTCACTGTCATACAAGCGTTCGCCGATGGGGGCGCGACCATACAAGCGAGTCATTGCCAGATGGATGCCAGTTTCATCAATGAAGACCAAGTTGCGAGGGTCGATGGTGAAACTCCACAGGCGATGAGCAAACCGCAGAGCCTTGACCCGTTGAGTGTCTTGTTCAGCAGCAATCAGTGTTTTTTTTGACGCTGAGCTTGAGCTTGCACACAGCCTGTTGCATCGTCGAGACACTCACCGCCACACCACTTTGTTGGGCAAAGCGTTCACACAACTCTGTTAAAAGGGCATCTGGTTGAGCCTTGACCAAGGCTTCAACAAGGGGCAACTGCTCTTTGCCCAACTTAGCAATGGCTCCTCCCCCATGCGGCTTAGGCTGCACGCTGCCCGTCTCACGCTGGTGTCGCCTCAGATCTCGGATGAAAGACAAGCTCACTTTGAAGCGCTCTGCCAGTTGCCGTTGCGATCCTTCTTTCGCTTCATACGCTGCCATGATTCGTTGACGTAAATCGACAGACAAGGCGGCAGGCATGAGTGACTATTTCCGATCGCGCTGGGCTTGGTTAGACTACCAAAGTGTGGCTTACTCAAGCAATAACCGCTGTACTGCCTAGATCATTGCAGCAGAAACAAGCCAGCGCATTGACTGACCATTGCCAGCAAGCAGAAGCACATCAAGCACTGCTGTCCTATGAGACACCCTACAATCGCCCTATAGGACTCAGGGCATGAGCGCGATCGCTGACACGACCATCTTCTAACAGTCAAGTCATTTAAGCCGCCAAGTGGCACTCTTCCAGGTTTGCCGCAATCTGTATTTTCAAGCAAGCATCTGGTTCACAGGCTTGCCAAAGCTCATGCAATGAGTCATCCCAGCGATCGACAACCAGGCGCGGATCAGCATCATAGCGGTGCGTCTGTTGCAAGTCCGGCAGTCCCCAAGTCCCAATTAAAACTGAGTAACTTGCGTGATAGTCACTTTGCCTGTAGCTGATGTCGTGTTGTCACCCATAAAAATTAGGTTTGGAGTTCTGTATGGATTAGGATAGCCCGATGGTGGGGTAAAGCCTGTATATTGACGGAGCTTCCCTTGCAAAAGGGGTTGATTAGAACCGTTGATATATAGTTTGTAGTTCAAGCCTTGAACGTGCAGGCTATATTTATTTACAGCAGATTGTGTGTTGATTGCAGCGTTTTCTCCTCGTGTAAAGCCAACATTTTGTACCCAAATGCTGTTTGTCCAGAGCCCCAATTCAATCCCATAAGGTTGCGTCTCTCCAGGCACAGAAGCACTCGTAACAATCAGATTAAACCCAGCACGGTTAGTATTGCTGTGGCTTTCTGAATTAACTTTGACATTGAATTGAACTGAGTACCCGGTAATGCGATTGAGAGGATTGGGCGCTGGCTTGAAATAGCCTGCATAATTAGTGCTGCTGCCTGTATTGAGAATAGTACCGCTAGTGGTAGCTGTTACTGAAGGAGACGTTGGAATAGAAGTACCTTGATATAACCATCCTTGCTGTGCTGGTGTCTGACTGGGAAGCGATAAGCCATCATATAGGGTTAGCGCATTGGCAATGGTAGGACTTGCAACCAAGGCAGTAAAAGCAGCCACAGCACAACACGTAATGAGAGATTTCTTCGTCATCATTGAAGCAACTCCTGGAGTACAGAAAAAAATTGAGCCATCAGATGAAGCATTACTCCTCCTGCACCTGCTTAGAGGCTGTGTGAAAGATTGATTGAACTACGTTCTCGATACGAAGGAATCGGTTTCGATCTGCGCTTGAATCAAAGGATAAAGGTTTCAGCTTTAGTGGCTGGTTCAAGAAGAATTTTCGCCCTCGCCTGGTTGACTTTCCTGTCTGGGCTCCTCATTGCTGAAAATGAGCGGTGGTGTAGCAGGAGCGATCGGCTGCGGCGATGAAGGTATTGGCGACAAACAAAGACTTGTTAGATCAATTACTTGACCGATCGACGTTTTTATATAGCATGGGTAGTCAGGTTCCACTGGGCGAGCCGAGGCTGCGAAAGCAGGCAGTATCACCGAAGCAGCCGTAGCCAGAGCAGCGAACGCGTAGAGCAAAGCTTTCATTGATTGACTCGATAGGGGCTCACTTAAGTAAATCTCACAGCAGTAGAAAAATCCCGGCGATTGTCGTAAAACTTTCATGAAGTTTCAGCCTTGACAAAATGGGGTGCTAAGGGCTGTCATCAATTACAATTACACATGCCTCTTAGCAAGGATTCCAGCCCTTAGCCTGGTGTGTTTGGGCAGGCGCGACCATGCTGATACCGCAAGGTTTTGGAGCTAATTGATGATGCGCCCCGGTCATGTAACGTTGGCTTCTTGTCGTGGACACAAGCCATGCCCCGCTTTGACCACCAGTAATTCACCCCAACGACTCGTGTAGCGAGGCGATCGCAAAATGAACCTCGCGCAAGCGGCAATCGATGGTAGCCCCATTGTTTTCAATGTCATACTCTCTAACTTTAAGCCTCTAAACGGTCAAAATTTTTGAGCGCTTCGCTCCAAAAAAAAGAAGAGTAAAGAGAAGAGAGAATAGTGCAAAGGTACTAAAAGGCAAAGGGCTATGCAAGAGTCCACCCTTTAGGAAGCAAAGCTACGCAACTGCACAAACAACACGAAAACCGATACTGTAGTTGCGAGCGCCCGGATGATCGTAGAAGCGGTAAGCAGAACGGCAATAGGCGGGATAGCTGCGCCACGAACCACCGCGCAGCAGCCTGCCTGCCTCTTGATCGTCAGACAGCCAGACGCTTCCGTCCGTTGGCGCACCGTCATAATTGCCGTGCCAATGGTTAGCACACCACTCCCAAACATTCCCGTGCATATCATATAAGCCAAAGGCATTAGCTACGCCAAAGTTACCAACTGGGGTCGTTTCTCCTCGAGAGGTGCCCTTGGGTTCAGCGCCATAAGTATTTTCTCCATAGTAGTTTGCCAAATCAGAGGTGATCGTCTCCCCAAAATGAAAAGGTGTAGTTGTCCCGGCTCTACAGGCATACTCCCACTCAGCTTCACTGGGTAAACGGTAGGTGCGTCCGGTGTGGTGAGAGAGGCGATCGCAGAACTCCATTGCTTCATACCAGGAAACATTCTCTACTGGGCGATTTTCTCCCTTGAAGTCGGATGGATCAGCCTCAAGCGCTTGGTTGACTTGAGGTAATGCCGCTACAGCCTTCCACTGCGCCTGAGTGACAGGATACTTACCGAAACAGAAGGTCGAGACGGTGACGGTGTGCGGTGGTCCTTCAGTGTCCGATCGCCCCAATTCATCCTCTGGAGAACCCATCAAAAAGCTACCACCGGGGATAAGCACCATCTCCAGATCAACCCCATTGCCCAAGTCTTCAACAAAGTACTGAGCTTTCTCGTGACGTTTGTGGATGACCAGTTTGGGTTCAGAGGTTGGAGGGGATGTCATGGGAAGATTGAAACGTTAAGAAGATAACTAACAAATGGCTGATATCTATGTGGCAGTTTGGAATCAAGACAAAGTGGCAATGTCTTCCGTGAATGGAGCACTCATTGTCATTTTAGTGATTCATGATGGACTCTTTCAGGCACAACGGCTGGTGATGCTCAGGAGCGGCACTGCGATCTTCCACAATGTTCCAGCAGGGTCATACACAATTATTGCCAGACATCCAGATTTGACCCCTACAGAAGCACGGTGCGATGTGAATTTAGCCGAAGGTGCTATCTTGGGCATTCGATTCACTTACAATGAAGTCCAGCGACAGTTGCTAACCGTTGAAACTGAAGTGAGTTCTTTACCATGACTGTGGATTTGTCTGAACAGTATGCGGTTCCTCCCGGTTCCATTAAAGAATATCGGTATGCAGTCTACTTTGATGGGCTGGCGCTTTGGCAAGAAAAAAATCCTGTGCATCGTGCTAATATTGCCCATCGGCTGGCAGAATTAATGACAACCTTAGCCCAGATGGAAGCTGAGGAAGCCAGCAAATATAGAGAACAGTGTGTTTTACCCAACGAAGCAGCCTGACATGGGGCACGTCAAGTCGTAGGGTGGTCAGTAGGGTGGTCAGTGCCATTCTAAGATCAACCTTTGCTTTGTCAGGCTGATGCTGAAGCGGCTTGCAGCCCCTGCCTAAGATCTCAAATGGGTTCTATAAAAGTAAGGGTTGATTTTGCCTAGAATTTCGATCGCGCGAAGCGCGGAAGGGAAGAGGGTAAAGAGAAAGAGTAGAGAGCAAAAGTACTAGCGGGTAAAGGGCTAAGAAAGAGTCCACCCTTCGGGAAGCAAAGCTACGCAAACGCACACACAACCCGAAAACCGAAAGCGTAGGCGCGACCGCTGGGGGGAGAACAATCGTGGGCAGCAGAACGACAAGACACGGGACTGAAAGTCCATGAGCCACCGCGCAGCAAGCGATTTGCCTCTTGATCATCCGTTAACCATGCACTTCCGTCTGTTGGTGCATTGTCATAGTTGTCATGCCAATGATCGGCGCACCATTCCCAGACATTTCCATGCATGTCGTAAAGTCCAAAGGTATTGGCAGTACCAAATTGACCAACGGGAGTTGTGCCGTGAAAATCTTTTCCCTTCGTAACTTGTATCTTTCCATAGGTTTGGCTCCAGTCATAGTTGGCTAATTCAGGGGTCATCGTTTCACCAAAATGAAACGGCGTTGTTGTCCCAGATCGACAGGCATACTCCCACTCCGCCTCACTGGGTAGGCGATGGGCTCTGTGAGTGTGACGAGATAAGCGATCGCAAAACTCCACTGCATCATGCCAGGAAATATTCTCTACCGGGCGATCGTCCCCTTTGAAGCTTGATGGGTCAGGATCAAGCTCCCGATTTACCTCGGGGAAGGCAGCAACGGTTTGCCACTGGATCTGGGTCACTGGATACTTGCCCAAAGCAAACGATGGTATGGTCACCGAATGCTGTGGTCTTTCACTATCAAAGCTTCCTCCTTCGCTCTTGGGCGCTCCCATCACGAAGCTGCCACTCGGAATTCGCACCATCTCTAGTTGAACGACCTTTAAACTATCCAATATTTCTACGAAGCCATACGCTTCCTGCTGCTGACGTTTAGTGACCCATTCCCTGTGGTTTCTCAGGATTCTACTTCGCTGCCGCTCCAGGGTTGCTACTTCAAATTGAAAGAGGAGCCAATCAATGGTTGGTAGAGGCTCTGCCTCTGGAGTGAAGGCGATCGTTGCCACCTCAAACGTAAAGGTTTGCAGTTGAGGCAAAGAGGCTTGGGCGGTACCCATCGCGGCGGCGACATCGATTTCATCCACAAAGGCGGCATATTCGCCACCTAAGCGTCGTAAGACCCCGGCTGAAAGCTGGGCAAACTGTTGCACATCTGCCCCAACTGTCGCGCCACGCTCAGCGGTGAGTACCAACAGCGCCGCAAAACTTTTGATTGCTAACCCAGCGCGATCGCCAATGTATTGAGAAATTTTATCCAGCACCATGAGCGCCTCAGTTTTGGGCACTGAGACCTGCAACGGCTCTCTCACCCCGGCAACAAACTCATACTGCACTGATTCTGATTGAGTTTGCGCGGCTTGAGGCTCCAACAGCCCGCTCATAAACACTTCCGCCACATGCACCTGTCGCGATGCGGGTAAGACGGTCTCCTGAATCAAGTAAATGATGGGCAAACTCACGGGCACCAGCGACATTAATCCAGCTAAACGTCTTGCCATTGGCGATGCTGTAGTCCGAAAGCGCTGCAAGATCTCCCCTGCGATGAGGTGAGCCTGATCCGCGATCGCAGTCGTGTTGGCTTGCGCTTCCACAAACGCCAGGTCGAACACCATGCCCACCGTTTGGGCTTTTCCCATACCGCCCACCACCTGTGCCCACTGTTCCAACGATTCTGGTTCTAAGGTGATGACTGGCAATGTTAATGCCGTTGCTAGGTTCACCGTCTCCCACACGGGCAGAGCGGCTACTTCAAGCTGTGGGTTGGCGACTCCTGGTACAAAGGCGCTTAATTGCACGGGCAACCCCAGCCCCAAGGCACTCCGCGTCCACAGGCGCTCTGGTAGAAACTGCACGATCGCCGTTGGTTCCACGCTAGACCACTGTTTCAGTAAGGGGTGAAGCTTGCCCTGTCGCCACAGCGATGACACACAATCGCTCAAGAGCAAAACCAGTTGCCGTCCACTGGGGTCTAATAGCTCTCTGGGACTGCGCGGACGCGATGGCTCCAAGAGTTTACTGGGTCTTGGGAAAAGAGCAAGAGTCCCGGACGTATCGGCTTTCAAACTCCAGGTGTGAATACGGCGAAAGGCACCTTGCCGCTCTAGAAGTATCTGAAACTCTGTAATCAGTTCCTGCCAAATGACGGTTGAGTGCGTCTCTTCGACGACCAACGCTAAATCTAGCCACCGCTCTGGTGCTGGTTGAAAGATAGGCACCCATTGCCGTTGCCCCGCACTTTCCGCAATCTGGATCGCTGTTGCCTCCTCATCTAAAATCTGCTCAGTCCGAGAGGGCACCTTTCGCATCAGGGGACGGAGCGATCGCCCCAGTTCCAGCGGATTGCGTAAAGCAGGAGCGGCAGGGGCTTGAAAGGGAAGACCACCGCTCGAAGCCTGGGTACGCGGCTGGGATGATTGAACGGCTACTTGAGCCTGATCGTTTGGTAGTTTTTGGGGGGGTGGCGGCGGTTGACGGTCTTCCTCTCTCTGTTCAACCACGACGCGAGATTCTGGCTCTGAAGGCACTGCCTCAGACACTTCACCTGAGTCAAGCTGGCTGGCTAACCACAACACATCTGCGATCGCCTCGGCATCAAGATCCAGATTGGTGTGCTTCAGCAGAGCCAGAAACCGCTGCATCATGGCTCCTCAGATCGGTTGAGATATTTTAGTACCGCTTTAATCAGTTCCTCTTTCTCCGTTCCAGTCGGTGCCTGTTCACGAGTGACTAAATAAATGGCATTGAGCAATTGATCGGTTGCCAGGTCGCCTTCTTTCCGTTTCGCGACAAACTGATCGATCAGTGTCTGAATCTGCTGCTCTAGTTTGCTCTCTGGCTGTCCTGCCTCGTCGCGAAAATGTAATCGGATGATTTGCTCTAGCTCTTTTGCATCCGGTTGTTGTACATCCAGCCGCAAACATCGGCGCAAAAACGGCGGTGGAAACTCTCGCTCACCATTGCTCGTCAGAATCACAAACGGAAAGGCTTCACAGTGGATACGCCCTTTAACAATCTCCGTGGTTTCATCTTGAAACGTTGCTTCGGTTTCATCGGTATAGGCAGTACGGACTGGTATCTTCTCTAGCTGCTTGTCTGCAATTCGCACCAGTTCTGGAATTTCAAACTTACCTTCCTCAAAAACATGCAGAAGGTCATTGGGCAAATCAATGTCGCCCTTGTCAATTTCGTCAATCAGCAAGATTCTCGGCTGCTTGGAAGGTAACAATGCTGTGCCCAGCGGTCCCAGTTGAATATATTTGCCAATGTCCTGGAGATTGTCCTTACCCGGTTGCGCGTCCTGTGCTCGACCGATCACGTCATAGCGATACAGTCCATCTTTGAGGGTCGTGCGCGTCGTAATCGCCCAGTACAAGACTTCCCCCAACTGCAATTCGTGGGCAACGGCATAGGCAAGCGAGGTTTTACCTGTGCCCGGTTTTCCCGTCACCAACAAAGGACGACGCAAATAGAGAGCAGCATTTACCAGTTCAATTTCCTTTGAGCGTGCCTGGTAGGTTGCTCCACGTTTTTGCTGATTGGCTCGTGACGATGGGTTGTTGAACTGTCGCCAACTGGGTGGGTCGGGCAGGCGCTCAATCCCGTCATGCGGTTGTCGATTGCCCTGAAAGATTTGCCAATTACTCATCGTTAAGCCACCTGGTAGTTAAGGTCGGGAGGCAAGCGATCGACATCTTCCCACAACAGAGCAAGATGATGTCCAATGTGAGCCTCTAGATCTTCCGAAAAAGCCTCTTTACGTTGTTGCTTGACCCCTTCCGGGATGGCATGAACACAACAACCAAGTACTGCGTTCAGTTCAACGTCATACGACACAGCCGCTAAGGGCTGTCGTAACCAGAGCGCCAGGGGAGTCGCTGTCGCTTGAAGGACTGCAAAGGCACTCTCTTTGCCGATCGACAGCGGACCCTGGGCAATTTTAAGCCCGACCATATCCGACTGATCCAATGCCTGAAATAGTTTTTTGTAATGCACACCATCGCCTGCAACAAAGGTACTGTCCGCTAACTGCTGCGCTAACCGCTGTACAGAGTCCCACTTTGCTTGCCAAAGCCCACGCCGACGCAGCAAGTATTCTGGTCGCAGGCGATCGGACGAACGCAAGTGGATGCAATGGTGAAAGCCGATTGGCTCCTGCACAGAAAACTCATCATCCTCATCAATGATCCAACCATCTACGGCATGGTTAAGCAGATCAGAGGGTAAAAAGAGTTCAATCGTGAGGTTGCGGAGCGATCGGTTCTGACGCTGGCATTCTCGACTGCTCTCATCCAGAAAGGCTCTGAGCAACGCCCGAATTTCATCGCATGTAAACGCTTTTTCAGCATCCTCTAATTTGCCAGGGATGGTTAGCGGATAGTATCCTGCACCGCTTTTAGGTTGATAGTCCTGCCGATCCAGAATGAACCAGGCTTTGACAAAGTAACAACTCTTCTTCTGTTGATCAGCGATGTTACTCTGCTCAATGACCACCATTAAGTAAGAATCCGTTCGGCGATCGCTGGTGATTGCAGCCGTTTGCCCTGTCTGTAAAGTTTGCTGGCGCACCCACTGTAATAGCTGAGAGAAATCTTGGCTTTGCTCCTCAGCCCACTGGTTCAACTGCTTGGAGAGTAGCGCTGGCACTTGAGCATCAGCTATCAGGTATGCCACAAACTTGAGGATGGCGGCATAACCCATTTCATCCGGTTGCATATCCTCTAGCTCAGCGAGCGTTCCTTTGAGGGTTACTGGCATAGAACGTAGCCAATCAGGAGGGCATACTCCACGATAAGCCGTTTCTCGATTGACTGTGATTACGAATTCATAGGGGATCAGGATGTCGAGCAGGGCTTGAAGTTTGCTAGCCATGCTGTGCAGTTGCTCTGGCAGTTTTACACTCGCTGTCTTCGTCAGTTCGTTGTTTCGCTCTCGAAGCTGATCGATCGCTTGGGCGACCTGAACTAGATCTTTGTCAATCTCTAGCAGTTGTCTGTTTAACCTGCCACGCTCTGCCAAGTTAATGGTATCCCTCATCTGCTGAGAGAGCGCCTCATGGTCTGCTGTTAGACCCTCAAAGCGACTCTCTAATCCTTTCAGTCGAACATTATTTGCTTGTATTTCGTATAATTCGCTCACGTTAACTTTCCTAATCCGTCAAGCTCTGCGGCTACCTTGTCCAGGTCTTCGGCGATCGCTGCCAGTTGTCGCTCTATTGCATTTTGATCAGCCGCGTTTGTTGTAAAGTCGCGCTGTTTACTAAGGGCTTCATAATCGGATGCCAGACTGTCGAGCCGTTGCTGAAGACTCTTTTCTTTAATCTGTTGCACCCGACTCAAGGCACTTGGGAACGCCTTTGGTTCACTGATCACCCGTTCACTGTCGGCTGGTGCTGCCGGAGGTGCAACCTCAATGCCTGGAAAAGCAGGTGACTGCTCCGGTTTTGCTCGTTGCTCCAACGAACCTAACAGAGCTTGCTTGGCATTTGCTTGCGAAAGCCCCACCAGATCGACATAGACAATCGATCGCAGCAGTCCCTCCGGCTTACACTCCTTCACCCGAACAGGAATCAACTTCCGTTCCAGCGATTGCGGATCATTGGCAAATGCCGCCGCCCACTCTGGTTGCGTGTAAGACGACTTGAGATAGGATTCCGAAAGAACTGCGATCGTCTTCTGGCTCTCTGCCGCTGCCCGTTGCATATCCAGCACAAAGTTCCCGCCCGGTCGAAAGTCCCAAGCTTGAATCACTACCGAGTATCCAGCCTCCTCCAGCGTCCAGGCAATCCACTCTGCCCACTGCTTATCCGCCCGGTTGTAGCTAACGAAAAAATCTTTCACGGTTTGGCTTTTCCTCGTTGCAACCGCCGAATAAACGAACGAATCACCTGCCGTTTACTTTCCTGGTGCTCCAGGCAGTAGACTTCCAGTAGCTTGTATTCGCTCTCTGGTCGCTCTACGGTGAGTCGCTTAATTGGCTCAGTCGTGATCTTCCTGGGCATTTTTCTTTCATGAGGTTCATGCACCAGGTTCAAGATAACATCTGCATTCGGGTGGCGAGAAGAGCATCTTCTGGGTTCGTTGTTTCTGTCTCCGCCAATCCTAGGGGCTGTCATCAATTACTACTACACATTACTTGCAGGAAGGGTTCCAGCCCCTAGCCTGATGTATTGGGACAGGCGTGACACTGCTGATACTGCAAGACTTCGCAGCTAATTGATGGCACGCCCTAAGGCTTTATGGCATTCACCTCGCCCATACACCCCGGTATTGCTGCTTGGCTCCTGCCTCCATCTGTGCGATCGCGCTCCATTCGGGTACCGAAACGTCCACGTCGCTTGGTCGTCCTGAACAATGCCCTGCTGCCGATAGCACGCTCCAATCACATCCAGCATGTTTAGTTTCTAGTTTGGTTCTAACTTCATCCCTATCTTTAAAGAAATCACCTTAATGCTTGCGAATGAGCAGAGCCAGTAAGCCATCAATGAGACGATCGCGCTCCATTGGCACGATCGCTTCACCGTGAAACAAATTTCGTTGCATTAAAAAATGAAGCAGCGTTCCCAGAAAGGCTCTGGCTGATACCTCTGGGTCAGCAGGCTGAAGTTGAGGGTGCGTGGCAAAGTACTGCGTCAGAAAGTCGAGGTTTGGCTTTTCAATCTTCTCGACAAATGCTTGTGCTAAGGCTGGAAACCGTTCTGACTCTCCAATAATCATTCTAAACAGCGCTAGCTCTTGCGGGTTTTGCGCCGCATTGTCCAGTATTCTGATGGCAACTTGTTTCAGAAACACAGCCGATTCCTCTTGCAAGGATGGAAAGTCGTGTTGCTGCAACAGGTTTGCTTTGCCTCCAAGTCGTTGAATTAGAGCCGTAAACAATGCCTCTTTGTCGGCGAAATGGCGGTAGAGAGTGGCTTTAGAGACTCCTGCGGCGGCGACAATTTTATCAATCCGGGCACCCGCATAGCCATGTTCCAGAAACTCCTGCATGGCTCCCTGCAAGATGGCTTCGCGCTTTTCAGGTGATAGCTCCCGATCAACACTTTTGACATTATTCATAACTGAACTTCCTCAGTGGGTTAGGCATCCACTCATCCTATTGGTTGATTTCTAGCATAACGCTTGACAAGACAAAACAGTTTCGTCTAACTTGACCTCATATCAAACGAAACTGTTTCGTTTTTCCGTTGATTTGAAGCACCTGCTTTTTTCTTAGCGGGTGACTGAGTTTCCCTTGTTAACACGTCCGCCTGATGAGCTTTTGTCCGCCAATCACGACAACCATCATCGTAAGAAGGGCATTGTCCTATGAATGCATTCTCTCCGTTTGATCACTCCTCCCAGACTCAAATGTCATTGCCTCAGATGACAGTCCCGCTCATTCAACAGCCGGATCAAGCGCTCTCTCTGGCATCAACAAATCTGGTTGAGAGTCCGTCTGGAAACCTTTTCGCTGCATTTTTGATGAGTCTTTGGGTCGCATTCGTTTTCTTTCATCTGGGGATGAGGGCGGCTCGGCGGCAGACACGCTATTACGATCGCGCAGCCATACGGGAACAACACGTTCAAACCTTAGAAAGAATTTGGCAACTGTCAGCCAAACGCAACGATTGATTGCTCGCTTCAGTATTAACCCAGAAAGATCTAACGGAGTGCTTATTTTATGTCATCTGATTACGTTCGTACTTACGATGCGTCAGGTCACGCTCAGGAACCTGACAACACTGCAAATAGCCCTGATTCGGTCTTAGCGTCAGCATCGTCTGAAACTAATCAAACGGATGAAACAACGGCTCAAAAACCTCTGTCGCCCGATCGTACAAATCCCTACGATGCTGAAGCCAATCCATCTCAGCTACAGGAAGGCAATCGTGCAGATGGTGCCGCAGCAGTTGTTGATGCTAACCAAACGACTGAAACAACGACTAAACAGCCGCGATCGCGCAAGGTCTGGCTCTGGAGCATCCTGACTGTTCTCCTGGTTGGTGGTGGCTTTGTGGGCTGGCGAGCATTCGGCAATCGTCAACCCGCTGCGGCTCAAGCACCACCACCGATGCCAGTCAAGGTGCAAACCGTCACGTCAGGACAGGTGCAATCAACTGCTGAGTTTGTCGGCAAATTGGAAGCACAGCAGCGGGTTTCACTGCAACCACAAATTCAGGGACGGGTGGATCGCGTCTTGGTTGCCAGTGGCGCTCGTGTCCGGCAGGGAACACCGATTCTGACGCTGAGCTTGGATCAGACGCAGGCGAATGTCAGCAGTGCCATTGCAACCGTTAACTCTAACCGGGCAGCAGTCACCACGGCAGAGGCGCAGCTTGAGGCAAAACGAGCCGATCGCGCTAAAGCTGCATCCGATGTGAAATTACAGGAGGTGCAATTCAAGCGGACTCAATACCTGGTGGGGCAGGGCGCACAGGCACAAAGCGAACTTGATACAGCGCGAAACAAGCTGGAGACGGCGATCGCCACCCTGAATGCAGCAGATAAAGATGTGAACGCCAGCCAAGCCAGTGTCAACCAAGCACAGTCGAATGTGGATCAGGCACAGGCTCAAGTTGCCGCCAATGAAGTGAACCTGAACCAAAAGCAGATCGTTGCGCCGATCGATGGCATTGTGGGCGATTTTGCCATCAAAGCGGGTGATTACGTGAGTGTGGGGCAAACCCTGACTTCCATTATTAAAAACGAGTCGCTGGATATGCGAATTTCGGTGCCGTCCAATAATGTGGCTCAACTGCGTCAGGGCTTGCCTGTGGAATTGCTGGATGCTGAAACCGGGAAACAGTTGACCAGAGGCAGCATCAGCTTTATCTCACCGCAAATCGATGCGGATGCTCAATCCATTTTGATTAAAGCCCGCTTTAACAATGCAGATGGCAAATTGCGCGATGGGCAGTATGTGCGTGCCCGCATTATCTGGAACCAGAAAGCGGGCATTTTGATTCCCACGGATGCGGTGAATCGCGTGGGTGGACAGAGTTTTGTCTATGTGGTGCAAGAAGACAGATCGAAAGAAAAGCCGCAATTTGTGGTGCATCAAAAGCCTGTGAAATTGGGCGATGTGCAAAACGATCGCTATCCCATTCTCGATGGTGTGAAAGCGGGCGATCGGATTGCCACTTCTAATATTCTCAAATTGCGAGATGGCGCACCGATTCAACCGGATTGATCCCCCCTAGCCCCCCTTAAAAAGAGGGGAACCGGACGCTTAGTCCCCCTTTTTAAGGGGGATTTAGGGGGATCTCAGGCATTGAGCGTGTCAGAAGCATCTCTGCTACACATTCTTGTAGGAGCAACTCATCATGTCGATCGCAGATACCTTTATTAAGCGACCCGTCTTATCAACGGTTTGCACCCTCTTAATTTTGCTCATTGGCATCATCTGTATTCCGCTGCTGCCGATCAACAACCTGCCAGAAATTGCCCCGATTCAGGTGCAAACTACCAGCGTCTCGATCGGTGCCGATGCCCAAACCGTGGAAGATACTGTCACCAACTCGATTGAGCGGCAGATTAACGGGGTGGAAGGGATGCAGTATGTCACGTCCACCAGTGGTAACGATGGCTCCAGTTCTATTTCGACTCAGTTTGCTCCATCCAGCAACCGCAACCTCAATCAAGTCAACGTGCAGAATCGGGCAGCGATCGCCGAACCCACCTTGCCCGCATCAGTGCGGCAAACCGGAGTCACCACCCTGTCACGATCGAACAGCATTTTGCTGGTCTATGGCTTTTATGCCGAAAACAGCGAGTACGACAGCACCTTTTTGAGTAACTACGTGGATCTATATATCCTCGATGCGATCAAGCGGATTCCGGGTGTGGGCGATGCGACTCTGGCAGGGGAACGTCAGTATGCCATGCGGCTATGGCTTGATCCAAACGCGCTAGCCAGTCGGGGGTTGACGGCAACGGATGTGAGTGATGCGCTGACGGCTCAAAATATTCAGGTGGGGGCAGGGGCGATCGGACAAGCGCCCACGAAGGCGGATCAAAAAGCGAATTATCCCCTGCGGATCAATAGCCGCTTTAAGCATGTTAGCGAATTTGAGAACCTGGTCATTAAGACTCAAACGGGGCAAACAAATCAAACGGGGCAAACGAGTCAAACCAATCAAACTGACAATTCACTGGTCAAACTCAAAGATGTTGGACGAGCCGAGCTAGGGGCAAGGGACTACACTACATCGGCGCTGGTGCAGGGCAAACCGGGCGTAGGGATGCTGATCTATCAACTTCCAGGCAGCAACGCGTTGGAGACGACCAAGGCTGTCGAAGCGGAGATCGCCGCGCTCGAAAAAAACTTTCCACCCGGTTTGAAAGCGGTCATTTCCTACGACACGACCAAGTTTGTGGAAGTCTCGATCGAAGAATCGGTCAAGACGCTGATTGAAGCGATTCTTCTGGTCGTGCTGGTGATTTTCGTCTTTCTGCAAGATTGGCGAGCCACTATCATTCCCGCGATCGCCATTCCCGTGTCGCTGGTTGGTGCCCTGGGTCTTGCGTATGCGTTGGGCTTCTCATTGAACACATTGACGTTGTTTGCGCTGGTGCTGGCAACAGGTCTGGTGGTAGACGATGCCATCATCGTGGTCGAAGGCATTGCCGCCAAGATGGAGCAAGGATCGTCCCCCAAAGAGGCAGCGTTTGAGGCAATGGGGGAACTCTCTGGCGCGGTCATTGCCACGTCTCTGGTATTGATGGCGGTGTTTATCCCGGTCTCGTTCTTTCCCGGCGCAACGGGTATTATGTATCGGCAGTTTGCGCTAATTATTATCTTTTCGATCGGCATTTCCTTGTTCAATGCCCTCAGCTTTACCCCCAGTTTGTCTGCACTCTTTCTACGGCACACAGAGGGCGAAGGGCGTGGACTTTTGGGCTGGTTCTTTCGTCAGTTCAACCGGGGCTTTCGCTGGCTGCTAGAGCAATACGAGCGTCTGAGCAAATTTCTGATCCGCATCCGTATGCTTGTGGTCGGAGTCTTTATCCTCGGACTGGCAGCCACCGTCTTGATCTATATGTCTGTTCCCAGTGGCTTTGTGCCCGCTGAGGATAAAGGCATCTTCGTGGGACTGATTCAGGCTCCCGACGGAGTTTCCCTAGCTTCCACCGAGAAGGTAACGCAGACGGTATATCAAACGCTGTCAAAAGAAGTGCCTGAGATGGAATCGTCCATCGTCATTGCGGGCTTTGGCCTGAACGGCAATGGACCGAACCAGGGGACGTTTTTTGTCAAGCTAAAGGATTGGAAAAAGCGTGAGGGAAAAGAACATTCGGTGGATGCGATCGTAAAACGGCTGACTGGCATCTTGATGCAAAATCAGGAGGCGCTGATCCTCGCCTCTAACCTGCCTGCTGTCGATGGCTACGGCGTGACGGGTGGCTTTGAATTTCAACTGCAAGACCGCACCAATGGACAATTAAGCATCGATCAATTTTTGGCGATCGCGCAACAGATGATTGCGAAAGCCAATCAAAATCCGGTCTTGAGTCGAGTGTTTACCCAGTTCACCTCCAGTACGCCGCAGTTTGAGATTGACCTTGACCGCGATCGGCTCCAGGCACTCGATGTCGATTTTAGTCAGGCAATGAATACGTTTGGCGCTTACATCGGTGGGCAATATATCAACGATTTCACCTTCTCTCAGCGCAGCTACCGGGTGTACATTCAGGCAGATGAACAATTTCGCGACTCTCCCGACAAAATTGGTCAAATCCAGGTGCGATCGCGCACTGGTAGCATGGTGCGCCTGAGCGAAATTGCCAAAATCACCCCCATCACCGGACCGCAAACCATCAGCCACTTCAACCTCTTTCGCTCCATCAAGATTCAAGGCAATGCGGCTCCGGGTCACAGTTCTGGAGAGGCGATCGCGGCAATGCAGCAGATGTTTAAGGAAATTGATCAACCAGGGCTGGGCTATGACTGGACGGGAATTTCGCGAGAAGAAGCGAAGGCTGGTGGACAAGCCGTCTTGCTCTTTGGTCTGGGTATCGTTGCGGTGTTTCTGATCCTGGCAGCGCAGTATGAAAACTACATCGACCCAATCATTATTCTGCTGACGGTACCGTTTGCGGTGTTGGGGGCGCTGCTCTTCGTCTCACTGCGGGGGTTGGTCAATGATCTCTACTGTCAGGTGGCACTGGTGATGTTGATTGGTCTGGCAAGCAAAAACGCCATCTTGATTGTGGAATTTGCCAATCAATCGCGAGAGCACGGCATGACGATCGCTCAGGCTGCCCTCCACGCCGTGCAACAACGACTCCGCCCGATTTTGATGACGACGATCGCCTCGTTGGTCGGGTTCCTGCCACTGGTACTGTCGCAGGGAGCCGGAGCCGCCAGTCGTGTGTCGCTCGGTACGGCAGTGTTTGGCGGTTTATTCATCTCTGTCATCTTGAGTCTGCTCTTGGTGCCCGTCCTTTACGTCGTGGTGAAGAATCTCACGCATTCTGACAAAGGGAAACATCCAAAACCATCGTCGTCAAACCACCCTTCATTCGAGAAAACCACCCATTCAAGTGGAAACGGTTAGAAGCCAGCAGGAGCCATTCTAGGACTCACGCAAACCTCGGAGGTTTCGCAAACCTCCGAGGTTTTGGTCAAAGAGCGATCGCGCCCTCATCGCGCTCAACTATTTTTAGCCTTTTGACATCGCTATGACCTGGAAACTTTTATCGTTCGATCGTGGGTTAACTCAACTCAATCAGTGGGTTAATCAAAGCGCTTTACAGAAATTGACAGTTGCTTACAGTGCAGCCATTGCGATTAAGGAAATCGAAGTTAAACACTTCAACGGCAAAAGCGTTTTACCTGAGAACAGCAAGGGAAAAATCATTACTGATTATTTCCAGGTGCAGCTTCAGCGTGAGCTAGCTACCATTAAAGTCAATCTGGCTCAATTCAAGCTAGGAAGCGTTTGGATTAAACACAAAGCATCGAGTCAAGAAACTGAAGTTGCCGAAACAGAAACGTTGATTCTAGAGAAACTAGCCTTCATTGAATCAGTCGTTGCCAAATATCGTCAATCTGATGATCCGATCGACTTAAATGAGATTGAGCCAAGAGAGGCTGTGTCAAATTCTGCGATCGCGTCTGATCAAACGTTAGAAATGACTCCAGTATCCACTCAAACGCCGAACATCGTACCAGAAGCAGCCAAGGCTAATCGAGTTACGCAAAAGCAACCGCGATCGAGGTTTGGGCAATTTGGACAAATCACCAAAGAACTCAATCCTGATTATGAACAAAAAGTCATTGCGGAATTACGCAGTCAACGGCGGCAGACTCGCATTGCTGCCCGATGGTTGGTGATTCTGCTCATTGTGCCGCTTGTTGCTTATACGTTGACGAAGAGCTTGATTTTTGAACCCTTATTGAGTCATTACAGCGACCATAACGCCACCAAATTCGGTTAAGAAGTTCGAGAGAACTTCTTAACCGAATTTGGTCACTTTAAAGAATCCTTAGAAGTGCGTCAACTGTTGGGCGTATTGCCACAAATGTCGCAACACGAGACATCAGAAATGCTCAAAGAAGAAGCCACTCATCTTTGGGAAGACTCGCGTGGAAAAGCACTCAACGGTCTAATAAATCTGCTCTCTGATGGAGTTTCACTCGTTATTTTTGCAGGCTTAGTCTACTTCAATCGAGGTAAACTATTAATACTCAAACGCTTTATCAACCGAGTTTTTCTCGGCTTGAGCGATCCAGCCAAAGTTTTGCTCTTTATTCTGATTACAGACTTTTTTGTTGGCTTTCATTCAGCGGAAGGATGGGAAGTCTTACTGGAAGGAATTGCCTCTCACTTCGGGCTACCAGAAAATAAAACGTTTATCTACGGATTCATTGCAACCGTTCCGGTTGCGATCGATTCCTACACTAAATTCTGGATCTTCACCTATTTCACTCAGTATTCTCCTACCTCTTCTGCCATCTACGAGCGCATGAATAAATAGAGGTTGCAGATTGCATAAGTAGCCGTTGACTGCGCTTGCCAAGGCACTGAAGCTCTGTATGAACGCGATCGCGCCTGCCGCCGTCGTTTTGGGTTGCGCTCCAACCGCATTGCGTCGATCTGTAACTTCAAACTTGTCCGCCTTGCATGAATCAGGCAAGGGTTCTACTACTTACCAATCTTCTGAATCTGCGCTGTGAAGTAGTCTTGCCGATATTTAAGCTGTTTTGCCAAGCGAAGCCCTTGCTGAAAAGCGGCTAAAGCTTGCTGATTTTGTTTGCGAGCGAGTTGAATTTGTCCAATCTGGTCGTAGGCATTCATCATGCCGTAAAAGTTGTAGGACTGTTGTTCAAGGCTTACCAGGTAGGCAAAGACCTTGAGGGCGGCATCGAGGCGATCGTTGGCGCGGTAAAGTACGCCGAGTTTTTGCAGCGCTTCACTGGCGTAGGCAAGCTGAAGAATTGATTGCGCCAACTGATAGGCAGACTGATAGTTTTGCTCTGCCTGATCAGGACGTGCAAGCAACTGATAATTATCACCAATCTTAATTTTTAAGGCGGGAATGGGTTTGGGATCGGGCACCTTTTCATAAAGTGCGACCACCTGTTGCTGAGCAGCGATAGCCTGCTCGGGCTGTTTTGCCTGTTCGTGCACGTAAGCCAGTTGGGTCAGATAAATAATTTCATTGGGGCGATCGCTCCGTGCTTTGGCTCTGGTTGCTAGCTCCCGATACGTTGAGGCGGCGTTGGGGTAATTCAACCAGTTGAGATACAGTTGACCGAGCGTGATCAGCGTTGCGTCTGTTTTTCGTTCATCCCGACGTTGTTTTGCATCCGCTAAAATTTGCTGGTAAATGCTGGCGGCGGTTTGAGGTAGCCTGATTTGCTGGTACGCCAACCCCAGCGCTTCCAAAACCGCAATCCGACTGGCGCGATCGCTGGCGCTAAGCGTGGTTGGGGTCGATGAGAGGGGTAGGGCTGTTTGAGATGCAGGATCGCTAGCTGGGTTAGTCGGTGCGGTTGGTAGCTGATTTTCCAATAGGATGACATCAAGGCGCTTGGTAATCCACCGGACATCGGGTGCCAGGTTTTCCTTCCACGCTACTTCTCCGACTCGTCCCAGCGCTTTCACTTCTTCTAGCACACCGAGCGATCGCCGCAGCCGCAACTCTCGATACCACAGATCAAAGGCTCCGACGCGATCGCGCCGCTTCAGCTTTTCGGTAGCCTGACTGTTCAGCCCGTCTAGCGTGATCGCCAACTGCTTGCGTTCTGCTGCCGAGAGGGGACGCTGATTGACCGCTTGCTGATTCGCCGTTTGGGGAAGCAGCGGATCGGGCGTTTTAATCTCCAGCGGGTTGGGTGGAAACTCGTCAGGATTGCGCTTTGGCTCTGGCTGCACGGCTGGCTTCGGCTCAGACGGGGGTGCCGGTGCAGGCGAGGGCGTTGTGAGCACGGGTGCTGATGGCGCTGGCGTAGGTTGTGCTACAGCCCGTGATGCCACGCCACTAACCATCAACAAGGGTAGCGCGAGCCACCAAACGGGAAAGGCAAGCCAGGGCATGTGCATCTGCTGCTTGCTTTCCAATCGCGGGGTTTTCCACCCTTGCGTATCGTCTCCAGGTGCTGGCATATCCTACGTCTCCCCCAACCAACGGCATCAACCTTTAACCAGTGCCTCAGACCGCTGCAATCACGATCGCAGCCACTCGCGCACCAAGTTAACCTTACAAGGAACGAACGCCGCGATCGCATCAAGTTCTGCGATCGTGTAAGGCGTTTGCCTAACGTCTCCGTTATAAAGTGCCTGTGGTCTTTGTGTCCACCTCATCACCATTGCGTAATCGAAGGTGGCATAATGAATTGCACTTAGCTGCGCGATGGCGTAAACGTAAAACCAGGCATTTTAGACGATGGGACGCTATGGGCATAGTCCCCATCAGGTCTGTGGCAATCTCCACAAAGGTTGCTTCTCATCCGGGATGCCAGGTTGTTCCAGCGTTGAATGTTGCTCTGGAGGATAGCGTTTGTTCATAGCCCAGCTAGTTCAAGGGTGAGAGAGAAACCGTGAAAGTTTTGGTTGTTGGCAATGGCGGTCGTGAACATGCCCTGGCATGGAAGCTACTGCAATCTCCTAAAGTTCAGCAGGTGACGTGCATTCCTGGTAATGGGGGCACCGCCTCGTTAGCCCACTGCCAGAACTTGCCGCTGAGCCTTGACGATTTTGAAGGCATTGGACGCTTTGCCCTGGTAAACGGCATTGCGTTGGTGGTGATTGGTCCTGAAGTTCCTTTGGCAGCAGGCATTACGGACTATTTGCGGCATCAGCATCTTACCGTGTTTGGACCGACGCGGCTGGGTGCTCAGATTGAAGCGAGTAAAGCCTGGGCAAAGGCACTGATGCAAGAAGCCAATATTCCCACAGCTCAAGCCGCCGTTTTTACCGAGAAAGATGCTGCTCAGGCGTATGTACAGGCTCAGGGTGCCCCGATCGTCGTGAAAGCAGACGGATTGGCAGCAGGCAAAGGCGTTACCGTTGCAGCCACGGTTGCAGAAGCTCAGGCTGCGATCGCCGCTATTTTTGAGGGACAGTTTGGCAAGGCAGGGGAGCGCGTCGTCATCGAAGCATGCCTCACCGGGCAGGAAGTGTCGGTACTAGCGATCACTGACGGCATCACCATTCGTCCGCTGCTGCCAGCCCAAGACCACAAGCGCATTGGTGATGGGGATACGGGACTCAACACCGGTGGCATGGGTGCCTACGCGCCTGCGCCGATCGCCACACCTGCCTTGATGCAGCGCATTCAAACCGAAATTCTGGAGCCGACGATCGCCGCCCTGCAAGAGCGCAAGATTGACTACTGCGGTGTGCTGTATGCAGGCTTAATGATCACGCCTGAAGGCGATCCAAACGTGATTGAGTTCAACTGTCGCTTTGGCGATCCTGAAACTCAAGCCATCTTGCCGCTGCTAGAGACCCCACTGGATGAACTGCTGCTAGCCTGTGCCCAAAAGCGACTAGCCGCTCAGCCCCCGATCGTTTGGAAAGCGGGTGCCGCTGCCTGCGTTGTCATGGCGGCTGAGGGATATCCTGGAGGGTTCCGTAAGGGCGATCGCATTACAGGCGTTGACGCAGCAGAAGAACAAGGGGCTGTGGTCTTTCATGCAGGCACCCAACTCAAGCAGCAAAGGCTGGTGACGGATGGCGGACGTGTGTTGGGCGTAACCGCGACGGGTGAAACGTTTGATGCTGCGATCGCCCAGGCGTATGCTGCCGTTAATGCCACCCACTTCGACGGTGCTTACTATCGGCATGATATTGGCGATCGGGTGAGAACTGCCGAGTCCGCCTCCAGTTAACTTATAGTGAGAGTAGTTAGTTGTTAGTTGTTCGTTGTTAGACGAAGATGATCACTAAAAACTAACAACTAAAAACTAACAACTTCCCTCTGCCAGTGCTTGTCTTCCTGAGCCAAATTCGCGCCGCTATTGCCAGTTGGTGGTCAGAGTTTACCCTCCAGACCAAACTCATGGCAGCGGCAACGCTGGTCGTCTCACTCATCATGAGCGGGCTGACCTTTTGGGCGGTCAACACGATTCAGGCAGATGCACGGCTCAACGATACGCGCTTTGGGCGTGACCTGGGCTTGTTGCTGGCTGCGAATGTGACACCGCTGATTGACGAAAATCGTACCGAACTGGCGCGCTTCTCCCACCGCTTTTACAGCAGCACCTCCAGCATTCGCTACATGCTGTATGCCGATGCAGAAGGCAATATCTTTTTCGGCATTCCGTTTTCCGAGTCAGAAGTCCAGAACTCGCTGACCATTCGCCGCAAAATTCATCTGCCCGACAACTATGCCGAAAATACGGATGTGCCAATGGTGAGGCAGCACGTGACACCCGATGGGGAAGTCACTGATGTGTTTGTGCCTCTGGTGGATGAAGGCATTTACAAAGGGGTGCTGGCGATCGGCACCAATCCTAACCCCACAGTGGTTACGTCCTCTCATTTGACGCGCGATGTGACGATCGCCGTCTTTGTCTCCATCTGGGTCATGGTGATTCTGGGTGCGGTTTTTAACGCGCTGACCATTACCAAACCGATCAAAGAGCTGCTGGTGGGGGTCAAAAACATTGCCTCTGGGAACTTCAAGCAGCGGGTTGATCTGCCGCTGGGCGGTGAACTGGGCGAACTGATTGGCAGCTTCAACGAGATGGCAGAAAAGCTAGAGCGCTACGAAGAGCAAAATATCGAAGAATTGACTGCCGAAAAAGCCAAGCTCGAAACGCTGGTCTCGACGATCGCCGATGGTGCCGTGCTGCTGGATATGGACATGCAGATTGTCCTGGTCAACCCCACAGCGCGTCGTCTCTTTGGCTGGGAGGGCAAGCCTGTTGAAGGCAGCAATCTGCTACGGCTGTTGCCCTCACCTGTGCAGGCAGAAATTACCCGTCCGCTTTACCAGATTGCGAAAGGCGAACTGCGGGAAGGGGCAGAATTTCGCATTGCGCTGAAGGAACCCCTCGATCGCACCGTGCGGATCCTGCTCACGACCGTACTTGACCTGTCGCGAGAGAGTATCAAAGGCATTGCGATGACCGTGCAAGACATTACCCGCGAAGCCGAACTCAACGAAGCAAAGAGCCAGTTCATCAGCAACGTGTCTCACGAATTGAGAACGCCGCTGTTTAACATCAAATCCTTTATCGAAACCCTGCACGAATATGGTGAAGACCTGAGTGTGGAGGAACAGCGAGAGTTCCTGGAAACCGCCAACCGTGAAACCGATCGCCTCACGCGTCTGGTGAATGACGTGTTGGATTTGTCGCGGTTGGAATCCTTCAAGCTCTACAACTTTGAATCGGTGGATCTGGCGCAGCCGATCGAGCAAACCCTGCGTACCTACCGCTTAAATGCACGCGACAAAGGCATTGAACTCATTCAAGAGATTCAACCCGATCTCCCGTCTGTTTTCGGTCACTACGATTTGCTGCTTCAGGTGTTTACGAACCTGGTGGGCAATGCGCTGAAATTCACCGAAACTGGGGGCAAAGTGGCAATCCGCGCCTACTTGCTAAATGACAGCGTGTCTTCTAATACCCACCGGGCACATCCCTTTCTGCGTCCGCCGGTCGAGAGTGCCGCGATCGCAGACACGTCAGAAGCTAACTTTCAGCAGGTGCGGCTTGAGGTAGCAGATACAGGCATTGGGATTGATACCGAAGATCAGGTCGCTATCTTCGATCGGTTCTTTCGTGTTGAAAACCGGGTACATACGCTGGAAGGCACTGGCTTAGGCTTATCCATTGTGCGGAACATTATTGAGAAGCATCGGAGCCGTGTGTACATCGTGAGCGAAGTGGGGGTTGGCACAACGTTTTGGTTTGACCTCAGAGTGTTTCAAGACGATGCGATCGCCGAAACGGTTGAAAGACACGATGACCAGCACGACGAAAGCCAGGGGGCGATCGAGGTCCATGCAGCGGAAGCCGATGCATCGAAAGTCAGCCCGTCTACAGAAACTCAAACTAGCCCAGTGACCGCCTAATTCTAAGAAATGAAAATTAAATAACACCGCTTTGGGTAGGTTGGGTTGAGTCCGCGAAACCCAACGCCTCCATCGATGTTGGGTTTCATGTTTCAACCCAACCTACGCAGGTTATTTAATCCACGTAGGGGCATACGGTCGTATGCCCCTACGGGCGGTCTTCTTAGCGAGGGGGTCTTCGCCGCTGCAAAAACTCAGGAATGTCCAGACCTGTCGGTTTATTTTTGGGGTCTGATGGCGGCGGGTTGCTTGCAGAGGGTGGTGCCATTGGTCGCCGTGTCGTCGTCGGCTTCGATAGGGTTTGCTGCCGCATCTCATGGGTAAAGCCCGTGGCAATCACCGTGATCCGCAGTTCGCCCTGCATCCGCTCATCAATTACCGCGCCAAAGATAATGTTTGCTTCGGGGTCAACCACTTCGTAAATAATTTCTGCTGCGGCGTTCACTTCATGCAGTGTTAGATCCGATCCACCTGTAATGTTGAAGACTACGCCACGCGCACCTTCGATCGAGGACTCCAGCAAGGGCGACGATATCGAAGCCACAGCAGCCTCTCTCGCTCTAGACTTTCCAGAGCCAATACCGATGCCCATCAGCGCTGAGCCTGCATCTGCCATCACTGCCCGCACGTCGGCAAAGTCAACGTTTACCAAGCCTGGAATCGTAATAATGTCTGAGATACCCTGTACGCCCTGACGTAAAATGTCGTCTGCGACGCGAAACGCTTCCTGTACAGGCGTTTGCTCTGAAATCACGGAGAGCAGTTTGTCATTGGGGATCACGATTAAGGTATCAACCCGACTTTGCAGCGCGGCGATCCCTTCTTCTGCCTGACTGGTGCGTCGTCGCCCTTCAAAGGTAAACGGACGAGTCACCACACCTACAGTGAGCGCACCCATTTCTTTGGCAACTTCCGCCACGATCGGGGCTGCTCCGGTACCTGTACCGCCTCCCATACCTGCTGTGATAAAGACAAGATCGGCATTTTCGAGTGCTGTCGCAATTTCGTCACGCGATTCTTCGGCGGCTTTTTGACCGATCGCAGGGTTGCCGCCCGCACCCAAACCACGCGTTAGCTTTTGCCCAATATGCAGACGGTTAATGGCTGTCGCGTAGGTAAGCGCCTGAGCGTCTGTATTAATTGACCAAAACTCAACGCCTGCCACATCGCTCGCAATCATGCGGTTAACCGCATTACCGCCACCGCCGCCAACTCCAATCACCTTAATTTTGGCTACGCTACTTGGCACAATATCACCCCTCTTTGAATCTTCCCCCGGTTGACCTTTTGCGTTTGCAGGTTGACTTAAGTGTAGTCCGGAGTTGCCGAAGGGGTTTGATGTCTCCACTGGCAGCGAAAAGTTATTCTGCCCTTCGGGATGAGAGCCATCGTGAGCCTCGCCCAAATGTTCATTGAGCGCCATTGAAGTTGCAGCCGAATTACTATTAAGAGTCATTGGAATTGCAGCGGTTATAAACTAAGTTTCAGTGCTCAGCGGGTCAACTATAAAGGAAGCGATACCAAAAACCAACATCAGGAACAGAGATGCAGACAGACTGAAATTCTAATTCATCTAGCTAAATCTAATCTGCCTGGTTGCTGGTTATTCATAATCTCATACTTACAAAGCTAAGGAGTACCTGATTTTACAAGGTCTTTTGGGTTGCCTATCTGAATGGCTGGTGCTTCTGGGTTACGGAGATCGATGTAGGTGATCTGGCTAAAGCTTGAGTGAGTGGAGAGCTTGCGCATCCGATCGAGGGTTTGAAGCTGTGACGGAAAGCGGGTACTGTAAGCACCCAGGTGAACCAGCCCCAAATCTGTTTTCAGAATTAGATTGCTTGGGTTGCGCAAATCAATCTCGGAAACGTTGACAGGCGGTCCTTGGGTCAGCTCACGATAGAGCTTTGACCAGAACGAACGATAGGTCGTTGGATTACCAATCACTTTGAGAGAGGGCAACTTGAGCGATTGATCCAGCGCTGTGTAGCTTCCTAGTGGAATGACCATACCGTTTTCATCCAGCAGGCTGTTAGCAGAGGTGGTCTTTGTGGTTGCGGGTGCACTACCCTCAGTCGTGAAGGCGATCGCTACTGGCAAGCGCTCTTTTACCTGCACAACCAGCCCTGGCGGAAAAAGCTGACGGCTCACAATGACATCCTCGATCGGCGCTCTGGACTGGAGTTCGCGGGCAATCACTTGCGGCTCTACTCGGAAGAGCGATTGCGGGTAAGGAATCGGCAGCAGCGATCGTAGCGTCCGCACCGGGATCAAATGATTGCCCTCGATCTGCACCTGCTCTGGACGGCGAATGACCCACGTTGGTAAGGTTGCTGCCCAAATCACCCCAGCCGTCAGTCCACAAACCGCCAGCACTCGCCAGCCAGCCTGTAAAAAGCGTACACGCCTGCGCTGGCGTAGCTTTCGTCGCCGCTGCGCTAACTCGGTTTGGGATACGGAAGCGATACTGCTAATCATCCAAATAATTGTTCACTAATTCTGTGTGCGATCGAATTAGTCTCTTAAGATACCTGATTTTGGCAGATGAACCACCTTGGCAATGCTTAAGGTTTCACTAACGTTGCTGACCTTTGCTAAGGAACGCATATTTAATAAGGTGCAATTCTTTCTGTAGGGACGTTCCATGGAACGCCCCTACTACGGAAGAGATATGGTTCAGATTAATGAATCCACGCTCCCAAGGAGCCTCAGAACGATCATGCTCAACGCGACGCATCAACCCATACTTAGCATTGACGATCAGCGTGACTTAGACGATCGCTTGAACTGCAACAGAGCCGCTTGTCTGCTTCCTATTTAAGCACTCATCCCCATTTCTGCAAGTCTGTTTTGCAAATTCGTTTGATGAGGGAAAATCTTGACTCCTTCTAAAAACTAACAACTAACAACCTTTCTGGTATGCCCGAAGGGCTTTACAACTTCCTTGCCCTCTGCCTCCTGCCCTCTGCCTCCCCCCTTAACTCGTCGCCTCTTGTAGCTGCACCGCAATGCGCTCACCAAATTCTGGGTCGGTATTCGCCAGCCCTAAGAGTTGCAGATATTCCTGGCGCGTTAAGCCTGCTTTTTCGATGATGGCTAAGGCTTCAGCTTCGATTTCCTGTTCAATCCGCAATGATTCTGACTCGGTTTCCGATCCCTGGAGTTCTCCTTCCCGACGCTCGATGAGGGACACGACCTGAAGGCACGCGTGGACAAACTCGCTGACCTTCTCTGAAGGGATGCTGCTGGGATCAACCAGGGGTCGGCTGGGTGCGATCGGATCTGAAGCGGCAGACGGGAAATTTTTGAGGGTAGGAAGTTCAACTGCCAAGAGGGTAGAGTGATCGATCGCAGCAACCCAAAACAGGAGCGTTGTCAGCAAAAAGACCAGCGTATGCCGAAGACGACGAAGTAAGCGCATAGCAACGTCAGCAGGGAAGAAGCAAAACGACCATTGACTTTAACCTAGCGTGTTTGGAGCGTTTAAGCTATCCTGTTTACGCCCTTCTTCTTAGCGCGATTGTTTTCTCTGTAACCGCCCTACGATCGATTCGGATTTAACGAAAGTGAACGTCGTCACGAGAACGATTTAAATGAGCATCAGAAGCACGAATCGTTAGAGTAGGAAGGACGCAAAGGGGGAACGCCGTGAAACTGAAGTGGGTTGCGCTTGTAACCACTTTGCTTGTTGTTGGGTTGCTGCTGCTCTATCGCCGGGACGTGCTCGTTGCCTGGTTGCGGTTCACCAAAAGTTGCCCAGGTTGCGATCTCAGGGGGGCGCGCTTGTTTGGTGCCGATTTGCAGGGCGCGAATCTACGATCGGCAAATTTGCGTCAGGCGAGTTTGAGTGAGGCAAACCTTCGGGGCAGCAACCTGGCAAAAGCAACGCTGGAGCAGGCAGATTTGAGCTTGAGCGATCTGACAGATGCCAATCTAGCGGCAGCAAATTTACGCACGGCAAACCTGAGCGGGTGTAGCCTCATCAATGCCAATTTACAGGATGCCGCTTTACAACGAGCCACTCTACTCTTTGCCGATCTTCAGGGTGCGAATCTAGGCAATGTTGATCTACGGCAAGTGGAGCTATACGGAGTGAATCTTGTTTCTGCCACACTCACAGGGACGCTGCTACCCACGCCATCACCACGTCAATCTGGACAAGCGTTAGATTTTGGCATTAAGCGACCGTAATCGCTCCAGTCCTGGGCTAAGGAATGGAAATTAAATCACTTCGACAACCTCAGCCTTTTCATTGTACGGGCGCGGCATGCGGCAGATCACTCTCTGGGCGACTGCAAGGACTTTTTACCGCTTGCCACGCCCCTACGCACAGAATGACACCTTCATAAATCCACGCTCTAAAGGTGGATTTGGCTCAGGATGATACGTAGGCGATCGTAATCGTCTTTTAACAACAAGCTGAGCGATCGCCCTGCTTGAACCAACCAGGCACGATCAGCCTGCCGCAGTTGATAAATGTCGCGGATGGTGGCGGCAGCCAGGGCATCGACTGGCGCACCGGGCATTTGCAGTAGGGTGCGCAAAAAGTCAAGCGTTTCACTGAAGTGGAGAATTTCAGCCTTGTCACAGACATACACCGCCTGATGAATTTGCGGGGGACGCGGCGGCAAGTGCTGATAAACAGTGGTCTTCTCAGTAAATTCGTTCTCTCTAGCGTCGGATGGTGGCTGAAAACCTACGATCGCAGCTCTAAATTCCGTCTTCAACATGGCAAAGATTTGGGGTTGCTGTTCGCGCAGGTCTTGCAGCGATAGCCCTAATGCCCGCGCTCGATGCACTGAGTCGATCGGACTCGTAGTGGCATGATAAACTACCGCATAAATCTGGTTGCCCGACTCTTCATCGATCGACTTGACCCAACTCCCAAACGGCGGCATCACCGGAAAACTCAAGTTTTCTGGCTCTAAACATTGCGCCAAAAACTCGGTCGTTGCCGTTTCAATCACTTCGGCAATGTGATTGGGCGATCGATTTTGGGCAGCAAATTGGGGCAGAGGAAGACGCATGAGGCAGGGGTTAGGGAGCAGGGTTTAGGGGATAGGGTGTCTGAACAGCGCTTAAGACAGGAAGGGGATGTGTCCCTATGGTTTAGGGCGCGTCATCAATTAGCTCCAAAACCTTGCGGTATCAGCCTAATCGCGCCCGCCCCAACATACCAGGCTAGGGGCTGGAACCCTTGCTAAGAGTCATGTTTAGTTGTCATTGATGACAGCCCCTAGCACCTGGGCAGAGCTTTCATTAAAGCAGCGATCGTCGTTCTAACGCGTCTATTTCTGATGGCACTAAAAAGCATAAGAGCTTGATAACCGTCGCTTCTCGTACCTTGCACCCTAACTCCAGTACTCGATACCCTTATTTTCCCTTCTTCTTGCCAGCCGACATGTCTACTTCTTCTAACTCTGCTAAACGAAACGTGACGAGTTTATCCCAGTTGCCACCTTCAAAAAGTACAGCAGCCTTACCGTCAGAGACTCGCTGCACTAAGCCTTGAAACGCATAGTACGTATCTTCTGCATTGATAACCTTAACAGCAGAACCGGGAAGAATCATGGCGTTTTGCGGGGTGAGAAGGACTAAATTAAAGGATAAGGGATAAAGGCTAAGGGATAAAGGCTAAAGGCTAAAAAAGGCTAAGGGATAAAGGCTAAAGGCTAAAAATTTGTTGCTTATCTTCTCGCTGTTACAGCAGCTTGCGGCGAAATGAAATACACCTTCTCATTCCCAACGTTGCGCTGAAAGCCTTTCTCCACACTACCTTCTGCCTTCTGCCTCCTGCCTTCTCCCTCCTACAGGCTATCGTTTCTTCTTTTTATCCTTTAGCTTTTAGCCTTTATCCTTTCCACTTTATCTTTTCCACCTCAGTCTCTAAAGTTCAAGCGCTGACGGAAATTTGCAACCGACTGCACCAGCCCGATCGCCACAAAGTTTGTGAGCAGTGCCGAGCGACCATAGCTAATCCACGGGAGCGGAATGCCTGTAACAGGCGCGAGACCAATCGTCATGCCGACGTTCACGACAACTTGAAAGATTAGCATTGACAGCACTCCGATCGCGAGGAGGGAGCCGAAATTATCCCGCGCATTTTGAGCAATGATAATGATCCGCAGGCAAATCAGCCAAAACGCCAGCAAAACCAGAAAGCAGCCAGCAAAGCCCAGTTCTTCGCCGATCGCTGAAAAAATAAAATCGGTATGCTGTTCAGGGATGAAGTTGAGCTGGGTTTGCGTGCCTTGCGTCAGTCCCCGCCCCCAAAGTTCGCCTGCCCCGATCGCAATGCGTGACTGAATGAGGTGGTACCCTCCCCCCAGTGGATCTTTGTCAGGATCCAGAAAGAGCGTGAGCCGATCTTTTTGATAGTCTTTCAAAATGCCCCAGGCTAGATGACCGAGTTCGCCTGCAATCAGGTTGACCACGAGCGCACCCGCGGCTCCAAACCGATGCCACGGCAACGTCCGCCAGCCAACAATCCCCGTCAAAACAACCCAGATAGCCAGTAACCCGATAAACCAGGGCGAGACTCCGATGAGATTAAACAAAATGGCTGAAAACAGTGGCGACACCAGCAACAGCAGCCAGCCAGGATTCGCATCGCCCCAGTAAAGAATGCCTAACGTAATGGCTCCAAACACCAGCGATGTGCCCAAGTCTGGCTGCACAAAGACCAGCGCCCAAGGCACGGCTGTAATGGCTAAAGTTCTCACTAACACGGGCAGGGTAGAGGCGGCACGATCGCTCAAAATGGCTGCCAAAACAACGATAACCCCTAATTTGGCAAATTCTGACGGCTGAATGTTAAAGCCACCGATCGTAATCCAGCGCTGTGCCCCCAAAGCCGATGTACCCAGAAACATCACCGCTAAGAGCGAAAGATTGGTGATGCCATAGACAATCCAGCGAGCCTGGATTAAATTATCGTACCGTATACGCGAGATCGCCAGAGCCATCACAAACCCGATCGCGCCAATAATCCAGTGCTGATACCAATCTGTCCAGCCCTGATTTAGCTCTGTGCTGTGAATCATGACCCCTCCGAAAATCGTCAGACCCACAGGCAACACAAACAGCAACCAATCGGTATGCTGCCAGGGCTGCACCAGCGATTTCCAACGAATGCGACGAGGTGATTTTTGCAACATGAGAGAGAGGAGAGAGGGGTGAGGGGTTATGATTTGCTTGAGCCAGCAGTAGTCAGCATTCAGCAGTTAGCTTTCTTTTAACAACTAACAGCTTAAAACTTCTTCTACCCTTTAACTCCTGACTTCTGACTCCTGGCTTCTGGCTCCTTCTAACAACCAACAACCAACAACTTTTCCTACGCTAGCGCTGCCACCGAAACTCTGCCTGCAATTCGTTCAGCGATCGCGGTAAGCGCTTTGGCAGACGCAGATTCAGGCGCTGCGAGAACGATAGGAATGCCGCGATCGCCCCCTTCACGTAGCGAAATCTCTAGCGGGATGCAGCCTAATAACGGCACTTGCAGCTCATGGGCTGTTTTTTCGCCACCAGCCGAACCGAAAATATCGTACTGCTTGTCGGGCAGATCGGGTGGGATGAAGTAGCTCATATTCTCCACAATGCCCAGCACAGGCACACCAAGCTGCTGGAACATCTTCAAGCCGCGACGAGAATCGAGTAGCGCCACGCTTTGCGGGGTGGTGACAATCACGGCACCTGCCATCGGTACGGCTTGCGCCAACGTTAACTGCGCGTCTCCGGTTCCCGGTGGCATATCCACAATCAGGTAATCGAGATCGCCCCACTCTACCTGATAGAGAAACTGACGAATGACCCCATTCAGCATTGGACCGCGCCAAATGACGGGCTGATCTTTGTCAATCAAAAAGCCCATCGACACCAGCTTGATTCCGTGATTAAACGCAGGTTCCAGCACTTCACCCTGAGAGCCTGCTTGCCGTACCATCACCTGGGCACCCTCTAAGCCCAGCATCATGGGTGCGTTAGGACCGTAAATGTCTGCATCAATCAACCCGACCTTTGCCCCAGACTGCGCCAGCGCAACGGCAACGTTCACGGCAACGGTGCTTTTGCCGACTCCACCTTTGCCACTGGAGATTGCCAGAATATTCTTCACGCCATCAATGCCAGTACGATCGGGCAAGCCCTTTTGCTGTGGTGTTTCAGCCGTCACATCAACGCTGACAGTTTTGACATCAGGCAGGGTTTTCACCGCTCGTTCGCATTCCTCCACGATGAACTGACGCAGGGGGCAGGCGGGTGTCGTCAGCACGAGCGTAAAGCTTACGTTGCCGTCCACGATCGCTACGTTGCGAATCATGTTCAGATCTACCAGGCTCTTATTGAGTTCAGGGTCTTGTACGGGCTTGAGGACTTCAAGCACAGAACTGGTATCAAGGCATGTCGGCATAGTGAACCCTGGCTCTGGTGAAAAATTGGGCGTGCAATAATCGGGCGTGCAATAATCGGGAGTGCAAAAATCGGGTCTAAAAACAATGAAGCTTGAATGATCTTACCGTTAAGCGATCGCCCCTGTAGCGTGAGTGGTGGGAACGACCTAAAAATCGAGACAGCTTTGGCGCGATCGCTTTAGTTTTTCAGGTACAGCTTGTAACGCTTTTTGCTCTGCCGCCTGCACCAGGTCAGATGCGACGCGTGCGGCATAGGGGCGCATAAATGACCAGAGTACCGGAGAGAGCCAGCCTCTGAGTGTGACCGAGTAAGAAACACAGGTGCCGCAAACCGTTGATTTTACCTGATACGTGACCTGTTCTTCTAGCCCTGGCAGCACCAGAATGCGTACACTCAATAGCTCACCTGGGCGCACCCGTTCGACAAAAATCTGAATCGGGATTGGACTCATCCGGGTAACCGCTTGATAAATCAGCCCTGGCTTGGCGACTAACCCACGCGGCACATTTGTACTGGCGATGAGCGGATGCCACGATACGTCCGTTAAATCGACAATTTTTTGCCACAGATCATCCACCGAAGCGGAACTGAGCGCCTGATAGGTTCTGGCTAAGGAGCACTGAAAGCGGCGCTGCTTATAACGGATGAATCTAGGCAAGAAGCCAAACATGGCACGATCGCTCCTCTAGCAAACTTGGCTCAAGCTACTGATACTGTGACTGTCAAGTAGCTTACATTGATCTACGGACTCTTTATAGCCTAGCGCTCTCATGTCCTCTCGAATAGCTTTGGTGGACAGAACACTTAAGCAACGCTAAGTCTTCACACGGCTAAACATCCGCCCGAATTGTAAAGAAATAATCGGCTCCCGGCTCTAGCTGATAATCACGCTGCTCTAAAAAACGACCCAACGGTTCTTTGATGAGCGCACGACCCAGCGACGGCTCGACAGACAGTTCGCCCCGCTGAAAGCACCACTGAAATTGCCACTCGAACTGGTTTGCGCTGACTTCGCCTTCAATCTTGCCCTGCTGCCAGGACTGACGCAGGATACGAACATGTGCAGTAGTTTCAGGTAAGCGGCGAGAACCCACGATAGTTTGTGTTGTGTCAGAAGTACATGTTACAGAGCGCGATCGAAGCTAACCAGCATAACCTCATCTTCTCCCCAACAGAGCAATCAATTGCGAGACGCTTTCTGCCTGAGCTTTAGCAGTCTCAGCCTGAGCTTTTGCCGTCTCAGCTTGTTGTCGAGTAGTTTCCTTGATGTCGTCGAGATCCAGGCGAAAAGCAGTCATCGATTCCGTCAGTTTGCCAATTTGATCGGCAATGGCTTCGATTTTCGCGTCAAACGTTCCGAGCTTGATGTCAAACGTATCGATTTTGGTCTCAACTGCGTCAAGCTTGATCTCAAACGTATCGATTTTGGTCTCAACTGCGTCAAGCTTTTGGCTGTACTGCTTGTTTAACTGAACCAGTTCAACGGTTGCCTGTACCAGTGTCGTCAGTAGCTGCTGGTTGTCTGAGAATGACTGCCCGGTCATAGACATACTTCTGGGACATACTTCTAGGGACGGTTGCATGGAATCTTAGCGTATTTTGCCCAGGCAGCGATGGCACTGCTTTACGGAAGCCTCACCATACCAGGCGTTCAGATGGTTATCCCACGCTACTCAGGCGCTACTCAAGAGGATGTCTGTGCGATCGTCCGGTTATTGTACAAACTCATTGCCTTCTCCACGCCTTGCTTGAGACTGAGTTCCACTGCGCCAACAACAAGGTGCATCACCTCTGCTATAACCTCAGCTTCTGTAGGCGAAAACCGACCCAAGACGTGACCCACGGCATTCCCCTGTTGTTCTTCTTTAGCACTGCCAATGCCAATGCGTAGGCGAGGAAAGGCTTGGGTGCCAAGGTGGGCGATCGCCGATTTCATCCCATTCTGTCCACCTGCCGAGCCTGACTGTCGCAACCGCAACTTGCCCACCGGGAGATCCATATCGTCATAAATCACCAGCACCGATTCTGGCGGCAGTTTATACCAGTCGGTAAGAGCGCGAATGGCTTGTCCAGAGTTATTCATGTAAGTGGTGGGCTTGAGCAGACGAATTTTGACGCTTCCTGCCGCTATCCCTTCGCCTACAAACCCCTGAAATTTCCGATTTTCTGTTAGGCTGATCTGCCAGGTTTTAGCTAACGCATCGATCGCCTCAAAGCCAATATTGTGCCGGGTGCGATCGTACTTTGCGCCCGGATTGCCCAACCCAACAATCAGTTGAGGGATAACAGGTTGTGCGATCGTCCCCGCTGTCATGGGCGTTGTCCAGGCAAATTCGGTACAAGCAACATTAGCTGACTTCGCTGGGTGTGGCGACCTTCTCGGCTTCGGCAACGCTTTCGTCTGTGGCTGGGGTCTCTTCGGCGATCGGCGTTGGCTCAGAAGCAGGGGACAATGCTGGCTGAGAGGGTGTTTCTAACGTAGCTTCCATCGGGGCTTTCACCGCCTGTTCGATCTGTTCGGCTTCGCGCTTAAACTCTGCCTCAAATTCTTTGGAGGCTTCCTGGAAGCCACGAATGGCTTTACCCATACTGCGACCAATTTCGGGCAATTTCTTGGGTCCAAAGACGAGCAGAGCCAGAACCATAATGACTGCCATCTCTGGCAAGCCAATTCCAAAAATATTCACCGTATCGCCTCCTGCAAATGCTTGCTGGCTAAGAACGCAGACTCGACTCAAGGCGTAGACTTGTAAGCTGGACCTATATAACTAGACTTGATACAAATCGCGCCATCATGTGTAGCCTACCGTGTCTAGTCTATCGCCCTCCGTCCTTTGTGCGACTTAATCTAGGGCGCGTTATCAATTAGCTCCAAAATCTCGCGGTATCAGTATGGTCGCGCCCGCCCCAACACACCAGGCTAAGGGCTGGAACCCTTTCTAAGAGGCATGTGTAGTTGTAATTGATGACAGCCCTTAGAACGCCATAAAAAATCCCGGTCAAGCCGGGAAGCCAAAGTATCGGTCAGATTGTTACGATTGAGCGCGCTTAGCCACCCAGACCTGTCCAATTCACATCGACATCATTCAGCAAGAGCGAAGAGTTGTAAATCTGCAAGATGATCAGCAGGAATACCAAAAAAAGCAGCATAAAAACACCCATCAACGTGGTCGTGCCCCAACCGGGTACAACCTTACCGTATTCAGAGTTCAGGGGTTTAAGAACGTCTCCTAACCGAGTCCGCTGTGCCATGAGTCACCTATATAGCTCGACAGAACATGTATATTGTTTGTAACATTATATGGCAATGCACTCATAATTTTTTTCGCATATGGAACCCGCAACAGCTCTTAATATTTCGATTTGCGCGACGCTGGTTGGTCTGACAGCATACGCCATCTACACGGCGTTTGGTCCCCCGTCGAAGGCGTTGGATGACCCGTTTGAAGATCACGAAGATTAGAGATCGGGATGTTAAAAGTAGGGACGTTACATGTCCCTACAGGTGGCAGTTAGGTCGTAAGGTGCTGTTGGCGATCGCTAACGCACTAACGCACAGGGTATGAGCACGTAACTTACACCTGAGCATTCACCAGCGGCAGAGCGGTAATTAGGGTGGCAAAGCGTGCAAAGTCGATCGTGTTGTGAGTCAACAACTGGTCAATGCCATATGCCTGCATCGTCGCCACAATGTTGGCATCGTGTACCTCCTTACCGCCCACCGAAATTTGCTGCATCAGCGCCAGTAAGTTCGCTGTTGCCTGAGCATTATCCTCCGCCACCCGAAAACGAGACTCAAACTGGCGCACTTCTTCAACAACTAAGACGATTGGAATCGGACTTCCAAAGGCTTGTGGGCGAGTTAAGGTTGCCAGATACTCTCGTAAAATCTGTCGGCTAACCCACAGTTCCTTTTCATTTTGCTCCAAGGTTTGAATGGCATTTAGAGCAACGGAGTGTAGCGGAGTTTCAGGAATGCTGGCATAGACAAGGATGTTAGTATCCACGAAGACGCGATTACCTGCCATCATCACCATACATATCCTCACGTCGAAGCGATAGATCGGCAGGATAAGAGTCAACGTGAATCAATGGAAAATCAAACGGTGGGCGTTTCTCAGCGGTGACGGGTTGTTCGTCAATGACCAGCACCAGCTTGTGGTTCCCCGGTAGAACAGTTGCTGGCAGTTGAATGGTCACTTTGCCCTCTGGTGTGACTGTCGCAATCGCTTCGATCGTGATCACAGCCCTTCTCCTTTTAAGTGAGCGGATCTTAGGTCTAATTTAGCAGTCGGTATCGGCTGAATGAGTCGTGACTTTGAAGCTGGCGATTTCCCAGGGCTGTATCTTCGTATCTGTTGCCTGGGATGGCTCTGAGTGGGTCGATCGCTCCAGCACATCAACCCGCTCTCCTAACGCCAAACCCAGATCGCTCTGGACGTTTAGCTGTGCCGCTTCCCCATGACACTCGTAGCAGCGCAGAATCCACTCATCGGGCGAGTCTTCGGACTGTTTGAATGCCATCAGCACGAGATTGTCGGCTCCCAGATCGAGAAGAGAGGCTGTGGGAGGCAAGGTTTTCGGGCGATCGTCTTCGCTGGTAGGAATGACCTGTGCCATGAGCGGCATATTGAGTTCGTAGCCATGCTTGACGGTTTGAGCAGCTTTCCAGTCGCCTGCGTGGGGATACAGCGCATAGGTAAACATGTGATGCCCTTTGTCAGCATCTGGATCGGGGAATTCAGAGCCGCGCAGTAAGGTGAGGCGCAGTTGGTTGGGTTTCGCGTCGTAGCCGTATTTGCAGTCGTTGAGTAGGCTCACGCCATAGTTGCCGTCGCTGAGATCTGCCCAGTGCATAGCGGGGATTTCCCACTGCGCTTTTTCAGCCGCAGTCTCTGGCTTCGTGGTGCGCTGAATCACCCCACAAGGAATTTCATACGTCGCGTAGTCTGCATTTAAGTTCAGTGGAAAAGCAGCTTTGACCAGAGTATGGCGCTCTTGCCAATCCATGACAAAAGTTTGAATCTTGAAGACAGGAGAGTCTTTCTCAAGAATGTAGTTTTGGTTAAAGGCGGATTGACCAAATTTACGACTCACATGAACGCTGTTTGTTAGCGAGTTGTTCTGCCTGACGCTGGTTCTCCAGCAGTATACTTCCAGCGTTTCAGCCGATGGCAGAGGCTTTTCTTCGTAATTCGGATCAATATTCCAGGCATCCCAATACTGTTCTTCATCTCGAAAAGCCTGTAGCTGATTTCCTGGAGCGCTGAGAACTTCGCGCTGGTTGATTTTGTCAAAAATGCTGGATAGTTCACCTGTTGTTTGATCGACCACAACGCGCAGAAATTCATTTTCCAAAACAGGATCTTCTACAGGAAGCTTCCCAATGCGCTGCTTTGGATGAGGATAGACCCAAAAGGAGCGATAGCCAAGTGCAGGGATATTTTCAGCAAGAAACGTGAGTCCCCAACCGTAGCCGTAACTATCAATTTGTTTTGTGAAGATGCAGAATGGTGCTTCAACGACTCGACCCTCTAAGTCACACATTTGCCAATCATAAAAGTGACCTTCCTCAAGGTCTTCAAATTCGGTGAGCATTTTAGCACTGGTAGGCTTTTGGGTGATATTTGTACTTACCATCGCTGATCGCTCCCAATTACAGGGGTTAAAGATCACGATTGCTCTAGCATTTGGGTGAGGTGATGGCGGAAGAGAGATTTGAGACGCGATCGCATTAAGTGATTGCTCAATGCGATCGCGTCCAACTTGCTCAACGTCTCTCCAAGCCTTATTAGCGTCATCAAACACTTCTGTAATAGATGATCCAGGAAGAATGTCGTGAAACTGATTGAACAGCACTTTCTTCCAGGCATCTTCTAGCTCTGCTTTAGGATACTCAACGCCTGCGCTAATAGTTGCCAGTGATGCCCACAGTTCAGCTTGATATAGCCACTGTTCCGAGCGTCGGTTGAACTGCTTCTGATCAGCGTGGGTGGTGTAGCAACCGCGATGGAATTCGAGGTAGAGGTCGGAGTGCCAGAGGGGGAGGGAGTGGGGGGTGTGGTGTGGTGTGTGGGGTGGGAAGAGTCTTGAGTTTTGAGTTTTGAGTTCTAAGTTCTGAGAGTTGGCGTTGATGCTTTGCACTTCAGCGTTGATGCTTTGAGATTCACTCGTAAATGGTTGAGCTTCGGTGTTGATGCTTTGAGCTTCGGCGTTGATACTCTGAGGTTCACTGGTGACGCTTTGAGGTTCGACGTTGATGTTCTGAGGCTCACTGGTGACGCTTTGAGATTCACGGCTGATACTCAGAGGTTCGGCGGCGATGCTTTGAGGTTCAGCGGTGATGCTTTGAGGTTCGTTCGTGATGGTCTGAGGTGCGTTCACGATGTTCGAGACATCAGCGGGGATGCTTGAAGCTGCGTCAGGTGTGTAATGTGCTTCGAGGTCTTGCAGATAGTCGAGGGCAGTGGAGAATTCTAGCTGGGGGAAGAAGGGCGATCGCTGCCAGCGGCGGGCGATTTCGAGCATATCGCGGGTGGGACCACCACCATGATCGCCAACTCCGGGGAGCCAGAGGACATCAGGGATGCCTGTTTTGGTTTCCCACTCGCAGGCGTAGGTTGCCATTTTGATGGGGTCGATGCCTTCACCGATCGGCGCGGACATGAGGCTGAAGATCTTGGTACGATCGGGTGCCTGCCACTGAAACACTTCGTAGGGAAATTGGGTGGTGTCGTTCCAGCGCAGTTTTTGGGTGACGAAGTAATCGATGCCGCCCTGCTTGAGAATCTGCGGGAGCTGCCAGGTGAAGCCAAAGCTATCGGGTAGCCACGCCATACGGTTGATGCTGCCGAACTTCTCTTGAAAGTAGCGCTGACCGTACAGCACTTGCCGCACCATTGACTCGCCGCTGATGAGGTTGAGTTCTGGCTCGATCCACAGTCCGCCCACAGGTTCCCACCATCCGTCTGCGATCGCCTGTTGAATCCGCTCAAATAGCGCAGGACGGTTTTGCTCAATCCACTCATAGAGTGCCGGGGTGGAATGGCAGAAGGTGAGTTCGGGAAAGTCTTGTTGCAGGTTCAGGGCAGACTCGAAGGTGCGTTCGGCAGCATTCCAGGTTTCGGCAACTGTCCAGAGCCATGCCATGTCAAGGTGAGCGTGTCCGAGGAGGCGAATGCGGCGCTGTTTGAGGAGGGGGGAGAGGGGGAGGAGGCGATCGCGTAATTTGGCGAGGATTTGGTCGAAGGGTTTGCGGGCGGAGGGAGCAAGGGAAGCGGAGGAGGCAGGCTTAAGCTTGCCTAGCAGTTGTGCCAGCTTGTTGGAGAGAGAGGAGAAAGCAGAGGGAGAGGGGAGGGTTGACCAGTCGATTTGGGTAACGGCTTGGGCAAGGAGATCTAGCTTTTCGGGGGCGAAGGTTTGGAGGTAGAGGCGGAGGATGTCGAGTTCGTCGGCAATGAAGCTGGGTTCGGGGTGCTCATCAGAACTCTCATAGTGGCAGACCGATCGCACGAGGGCACCATCATCGTGTCCGGGGCTGACCAGGCGAAGGGCGATCGCAAACTGATCTCCAGGTGTGACGGTTTCGCTCAGGCAGATGCGGGTCACGCAGTCAAACAGATCGCCTGCTTGCACTAGGGCACCGTTGACAAAAATTTGGGCATCGATCGCCCACCAGGTCAGGGCTAGTCGGAGGGTCAGTCCTTCTAGCGGGTAGCCTGCTAAGTCGTGGGGCACGGTGACGAGTTGACCGAGCCAGCGGACGTGTTCGCCTTTTGTCCAGGCGATGTGATCTTTCGCGTTGAGGGGAGCGATCGCCCAGTTATGCCAGGTGTCGGGCTGGGTTGCGTGGGCGATCGGCAAATCTGCATCGCAGTAGCGCCACCCTGACTGAATGCTGGTTTGGGTGAGGCTACGGAGGCGCGTAATGGCTTCCGAAAGTCGATCGCCTGGGGCTGAAACGGGATTACTCACTACTGTCATTGGTTCTACTGACTGCACATCCATAATAGAGGTACACAGAGTTCAGCGATGCAGGTTATGGCTGGCACAGAAACCGGGTTTCTCCACGAAAATATGCCGTCTCAACATTCAGGCTACGTCCAGAAACCCGGTTTCTCGCAAGGCGCAACGGTAGCTGAATTACTGCAAACTAATGCCGTCCTACCGTCGCTGATGGAATACGTGGACGGGGTGCTGGTTGAGAAAACGGGTAGGACACTTCAGCATGGTTTGGTTCAAGGAAACCTGAGTAGCGAATGGCTTAAGTTTGTAAAGGCAAATCAGCGGAAGGGGAAAGTGCTGGTTTCGCCTCCCTGTGCGACGGTTGAGCAAATTCGTCGTCCCGATGTTGCCTACATGACGGTGGAACTGGCGGAGCAATATGGAATGCCAGCCATTTTGCCGCAAAGTTTCCCCTAATTGTAGAAGTTGCTTCGCCAGAGGACGCGTCAGAAGCGTTATTTAGCAAGGCGCGGGAGTATTTGCGATCGGGCTGTCAGGAAATCTGGTTGCTGTTTCCTGAGAATGCGATCGTCATCATCATGACAGCCGACAGATCGTTGATTTTCACCGAAGCTGAAACCGTGAGCACTCAAACCGTCTTGCAAGGCTTCAGCATTTCGGTTGCAGAGTTGTTTGCTTGATTGAAAGCTTTCACCACGCTCAGCACCGCCCTGCAATGAATTGCGGGCTAACAGAACGAAGTCCGTTGAAACGGACTAAGATACCCAACAGACAACCATTTCAACCCATTTCAATGGGTTTTAGCCATTAGCCCTGAATTTATTCAAGGGCGGGGTAACACGAAAGTGCAGGGTTTGAGTGAATGAGCGTCTCCAGCGCAGAGTGGTACGATCGACCCTATCCTCTGTCCTCACCAAGACGCTGCTATGGGCATTCTCGTACTCATCCTGATGATAGTGCTTTCCATCATCATGGTTCTCTTTGGGGTGCAAAATCCCCAGCCTGTCAATGTCAGGTTCTTCACCCTTGAAAGCGGCAACATCTCACTGTCCCTTGTCATCGTGGTGTCTGCCCTCATCGGCGCAGCGCTGATCGGGTTACTCAGTTTATGGAACAGTGCGCGACGCGGTCTTCGTACTATGCGGACGAACAAGCAACTGACAAGCCTGGAGCAACGCAACGGTGAGCTAGAGCGGTTGAACACATCGCTGGAGCAAGAGAATGCGGCGTTGAAAGAGCGGAATGACCAGTTGGAGAATGTGAAACAGACGGTTGAAGTAAGGGCGATCGACTCAGATGGAATTAGCGATCGCTAACCGCTGCCATTTCCTTTCGCAATTCTAGATAACGGTGCAGGTATTCTGAAATGATGCCGTGGAGTAAGAGATTACGCGCCGCCGCAAACGGACTTTCGGGCGCGAGTGGATGACGATTGGTGATGACGTGGTTCCAGTTGTAGTCGCCTGTGAGCGCACTGATGTAGCAGCCAAAGTTTTCGTCAAATTCGAGCGAGAGCACAGCCCGTTCAAATTCGTCGCTGGTGAGACAGAGTGAATAGAAGACCTTGAAGAGTTCGATCGCCGACTCCAGATCCAGCACTCGTAACCAGCGTCGTTTGGTGAAATCAATATCCACTTGCACTGACTGAATGCTGTCAAAATTCAATCCCCGCGCCTGCACTTGCTGCATCCAGTGAGGGGTTTCGCGCTGTGCCTTGTTGTAATCCAGCACGAAGTTGTACAGGATCAAATCGTGTTCCAGAAACGCATTCTCTGCCAGATCGCCAACGGTGCGCGGATAAAGTTGAGATTTTTCAATGGTTGGATCAGGTCCATTATCAATCAAGAAATTCACAATGTTGGAACCCAGGCAAAGGTGCCGCACGATCAGGTAGCAGGCTTCAGGCGAGACAAAGGTATTGAGAAACCAGGTTGCCGATCGATGCATTAGCGTGTAGTTGCTGAATTGAAACGGTAATAATCGCTTCACCGTCATAATGACCGCCAGCAGCAGATTTGCAAGGAACGCGATCGGCACTAATAAATAACTGCGTGTCCAGTTTCGCAAGTCCCGAATCATGTAACCTTTGGCGATCGGGTCTACTGGAATCGCCTGATCCACATACAGCGCATCCCAGGCATTGGGGTTAGCGCGATCGTGCGGTTCGGGTGTGTACGATTGCGCGACTTGTGATGGAATAGGGGTTTCTAACTCTTGTGAGATTAATTCAGCTTGGCTCATGGCGATCAACAGGATAGAGTTTTTAACTGAAACAGAGGAACTACCGCTGAGGCGCAGAGGTCGCAGAGTTTTAAGTTCTCCGCGCGCTCTACGTTTCAGCGGTTCGTATACTATTGAATTTCTTCCAGTTGCAGTCGATACAGTCGGGCAGTGACTTTCGCGGTTTTGAGGATGCGATCGGCAATGTCTTTCGTCATCCACTCGGCATTAATCAACTCATTCAGCTTGCCCAGATGTGCCTCGTCATTCGCGCCGTGATAGCCCAAAAACGACACCTGCTCATCTTTCAGCTTCAGCGTTGACTTAATTTGCGCTGCCCATTCTGCGGCTAAGTTATTGCCCAACCCTTCAATAATAAACATGCTCCCCAGCAGGTCTACCGGATTTTCGCGCGATGCTTGATGGAAAATAAACGCCGACAGCGCCTCACTGCCAATGTTCTTGTCTGCATTCACAATCTCCTCTAACACTCCGCCGACAGAAACGTAGTTGCGCTCTAACATCTGGTAATCGCGGTGTTCATCTTGAGCATGACCAATGAAGGTCGATCGCAGCCGAAAATCCGTCATATTTGATGCAGCCCGCGCAATCCACCGTGCCCCTTCCACCACCTGCGGACGCAAATTTCGCAGCATCGCCTTGTAGTCATCCACCGTAAATTCACCCCGATGCAGCTTACGGACAATAGGCACCGATCGAATCTCACGCTCAAACTCCAGCCAAACGAGGGCAAGTTGGCGCAAAAGGTAGGCGGAAACAGGTTCGTCGGGAGTAGGGAGTGGGGTGTGGGGTGTGGGGAATGTAGTTGTTAGTTGCTGGTTGTTAGTTGTTAGCACTTGATTACCTTCCTGGTTGTTAGTTTTTGACTCCTGACTCCTGACTCCTGACTCCTGATTCCCCACTCCCTCTACTACCTCCTGCCTTCTGCCCTCTGCCTCCTGCCTCCTGCCTTCTGCCTCCTCACTCCTCTCCCCTCTCTCCTCACCTCCCACAACCCTCAACATCACATACGCCGTCGTAAACCGCCCACTTTCTGGCACGAAGCAGAAGATTTTTTGACCGGGTTGCAGTTTGCCCGAATGGAATAATTCTTCCAGCATTAAATAGATGGAAGCGCAGCCTGTATTGCCCCGCGTGTAGAGGTTGGTAAACCATTTCTCTTCAGGAATCATGCAGTTTGCTTTTTCCAGCAGTTCGACAATTTGCCCTCGAAAAAAGTGAGATGAGTAATGACACAACAGCCAATCAATATCATCCGGTTGCACGCGACCTCGTTCGATTAACTTCAGCCAGCCTTCAACACCGAGTTTAATGACGTTATCCAATAAGCGAATGTTTTGTCGCAGATTGATGGCACCTGCGACCGCCGCTTGTAAATAGGACGGATAATCCATCCAACTTTTTTGAGCCGTTTCATCTTCGGTCCCAGCGTACATACAAACAGGGTAGGCGTTGGCATGAGAAACCAATTCAATCCATTCAACTTTCAGGCTAGTTCCTGATGCGTTGGGGTGGTCTTGAAGGAGAAAGGCACCTGCACCATCCGAGAGCATCCAACGTAAAAATTCGGTGTCAAAACTCAGAGCTTTTCCTGCTTTGACATTCGCTTCTGCTTCAAAGTGAGTGTGTTTGAACAAGCGTGAGGGCAGTTCGGAAGCAACTGCGATCGCCGCTCTCTTCTCGCCCAATTTCACCTGCGATGCAGCATATTTCAACGCGGCTACTCCAGCACAACACACTCCTTGATTAGAGGTCACTTCAATGGGTGACAACTCCGATAATTCGCCATGTACCATGCTGCCAAAACCAGGAACTAGCAAATCTGACCAACTGGTGGCAGCCGCCAAAAGGTCGATCGCGCCCGGTTCCAAATTTGCGCTGGCGATCGCATCTCGAATCGCATTTGCAGCCATCTGGCTATTGCTGTAAGTAGTCTGTTGTTGTTGATCGATCGCATAGTAACGCTGTTGAATACCATTACTTTTGAGAATGCGATGCCTGACTTTGGAAGGGCGACCGTTCACCTTTCCTAAATAGGCTTCCATCTCGTCATTGGCGATCGGATTTCCAGGCAAAAACTTGCCGATGCTGTTGATGAATACACCGTGCATATGTGACTCTTTTTGTGAACGATTACAGTTTGAGGGCAGTATTGCCCTGATTTAAAGCATTCAGAAGCTACGATTCTGAACCGAAGCACTCGTTAAAACATCTCATCATCGACAGCTTTGTCCATTTCGGAACTTTTTACAAGCTAGTCAATCAAACAATGTACAGAAACGTTTCCTGGATCGGTCAAGTCAAAACGTCTTTCGCCACGAGGTCTCAAAATTAGACTACGTGGATTTCAAAAAAGACTAACTTAACTGTAAAGTTGATAGTTTGACTCTAGTAATTTCGCGTAGAATTTTCCTAAAATTTGTGACACTTTTGCTCACTGTCACGCGATTAAGTGTTGAGTAATCAATTTAGAGCAGACTGGAGCTGACGCTTAGAAAAATCTGCAATGGACGCGATCGCCAATATCAACTTAGCAACCAGCCAGTCTTCTCAACCTGTCACACTCCGGCAGGGGTTAGAGCATTACTACCAGGCAAACCCTGACTTTGTGCGCGATCAAGACCTGCGAGTTGGCATCATGCTCATTCCCTGGTGTGACATGCAGCGCCACGACATCATGCACGTCGTCACAGGCTACAGCACCGCACTGGAACAAGAGCTTCAGCTCATCGGCTTTTTACTCACATCCCTGACCTGGAAACGTCCCTGGTACTACTACGCGCAGAGCTTTGTCGTGTTTCTAGAACTGCTGTGGCAATCCATGCAAGGAAAAGCGTGGGGCGGTATTTACCATAACCCTGTGCAGGTCTGCCGACTGTACCTCAAGGGCGTTAAGCAAGGACTGGCTGTACAAAAGAAAATTGATGCCGCGATCGATCCTAAAACGGTGCTCGATCGAGATTTGGAATCGCTGCGATCGGACTATGGCATTCAAAATGCAGGCGCATGGGATTAGAGGGGAGGAAGGCAGAGGGCAGAAAGCAAGAGGCAGAAGGCAGGAGGCAGAAGGCAGGAGGCAGGAGTGATGCTGCAAGCCTTTAACTAATACGGATTGAAATTGTGCTTGTTAACACTTGAACAGCATGAGCGGATGTACTATTTTATTGAAGGTATTTCTCATGCAACGCAAGGCTAAGTGATGGCTGAAAATGCTCAAATTCAAAGCAGACCGAATTATGGCATTGATGCGCCTGGTCTAGTGCGCTTCTTTTTTAGCGCTGGTGCTGTTGCACTCGCAATCTTTCTTGTCGTGCTGTTCTCATCGCTATTAGGGCAGATTCTCAAAATAGTCGTCGGTACGCTATCAGGTATTGCAGCCACCTACTTGCTTGGCATGGGTTGCTTCATGCTCTATGGCAGTAAAGTCATGAAGTTAAAGGATAGAGATAAACTGCTGGATCTTGTGCCGTGGTCAGGTAACGAGCGTGTGCTTGATGTCGGTTGTGGACGAGGTTTAATGCTAGTTGGGGCGGCAAAGCGGCTGACGACTGGCAAAGCGATCGGCATTGACCTATGGCAACAGCATGATCAAGCCAACAATAGTGCGGCGGCAGCATTAGCAAATGCTGTAACAGAAAGGGTGACAGAGCGCGTTGAAATCAAAACAGCCGATATGCGTCAATTGCCGTTTCCAGACGACTACTTTGATGTGGTGCTCTCAAGTTGGGCGGTTCATAACGTAGAAGCTGAGGTCGATCGCAAAAAAGCACTTGATGAAATTGTGAGAGTCCTCAAACCAAATGGCAGAGTCGTTTTGTCAGATATCATCCATCAAGCTGAATATGCACACTATTTTGAGCATCATGGCATGACAAACGTTCAGCTTCATAACAATGCCATCCGAGATTTTGCGCTTAAAGCCGTCACATTTGGGAGTTTTGCGCCCTCGGCTGTCTCAGCTTGCAAACGTGCCTGATCGATCGCTTAGAGCAGACTGCCGAAAGGCGCAGCAAGTTTTGAGTTTTGAATTGGCAGAGAGGAGTGAGGAGTGAGGAGTAAGGAGTTTTAAGCTGATTAAGCGATTAGCAGTCAGCTTTTAGCCTTTGCCCTCATCTTTCATCCCTCATCCCTTCCCCACTCCCTACTCCCTATTCCCCACTCCCCATTAAGACCAAGAAAACGGAGTATATTAACGCTTATGTAGGCTCAGCAGGAGTGACCCCAGATGTGCGGAATCGTTGGCTATATTGGCACGCAGGCAGCAAGCGGTATTTTGCTCGAAGGGCTGCGGAAGCTGGAATATCGCGGGTATGATTCTGCTGGCATCGCCACGGTGCTGGAAGGCGACATTCACTGCGTCCGTGCTAAGGGCAAGCTACACAATCTGGAAGAAAAATTAGCGGGAGAAGAAAATCCGGCGCGGGTTGGCATCGCTCATACCCGCTGGGCAACCCACGGCAAGCCAGAAGAATACAACGCCCATCCGCATATGGACATGGCGATGCGGATAGCGGTGATCCAAAACGGCATCATTGAGAACTATCGTGAACTGCGAGAAGAACTGAAAGAGCGCGGCTGCGAGTTTCGCTCTGATACCGATACAGAAGTTGTGCCACATCTGATTGCTGAAGTGCTACAGCAGGCAGAAAGTCTGGAAACTAGCCCCCTGGTGTCAATTCAACCATCACCGTTTTTAGAAGCGGTACGGCAGGTGGTGAATCGACTGGAAGGCGCGTTTGCGATCGCCGTTATCTCCGCCGATTATCCCGATGAACTGATTGTGGCGCGGCAACAGGCTCCCGTCGTGATTGGCTTTGGGCAGGGCGAGTTCTACTGTGCCTCGGATACGCCTGCGATCGTCCCCTATACTCGTGCGGTGCTAACCCTGGATAACGGCGAACTGGCACGAATGACACCGCTGGGCGTTGAGGTCTACAGCTTTGAAGGGCAGCGCTTGAAGAAAACGCCTCGCACCCTCAACTGGAATCCGGTGATGGTAGAGAAGCAGGGCTTCAAACACTTCATGCTCAAGGAAATCTATGAGCAGCCAGGAGTGGTGCGATCGTGTCTGGAAACCTATATCGATACCCATTGGACAGCCGCCGATCACACCCATTCACCCATTCGCCTGAATCTGCCTGCTGACCTGTATGCCGATTTGCAGCACATTCAAATCTTGGCGTGTGGTACCAGTTGGCACGCGGCTCTGGTTGGCAAGTACTTGCTAGAACAAATTGCTGAGATTCCAACCTCTGTACAGTATGCGTCTGAGTTTCGCTACGCGCCTGCACCGCTGACTTCTCACACCCTCACCATCGGCGTGACGCAATCGGGCGAAACTGCCGATACGCTGGCAGCGTTGGCAATGGAGAAGCAACGTCGATCGGGACACTCAGCAGAATTTCAAGCGCGCCTATTAGGCATCACCAACCGTCCCGAAAGTTCGTTGGGAGATTTAGTGCCCAATATGATTGACACCCACGCGGGGATTGAAATTGGTGTAGCCGCCACGAAAACCTTCGTCGCGCAATTGATGGCGTTTTACTGTCTGGCGATCGACCTTGCACAGCATCGCCAGGTTATTGCACCCACCCAGCTTGAACAATTGCTGGCAGGTTTACAGCAGCTTCCGTCGCAGATTGAAGTGGTGCTCGAAAGCCAGGAACGCTACATCGAACAACTCGCTCATGATTTTGCTGAAACGCAAGACTTCATCTTTTTAGGACGCGGCATCAATTTTCCGATCGCCCTCGAAGGTGCCCTCAAACTTAAAGAAATCAGCTACATCCATGCCGAAGGCTATCCCGCAGGCGAAATGAAGCACGGACCGATCGCCCTGTTGGATGCCAAGGTACCTGTGGTGGCGATCGCCATGCCTGGAACGGTGTTTGAAAAAGTGCTCTCTAATGCTCAAGAAGCAAAGGCACGCGATGCTCGCCTGATTGGTGTCACACCCATGGATGAACATGAAGCCGCCGAAACCTTTGACACCTTAATTCCCGTGCCCCATGTGGATGAGCTTCTGTCGCCGATCGTCACCGTCATTCCCCTGCAACTGCTGGCGTATCACATTGCCGCACGCAGGGGTTTGGATGTGGATCAGCCAAGGAACCTCGCCAAAAGTGTAACTGTGGAATAGGTCAATGTATGAAACTGACAGATCTTCTAGGTGAAGTGATTGAGGATCTTTGTGAAGACGATCGTTGGCGGTTAGACATCGATCCTGGACTTGATGCCAAGCACGAGTTCTTTCTATCCTGGCGACATTTCGTTATTCTACCAGAAAACTCTTCTCCCCATTACGAGTCAACCGAGGCAGATTTAGCAGACTTTCTGACGTTTGATGGCTTTGATGTCTTGCTGCCAGTGCCCCGTTCTCATCATCCCAACATTGCACTCATTCGTCTGATTCCCGGTGTGAACCATCAAACGCTCACACTCTTTCTACACGATTCGTTTCATGAGTCCTACTTTAACGATGGATGGGCGGCTCGGTATGGGTTTCTGGCAATTGCCGATCGTTACCAAAAATTCGGCTGTGATTTTTACCTTGCCAGTTACTATCACTTCTCTTATCTCATTGGCGAAGATTACGAAACGGCAAAAGCGGTCATGCAGCGAAAGTTAAATGGTTAATGGGTTGTGAAAAGGGCGATCGCGCCGCTGGGTTTGAAGCGTTCAGCAGACGGCGATCGCCATTCGTTGAGACAAACACTAAACCGCTTGCATACTACCACTGGTAGCAGAGGGTTCTTCGGCTCCAGCCTTTAAACGGCTCACGCTGCTTCGACGAATTCGCTCACTCTTGCGGACTCCGCCAGCCATTTCGTATTCGCGGCTGTTCTTGCCATATTTGAACGCGACCCCAATCAACATCTGGTCTGCCAGGTCGCCCAGATTTCTCTCCAGGGCTGCAATTTCCGCTTTGGAGGAATCGATGATGGCGAGAGCCGTGTTGTAGGAATCGATTTTGCTGCGGAGTTGTGCAATCTGGGTAGTGAGGTTGGGAACGCTGCGAGTATCACCAAAGTCCATTGTCGGGTCAACAGCTTTCAAGCCAGCAGAACGGAGTTCGGCTTTTTCGAGCATTTGAGAGGTACGTTTTTTGCGGGTCATAGAAGCAAGCCTCTGATGAGAGTGGATGAGACCAGCATGGCTGACGATTACAAGCATTCGGTTCAGGGAATGGCACAGAAAAAGCATATTTTCTCAATGAAGTTTTTAAGTCCACCATTGTTTGCACGGGCGTAGTGTACGGATGGAGTTGTCTGAATCGCTGCAAGCGAAAGAAACGGTCTGCCCCTGGCTGTTTCTGGGTTTGTGAGTGAGACGATCGCACCTGCAAACTTTATGGCAACTTCACCGTTAGTAACGACAGCTTTACCGTTAGTGACGATGGCTTCACCATTCCTAACGACAGCTTGTGAGTTGGTAACGATAACTTGTGCAGAAGTAACGATCGCTTGTGCAATGGTAACGACTACTTGTGCATTGGTTAGGACGGCTCATGCAGAGGTGACGATCGCTTAGGCGAAAGTAGCGATCGATTGTGCAGAAGCAAGCACGACATTCGCTGACTGGAGGCTATTATCAGGTTAATCTCCCTAGCCGCACCCATTTATGCCAGAAGACTACATCGTGATTGTGACGGATGAGACGGATGAAGCCTCAGCACCGATCGAAGGACAGAGGGGCTGGCGCGAGGAAGTGGGTAAGCGCCTTACTAGCCTGAAGGAAGTGCGGTTGCCTGTCTCGCAGCTAGAGCAAAACATGAATCAGTTTTTGCAACTGGTGGGACGCTTGTTCAAGCAGGTGGATCAGCAGATTGGTGCTGAATCGGAGATGAAGCTGGATGAGGTGGAGCTATCGGTTGAAGTCAGTGGGGAAGGGGAGGTTAAATTAGTAGCAGGTGGAAAAGCGGCTGGAAAGGGCGCGATTAAGCTGAAATTCAAGCGATCGGATGTAAAGAAGTAGATGGGAAATAACTGGGCAGTTGTCATTGGCATTAACGATTATCTGCATCACCCAGAACGGAAACTAAAGTATGCCGTCAATGATGCCCAAAAGATTGGCGACTTTTTGAGCAATCGGGCAGGCTTTGGTGCAGATCATGTCATTCAATGCTTAGGAGATGAGGAACATCGGAGCAGTTCAACCTATCCTACATGCTCTAATCTGCTGCAATTGCTTGAACGAGATCTCCAGCCCAACCGTGTGGGTAAAGTTGATCGCTTCTGGTTTTACTTTAGTGGTCACGGAATTAGTCGAAATGGGCGTGATTATTTGATCACCTCAGATTGTTTGGAAGATAAAATCGAACGATTTGCCTTGCCACTCGATGAGGTACTCGCTACCTTACGATTACATAAAGATGCAGATATTGTTTTAATCTTGGATGCTTGTCGGCAGGTAACGGGTAGAAAGAGTTTTGGTAGCTCAATCGGGGAACAAACAATCGCTTCTGCCCAAGAGCGTGGCATCACGACTATTTTCTCATGCGATTATGGGCAATACTCTTATGAGCTAGAAGGACTACAGCAAGGAGCGTTTACCTATGCTTTAGTCGAAGGATTAGCTCAGTACACACTGCCCAGCCAGTTAGAAACTTACTTACGACAGCGAGTTCCAGCCTTAAACTTGCAGTATCGGCACGATAGAGTCGAACAAACGCCTCGCATTCGTACTGAATCTACCATAACAGCCTTTCAACCGTTACTGCCTGATGCGGTTACGTCAGCCGATATTGAAGTTCTTGTTAGTCAGGCTGAAAAAGATGAAATCGAGGAAGACTTTGAGACTGCCAAGAACCTTTGGTGGCAAGTAGTTGATGTGTCGCAATCCATTACTCAAAGACAAGAAGCCCGAATTGCAATTGAGCGCATTGAAAAGAAAATAGCTCGATGGAGTAGCCATCTTTATACAGAAGCTACCTCCCCTCAACCAGAAGTCTACCAAACGTCTGAAACGTCTAAAGCTTCCCAAAAGTCTCCTATCAAAACCCCAAAAAGTACGTTAGGGCGCTCGACTTTAGCAACACCTGCCGTTCCGGTTCAAATTGTGAAGCCTGCGGAGGAGCAGCGAATTTTTCAAATTCCTGAGTTATCTACTTCTAATTTTCAAGAGTTTATCTTTGATGTTTTAGAAATTGATTCTTACGGGACAAGCATCGCTCAACACACTGGGAAAAACTGGTTTGTTGTTGAAGAAATCAATGGCGTATCAATTGAAATGGCGTTTGTGCCTGGTGGAACTTTACTAATGGGTTCGTCTGAATCAGAAAACAGGATCTACAAGAATGAACGCCCTCAGCATATGGTGACAATTAAGTCATTTTTGATAAGTAAATTCTCCATCACATTTGCTCAATGGAGAGCGATAGCTCAATTACAGCTTAATCCTAAGAAGCTTAAACTACGTCCTTCACCAAGTAACTGGGGACTTAATCGACCTGTTGTAGAAGTTTCTTGGCATGATGCAGTAGAATTTTGCAATCTTCTATCTCAGAAAACAGGAACTACATATCGTTTGCCAACAGAAGCTGAGTGGGAATACGCTTGTCGAGCTGGCACTACAACTCCATTCCACTTTGGACAAACAATTACCTCAGACTTGGCAAACTATGATGGTACTTATTCATATCGCTTAGAACCAAAGGGAATCAATCGAGCAAAAACACTACAAGTTGGAGAACTGAAAGTTGCTAATGCTTTTGGTTTGTTTGATATGCACGGTAACGTTTGGGAGTGGTGTAAAGACCACTGGCATGAAAACTATAATAGTGCTCCGACTAACGGTGAGGCTTGGATCGATAGCTCTGGCAATCAAAACCATGTAATTCGAGGTGGCTCCTGGCGCAACGAGCCTTCTAACTGTCGCTCCTCTTACCGTTTATGGAAAGGCTCAGAGCAAGCTGCTGATCACATCGGTTTCCGAATTGTACGCAGCTTATAGGTTAGGATTTCAACTAGAAATGCCTTAGGCTGTCGCATTGTAACTGTATGTATCAGTTGTTGTTGAGTCAGTCTTTTTATTACGTTCAGCATCAGTTCTACGATACTCATATGCCTGAGCCACACGTTCAGAAATAAGAATATTCAGCATCCCAGTTTGTCGATTAATTTCATCAACAGCTTGAGCAATTTCATCTATTGAGATTTGAAAGAATTCCCTTCTATCGTTGAGCAAATTTACTCTTCTAGACTGGAATCGGCTGTGTAAACGCGCTAGCGTATCTGAAGCATCTTCCGAACGAATCTTAAAGTGAGTATCAAACGGGAAAGGGACAGCAGGATTCATTTCACTAATAAAATCCTCGTCTCGAATACTTTTACATATTCTGTAGATGCCTTGCCCTAAAGAACCAATATTTGAGATCACATAGATATAACCTTCTTTCCTCGCTCTATAGCGCAACGTAGCCTGTTCTGTTTCAACTTTAGCTTTTTCCAACTCACGCTGAAGCTGATTATTTTCAAACTCCAGTTGCTTGAGTTTATCTCCCTCAGCCTGTTGAATCGCTTGTCGAATGCTTTCGATTTCCTGACGATAAACTTCTTCTTTCTGTTCTGCTTTTTTAATCTCTTCTTCGGCTTTTGCAAGAGCTTTGCGTTCGTTGTCGTCTCTTTTTCTTTCTTGATCCTGTTCTTTTTCGCGCTGCTTCTTACAAGCCATTTCATACTGAAGGTGTAACTCTGACAATTTTAGGTTGAGATATTCCTGTGTAATTTCACAGGTGGTTGTTTCCGATAGCTTATTCAATCTTCTAAAACTTGCAATTATCCGCTCCTCTGAAGATTGAATGTTACTATGCTTAACTCTGAGAATTACATCATCAGCTTCAGTATTGAAAGCTATTAGCACAAGTTTTTGAAGGTTTTCGGTTAGCTTCCGCCCTTTCTTTTCGCTATCGTTGAAAACCAACTTAGTTTTGCTTTCTACCGCAGTGCGTTCTTTTATCATTCTTTTCTGTTCCAATTTTACTTGTCTTAGCCTTACAGCGTAATCTTCAGAATTGATAAAGTCATATTTTGGCTCGTAAAATCCAAACGACTGAATATAGGCTTCTTCCTCAAGGCTAGATAGCTGCTGTTGCAAATTGCTAACTTGTTTATTGATCTCCTCTTTAGTCCGAATTAGTTTGTCTAGCTCTCCCGTGTCAGCCAAACTTTTGTATTGTTGCAGGTCTCTATTAAGCCGATCTCGCTCGTTTTGCATGATCTTTAACTGTATGGCTGCACCAATTAGAGCTAGAACGGCTAGTAAGGTTAATAGATCCATAAATTTAGTCTCAACAATTCCTCTGAATTTCTTTTGGTCAGTGTTGTTTAATAGTTTACGCCAACCCAATAAGAAGGGTGTACGGCTGTCTAAATTTAGTCGTAATAGCGCGACTACCCATTGAAAATAACTTAGCATCAGTGTAATAAACCAGCTTCATCAAGCAAACTTACCTGTTCCTGTTAGTTACACAAGAGCGACCGCCTTTTCTCCCCTCCTCTTCTCACTGCAAGCCTTCACCCTTCAACAAACAATCTCCCCTGTTAGAATTTGGACAGACTCTATCAGCCTTAGAACCATGCAAGCCTTTGAAGCCACAGGAACGATCGACCCCACAGGACGATTAACGCTGGATCAGCCGTTGCAGATTGCTCATCCTGCTAGATTACGAGTGATTGTCCTCTTATCTGAGGGCGCAACTGCAAGCCCTAACGTCAACCCAACAGAGTCATCTGAGTCTCAAGATTTTTCTGCTCAATTATTTCTTAGCATGATCGACGAAATTCGCGCTCAAGTGCCGGACGAAGAGTGGAAAAAGCTACCAACAGACCTTTCTAAAAACATCGATCACTATTTGTACGGTGCTCCAAAGGTTGAAGGATGAAAACCGTCTTTGCCGATACGGGTTACTGAGTCGCCATCCTGAATGCTGATGATGGCTTAATCAAACCGCAGTCAGTGTTACCGCTGCCCTTTCATCCCTCCGGATTGTTACCAGCGAAATGGTTTTTACCGAGGTATTAAACTCGTTTTCTAAGCAAGGCGCATTTCTTCGGCAAAACGCAGTGACACTCATTCAACAATTTACCCGTAAGCCCAACGTTGAGATCATTCCTCAAACAAGCAGCCTTTTTTACGAAGCACTCACCCTTTACCAGCAGCGCCCCGATCAAGCTTGGAGCCACACGGACTGTGCTTCCTTCTGCATCATGCAGCAACGAAATATCCTCGAAGCATTGACCCACGACAGGCACTTTGAACAAGCAGGCTTCATTGCTCTCTTGCGATGATCGAAATCTCGCTCTCTAACCCCCACCTTCCAACCTCTAGACACGAAATTTCGACTTTTGAGCCTGAAAGTCTGACCTCAGATCGCGGAACTTCGACCTCAAAGCTCGACACTCCGACATCAGAACTCAAAGCTTTAACCTCAAAACACGAAACTCCGACCTCAAAGCTCGGCACTCCAGGCACTGCTCCGCAGAAGCAAGCTACAGAACACGGAACATCAAGCTTAGAACACGGAACTCCGACCTTAGAACCGCAAACTCCGAGTGCAGAAGTCAACAGACCATGTAATTTGTCAAAAGCTACTTGCTAAACGTTGCAACTTGCAGTACTTTTGTATCTCACAACTAAAAATGCTCATTTCTTGAAGCGTTCCCTGAAGGTGCTACCAACACCCTCAAGGAACTAACCCCCAAACTGGTATCAGCAGTCTGGTGGGCTAGTAAGGCAGTTTAGCACTCCACTAGCCACCCCAGCTTTGCATTGCAAACAGAAAGCGGGGTGGCTTCAGTTTTGGGACTCTCAGCAAACCCCATCACTCAGTGGAGTGCGACATTGCCATGACCTACAACGCATCGCCCATTCAAATCAACCCCGATCCACGTTTTCTGACGATCGTCGTCATCGGCATCCCCGAACACATCGAAACCTACATCCGAGAGCAACACTTGCGCGGCTACGCCAAAACCTACGAGTGGAGCAAACCCCAACCCGCCCCTGATAGTCCGGCTAAAGTCCTCGTCGCCCTTAACCGCATCATGGTTTAAGTCGTGCCGCTGGTGTTCATGCTGCTGGTTCAGGGCATGAGACAGTACGCTATGTCCTTGTCATTCCAGAGATTGATGAGTTAGGCACCCATGCTGAAGGCGATCGAGAACGCAGAAATACTAGTTATGAGAATTTCTGGACGGCAAATTTGGAGGAGGCTGCACTTAAATTTCTTGCCTTGCAAGCGGTAGCAGTTCCAACGACAGACAGTAGAGCGAGGCGATGCCAGTGTGTTCTGTTTGGGAAAACCAAGTGGGCAAAACAGCAAATCGTTCGGACTAGGGTAGAGACCATAAAAGCGACGCAGGAAACTCTGCTTCAGTACCAATCGAGTTGCCAGTATTTACCGCAAAACAGAGTCTGCAATGACGAAGGAAAAACTGCTGTCACCGTTAGTGCTACTCGCGGCGTGATTGCCGCTAATCTTGCTCAAGATCTGCCCTGGTGGTGCCGTTTTTCTGAGAGAACGACCAATAAGAAGCTAGCCGAGGACATAAGTGCTGAAAAAGAAGGACTACGGCTGATGATCGAGGAATCCGAGTGGGAAGACCAGTCCAAGAAATTGTTTGTCAAAGCCTGCCACGAAGCTTTGCAAAGAATTTACGCCAAAATTTACGATCAGACGCTTGAAGGTTACTACGCCCAGATTGAACGTCGAAATATACGCATTCGTTCCGAGTTGTTACGCTGTAGGAATGCCATAACACTTCGTGGTTTCATCAGTCGGTTTTTTTCTGAGGCAGGGCAGCCACCTATCCTGCAAGAGCATTGGGAAGCACTGTTACCCATCACAACAGGGGAAAGCGATTGGAGCCTCACACGAGATTTAACTTTACTTGCGTTAGCTAGCTATAAGAAAAGCGGCACCGCAGAAAGCAATATCTCCAGCGCGACAACCGCTGAGGCTAGACAGCCTGATTCTGAGACTGCCAATTAATTCAAGCGGTCATGTCAAAGACCAAGCGATTGGAAGGAGAGTCTTTAGTGTTGCATCTCTTTGGAAATGTCTTAACTCACCACGGTGCGGCTGCAAACAACCGTGGTGAGAATGAGGGTAACATTACTCCCTTACAAAAGCTCTGGTGGCAAGGCGAAACCCACACGACTGTCTCGGCTGAAGCCATTCGTTGGGCTTTGCGTTACTACTGGCAACGGTCTGGCTATAGGGTTAACAGGTGCTGGGATGATGACGCTAACAAATTTTCAGTGACTAATCCCAGTTTTGATGCCGTCAGCTTTATTGATGATGATGTGCTCGGCTTTATGCGGACCGAAGCAGCGAAGTTGGAAAATGCTGATGAGCCATTGGAGCCACCCAAGAAGAAAAGCAAACAACCGAAGGGGACTATTGTAAATAGGCGAGGGGTCTTAGAGGTTACCCGTGCTGTTTCAACGACCCCGTTTGTGGGAGACATTACGTTTAATGCTGTGAGTAAAGAAAAGGATCGGACATCGTTGTATGGCACAGAGGTACATGCTACTCGCTACCAATATGGGTTTGCGCTGACGCCCGATCGCCTTAAGGACAAAGCTCGCATCCACGCCGTGCTGGATGGTCTAGTCCCGCTCGGCGAAGTTGCAGGTAACCATGCCCGTTTTCTCTACGACTTTGCCCCTGAAACTATTGTTTTGCGCTGGACGCATGACTTCTCCCCTCGCTTGCTGTATTGCTTCAAGCAAGATGAGGCAGGAAACCTGTCCGCAACAGACCTGATTAATCGAGTTAACGCTGGAGACATTGATCCCAAAGAGTTATGGATTGGTGGCAAGCTTGCCGGAACTTTAGGCGATTGGGGCGCTAATGTTTTTCCTGGTACAAAAGCTGCTGTAGCAGCACTTAAGGAAACTATTACCAGGGATATTCAAGGTCTGTAGGAGTGAAATACCATGATTGTCGCTCTAGAAGTTGAAGTGCCGATCGCGTGCTTTAGACAATCCCAAGCAAGGGAATATTTTGAGACCTATCCAGTACCACCACCTTCAACTGTTTACGGCATGTTACTATCTCTGGTTGGCGAGATGGATCGCTACAAACATTGTGGCGTTCGCCTTGCGATCGCCCTCCTCTCAGAGCCTAAAAAATCCACCATTGTTCGGACGTTTCATCGATATAAGAAGCGGGACATTCATGATCCCACCAATATCCGACCTGATTACCAGGAGTTGTTGACAGATGTTCAATTTATTGTGTGGGTCAAGGCAGAGACTGAAACGGCTCGGCCATCACTAGCGAAGCGCTTACAGCAAGCTTTTGCAAACCCTGCCTCTGTCCGTCGTTTTGGTGGGCTGTCTTTAGGAGAAAGCAGGGATTTGATTAATGCTGTAAGTTTGTTTAGAGGTTTTCGTAGAGAGACTGTAAGGTGGTTAGTCCAGGACGAGAATGGTTTGTTGACGTTGCCTTATTGGGTTGACCACATTGGTTCAAAAGGAACGTGTTGGCTGAGGTATGAACTACAGCAATATGACCTGCAGGAACCACCTGATAGAGCATGGACTGAAATTCAAGCTGTCTAAAGTGAATCACCAGGTGGTTCGCAATATTTTAGTAAGGATGTCTTCTTGTTTTCTGCAATAGGGGGTGTTGACAGAGTAGAACCCTTACTGAAGGGGATATTTAGAGCTTTTAGCATGATGCTAGATGCTTGCAATGCGGTGAAAGCTAAGGGAGAAGGCTTTTCGGCTTCTGTAAACGAGCCGATTCTGTCGAATTTTGAAGCTTTGATCTCCTTTTATCTTAGGTGCTTGTAAACTTGGCTGATAGCCTGCGCTAAGTAAGGATTCTAGACTACGCGATGCATTAGCACTAGATACCGTTAGGTGTTGAGTACGCATGCAGGCATTTTCTGAAAAGCAAACCAGCGACATGCATTAGCACTAGATACCGTTAGGTGTTGAGTACGATGGTGTCGAGGGGCTCGACTCTACCGATCGTCGATGCATTAGCACTAGATACCGTTAGGTGTTGAGTACTTCCAACTTGAAGAAATTGTCGATGCGCTCTGGGAATGCATTAGCACTAGATACCGTTAGGTGTTGAGTACTGGGCGGAACTGTTGTAGCGGTCATTGTTTTTCCACATGCATTAGCACTAGATACCGTTAGGTGTTGAGTACTTCCAACTTGAAGAAATTGTCGATGCGCTCTGGGAATGCATTAGCACTAGATACCGTTAGGTGTTGAGTACTGGGCGGAACTGTTGTAGCGGTCATTGTTTTTCCACATGCATTAGCACTAGATACCGTTAGGTGTTGAGTACCCGTCAATCTGACTCATAAGCTGCGATCGACGCAGATGCATTAGCACTAGATACCGTTAGGTGTTGAGTACATCACGTTGTAGGGCAGTTTGTGAGCCGTTTGCCATGCATTAGCACTAGATACCGTTAGGTGTTGAGTACAACGTGGCGACCGTTGGTAGTGTAAACCCGTAACCATGCATTAGCACTAGATACCGTTAGGTATTGAGTACGGCAAAAAAGTCAGACAAAACACCCCTAACGATATACATGCGTTAGCACTAGATGCCGTTAGGTGTTGAGTATCGGGACGTGGGAACTCAAATATTGACGATCGTCAAAGACATGCGTCAGCATCAGAAACCGTTAAGTGTTCAATACATCATTCTTCAGTGACCTCGTGAAGCGCCAGCTTTTAGTCTTCTAAGTGGTGGCGATCGATAAGTTCTCTTGCGTGGTCAGATTCGAGGTAGAGATCGAGCGCTTCACCGACAACTTTATTCATCGATGTTTCCTTAACACCGGCTAGGCGTTTCAACAGACTATAAATGTCCTCAGAGACGGTTATTTTGAGTTGCTTCTGGTCTGCCTTCCTAGCATTCATATCGGATCAGGAGTAGATTCTTAGCCATTTTCCGGTATGCTGTGATGCAAGTGGTGTATATACACCATTTCTGACCGCTTGTACTATTGAGGCCATACCCATGACTACTCTTTCCCCCGATGAGGTCGCTCTCATCAAAGCCATCTTGACGACGCTTAGAGGCATTAAGGTGCGAGACATCGACAAAGCCCTCGTCATGCTCAGTAAGAGCAGTAGCGAAGCCTCTGCAAAAAACACGCATCAAAATCAATAGGAGAACATCAAATGCTGGTTTTGAATGAGGCTCAAGCGTTAGTGGTCGAAAGCTTGCTCACCAAAATGCTGATCAACGAGACCTACTCGGTGAGTGAACTAGAGGAGGCAATCAGTTGGTTTCAGCGGGAGACAGATCGCATCTCCTGCCCCTTTGAACAAGTCTGGAGCAAAAACCTGGCGCAAGAAATTGTGAGGGCATTACGCAGTCAAGGTTAATCATCCGATGCCAGATTTAGCGCTTGAATCAGTGTGAATCTGGCACTCATTTTTTTGCCTCAGGGTCAGGACAATCTAAAGCTGTTGCCATGTTGAGCTTTTTCCCCAAGCCTTATCCAGATGAAGTCCTTTACAGCGTTCTTGCCCGATATCACATCAGAAGTGGCAATACGGGTCCCAAGCTCACGGTGCAAGAGCTGTTCAATGCTAAAAACGCGATCGCCACTGCTGACCTGCCAGCCAATTTGGAAGCGTTAGCCACAAACCTGTCTCTCATCTCACAGATCACCGTCGAGGAGTTGATTCAAAATCATACACTCTACCGCTTCTATGCTGCCTTTTTGCCGCAAGAGCGCTCGCAACAAATCATCGAAGCCATGCGATCGGGGGATGGCGGCGGTATCCACGACAAAGTGGGGATTCGAGCCAGCCTGGTGAGTGTGCCACGGTACTTCCGGTTCTGCCCTCAATGCACTCAAAACGACCAGCAAATCTACGGCGAGTTGTATTGGCATCGCCTTCACCAAGTGCCGGGAGTGCTTGTCTGCCCTCATCATGCTGAAGTTTTGCAGTCTAGCCTTATTCCCATGCAGGGCTTAAATCGCCACGCCTATAGTGCTGCCAGTCCTGACAACTGCCGCAGCCATCAGACTGATGCACCCTTCAGTCAGAAAGCCTTAAGCACCTTGCATGGACTGGCTCAGGATGCCTACTTTCTACTCGAACAGGCACTACCCTCTAGAGCTGTAACGTGGTTCCGCCAGCAGTACATCGCTCTGCTCATTGAGCGAGGACTGGCAACCGCAACGGGTCGTGTGCATCAGCGGGACTTGCTGGGTCAGTTTTTGTCGTTCTATGGGCACAACCTCCTGGACTCCTTAGATTCAAACGTGGCTTTGCAGGATGAGCACAACTGGCTCACGGGTATTGTGCGGAAACATCGGAAAACCTTTCATCCCCTTCGACATCTTCTGATGCTGCGCTTTTTGGGTGTATCGGTTGCAGACTTCTTCCAGGTCGATCGCAGCTATAAACCCTTTGGCGCAGGACCGTGGCTCTGCCTGAATGCTGCTGCTAAACACTACCTCAAACCTAAAATCACCAATCTGACCATTAGTCTGTGCTGCGATACGAAAAAGCCTGTCGGCACCTTTACTTGCTCCTGTGGCTTCATCTACTGCCGAACAGGACCTGACCAGACTGAAGCAGAGACACGCCGCATAGGCAAAATCAAAGCGGTGGGTTCCGTGTGGCAGCAGGAGTTGAAGCAACTGGTAGAAGTGGAACGACTGGGATTGCGGGAAACTGCTAGACGGCTTCAGGTTGATCCCAACACTATTAATCGGTATGTCAAGCTTCTGGATCTTCAACCTCAATGGCGATCGCACAGTGAAACCCAGAACTCGGTTGCTACAGAAGTGATCTATCCTCAAGCCAATGGCTCTGACGATCGCAAAACCCAACATCGGCAGACCTGGAGTACCCTTCGGAGCCAGCATCCCCAGGCTTCTAAAACAGCACTCCGCCGCTGCGCTCCCGCCACCTATTCCTGGCTCTATCGGTACGATCAGGTGTGGCTCAGCCAGCACTCACCGTCCGCCCAGAAGCCAGTCTATATCAATAACCGGGTAGACTGGCAGGAACGAGATGAGCAAATTTTGGCTCAGGTGCAAGAAGCCATGCAAAGGCTTTTGGTCGCCGAGAGACCGATCAGAATTACAGTGAGCAAGGTTGCGAAGGTGATCGGGCAACTGGCACTGATCGAACAGCATCTCGACCAGATGCCACTAACGAAGGTTTATCTGGATACAGTGGCAGAAAGCATCGAGGACTACCAGATTCGACGGGTGAGGTGGGTGGCTAGACTGCTCGATCATCGGGGTGAGAGTGTCGATCGCTGGAAGGTGATCAGGATAGCAGGACTGAGTCCTGACTACTCAAAGACGGTGGACAAGGCGATCGAACAAGAAATTTTTGTCCGCTCAACCAAGATCGCTTGCAATTTGCTCCTTCTATGTTAAAAGTCTGATTTACTTGTACTGTATCTCAGGGGTAAAACGAACTGTGTACTCCACCACATCATGGCTTCAATCAACAGAGATTAGAGCGACGATCGCTACATCACAAACTACGATGCCCGGCTCTTCAGTGATAAAACCTTGCCATGCGACGTGTCCCAGGGGCAATAGATTTTCACGGATAAATAGATTTTGCCAGTAGCCAAAACAGCCTTGCCAAAAGACTATCTTGTGGTCGCATAGGCTTCCTCTCGCAACTGGTTTACAGGTGCTGCTGCGTCGCGGACAGCCCTAAACATTCCAAAGCGACCAAGACTGCTGCTGAATGACAGTCGCATCAACAGAAGGGGCGGTACTTGCGAACCCGAATCAAAAGACTCACATGAAAGACATCTGCTTCTCAAGATCCATTATGATGCCTGACATCGTGCTGGGATTATGCCGCAACAGCTTTGAGTTGGTACAGGCAGTCTAAATCTAAGCGCCCCTCGACTAGAGCATTACCCCTGTCTGGTTTGGTAAAACAACCGTTGCTGCTCTCCACACAACATCATCGTGCGCCTCATAAGTTGTTTAGATCAAAAAAAGCTACGACTGCGATCGCAGTCTTGAACACAAGAAAGAGGTAAGTGGTGACAAACGCAAAAATGGGCTTCTGGTCGGTGTGGGCTGTGGGTGTGGGTGGGATGGTGGGCGGCATTTTCCCAGTACTCGGTTTAGCCGTGCAACTGACTCATGGTGGCGCACCGCTGGCATTTCTACTGGCTGGCATGATTGCCCTCATGACCACCTACTCCTATGTCCAGCTTTCGCTCACCTATCCCAACAAAGGCGGCACTGTAACGTTCTTCCAGCACGCGTTTGGTAATGGGCTATTGAGTGGCACACTCAATCTCCTCTTGTGGCTCAGCTATCTCATCATGCTTTCCCTGTATTGTTCGGCTGTGGGTAGTTATGGCGTGAGCCTCTGGACCCATACGGCGCAACCACTCTGGCAACACGGTTTAATCAGTGCCGCCGTGCTGGGCACCACTAGTATCAACCTGCTGAGCGCCAAGGCTGTAGGTCAGGCGCAACGTGCCATTGTAGGGTTCAAACTGGCGATCTTGCTGCTGTTCATTGCCGTGGGGCTGGGGCATATGCACTGGCACCAACTAGCCCCCGCGACCTGGCTGCCACTACCCAACCTCTTGACTGGTGCGATGGTCATCTTTCTCGCCTACGAAGGTTTTGAACTCATTGCCAATACAGCCGATGATGTGGTTGACCCCAGACACACACTGCCGCGAGTCTACTACGCAGCGGTGCTGTTTGTGGTGAGTCTCTATGTTTTAGTGACGGTGGTGACGGTGGGCACTTCGTCGATCACCGACATTGTTGCCGCACGCGATGCGGCTCTAGCACAAGCCGCTCGACCACTGCTCGGACCACTGGGCGTACTACTCATGACGGCTGCCGCTATGCTGTCTGCCCTGTCTGCCAATAACGCGACCCTCTATGCCTCCGCTCGCTTTAGTGCCACCATTGCTCACGGTCGTCGCCTCACGGCTCGCTTGCCAACCGCAAGTGCGGCACGTTCTCTGCCTGGACTGTTGCTAACGAGTAGCCTGACCTTGCTGCTGGCCAATCTGTTTGACTTAGCTCGCATTGCCACGATGGGCAGCGCGGGGTTCCTCCTGATTTTTGCAGCAGTCAATGGGACGAACGCACGGCTCGCACAGACAACTAGGAGCCGTCAGTGGCTCTCACTGCTGGGGGTGCTCCTTTGCTTAAGTGCCTTGGGCGTACTGATCTGGCAGACCTTCCAAACGGATGCTGTGACCCTTTGGGTGTTAGTGGTACTAGTGGGCTTAGCGATCGGTCTTGAAGGACTCTTCTTTCTGTTCAGGTTGCGCCGGAGGACTTTCTAACCACCAGGACGGTGTGGAGAGCAAAGAGCGCGATCGCCCAGATTCCATCTCGCACAAACATTCTCAGGAAGACATCAGCCGTAAGACCGTGCATCCCTACCCATCGATTGACCAACAGGCTGCTGCTTTGATAAGCGGCAAACCCCAGCAACAGCGATAGTCCTAACCACAAGCCCTGTCCTGCCCAACTCCGGCGGCTAAACGTCGGCTGCATGGAGGCAATCAAGACAACAACAATTATCCCTAATCCCATCGTCACGCCCCACAAAAGGGCGATCGCACTTAAGGGATAGTGCCGAACGGTAAAGCCATAGAGTTGATTAACCAACCAAATCAACGCGGCAGCAACAACTGCTTGCCGACGCTTGAGTGTCAAACCCGCCACAGCGGCAAAGCTGACCAGCGGCGCATGGGGGTAGACAAAGCTACTCGCACTGCCAATAGCTAGCAAGCAGTACTGCCACAACTTTCTGGCTGCCGGGGTTTGAAAATCCTGCCAGTGAGAACCGGAGAAGGCTTTGTGCTCTTGTTTTTTTTGGGAGTGGTCGTTTAGCATCGCTCTTAAACCATGACGATGAAAAGGTTAGACGCTCGCAGTTCTGAGATCGCTGAAACGCAAGCGACGACGCTGTAGCCAGAGTCCTGCAAGCAGCCCCAGTACCAGTACTCCAGTGAAGTAAAGTAACCCCACGAGTCGAACGGCGATCGGTGGGGCAATCCCCTCGACCTCAATTTCTTTCGTGACTTGAAACGGTTTAAATTGTCTGCTGCTGTTAGGGCTGGGCGAGACCGCCACTTCAATTTTATGGGAAGCACCATCAAAAAGTTGTTCCTGCCATGTCAGTGAACCGGTAGTATCAGGCACGCCCTGATAGGCAAACGCGACCCAGTTGTTTTCTAGCTGAGTCGCTTTCACAGCAAAGATGGCATCATTTACGGGCTGATTGGTTTGACGATCGAGCAATTTTGCCTGGAACGATGCCAATTGACCCACCGCCGTCTGGTCATCTCCGGTTAATGCCAATTTCAATCCTTGTGACTGTATCAACCCGGAGGTATCGGCTGGCGGCGCTGCTTCAGGCATTGCCATCCCTGCATGGGACTGACCGAGTTCGGCACTCACATCAAAAAATAGCAGGGCGACGATCGCCAAAACTGTGACTCCACTCAACAGCAACCGCACCCGCAGCGGGGCAATTTCGCCGCTTTGGATGCCTTGACGACCGCCAATGATCCAACCGCCGCCAAACCCGATCGTCAATAGCACACCCAAAACAATGGGAAAATAACGGAACTTCAGCGGATTTTCGGGAACGGTCAGAGTCAATGTCTGCTCAATCGGCGCGAAGGCATTGGCGACGATAGGCATCACAGCCACCTGCAACTGATAGGTGCCCCGAATCGGAAACACTTGTTGCAATTGAAACGCACCCGTTGGCGCATCGCCTGTAAGATCCAATAGTTTCGTGCCTTCCACAATCGGAAAGTCGGTGGTGAACCAGGGAGTTGGCACAGGGGTTAAAATTTGCAGATGAAACCGAGCCTTTTGCAGCGGTGCACCTGTAGTATCTCGCGCCTGAAACTTGAGCTGCACGGGTGGATGATACTGTCCTGAACCTAAGTATTTTGTCGCTTCTGCTTCCAGTGGCATTGCTTGAGCGATCGATGGTTCAGTCGTTAAAGAGACCGAAGCTTGAGGGGACTGAGAAAAGCTAATGACCGTGTAGCACAAGACGCTGATGAGGCAAGTTGCCACCACCAGCACTAACCATTTAATTTTTGACATGATGAAAACTCCTGTAAATGCTGGATCTAACAATCAATGACAACTCACGCCGAGAGTGTGATGTCGCAAAGAATGCACAGCATTATGGACAGGAGGATAGGTGCTGAACTGAACCACTATGCACTGAAAGTGCATAGGTTCCTGAAGGGCTGAAAGCCCGAGTTAACCTATTCGAGTAAGAAATTGTCGCGCTCTTGATTCGACGGTTGCCGATGATGCTCTAAATACTCTTCTACTAACTGCTCGGTCAGATTGCCAGTACTCCACGCCCCGTAACCAATTGCCCAGAAATGCTTGCCCCAATATCGCTGCTGCAACTCTGGATACTCCTGCTGCAATAGCCGTGAACTGCGCCCTTTCATCCGCTTGACTAAGTCACTCACCGCTTTTGACGGCGGATACTCCAGATGCAGATGCACATGATCCTTGCTGACCGCCCCCTTGAGAATCGTCACATCTTCGGCATCGCACACCTGGATAATCAGTTCTCGGCAGCGCTTTTGGATCTCCCCCTTGAGCACCGCATAGCGCTACTTCGTCACCCAGACGATGTGCACCGTCAACCGCGTCACCGTATGACCGCCCCGTCGTTGTTCTGCCATGATGGTTTCTGTCAACGCTACCATCTTTGCAAAGCTGCCTGAAGCCCGGGGAACTGTGTAGCAGCTAAAGCCTCCCACTAAAGTGGGTAGTTTTGACTAGCGTGCTGGGACAATAAACCAACCAAATAATCAATGACCACAGCGCCACGTAGAGCAAGGCTTGCGCTGGCATAGACAGAGCGAACTGTCCGGTTCGCTGCCACCAAGAAACTGGAATGGAAGTTCTCATACTGTACCTCGCAGATGAAACAAGATCATCGAACTCATCGGCGGGCATCCTGGCTCAGAGAATCAAACACTCTCCTTACAGTTGCGGGACAGCGCCGGATTTCCACCGGACTTTCCCCCTTGCGTCTGATGGCTGATCCCCACCAGAACCGATTGGCAATCAATTTATCACCTTCATTCAACGTTCCCAGCTTAATGTTACGCAACGTAACACCAGCATCACCGTCAGATTGATTGGCACATCATCACTTTAGGAACGGCAAAAGATGAGACAAACAAACGTTGAACCAACGAGACACCAAAAGACAGTTCTAATGTGCCAGCCACGCAATCATTGCTTTACATCATTGCGTCTTAACAGAATTTAAGTCCACAGATCTTGAGCAGAGGCTTGTCTGCTTCCAACCCTCATCGGTTTTGCTGAGACATTTGTTGAGACAGCGATCGTTCTTTATCGACATTGGTTTGACAGCGTCGATAGGGCATTGTCGAAACACCGGAGGGTTTCATTTCAAAGTCAAGACAGTCGATCGCCGCCTCGGAAAACGCTTTACACGGATGCACTGTGCATTTCAGCAACTGTTCACCTGTGAAATAGCGGCAGCGATCGCAGGGTACTTGATGCAATCGCCGCAGGTAACGGAACCCTTCTTGTAAAGTGCGCCAAAGGCTCCAACAGAAGAAACCCACTAGAAAAAAGGCACAGCAACTGCAACTCGCGATCGTCAACAACTGGCTAGCCTGAAGAGAGGTGAGATAAGACATGGCTTAAACAGAAAGCTCTAAGATTGGGTTACTCAACGAGCACAGAAGCGGCTTGAGATTCAGCATTGGTAGCTGAAATCAGGGTTTTCGACAGGTGGCTGTTTGGGTTTCCTGGCAGCGATCGCCAAAAGTCCAAAATCTGTGCTCCCGTCTGTTGCGGATAAAAGTAGTGAAAGAAATAGCGTCCACCCGAACAAACCCAAAGTCTTGATGCCTCGTCACTGAAGTACTGCTGCCAACTACGTAGCTGGTGCGGATCGATCACCATATCATCCACGCTGCCACACACGAACAAGGGCACTGCCACTTGTATGGGCGCTAAATTCATACATTTGATCAGACTATGAGGAGACAAGGAATGATCAAGATCCTGCCCCAAAAGCTTGACCAGTGCTTTCGTCATAGCTTGAGATGAAGAGCTAAAGAGCGTCTCTACCATGCGAGTCAGAAGCTGACGACGACTACAGGGCAGCAGATTCCGCTGGGCGTAGTAGTGTGCTTGCCAATCGACAGCGGGACAAGCACCGACTGATAGTAGTGTGAGCGATCGCACTCGTTCAGGATGTCGCTGGGCGTATAGCAACGCCAGTAGTCCGCTAATGCCGTGACCAACGAGATGAAGTGGCTGAGACTGGTGCTTGAGATAGTCATGCAATAACACCAAGGCAATATCTAGTGAACAAGGTTCATCGGGTGTTTGTTGATAGTCCCATTGAGCCACGAGCGCATGCTGTGCCAGCGCTTTGAGCAGCGGGCGATCGAACACTTGCAGATGGGGACTGGCACTCAAGCAAAGTACTTCAAGCAAAGTAGGCATGATGATTCTGGTATAAGTTGAAGGTTGGTCACGTTCCAAGTTTCACGAGCGCCAGACGATAAGCACTTCGCAGCACTGGCAGTGAGAAAAGAATTCGCTCTTTGAGTGAAAATCGCTGCCAGTATGAAATGGGCAAGTCATTAAAGTGAACGATTTCTAGAACCTGGTAGCGATCGTCCCATTTCTGAATTTTGCGAACATCTGAAAGATGCCAATCAAACTGAGCTTCCATGTTTTTCATGATGTCGTGTTGTCGTTGATTCTTTGCCATGAGCGCTGACATGGAATCAAAGGCTGTTAACGCACCTGGAAAATGCTGCATCAAGTGAGCAAATAGCTGCATCACCTGTGCTTCCTTCAGGTACATCAACACGCCTTCCACCACGAATAGGTAAGGTGCATTGCTGGCTGCTTTTACCTGAGCGATCCAATCAAGATCAAGTGCAGAAGCGGCAATAAAGTGGTGACGATCGCTCGGCTGAAAAAACTGTTGGCGAATGGTCATCACATCTGGTAAATCAAGATCAAACCAGCGCACCTGACCATTATCCACTCGCTCAAAGCGGGTATTGAGTCCGGCTCCAATTTCGACAATGGTTGCTTGCGGATGCTGATCGAGAAATTGACGCACCCAGTTGTCAAAAATAAAGCCCCGCAAACAGCAACCGACCTGCGAACTTTTGGCATGATTGAACTTGTCAAAGTCATAGTCGATCGTCGCCATAATTTCAGCAGACTTCGGATCGCGAAGAATCGGATCGGGTTGCTTCAATTCAACTGCCCTTGCCCATAAAGGGATCAGCAGTGTTTCTTGAACCGTACCCAGATTGACTTTTGTTCTGGTCACGCTAATCTACACCCCAAACTCTCGCTTCAGTTGTGCGACCCAGGTGCTGATACGTTCGTCCGTGAGTTCAGACTGATTCTCTTCGTCGAGTGCCAGTCCAACAAACTTGCCATTTTTAACTGCTTTTGACTCGCTAAAGTCATAGCCTTCGGTTGACCAATAGCCAACGGTTGTACCGCCCAATTCGGAAATCTTCTCCTCCAAAAGACCCATTGCATCCTGGAAGTTATCGGCGTAGCCAACTTGGTCACCCGGTCCAAAGTAAGCTACCTTCTTGCCGCTGAAATCAATGTTATCGAGTTCGTCATACAAGCCTTCCCAATCCGACTGCATTTCACCAATATTCCATGTCGGGCAACCAACAATCAGGTACTCATACCCTTCCAGATCAGTGGCTTCGGCATCCGCCGCGTTGTGTAATGTGACCACACTATCGCCACCAAAGGTTTTCTGGATCGTTTCGGCGATCGTTTCGGTGTTGCCAGTTTGAGTACCAAAAAACAAGCCAACCTTAGTCATAGAAACTCCTTGCTAATTTGAAAGTGAACAAATGAAAGTGAACAAATTTGAGTTACAACGTGATTGCCCAGGCAGTGTCCTGTAAACCTGCGTGCGATTCGCTTCGACACAGCAAAAACACCAGACTGGTATAAGATTGCAGCGTATGAGGCATTTGAGCGGGAATGAAAATAAAGCGACCGGGTTCCAGAGGAATACTTTCCTGATTCAAGGTCAGATTGCCGCACCCTTCAAGAATGGCGATCGTCACATCCTTTTCATCGCACAGTTCTGGCAATGCAGTGTCTGCGCCTAAACTCATCAGGCTTTGTTGGTAAAGAATTTGTTGACCGTGTGTGTATTCCACCACTTCAACGTTAATCACCTGCTGAGCCGCTGCTTTCATTGGCAGGAGCTGAAGATGGAACGATCGATGCATGACAGTTGTTTGCACCATAGGAATGCCTTTGTGAAAAGAATACTTGTGTGAACGTGCAGAGGAGGAAGGTCTACGGTTGAGGGGGTAACCAGCAACCGTAGACGGAACAGCAAACTTCATTCATGCGCCTTTAACCCAGTTGTCGAAACAGGTCAAGGTTGTTCAACAGCAAGTAGGCAAAAATCGTGCCACCAATCCCACCAATCAAAAAGCCACTCGCAAACTGGCTCCAACCATCCACCGTTTGCAAAGAGGTGGGAACGTTGGGAATCGTCTCTGCAAAGGTGGGGCGCGGTACCGTTTCTAACCGTCGTTCAAAGGTGACACTGCCATACAAGGAGAGACATACTGTTGCAATGACAATGAGACTCGCAGCGGCAATCAAACCCGCCAGATTAGCTGAGCTGGAGTCACGAAAGGGACCCAGTTTCACAAACGGACCGATGAGCCAGTAGCCATGCGCCATGCCAATTTCCAAGCCGCGTGTGAGTGGAGAAAGCCCCGCTCGGTAAATGGGTAGATTCTTCAGAAAATTCAAGGTGAAATCTGAGGAATTAATGGGAGTGGAGAGGTTCCCGGTTTGCGCATCTCTAGCCGATCGCACCACATCACCCCGCTTGAAATCAAACCCAGCCGCATCGCCCCGTGCCCGAATCGCGTGCCAAATGTGACCTGCCAAAAATAGCCCTGCCAGAACAAAGTGGAACGTGGCTAACCAGCCGCGAGACGAAATAATGCCGATCGCCGTTGGCAGCTTTTCTGTTGGCACCTGGCTCGTCAGTGTTCCTAATGGACCGTAGAACACTTCTGGATAGACTGTATTATTGACGCTGATAAAGTAGGCGGCTAAAAACCCCATGTAGGCAACGGCACCGATGCTGTAAGACAGATACGCCTCGCCGGAGTAGATTAAAACGCGCCGTGCCCAAGCAAACGGTTGCGTCAGGATGTGAAACAAGCCGCCGCCGATACAGAGTAGCCCAACCCAGATATGCCCCCCAACGACATCTTCCAGATTATTCACGGCTGCCATCCCTTCGGCTCCATGTGCGCCAAACAGGTAACCAAAAATGGTAGCTGGATTCAAAGTCGGATGGTTAATCACGCGTACATCACCGCCACCTGCCACCCAGGGGTCAAAGAGTCCACCCCAGAACATGGCTTTGGCAACCAGCAACCAGGCTCCCAAGCCCAGCAACACCAGATGGATACCCAGAATGGTTGTCATTTTATCAATGTCTTTCCAGTCGTAGCCAAAGAAGCCTGCCCAGGTAGGATTATCCTCCAGCACTTCTGGACCCAGCAGCGAATGATAGATACCTCCGGCTGCTAGAATGACCGATGGAATGATATGCAAGACAGCAATCACAAAGTAAGGATAGACGCTGGTGATTTGTCCGCCTGCCCCAACGCCAAAGCCCAGCGTTGCCAGGTGAGGTAGGATAATCAATCCCTGCTCATACATCGGCTTGGTGGGAATGAAGCGCGATAACTCAAACAACGTCATGCTGCCCGCCCACAAGAGAATTAAGGCAGCGTGAGCCACATGAGCGCCGAGCAATTTACCGGACAAATTAACCAAGCGAAAATTACCTGCCCACCAGCCCGTTCTTGGAATTTTCTGCTGGTAAGGACTTTCAGCAATCACGGCTGTCATCGATTGAACTCCTTGAAACTTCAAAACAGTACTGAATTTAGTGTTCTCCGCTCTGACTGTGAGAAGATTTCTAAGAGGGTTGTTAGTTGTAAAGCTCTTCGGTCATACAAGAAAAGTTGTTTGTTGCTAGCTCACTGCTTCTAACAACTAACGACCAAAAACTAAAAACTACTTTCAAACAGGTTGTGGTAGAACAGCCGCGTCATTAATGCGACCTTTGCGAAAGTCAAACCCGCGTGCCCGCAGTGCGTGCCAGATGTGCCCTTGCAAAAAGAAGAACGCTAACCAGAAGTGAGCATTTGCCAACCACGATCGCGCACTCAGAAAATCAGGATCGGGCGAGGCAAAGTAGGGGATGATATTTTGCCGAATTACCAGCGTCGGACCATAAAACACTTCAGGGTACACAGTGGTATTGACTGAAACGAATAAGGTGGCAACAAAGCCCATCAGCGCCAGCGCCCCCAGGCTGTAGGACAAATACGCTTCTCCAGACCAGACAAACATGGGATGCGTCCAAGCAAATGGTTTAGTTGCAATATGGAATAGCCCACCACCAATCAGCAGCGCACCAATCCAGATATGACCGCCGACAACATCTTCCAGGTTACCCACACCAGCAATCCAGAATTTGCCAACCGCGCCAAACAGATAGCCAAAAATGATAGCGGGATTGAGTGTGGGATTGATGATGACTCGCACGTCTTCGATAGTCGGATCATACAAGCCGCCAAAGAACATCGCTTTGGCAACGAGTAAAAAGGCACCTACGCCTAACAACACCAGATGCGTGCCTAAGATTGTGGTCATCTTGTTCGTATCTGCCCAGTCGTAGCCAAAAAAGCGGAACGTTGGCTCTAGTTTTTCTGGTCCCCGCAGTGAGTGAAAGATGCCACCAAAGCCCAGAAATGCCGATGAGATGAGATGTAAGGCTCCAATCACAAAGTAGGGGTAAGTATCAACAACAGCACCGCCTGCTCCCACACCCCAGCCTTCTGTTGCTAGATGCGGTAGCAGGATCAAGCCCTGCTCATACATCGGCTGCTGTGGATTGAAGTGCGATAGTTCAAACAGCGTCATGGCTCCGGCCCAGAACACAATCAGCCCTGCATGAGCAACATGCGCTCCTAAAAGTCGATTAGAAAGGTTGGTTAGACGAGCATTACCCGCCCACCAGGGAGCTGACTCCAGCGGTTGATCAGCCGTACTTATCATAATGGTTTGCTTCCTTCAGATGGAATTCGGAGTCAACGCTTATTGAGAAATTTATTCAACAAGCTGTTCTTAAATAGATTAGAATCTTTCTCAATAAGATCAAGTTAAGTTTTCTTAAGTAACTCCCTGAGCTTCGCTCAAGATAGCCTGTAACGTGGGTGACAGTTTTGCTCGATGCGAATAAGGCTAATCGGTTGTATTACCTGTTAGCTCAAGATCAGGTGTATAGTAGATGGACGGACGATCGCAACAAAATTCTCTACTGCACCCAGGAGCTCAAGCTCCAGATGCGGTAGAGGTCTCCCACCTATTGAGAGTAATAGCAGACTATTTTTGATGTCTTGGAAGCAGATACCGCTTATTTCACCTTCACTGAAAACTCAGTGCCTGCTTTGAGCGCTAACGTTGCTGATCGATAGCTATTGGCAGGATTTTGCAGAAACTCAACGTAGGCTTTCAAGTCATCTTTGAACGTCCCCACATTGTCAGATACAACAATGCCCCCTACTCTTATGTATGGATCAAGGAGCTTGAGTACATCCAGCGCCATATGTACCCATCCATCCATCAATACCAGATCAATCGGTTGCTTTAAGTGCTTGAGCGTCTCTAGAGCATCGCCTTCACGGATTTTAACGTAGGTTTCCAGTCCAGCATCGGCAATGTTTTTTCTAGCTTGAGTGACTTTTTCTGGCACAATTTCGGTGCCAATCACAACTCCGCCACCATTATCTCTCATAGCTGTTGCTAGATAGATAGTCGAAATACCAAACGAGGTGCCAAATTCCACAATGGTTTTGGCGTTAATCGATCGCGCCAGCAAATACAAGAACTCTCCTTGATCGCGCTCAATGGGAATATATTTATCGCGGTAAAACTCGGTTTTAGTCTTGTCCCACTGGATGCCTTTACCTAGAAATAAACCTGGTAATTTGGGCAAGTAGTGGAAGAACAACGCGCCAAACTGGCGATCGGCTGCTCCATGTAAGCGCTCTAAGACTGCTTCGATTTTGGCATCATGGATCGCGCTCCGTTTTGATGGTTTAGTCATAGCACTCCTGCTTACTCCAACCCGAAGATGCCGAACTCTTTGGAGCTTTCGCCAACTGCTAATTTGTCAACGCCTTCGACGATCGCGATCAAATCACCACTCACGGTCGAAATCCGCAAGTCTCCCTTGACTGACTCAAACCTGTACTGCTTTGGATCACCCGCCAGAATCAACGCATCTTTTGACTTGGTGAAATTCTGCACACGCACATAGTCGGCATCGCCTTTGCCAACATAAAATGGTTGTGCTTTCGGGTTAGCAACTGTCTTAAAGCTGCCCAGTAAAATCTCATTGCTTGAGCCTCTAGTTGCAATCAGCGTATCAATTTCGCCAATTCCCAAGCTTGTAGGGCGCATAGGCAGCGGACCTTCTAAGTTTCTTACCACTTCCAATCCAACCCCAGATAAGTGAGGAGCCTGACCAAACCCTGTTATCGTGTCGTTGCCTGCTGTACCCGTAAAAAAGCCACCGATCGCCTCTCCATTGGCATCTTTGCCGGATTGCCCCACTTTTTCATAATGGTCTAACGCCGATTTGAATTTGCCTGCTTGAATCTGCTTAGCAACATCGGGATACGCCATCAGATAAATGTCGGCGTTAAAGCCCGCTGTCACCGACTTTGCCGGTTGAGCAGAGGCAAGCATGAAAGCAGGTTGGTTTGGGGTGCATAAAATGGCAATGCACACACCTGAAATCGTGCCACCGACCATGAACAAGGCACCAAAAAGAGTTGATTTCATTGCAATTGCTCCAAATAAATTACGGAAAAGAAAGCAAACCGATCGACCTCTGACTTCCTTAAGAGGTCGCAGATCTCAAAGCATCACAACGGCAAAAGTTTGGCTTCCAGAAGCAGGCTGGCATTGCGGAAAGCGGGTAGTTTCGTCATCCAGGTAAACCACCGCAACGCACCTAACCGATCGGGATAGCGACAATTCTCCTGGAGTAAAGAACGTACCTGTGCGATCGTCAAACCCATCCCATCCACATCATGTTCATCCTTAACCAACCACTGCATCGGCGCACCCAATTCTGCCAGGACTTTAGCCGCTCGACCTTTGCTGGCTCCACCAATGATTTCAAATAGGAATGTGGCATGGGGAAACCGTTGACGTAACTGCTGGATGAGTTGCTGCACTTGCTCAAGGGTGAAATACATTAGCAAGCCTTCTGCCAGGATCAACAATTTTTCTGGTGGACAATTGGGTACTGCATCCATCCAGCTAAAATCCAGCGCCGACTGGCTAATCAAGCGATGTTGTGCGGTTTCTTGATCCAACTGCCGTCGCAAGTTCATGACGGCAGGTAAATCCAGATCGATCCAGCACTGGCAGCGTTGCCCCACCCGGTAATAGCGTGTGGATAAGCCAGCACCGAGTTCAACCACCACCGCATCCGGATGAGTGGCAAGATGGCGCTGCACCATTTGATCGAATATATGTGCTCGAACTGCCCAACTGAGCTGCGAAATAGGTGACCAGAGGCGATCGAGCTTAGAATCCCAGGCGATCGACTGCCACCATTCAAACGCTTTTGGATCACGAAATAAAGCATCGGCACGTTGATGCTCTTCCACACGGGCGCGAGTCGTCATCAGCATCGTGCGGGGAACACCTGTTAGTTGAGTCAGAACTTGAGCCATGAGTTAAAACTCCTGAGAAGTACAGCGACACTTAAAACTCTACTGAGAACGAGCCAATTACGGTTAAGGGGGCACCGGGTTCAATACCACTGGTGCGGCTACCGGAATTGGAGGCAACAAAGTAGTCAATGTTGAACAGATTTTTGATATTGACTGCCAAGCGATAGTTATTTTTCCGATAGAAAATGGCAGCGTTGGTGACAAAGTAATCGCCTAGCCGATAGCTGTTGCCTAAATCACCTTCGCGGTTTCCAACATAGTTGAACCCAAAGCCAACGCCCAAGCCTTGGAGATTGCCACTTTGAATAGTGTAGGTTGTCCATAAACTGGCATTGTTTTTAGACACTCCCACCAAGCGATTGCCAATGGGAATGGCAGAGTCTTTGGTGATTTCGGCATCGGTGTAGGCGTAAGCGGCAATAATATTCCAACCCGGTAGGATCTCGCCAGACAAGTCAAACTCAACGCCGCGACTGCGCTGCTCTCCCGTGGCGATCGAAAAATCGGGATTCACAGGATCAGCCGTTGCCACATTCTGTTTAGTGATGTTGTAGTATGCTAACGTGGCAAACAACTTGCTTCTAAGCAGTTCAGCCTTAACCCCAAACTCGTAGCCTCGCCCCTTTTCCGGCTCCAGAAAAGCGCCGCTGACGGTAGTTCCAGAGTTGGGATTGAACGATCGCGAGTAGCTGCCGTAGAGGGAAAGCTCTGGAATCGGTTGATACACTAACCCTACTCTAGGAGTCACCGCGTCATTATTCTGAGTCGATTCAGAGTTGATGGGGTTAAAGAAGTTAGGATCGCGCTGTCTGGTTTGTTTAACGGTGTCGTAGCGGACTCCTGCTAAGAGTTTAACGTTATCGAGCAAGGCGACCTGATCTTGCAGGAAAATACCCAGCCTGTTTTGTGAGGTCAGATCGTTCGCCAAAACAGGTATATCCGCCAAATTTGGTCTTGGACTCGCTCCATAAATTGGATCAAAGATATTGAGCACGGTCGATGATGAAAGATCCAACCCTCCAAAAAACCGTTCGGTTTGGCGACTCAGATCCACACCAAACAGCAGGGTATGAGCAATAGAGCCAGTATTGAACTTGCCCGTGACATTGGTCTGGAGAGAATAGGTGCGAAAATCTAAATCACGAGTCGTAAATATTCGCAGCAGGTCTCTGGTTGTCTCATCAAAGGCAATAGGAAAATAGAAATCGGAAATAAATCTTTGCTTGAAAAACCGAAAGGCGTTGTTGATTTTCCAGTTGTTACTAAACCGATGCTCGAAGTTATATCCAATATTGAAAAACTTCTGTTCACTTTCGTCAGCAGGTTCATTCGTGACGCGATCGCGGGGCACTTTCACAACGCCCGTTCCAACTGCAACTAAGCCTGCATCCAAGGGACGCTTATCGTTGATATAGCCCAACTCAAAGGTGAGGTCAGTGCGATCGCTAATTTTCCAGGTCAGCACAGGCGCAACAAATGTTCGCTGCGTGTTTTGGTCAAACCCTCGAAAGCCATCATCATTCTGAAACAAGGCATTGACGCGGTAAAGCAGCTTGCTGTCCGCTGTAATGGGACCCGAAAAATCAATCCGAGGACGAACAAAGCCACGACTGCCAACCTGGAGTTCGGCTTCATAGAACGGGTTCGATAACGGCTTTTTGCTCACGACATTGATCGCACCACCCGGTTGAATTTCACCGTACAAGATGGAAGCTGGACCCTTGAGGACTTCGATCCGTTCCAGATTCGCCGTTTCAGGAATCGATTGAAAAAAGTCATACTGCCGGAAGCCATCTCGTAAGATCGGTGCACCGGAAAAACCGCGAATCGTAAAGTCAGTAAAGCCTCCCGCAAAGTTGGTCGCAGTCACCCCGCTAACATTGCGGAGGGCTTCATCTAAGCGCGTTACTTGTTGTTCCCGGATAATTTGCTGTGGAATGACCTGAATGGATTGCGGCACATCGCGTAACGGCGTATCGGTACGCGTACCAGCCGTTGCATTCGGCACAAAATAGCTACGCTGTCCGGCACCTGTCACCACAAGCTCTTCTTCTGGTGTTTGCCCTTCTGGATTGAGACTGTATGCCAGTCCTGCCGTTTTCAACGTCACCTCTTGCCTGGGTAAGGCATCGTTCCCTGTCACCGTCACCCGCAGGCTGTCTGCCTCTTGTGTCACCCGGACATTAGCAATTTCGCTGGTTGGGTTCTCGACGCTAAACTCCTGAGCATTCGGAAGTGACAGCATCGCCCTGGGAATATCGGCAATCAGGCTGTTGCCCTCAGTGCGAAATTTCGTGGCATCGATTTGTAACGGCTTGCCATCGGTAGTTTCCAGGGTAATGTCTAAACCTGCTTCGGTACGTTCTAATTTCACGCCTGTCACTGTCACCGTTGCGGTTTCCACTTGTGCCAGCCAAGCTTTGACGGTTTTGGCAGGCTGTTTCACCTCTCGCAGTCGCGGTATGACAGTATCAGGTTGAACGGATGGGGTTTCCGCCTGTGCAGATAGCGTTCCGATGAGAGAGACGATGCTCCACCAACAGAGAAATTGAACGAACTGAGATGGTTTCACAATAAATCCTCACACACGATGAATGAAAAACTGAATGGTTCTATGAAAGCCTGTTGTCCTGAGTTTCTTGCGCCAATTGCAACGCTGAATCTCGCCTGGTGTCGATCGCCCGTCTCCGTTTCCAATTCACCAGACCTGTGACGAACAAAACGGTGGGCATTAACCCCACGAAGACATAGAGAATACGCGTGGACAGACCACCAAAGGTACCGAAATGGAGATCGGCGATCGCCACAATAAACTTGAAAAAGCCTTCTGCTTTTTCCACTTTGGTCACTTGCAGCACTTTGCCAGTGGTGCGATCGAGTTCAACAGAACTCAGATCAAACCGTCCCGTGGCTTGATTCGGCAACTTCTTGTTGATGCTGACCTTCTCAGGGGTCGCTTCCGGGAAAACCATCACGGTTGTTTTGCCTTCAGGCATGGCAGCATCAGCGTTTCGCAGCAGTTCATTGAGGGTGATCGACGATGCTTGCGGCGCAGATTTTACAGTCGGTGGCAAACTCAGGGCTGGTAAAACGTGCAGGACAACAATGACAATGCCTGTCGCTGCCAGAATGAGCAAAAACACACTGGAAACGATACCGCCGACATTGTGAATGTCAAAATTCACTAAAGCCGCTGGTGCATTCCAGCGAATTTTGAACCCAGTCGCCAGTCGCCGCCAACCTGTCCACAAAACAATGCCAGTCAATGCCGTCAGCAGTAAGAAAAAGCCTGTGATGCCGACGACAATCATCCCTCCCGTGCCAGACAATAGCTCCTCATGCAAACCATAGAGGAACCCGATCGGCGATCGCTCCCACACCCGTTCCCCTAATACGGCACCTGTATACGGATTCACAAAGGTTTCCAACCGATGCCCGTTGGGTTCCTTCATTGCCACTAGATAGGTTTCATCGGGTTTGCGAGGAAACAGAATAAACTGCAAGGGCAAATCGGGATGGGATGCCATGACAGGGGCAAGCACAGCGTCGATGGAAACTTGTTCAGCCTGGGGACTGACTGATTGGAGCGATCGATGGAGCGCGTGATCCAATTCTTCCCGAAACACAATGCCCACACCTGTAAGACTGCTCACAACCAGCAATAATCCCATCACAATGCCGATCAATCCATGTAATCTTAAAACCCATTCGCGAAAGCGATTCGCACTCATAGCAACGTCTCCTGATAGATGGGTTGTTTAGATCTCCGACTGCTTGAAGAAGTCAGAGATTTTGGATTCACATCAAAACTGCACCGAAATAGACCCGATGACGGTGAATGGATCGCCAAAGTAGTTGGCGGCACCCCGGCTATTGAAGACACTTTCGATGTATTTGACATCACCAATATTTTTGAAGTTAAGCGCCAAGCGCCAATTTGCACGCTTGTAAGAAATCGCTGCATTAGTGGTGACATACCCATCAACCACAAAGCTATTTGCCAAGTCTCCCTGGCGCTCACCTACATAGTTAAAGCCAACGCCGAAGCCTAGTCCCTGCAAGTTGCCGCGTTGGATTTCATAGGTTGTCCAGAGGCTGGCACTGTTTTTAGGCACACCATACAAACGATTACCAACTTGAGTAGCATCGGTATCGGCAGTCACTTTTGCATCAATGTAGGCATAGGAAGCAATCAGTTTCCATCCCGGTAAGAGTTCGCCTGAGACATCAAACTCGACTCCGCGACTGCGCTGTTCTCCAGAGGCGATCGAGGCTAGTGGAAAATTAGGATCGGGAACCGCCACGTTTTGTTTGGTCACGTCAAAATATGCCAGCGTGGCAAACAGCTTGCCATTGAGCCAATCGGTCTTAATGCCAAACTCGTAACCTTTTCCCCGTTGTGGTCCTAGAATTTCTCCCGTAGCGTTGGTTGCTGTATTAGGCGTAAACGATCGCGAGTAGCTGCCGTACAGAGCGATGGTTGGGGTGGGTTGATAGAGCAGCCCAATCCGAGGCGTAAAGGCGTCATCATTTTGAGTGCTTTCACCCGGTTCAGTAGCAAGCCCTGGCAGATTGACGGTGGTTTGTCGTAACGTGTCGTAACGAATACCTGCTAGCAGTTTCAAATTCGGCAATAGTGCCAGTTGATCTTGAAGATAGAAGCCCCATGAATTGGCGTTGGTCTCGCTACCACCAAAGGGCGGCAAGGCATTTTCATCCGGTTTGACCAAACCATAAACGGGATTGAAGAGATTCAGCGGTCTGGGTACAAAATCGACTCGTGAGAAGATGCGGCTATCTTTATGCACATAATCAACTCCTGCCAGCAGCGTATGCTTGATTGAACCCGTAGCAAACTCACCAACTAGATTCGCCTGCACGGTGTAGTTTTGACTTTGTGCATCCTGAGACGCTAAGAAGCGATTAACGGTGCTAGTGGTTTCATCAAAAAACAAGGGCAGGGGAATCACACCAAAGTCATAGTCGTAAGAAGAGTAACGAAAAGCATTGCGGAACTTCCAATTTTGATTAAAGCGATGCTCGAAGGTATAACCAACGTCCAGCGATTGGCTCGTCACCACATCACTGGGTTCGCCAATAATGCGATCGCGCGGCACATTGGGCACTCCATTGCCCACAGCCGGAAGACCAAAGTCAGCAGGACGTTTGTTGTCGATGTATTCTAGAGAGACATTGAGGTCGGTGCGATCGTTGATTTTCCAGGCAAGCGTGGGAGCAATGAAGAACCGTCGATCCTCCTGGTCTAGATTCCGCACACTATCAAACCGCTGGTATAAACCATTCAAGCGATATAGTACCGTTCCATCGGTGTTTAACGGACCCGAAAAATCAAAGCGCGGTCGTACTAGCCCTCGACTACCCACTTGGAGTTCTGCTTCATAAAATGGATTGGCGAGTGGTTTTTTAGACACCAGATTAATCAAACCACCAGGTTCGATCGCCCCATACAAAATTGATGCTGGTCCTTTGAGCACTTCAATCTGCTCTAAATTGGCAACTTCGATCGCTGGTTGCGAACCCCCTTCTCCAGACGACCCAAAGCGCCTGAAACCATCGCGTAGCACGGGCGCATCGGTAAAGCCTCGAATGCTAAATGTATTGCCGCTCCGTCCCTGGATGTCGCCGCCATACGTCACACCGCTGATATTGCTCAACGCATCCTTAAGCTGAATCACCTGCTGATCGCGAATGATGTCTTGTGGAATCACTTGAATAGCCGCCGGAGTGTCGATAATGCGGGTGTTGGTGCCTGTGGCAGTACTGGAGTTGGGCACACGATAGGGAGTTCGTCCTGCTCCTGTTACCACCACTTCCTCTTCTGGTGTTTGTCCTTCTGGGTTGAGGCTGTATGCTAAGCCGCCCACCTTCAGCGTCACATCAGATTTAGGTAACGCTGCTGTGCCCATGACATCGACGCGAATCGTAGAAGCATCCGTCTGGATGACGCGAACAGTGGCAATTTCACTTGTCGGATTCTCAGCAGTGAACTCGGTCGTACCTGGCAGCGCCAACACTGCGTTTGGGATGTCCGCAATCAAACTCTTGCCTTCAGCCCGAAACTTTGTGGCATCCACCTGTAAGGGTTTGCTCTCGGACGTTTCCAGCGTAATGTCCAAGCCATTTTCGGCGCGATCAAGCTTTACCCCTGTCACTTTTACAGCGGCACTACTGGGTGTGGTTTCACTTTGGGCCAGCCACTCTTTGACAGTTTTGGCAGGTTGTTTCAGATCGCGCAGTTTAGTAGATGCAGCCAATGGAAGTGGTGCAGTTTGATTCGCTTGGACGGTTGGAATGAGTAGCAGGGATGCGGCAATGATTAGGCAGAGATGATGAACTAACGAAACGGGTTTCACAACAAATCCTCACACAATTGAAAATAGAAAACCTTGAATTGAAATGGAAAAGAGCAATCAACGCTCGGCGACCGTCTCTTCACCGACCTCAACCAGTCGAATGTCTTTGCGTTTGCGATACCACCACATCACAAACCCGGTTGTAAATAGAATCAAGGGAGCTAGACCGACAAAGACGTAAAGGATGCGGGTGGGTAAGCCCCAAAAGGTGCCGTAGTGCAAATCGTTGAAGGAATCGAGGATGCGATCGCCCAAAGATTTAGTTGCCGCTGTAGATACCTGTAAAACCTTGCCACTGTATTGGTCAAGATGAACATCGCCCTCGTCGCCCTGGGGCAGATTAAAGCCTACCCACGTTGCCTCCTTTGGCTCAACTGGCAAAGCAATCAACCGGGGCAACGCATTGGGTAGGGCAGTTTGAGCGATTTTCAACTGCTCTGAAACTTTTAGCGGAGACTGACCAGAGATGGGAACAGACGTCAGATCGGGTTGTGCTTTGCTGAAGGTCGCTGCATAGATTAATGGGTTTACAAGCTCTCCAAAATTCCAGCAGAAGCCTGTGAAAAAGGTAAAGATCAGGAACACACCAGTCATCACACCCGCAACTTTGTGTACATCAAAGTTCATTCGCTTGGGATGGGCGTTCCACTTGATTCTGAAGCCAACCATTAGCTTGCGCCAACCGGGCCACAGGATGATACCTGTAAGGCTCAAGATCGTGAACAATAGACCCACAACGCCGACAAACTTAGTGCCAATGTCACCTCCCAAAAGGCTGTAGTGGAGAGAATAGATAATGTCAAAAATCTTTTGGATCGAGCTTGGCTTGGCGTTGGGGTTGAGGATTGCTCCTGTATAAGGATTGACAAAGACTGGGTTCCAGTCATTTTCTTTGGTTTTGAGGATGACCTTGATTGGCTGATCTGGTTTTAGAGGCGGGTAATACCGTCGCACTGTTGCATCGGGTTGATCGGCGTAGGCTTTTTTGACAGTGTTGAGGACTGTTTCAACAGGCAGCTTTTCTCTTTGAGGCAGGATGATGCCAGACTGGAGATGCTCATCATATTGCTGAATTTCGGTATGGAAGATCAGTAAGCTACCTGTCAAGCCGATGACGATCGCAATCAGTCCTAGCGCTAAGCCCAAATAGCGGTGCAGGGTAAATATTAGCTTACGGAGCTTTTTTGCAAACATGGTAGAGACTACAGCAGAGTAATGAGCCACAGATGGAAAAGGTCAAAAGCTTACGGAAACGGTTCCCTGGACAGTAAATGGCGCTTGTGGAAACACTAGAAAGTCATTGGATTCGTAGTATTTCACGTTGCCGAGGTTTTTAAAGTTGAGGGCAACGCGCCCGTTATTCCACTTGTAGAAGAGGGCAGCGTCGAACCGAACATAGGAGGGCAGGATCAGTGGATCGTCAATATTGGCAGTGCGATCGCCGACAAAAAACAGTCCTCCTCCAAAGCCAAAGCCTTTCAAACCACCCCTTTGAAATTCATAGGTGGTCCATAGACTCGCCCCATGCGTCGGTGCGTTGGTCAGACGACGACCTTCGGGAAGATTGTTATCTTCGCTGACAAAGGCATCATTCAAGTAAGCAGACGCAATCACCTTCCAACCGGGTGAAATCTCTCCAGCAATATCCAGATCAATCCCCCGGCTTTTCACTTCGCCGACCGCGATCGAGAATTGCTCATCATTCGGGTCTGTTGTGGGAATATTGGTTTTGGTGATGTCGTACGCTGCCAGCGTTGCCGACAGGCGTTTATCAAACAATTCAGCTTTCACACCGACTTCAAATTGAGTGCCGCGTGAAGGCTCTAGCGCTTCGCCATTGGCGGTTCTAGAATTATTGGGACTAAAGGAACGGCTATAGCTGGCATAGAGCGAGATCGGCTCAATCGGCTGATAGACAATGCCAACGCGGGGTGAAAACGCACCATCATAGAAGTTGGTGCGATCGGGGTCACTGTCGATGCTGGTGTCAGCGATAAACTTAGTGTCGTACCAGATAAAATCATATCTGCCGCCCACCAATAATTTGAGATTGGAGCGCAATGTCACCTGATCTTGCAGGTAAATGCCAATCGTGTCGTTGGTTTGCTCGAAGAAAACATCGGGGTCGGGGATGCGCGGTAAGCCATAGACGGGATTGAAAATATCGAGTGACCCCTCATAAACCCCTTCAATACCATTGTCAGCTTGATTCCTGCGGCGTAATTCCAGTCCTGCCAGCAGTTGATGGGCAACAGAACCCGTGTTGAAATCACCAATCAAATCTGTTTGCAGCGCGTAGTTATCCACGTGAGTCGAACCACCAAAGTAGCTGCGATCGAGCAAAGTGCGACCGTCTGCGGCAAGTTCTCCTGGTTGAGTCACGAGACTGTCATAGTTCTCAGCCAGGTAGAGAAACGCACTCCTGATGCGGAGATTTTGATTGAATCGATGGTTTAACGTTAAGTTGATGCGGTCCTCTTCGTTGTTTTGGAAATCATCCGGTTCGCCAATATTTAGACTTCGGCGCACTTTCAGGAATTCGGGCACTGGGCGTAACCCGCGATCGAACCCCAGTTTGGCGTTGAGATGTTCGTAGGCGAACGTGAGGTTGGTTGAGTCGCTAAACCGATAGGTGACAACGGGAGCAATAAAGAAAATATCATTGTCAATAAAATCCCGAAAACTACCAGAGTTTTCATAGGACACATTCAAGCGGTACAGCAAGCGTTCGTCTTTAGTCACGGGTCCAGTTAAGTCGATCTGCCCCTTGTAAAAGTCGAAGCTTCCGGCGGTGAAGTCGGCGGCATAGTAGGGTGTACGCAACGGTTGCTTGGTGACATAATTCACGATGCCACCTGGCTCCAATGCGCCATATAGCACGGAAGCTGGTCCCTTGAGCACTTCCACCCGTTCAATGTTGCCACCATCCACAAAGAACGGCTGCGTGGCAATGCCATCCCTCAAGAAACCACTAGAGAAGCTACGCACACGCACATCGCCGATCAGGTTGCCGTAGCCCGATGCGATCGTGGTGCCTGAAACGTTGCGAGTCGCGTCGGTAATACGCGTGATGCCTTGATCTCGGATGACCTGTTGGGGAATGACCTGAATGGATTGAGGAATATCGCGCAGGGGTGTATCTGTTCTTGTCGCGGTGGTGGCATCGGGAACTCGATAGCTTCCTTGTCCTGCACCCGTTACCACGAGTTCTTCTTCTGGGGTCTGCCCTTCCGCGTTGAGGCTGTATGCCAGTCTGCCCACCTTCAGCGTGACATCGGATGTGGGTAATGCTGTTGTGCCAATCACACTCACTCGAATCGTGGAAGCATCCGTCTGGGTGACGCGAACCGCCGCAATTTCACTCGTTGGGTTGTCTGCACTAAACTCTTGAGCATTGGGCAACGCCAAAACTGCATTCGGGATGTCTGCAACTAAACTCTTGCCTTCAGCTCTAAATTTTGTGGCATCAACTTGTAAGGGTTCGCTATCAGCAGTTTCTAGAGTAATGTCTAAGCCATCCTCAGCGCGATTTAATTGCACACTAGTGACTGTCACAGGTGCGTTTTGAGTGAGCAGCTTTGCGTGTTCGAGTTTTGCCTCCCATTCTTTTAGAGTTGTGGCAGGGCGGTTAAAGTCCCTCACGCGAGTCCATACCGTTGCCGTTTTTCTCACTGGAGTTTCCCTCGCCTCCACCCTTGAGCTGGCAAGACCTGCCAAGCTGACTAACAGTAGAGACACGATCGCGCAGCGAACACCAAGGTCGTTCGGCACCCCCAACCCTAAATGCAATGACTTCACAACAATTCCTCACAAATGGATGAGATTATTGGCAACAGAGATTACCCGTCTCAAATAGACGAGTGACAACGCTCTCCCAGTTCTTTGGGCAGGAGTGGTTCAGCTTATTGAAAATAATTTTTAGTAATGATCAAGAAATTAGGATGACTGGTGCCCAAAGTCAAGCCTTTCATCGCTCAAGGATAATTTACTTGGGGTCAGCCTCAAAACGACTCTTACGTCTCGGAGCGAGATTTTCAGCCATTTCCGATTGCCAAAAGGCTGAAAATGATTGCAAGGTTTCTTGATTTTCGTCTTGTTTCAGTTGAGAACGTGGTCGATTGCTGGTCAAAAGGCTGAAGCGAGTTTTACTTTTGGCGATCGTGCCGCCTGATGTGAGCAGTCGAAAATAATTGGGTAAGCTACTTGATATAAGTTCCTATTAAACTCTATAGTGCTTTTGAAAGATTATGTCAGTGCGAGTCGCGCGACTGCTCGTGCTGACTGTTGTTTACCTTTACGTAGAGAGTGCATGCAAAGACTTTACGAATTAATTGCCGCAGGCGGTATCGTCATGGTGCCGCTGTTTGGGTTTTCGATCGCCGTTATTGCCCTGGCAGTCGAGCGATTTGTGTTCTGGTATCGCGTTAAGCGTCGCCAGCATTCAGTCATTCGGGATATCCTGAAACTTTACCCGCAAGAACCTGACCTGGCGATCGAGAAACTCAAACGCAATCTTGATCTGCCCGTTGCCCGCATCTTTTTGGAAGCTCTTTCGCTCAAGGGCGCAAATCCTGAAGAATTTCGTCTCGCCTTAGATGGCGCAATTCAAGCAGAGTTGCCCCTCTTAAACGATTTTCACCCATTTTTGAGACGGTGGTTGGTCTCGCTCCCCTGCTGGGATTATTGGGCACCATCATGGGGTTGATTCGCTCCTTCAGTTCGTTGAATCTCGGCGAAATTGGTGGCACGAAAACGCTGGGTGTTACGGCTGGCATCAGTGAGGCATTGGTTGCGACCGCCACTGGCTTAGTCGTAGCCGTCATCGCCCTCTTACTTGCCAACACCTTTCGAGCCTTTTACCAGCGGCAACTCGGTTTAATTGAAGAGTACAGCGTCCAGCTAGAACTGCTCCATCGTCGTGCCCACAGAGTCTTGGAGTCATCCTATGCGTAGGCGACTATCTGAAGAACTGGAGCGCCCCACCGAAATTAACGTCGTGCCCCTGATCGATGTGCTGTTTGCACTGTTGACCTTTTTCATCCTCTCGACTTTGTTTCTAGTGCGCTCGGAAGGACTGCCTGTGAATCTGCCCAGAGCCACGACTTCAAAACCACAAGCGGCGAGCCGATCAACGGTGAGCATTGACAAAGCGGGAAAAGTTTTCTTGAACAAAGCGCCCATCCCGGTTGATAACCTGGCAACCACTATTAAGACGCAACTTAGTCCTGGTCAGGAACTGGTAGTTGTTTTGAACGCCGATGGTTCTGTCACCCACAGTCATGTGATTGAAGTGATGGATCAACTGCGCCAGGTGCCGGGAGCCAAACTAGCCATTGCTACCCAACGGAAGTGATTATGCTTGCCTCAGACTTAACCACTGCCCAACGTATCAAAGAAGGAAAGGCGATTACACGTTTTCTGCTGTGGAGTTTTTTGGGGTCGGCTGCATTCCACACGATCGCGATGGCATCTACACCCACCGCCTTTTGGAACAGTCTGCCCGAAGCCGAAGAAGACACGATCGAAGTAGTAGCAGAACCCGAAACGCCAGTTGAGCCGGAAAAACCCGTCGAGCAGAAGGTAGAGACACCGCCGCCCGAAGCGGCACCGGAGGTTGCCTTTGCTCCTCCCCCTCCCCTTGCTCCCGCAAACCAGGCTCCTCAAACCCCAGGGGAAGATGCGCCCACGAACAAGCCCTCAGTCCCTTCGCCTACAGCGGCGAATTCTCTCACAAGCAAAACCGGAGAAGATAGTGGGCTGCGAATTGGTGGTGGTCCCATTTTTAGTCCGTTTGGGAAAGGGTTTGGGTTTGGAGATGCCAGTCGACCCACAGGTTTTAATCCGCTGGGGCAACCAAATGGCGACCCGAAAAGTGCACCAAATGGCAATCCCGGTGGCACTCCAGGTAGTACCGCGACCCGCACAACGGCTCCCCCGGTTCCGGCTCCGAATCAAATGACTTGCTTAAGCTGCCCCAAGCCAAGCTACCGAGGAACGGAAGGCAGTCCTCGGGTTGATATGACAGTCCGACCAGACGGCAGCGTAGAGGTGCGATTACGAAAGTCAAGCGGCAATCCAGAGACCGATCGCGAGACGTTAGAAACTATGAGCAAATGGCGGTTTGACCCTAAAACCGTCCCTGAAGGTGGTATCAAAAAGCGGGTGCGGGTTGAGTACGAGGAAGAGGGTTCTAACACGCAACGGCGCAACGAAGAGCGTCGTCGCCAAGAAGCGGAACAGCGGCAGGCAGTAGAACAGGAACGACAACGACGAGAAGCCCAGGAACGTCAGCGCCAACAACCAACCACCGCTGTGGAAACACCTGAAAGGACTGCCCCTGCGTCTCCTACACCTGCTCCCACCACCGAGAAACCCGTTGCGCCCTCAGCAGCACCCGCACCTGCTCCATCTATGGAAGCACCACCTGCACCTGTGGAAGCCGCTCCACCAGCATCACCCGCCCCGGCCCCAGCACCAGCGCCTGCGGAAACCGTTCCTCCAACGTCTGGTCAGTGAAACAGCGGCTTGATTCAACCGATCACTAAGCAAAACGGAGAGCCTATGAACAGCCGAACCGATGCCATCAATTCAGCACCACCAGCGTATCGTGTGCCAGGAAGTGAGCGATATGGTAGGCTCTCTCCTCGGTCTTGAGCAAAATCTGCTCATACAGATGGCGAGTCGCTCGATCGCCCAGGGTTTCTGCCTGAGCCGCTTGACGACGCAAGACACCAATGATTGCCTGCTCGGCTGCCAAATCATGCTCTAACATCGGACGACAGGCGTAAGCATCGTCCACTTCAGGTGTGAAGCAACATAACTCTGCCAGCTTAGTAAAACTGGCTGCTGGGACACCGCCCAAACCATCTAAACGCTCACCCAATTCATGCACGTGTTCCTGTGCTTGTTCATAATGATCGGCAAAGAACTGATGCAGAGAATAGAACTCAGCCCCTTCCACGACAAAATGATGCTTTTGATATTGCAAATACAACGCTTGAAAGCTCGCGAGCAGGACATTCATGCCCTCACAAACAGGTTCGGTCACTGTTTGATCGAGCAAAATTGGATTAGGCAGCACCTGTCCAAACGGACGGAGCAGTGTTTGAGTATTCGACATTTTATTCTCCTTGCATGTGAACGCTGCTCTAGAGGCTTCAGGCTCGCTTGATAGTAGAGTCTTGTCCGATCTGCTAAGCAGCGTTGGGTTGAGACACCCAGTCTGTATTAGCAACCTAACTATCTTTCAATCAAAAAACAAGAGGCAGTGGGTTTTTTCTACCTTTCGGTTCGCTATCAACTGCAAGCTTTTCCTATCACTTGAAAGCCGAAAAACTATTCTTTTACTTAAATCTAAGCCCTCAAACATGGCACTGCACAATCAAGGAATGAAATGTCCAGTTTGTCGCTCCGATCAGATCATCAAGAATGGCCGTCGTGGTGCGAAACAAAGCTACCGCTGCAAAGAGTGTGGTCGTCAGTTTGTCGAGTCTTATGCTTCAAGAGGCTACTCCAGAGATGCTAAACAAATCTGCTTAAACCTCTACCGAAGTGGCATGGGCTTTCGGGCGATCGAGCGTGCCACAGGAATAAGCCACAATACTGTCATTAACTGGGTGCGCCAGGAAGAGCCAGTATCAGTGGATGTGGCTGAACCGACTGAGACGACAGAGTTGGAGGAATTGAATCAGTTGAGCGCAGACGATCGATTAGAGTCTCAGCGATCAAAAATTTGGCTTCACCATTCCAGGAGAAAGGCTCTCGTTAACAAGATGAGCCTTCTACATTTAGTTGCCTAGACCATTACGTCCTTGTGCAGTGCGCTCAGACATCCTAAGCACTGTCAACCGCTTATTGCCAATCATTCTTTACTGGTGTTTTGACATGAATTTAGAAAATCTTTCTTGCCAGTCCCAAGACCTGATTGAAGTAAACTGCGACGATCGCTGGCAGGTTTATCAACGGTTGCAAACATTAGGAATTCCTTGTCAGTGTGCTGCCTACCAGCCGTTGAAAGTGCAGTTGCACAGTGTTGCTATGGCAATTCAAATCTGGAGCGTTGTGCGAAGCGTGACAGCCTCGCGGCAAACTCTATCGGCTGGGCTAGAAACCTGTTGGCAGCTTGATCACTTCCAGCAGAAATAATATCCAAAGACCACGCTGCCTAAATCATTCTCGTCTTCTTCAGAGCGGTTCTACAACAATTGCCTGTGCGATCGCCGAGCCGATTCCCAGGTTTCTACCTGACAACGACACGATGACTGAACCACTGGCAGTGCGGCTCACGATTTGAATTGTCATACCGCAAGTTAACCCCATAGCAGCAAGGTCACTTGCAAGTTGATGGAGCGTAATGATGCGGACGCGATCGCCCACCTGAGTTTGAGAGAGCAGCCGTTTCACCTGAGAGCGATCGCCATCGTTCTGTAAAAACGGTAGTGGGTCTGTAGAGTCTTGAGGTCTCTGATGCTTCTGGCTCACAAAAGTGAAACCCTGCCAGCCCGGTTTGGATGGTAAATCTGAATCATGCTTTAAGCGATCGCGTCGGTGCATCCCCAGTCTCTCCTGATTTAGTCATTTGGCACTCAGGTTGGGGTGCCTTCCAGTAGCGATTGACCCAGGTATTGCCCCTTAGCAGTGATTCCCGGCAAGGCAAAGAAAAAGCCACCGCCGATCGGCTTGATGTATTCCTCTAATGGTTCACCTTTCAAGCGGTTCTGGACAGTGATGAAGCCTCGCTCTAAGTCTGCTTGAAAACAAACAAACAGCAAGCCCATGTTCAGATGTCCTGATCGATCGACACCCTCTGAGTAGTTAAATCCACGCCGTAAAATCAGCCCTGCTTCAGATTGACGCGGATTTGCCAACCGAATGTGGGCGTCGAGTGGAATGTTTTTACCTTTCGGATCGTGAGCATAGTCAGGCAGATCACGCTCATGATGCATCCCCAGGGGTGCGCCAGATCCCTTCTCGCGTCCAATAATCTCCTCTTGCTCTTGCAGCGGTGTGCGATCCCATCGCTCCACTCGGTTGCGGATGATACGCACGACTTGATAAGTGCCACCCGTTGCCCAGGCAGGTTCCTGGCTATTCGGTTGCACCCAAACAGTGCGATCCATCAGTTTGGTGTCATCAACTTTTAAATTAGCCGTCCCATCTTTAAAGCCTAAGAGGTTCCGCACGGTATCTTTGCCGAGCTTCTTCAGCGTGTGTGGCGGTAAAAAACCCTCCATCTTCCAGCGCACAGTGAGCAGGTCGGGCAAATTTTTGAGAACGTCTCGTAGGGCATGAATGTTAGTTTCGGCAGTGTTGGAGCAAAACTGCACCAGGATGTCCCCATGACACAAATCAGGATCGAGTTGATCATTGGGAAAATTGGGCATCTCAATCAGACGATGCGGTTTCAGCGCTTGTAACCCGAAGCGTTGATCAAACAACGAACTACCAAGCGCCACCGTCATGGTGAGATTATCAGGAAAGACCTTGGTGCCCAATACACCCGAATCACTGGGAGGAAATTTAGCATCGATCGGCAGAGGGGTGCCGCCTGCCATCAGGAAGGTCGCGCGTTGCGTCAACGTCTGAAATAAGCGCACCAAGTCAGCTTTGGTCTGAGCCGTCACGTCAAACGCCACCATTAACGCTGCTGCTGGAGCCGGATTGACGACTCCAGGTTGATGTATGCCCCAAAAGGGCACGCGCATTTCAGTGGTGTCTTCTTCACTTTTTTGCAGCGATCGATACCCTAGAGTAGTAAGGGCGGCGAGTCCTCCGGCGGCTGCCATACCAACTAAGAGATCACGGCGGCGCAGGCGAGGACTGATCCGCAACCATGACTGATCAGAACTCGATAGGCTGTCTTTCATTGCCTTAATTCACTCCCAGCGTGCCGCGCAGTTTAGACAAATCTTCTGCCTGATCCGCAATTACTGTTTTCAGCGTTTGGCGGTCTGCTTCCGTCAGTTTGTCATAGGACTCAAAACCATCATCGGATGCTTTGTACTTCGCCAAACTGTCGTTGATAATTTTGAAATTATTATCAACCCGTCCCAGCAAAGCGGGATCAGCTTTTTCTAAGCTAGGGCGCAGCAATTCCACAATTTTTTGTGAACCGTCTACGTTCGCTTTAAAGTCCCACAGATCGGTTGAGAGCATCCCAATCTTGCAAGACTCATTTTGAGAACTGCCCATTGAGATAGGCACAGCGATGCTTGAGCACCTGCGGCACATTATCTTTTTGCCCTTGCGCTCCGGCTAGTTTGATGCGCTGACC
>JAESFW010000099.1_pt1 | contig 114285 bp, 104 predicted proteins | sample 9269481 | NCBI WGS metagenome assembly JAESFW01 (sample SAMN14515350, study PRJNA621654) | algae metagenome | isolation source: Lyngbya sp. HA4199-MV5 and co-occurring heterotrophs from soil with... | place: USA: Ahupuaa O Kahana State Park, Hawaii | collected 2009-07-21 | reverse complement strand
GGTGCCGTCGATGTGAAGGAGAATGTCCGGATAATGCGCCATGGGGTAGCCTTTGCTGAATGATGTTCATCGCGTCGATTGCGCGAGGTGGCATGATCGGGCCGGTGGGGAAGGCGTCGCCTGGCGAGGCGGCGCAGAGGAACTGAGATGGGGACGCGGTCACCCCGTTGCAAGACGGAATCCACGTCGGCCGCGATCTCAAACGCTCGATGGGCCTGCGTCAAGTGTTGAAACGGTGCGCGCGAGTGCCTCTTCCACGCTAAGCAACGGCGGGGATCGCAACAGGGTCCGCTGGCTATCTATCCTGCGCCCGGGTGCGGAAGTGCTCGATCATGAGCCGGCACAGACTTTCCATCGCCGGGCCGCGGACCCGGTCGATGCGGCGGATCGTATAGAACGGCAGCATTGGCCTGCTGAGGCCGTCGCGGGCGGCAAGCGGAACCTCGGTTAGTCGACCTTCGCCAAGATCCGCGGCCACCAGCCAGAGGGGCAGATGCCCCCAGCCGGCTCCGGCAAGAATGAGTGCGTGCTTGGTTGCAAGATCGCTCACCCGCAGCGTCTGCTGTGAGTAAACCGCGTAGCTACGCCCCTTCGCATCGACGATGGGATCGGCGACGACGATCTGTACGTGGTCGGCCAGATCGACCGTTGTCAGTCCGGCAGTGCCCTCAGGCGCAAGCGCGAGCGGATGCGAGGGGCCGCAGACCGGAACCATGCCCGCAAAGGCGGCGATCGCTTCGCTGGCGATATGGGGGTCTGTCTCCTGCGCGGCCGTCAGTCCGAGGTCGCAATCCCCGTCGAGCACCAGATTGAGCGCCATGGTCATTGGGGCCGTCACGAGTTCGACCCGCACCGCCGGATGTGCGCGTGCGAAATCGCTGAGGACCGAGGCGATATCCGGCAGGGGAAGCAAGGGATCGAGTGCAATCCGCAGCGCCGATTCCATGCCCTGATTGAAGCCATTGGCCCGGGCACGCAAGGCATCCGCCTTGATCAGCAGCGTCCTTGCTTCGGCCAGCAGCGTTGCGCCTTCGTCGGTCAGTTGCGGCCGGTGCTGGGAGCGATCGAACAAGGGCAGGCGTAGTTCGGCTTCCAGGTTGAGGATGGCGCTGCTGAGGCCGGATTGCGCCCGTCCGAGCGCACGTGCGGCTGCCCGAAACGAGCCGTGGTCGACGACGGCAACGAAAACGCGCAACTGGTCGAGCGTAAGGGCATCGAGCATGATCGCCATTCATGATCAGAGTGATCGATATTCGAGCAATTACATGGATCGTTCAGTTGAGGCAATGCTTCGAGGACGGTTCTATGGAGCGGGAAATGAAACGGGCGATCGTCTATTATGCATCGGGTGCACGGGAGGGGCGTGATCGCATCCGTCGCGCTGATCTCACCATCGTCGCGGTGGATAATCTCGATGATCTGCCGTACATCGCAAGGGGGCTGGCCGATGACGGCGTTCAGCTCATCGAACTTTGTGGCGGCATTTCGCCCCGTTGGCGCGCAGTCGTTGCGGCGGCGGCCGGTTCTCGTGTCCGCGTGAGCTCCGTCACCTTCGGCGTCGAGTCGCTCGGCGCCGCCCATCGCTTCAGGGAAGCCTCTATCGCCGGCCGGCCGCCGGACGGGGCTTTTCTGCTGCTAGAGCCTGGCGCAGATCCGGTTCACGATCGTTTCGTCCCGGCGTTCCCACCGCAACATCTGATCTTTGTTCCGGTACCGGACGAGCGCGTTGCCGCATCTGTCGCCATGGCTCTGGTTGAAGACGGGGTTGGCCTGATCGAACTCTATGGCGGCTTCACCAGCGCGGGTGCGGCGGCAGTGATCGATGCCGTCGACGGGCGTGCCGCAGTCGGTGTCGGTGCTGTCACTATCGATGCGATCTTGGCGCAAACGGGCGCGCAAGGATACGTGCATTGATCCCGCGCCCGCGATCCGTTCCCGAGGTTGTGCAAATCCACGGAGGGCCTGGGCCAGATATCGGCGATGTCGAGGCGATCCTCGATCTTGTTGCCCGGGTGGAACAGACCCAGTGGCTGCGCGACGCCGACGGGTTTTGCGCGCTGCTTGGGCCGCAAGCCCTGTGGACGACAGCCTTCGGTCGCCGGATCGACGGCTGGTCGGCGATACGCGACTTCACGCGTGCCGTGCTTCCGACCGTCTTGCGCGATTTCCAGGCCTTCTACGAGGCCGAGCGCATCACGTTCCTCGGCGAGGGGATCGCCGCCGTCAACGTCCGGCAGGTTCCGGTCGATGCTGAAGGCAACAGGCGGCAGGACGACGAGGAAGGGCGGCCGCTCTACATACTTGGTCGTTATGAAGGCAGCTGGAAGATCGTGATGGCTCAGAACACCACCTACCAGAGCGAAAAGATCGCCACGCAGCAGTGGGTCGTGAATAAAATGACCAGCGGCCAGGAAGACCGCCATGATTGAACGATCCGTCGGCCACGCCACCTTCGTCATTCGCCGCAGCTATGCCGCGCCGCCAAGATGCGTCTTTCATGCCTTCGCCGACGCCGCGATCAAGCGGCGCTGGTTCGTTGAGGGGGAGGGGTGGACGATTGACGAGTTCACCTCGGATTTCACGGTAGGCGGACGTGAGAGGAGCCGTTTCCGCTTCGGCGACGGCCCGACGATGACCAACGATACGATCTACCTGGAAATCGTTCCAAACGAGCGGATCGTGTTCTCCTACACGATGACAGTTTCGGGAACACCGATTTCGATATCGTTGGGAACTCTGCAGTTCGCGGCCGACAGTGCCGGCACCCGTCTTGTCTACACCGAGCAGAGCGCATTTCTTGATCGCCCGGACGACGCTGGTGAACGCAACGTCGGATGTTACGCGCTGCTCCAGCCGCTTGCAGACGAACGAGAGCAGGCGCCGGGCCAGCGCGAGATTGTCGGCGTACCTCGATTTCCCCTCTAAGCCTCACTGGGAAGGAGATCCCTGATTATGGCGACGCTGATGCCGTAGCCAGCAAGGAACCTATCCCGAACATGAACAATTTTTAATTGTTTTTCAGCGTGTTGCGCCATTGAAGCGGCCAGATTCGCGCCCAATTTCAAACGCGTTGGCACGACGCCGATTGCGATGTGAAACACTTTCGCTAGGCCGCGTTGCCGAAACGACGGAACCTCCCGCGCGGGCGGTCCGCCTGGTGCCGAAACCGAGTTGTGCGGGAGGCGCGAATGGCAAATCGATCCAGCATGATGTTGCGCATCGCCGTCATCATCCTCTTGTTTACCGCGATCGGCTTTGCCGTGACGCGATACACCGTGCCAACAGCGGCGAAGCTCTCCACCGACGCGGTCGACACCAGGCATGGCAACGGCGTATCGGTTGAGACGGCGACCGTCACGCTTCGCGACCTGCCCGTCGTCGTGCATGCGCTGGGCAGCGTCCAGGCCCCGGACACGGTGGAGATCGGCGCGCGCATCGCCAGCCAGATCACCGCGATCCATGTGAAGGACGGGCAGATGGTCAAGGAAGGCGACCTGCTCTTTTCGCTCGACGATCGCACCGTGAAGGCGCAGCTTGCCCGCGACCAGGCGTTGGTCGCGAAGGATACGGCATTGCTCTCCGACGCCGACACCGAGCTTGAGCGCGCGAAAACGTTACGCGACGATCGCACGGGCACTCAGCAGGCTTACGACACCGCCCTTTCCGTGCGGATGTCGGCTGATGCGACGCTTGATGCCGACCGCGCGACGGTTCAGACCGATGAGGTCACGCTGAGCCTGACCGAGATCACCGCCCCGATCACCGGGCGCCTCGGCGCCGTTCAGGTGGCGCTCGGAGATCTCGTCGGGCAATCCGGTTCGGCATCGAACAATCTGGTGACGATCACGGCGATAGACCCGATCGAGGTGACGTTCCGGCTGCCGGAAGAACAGTTGCAGACATTCAAGGATCTGCTTGATCACGGCACGCCGACACGGGTCCGCGCCCGGCCGAGCGGTTCCGATACGATCATTGGCGAAGGCATGCTCGATTTCATCGACTCCTCCGTCGATGCGACCACCGGCACGATCGCCATGCGGGCGACTTTCCCCAATTCGGCACAAAAGCTTTGGCCCGGTCAGTTCGTCGACGTTGATATCGAAAAGCAGCAATTACACCAGGCGCCTGCCATCCCGAGCGTCGCCGTCCAGCCCGGCCAGAACGGGCCGTTCGTCTTCCATGTGAAGGACGACAACACGGTGGAAATGCGTGCGGTCTCGCTGCTGCTCGACGACGGCAAGGTCGCGGCTATCGGCTCGGGGCTCGCAGCGGGAGATAAGGTCGTTACCGAAGGACAAGCGCGCCTGAAAGCCGGGGATGTCGTTGTCGCGACGAATGCCGGCGGGCAGACGCTCACCGATTGATCCTGTTGCCATTGGCGACAGTTCGGAGTGAAGGAAATGCCACTGTCCGAGTTCAGCATTCGCCGTCCGATCGCCACAGCGCTGCTGTCGGTAGCGCTCATCCTTGCCGGCGCCTTCAGCTATCTCGTCCTGCCGATTGCAGCCCTTCCGCGCACCGACTTCCCGGTTATCAATGTGTCAGCCACCTTGCCCGGCGCATCGCCCGAGACGATGGCAACTTCGGTCGCCACGCCGCTGATCAAGCAGTTCGCCACCATCGCCGGCATCGACACGATCTCGACGACGAATGCGCTGGGAGCAACGTCGATCTCGATCGAGTTCGTGCTCGGGCGCAACATCGATGCGGCGGCAGCCGACGTGCAGGCCGCGATTACCAGAACGCTCCGGCTGCTGCCTCAGGACATGCCCGCACCGCCGAGCTACCGCAAGGTCAACCCGGCGGATGCGCCCGTGCTGTTGCTGGCGCTGAAGAGCGATACGGTCCCGCTTACCGACCTCGACGCGGTCGCCCAGCAGGTCATCTCGCCCACCCTGTCGGTGCTCGATGGCGTCGCCGAAGTGTCGATCCTCGGCAGCCAGCAGTTTGCCGTGCGCATCCAGATGCATCCGGACGCGCTCGCCGCCCGCGGCATTTCCGTCGATCAGTTGAAAACAGCGGTCGCAGCGGCCAACGACAATTCGCCGCTTGGCACTGCGCAAACCCGCGACCGACAGGTGGCGATTGTCGCCGATACCCAGCGGATGAACGCGGCGAGTTTCGCAAACATCATCATCAAGAGCGTCGACGGCAAGTCCGTGCGCCTGGGCGACGTTGCCACCGTCATCGATTCCGTTGCCAACAACCAGACGGCCAGTTGGCATGACGGCTCACGCGCGATCATCCTCGCAATCCAGCGCCAACCAGACGCCAATACCGTCGAAGTCGTCGACCGGGTACAGGCACTGCTGCCGTCCTTGCGCCAGTCGTTGCCGGCTTCCGCCACCATCGAAACGCTCAGTGATCGCTCGACCTCCGTGCGCGGCGCCGTCCGGGACGTTCAATTCACCCTCATCCTTACGGTCGGCCTGGTGATCCTCGTCATATTCGCCTTCGTGCGCCGCCTCTGGGCAACGCTGATCCCGGCGCTCGCCGTGCCGATCTCGATCGTCGCAACCTTTGCGGCGATGTACCCGCTCGGCTTTTCGATCGACAACATTTCGCTGATGGCGCTCACGCTCTCTGTCGGGCTGGTGGTCGACGATGCCATCGTCATGCTGGAAAACATTGTCCGGCACATGGAAGAGGAGGGGCTCGATGCCTTCACGGCGGCACTGGTCGGGTCGAAGGAAATCGGCTTCACCATCGTCGCGATCTCGCTCTCGCTGGTCGCGGTGTTTATCCCGGTTCTGCTGATGGGGGGCGTGATCGGCCGCATCCTCAACGAGTTCGCCGTCGTCGTCACCGTGGCGATTCTTGCCTCGGCGTTTGTCTCGTTGACGCTGACGCCCATGCTGTCGGCGCGCCTTCCCGCCAACGCACGTGGTGGAGGACATGTCGGCTCGCTTGCGCGGCTCGATCTTGCTTTCGAGCGTGGCTTCGCCCGCATCACGCAAGCCTATGAGCGGGCGCTTTCGATCTGCATCCGAGAACGTGCGCTGGTGCTTCTGTTCTTCTGCGCGACGGTCGCGATCACCGGCTACCAGATCGCCACGATCCCGAAGGGATTTTTCCCCCAGGAGGACATCGGGCAGCTACAGGTCACGACCCAGGCGCGGCAGGACATTTCCTTCGCTGCGATGTCTGAGCTGCAGTCGAAGGTGGAAGAGGTTTTCGCTCGCTCGCCCTACGTCGCCCATGTGGCAAGCACGATCGGCTCAGGTGGCACGTCGACCGCGCTGAACACCGGACGGCTGTTTGTCGAGCTCAAGCCCAAGGCAGACAGACCGCCGCTTCAAACCGTTCTTGCAAATCTTCGTCGCGCGCTTGCAACGATCCCTGGCATCCAGGCCTATATGTCCCCGATCCAGAACCTCTCGGTCGGATCGCGCGCCTCCGCAAGCCAATATCAGCTCGTGCTTCAGAGCCTCGACCAGCCGCAGATGAACGAATGGGCGCAGAAGCTCCGCGATGCGATGGGCGCTGACAGGACTTTCTTCACCGACGTCAACAGCGACCTCCAGATCAACGCGCCACAGGCACGATTGCAGGTCGATCTCGACAAGGCGGCGACGCTCGGGGTCGACGCAAGTGCTGTGCGCACGATGCTCTATGGCAGTTTCGGTTCGGAACAGATCTCGACGATCTATACGCCCGGCGACAGCTACGACGTGATCATGGAGCTCGATCCTGGAGTGCAATGGTCGGCAGACAAGTTAGCTGAACTGCGTGTCGAAAGCGCCAATGGCGGGCTCGTGCCCCTCGGGGCTTTCGCCCGCACGGAGACGGTGTCAGGGCCGCTCACCATCAACCAGTTGGGCCAGCTGCCGGCCGTGACCCTATCCTTCAACCTGCCGGCCGGCGTCGCGCTCGGTGACGCCCTTGCCGAGGTCAATCGGCTCAAGGCGAGCATCGGCATGCCAAGCGAGGTGACGACGCACAACTACGGCACCACCCAGCTTTTCGAGGACGCTGCCGCCAACCAGGGGATTTTGATCCTCGCGGCGATCGTCACGATCTACCTCGTGCTCGGCGTCCTCTATGAAAGCCTGATCCATCCGCTGACCGTGCTTTCCGGGCTGCCTTCGGCCATTTCCGGCGCGCTTCTCGCGATCTACTTTTGCGGCTTCGACCTTTCGATCATCGCCATCGTGGGCGTTCTCATGCTGATCGGCATCGTCAAGAAGAACGCCATCATGATGATCGACGTGGCGCTGGTGTTGCAGCGCGCCGGCGCGCCGTCCCGTGAGGCCATTCACAAGGCCTGTTTGATGCGCTTCCGCCCGATCATGATGACGTCCCTTGCTGCGATCATGAGCACCCTGCCGATCGCGCTCGGCAGTGGCGCAAGCGCTGAGTTGCGCCAGCCGCTCGGCGTTGCCGTGGTCGGCGGGCTCCTGGTGTCACAACTGGTCACTCTCTTCGTCACGCCGGTGATCTACCTCTACATGGAGGATCTGAGGCAGGGGATATCGCGTCTGCTTCGCCCGTCGAGCGGCTCCGTTGCGACACGGTGACGGGCAACTACGCGCGGCCGAACGTTTCGGACAGGAAATCCAGAAATGCGCGGGTCTTCGGTGCAAGGTGCTGTCGGGACGGATAGATGGCATAGAGCGCGGTCTCGACCGTTTCCCAGTCGGAGAGCACCCGTTGCAGCCTGCCGCTGGCAAGGTCGTCCTCGACATAGGCATGGGGGATGAGGCTGAGACCGAAACCGGCGCGGAGCGCATCGCGGACCGCCAGGCTCGACGTCACCGAATAACGGGCCTTGACCGCCACCCGTTCCGTTCGGCCGTCCTTGCGGAACTCCCATGCGTCCGCATGTCCTGACAGACTGAAGCGGACGAAGTTGTGTGGCTTCAACTCAGTGGGCGTCGCGGGTCTTCCGTGGGCCGCAAAATAGGCGGGCGACCCACAAACCACATGCGGCATGACCGTGAGTTTCCGGGCGATGAGGCTGGAGTCCTCGAGACTGTCGCTGCCGCGAATGGCGAGGTCGAAGCCTTCCCTGACAATGTCGACGCGCCTGTCGTCAAGTTTAAGGTCGAGCGAGAGATCCGGGTAGCGCGACAGGAACGCCGGGATCGTTGCTGAGAGCTTCATCAGGGTGAAGGTCATCGGCGCCGCAACGTGCAGAATGCCCCCCGGTGTCTGCCTAACCGGGTCCAACGCCTTGTCTGCTTCCTGCAAAGCGTCGAGCCCGCGCACGACATGTTCGAGATAGAGCTTGCCTTCGTCGGTCAGCGCCATGCGCCGTGTGGTGCGGTTGATCAGCCGAGTTCCGACCCTTGCTTCAAGTTCGGCAATATTCTTGCTGATAGCCGCCGGCGACAGGCCCAGCCTCCGGCCGGCTTCGGCGAAACTGTCGAGCTCGGCGACGTGGCGGAAGACATTAAGCGCGGTATAGCGATCCATCACTGTTTTCCAATTGTGAATTATGTCTTGCCATATTGTATTATTATCAACTGCAGGTAAATTCAATTATCGTCGGTCCAACAGCCAATCAATTGGATCAGACACATGACAAACCCCATGATCGCCCTCATCGAACAGCGCGTGTCGGCCAATCTGTTCGACGCAACACACGAACTGGCGGACGCGCAAATCGAGGAGCTGGTGCGTTTGGCGACCCGTGCCCCAACGGCCTACAATCTCCAGAACTGGCGCTTCATCGCCGTCAGGACACCGGAAGGCAAAGCGCGGCTGCGTCGTCTGGCATACGGCCAGGCGAAGGTGTTGGAGGCGGCCGTGACCTTCATCGTCATCGGCCAGCATCCCGACCACCGGGCGCTTGCCGAAAGGCTGCGTCCCTTCGTCGATACGGGCCTCATGCACGCTGAGACCGCATCCGGCTGGCAGGAGAGCGTGCGCACCCAATATGCCGACGCAAAGGCTGCTCGTGACGAAGCGGTGCGTTCGGCAACGCTCGGTGCCGCCACGCTGATCTACGCGGCGGAAGCTCAGGGATTGTCGACTGGCCCGATGGGCGGGTTCGACGCTGACGGCGTCTCGCGTGAGTTCGACCTTGGACCGGACGAAGTTCCCGTCATGCTCTTGGCTGTCGGTCGCGCAGCAACCGGAAACTGGCCTCAAAAGTCCCGCCGCGCAACTGGCGAGGTCTTGCATTTCTCATGAGACCCCATCGTTCCGACATTGCTCTCACGGCGCTGGCGCCCGTCATTTGGGGCAGCACCTACATCGTCACTACCGAGTTCCTGAAAGGCTTCTCGCCGCTGACTGTCGCGCTGTTGCGCGCGCTGCCTGCGGGCTTGCTCCTTCTCCTGATTGTCAGAAGACTGCCGACAGGCATCTGGTGGTGGCGCTCCTTCGTGCTCGGCGCCCTCAACATCTCGTTCTTCCTGAGCATGCTGTTCGTTGCCGCCTACCGCCTGCCGGGCGGCGTGGCGGCGACGGTTGCCGCGGTCCAGCCTCTGATCGTCGTCTTCATCGCGGCACTGCTGTTGAAAACGCCGATCCGTCCGGTGGCCGTCGTTGCGGCATTGGTCGGCATCGCCGGCGTCGCGCTGCTCGTGCTGACGCCGCAGGCGGCTCTGGATGAGATCGGTATCGCCGCGGGCCTTGCCGGAGCCATTTCCATGGCGTTCGGCAACGTTCTGGCGCGGAAGTGGAAATCGCCCGAAACGATGCTGACGTCGACGGCGTGGCAGCTGACGGCCGGCGGACTGCTGCTGGTCCCGGTGGCGCTGGTCCTCGAACCATCCATTCCCGTTCCGACCATTCCCAATCTGTTCGCCCTTGCATGGCTGAGCGTGATCGGAGCTGCTCTGACCTACGTTCTCTGGTTTCGCGGTGTGGCGCGGCTGGAATCGTCGGCCGTATCGGCCCTTCTCTTCCTGAGCCCGCTGACGGCCGTGGTGCTCGGATGGGTGTTTCTGGGGCAGGCGCTCAGCGCCTTTCAGCTTGCCGGTATCCTGCTCGTCATCGGTAGCATCTGGCTCAGCCAGCGCGCGCCGAAGGGAGCGTGAACGGCGTGGCCGATCGAACATCGAGGTGGCCGGAGCATCAATCCTGCCACCAATCACCAAGCCGCACGTTTTGCTCGTGGGACTGCGAACCGCCAACGCAATGACGGCGCGAAGTGGGCGGGCACCGTCGCCTTCACGTGCCTGCCACAATCACGCAATGTTCCTCCTCCACGCGGGTTAGCCCGGTATTAGACTTACCCGCTTCGTCCTGTGGATGTTCTCGTACCGTTCGAGACGCTTCAGCACTTGCTGAACTCCGTGCGGTCAGGCCTGTCGAGGGTGGCGTGATGCCTAAAACAACATTGCGCCAGTTGAGAGTTTTCTGAGCGCGACAGCGATGTTGGCGACGAGCGCCTCTTTCTTCGGGCCACGGTCGGGGTAACGGGTCATGTTGTCGCCATTGTGCATGAAGACATAGCCGCCACGTCCATCGGGGGTCGGATATTGCCAGACCCAGTCGGCCGGCTTGGGGTCGGATACGGGGCCGACATCGGTCAGCCAGATGGCGCCGGGAGGCGGGTCGCTCCAGCCGCGTGCGTACTGGCCGAAAATCCCCTCCCATCCGTCGAAGCCGTCACCCAGATCCGAAAAGATCTGGAACCGATCGTCCCGGACGCGCACTTTGATGTTGGAGAAGGGGCGGGGATTGACGGCGTGGAACGGCGCCATGAAGGGCAGCCATGGCTGGCACGGTTCGGCGCAGATGATCAGGTTTCCGCCCCGCGCCAGAAAGGCGAGCAGATCCTCGGCTCTGCGCTTCAGGAAAAACTCGTCGTGGCTGCTTGGAATGTAGAGCGTATCCGTCTTTTCAAGCAATTCGGGGCCGAGTTGATAGAGGGGGGCAAACTGCGTTTCGAAGCCGGCTCCTCCGAGGCTTTTCTCGATCCAGTCCGGGTGCCATTCCGACGGGACATGCGAGCATTGCAGGTAGGTGAACCGGTTCTTCCCCGGCCTGTCGATGCCGAGTTCGCGATTGAGCCAGGGATAGAACGACCGCAGGAACTGCGTGGTTGCCGGCATGAAGCGCTGGCCGTTGTGCGAGTGCGGATCAAGCGTCGCAAGAAGCAGGCGTCCGCCTTTCGGCAGTGACGGGAAATCGAGAAACAGGCTGCCGCGCCCGCCGTCGATCTCCACGATCGAACGCGCGCCTTCGGGCACATTGTAGGACCCGCCCCAATGCCAGCTCATATGGGCAAGCGGCATGCTTTCCGTGATCGGGTGGGGTGGTGACGAGAGACTGATTTCCAGTTGCTCGCCTTTCGTCCACCACAGCCAGTCGCGGCAGTTTCCAGGCGTCCACTCAAGCCCCGGAATGTCGAGCCAGGCGGCATGGCCTTGCAGCAGGACCACGAGAAAACCGCCCCCCTTCAGATAGGCGTTCAATTGCTGCGCATGCGGAGCGACGACGGCGGCGTCCATTGCGTCCGGCATGACGACGGCGGCGTAGCGCGCGAGATCGACGTTTGGAAGGTCGTGAATGTAGATGAGGTCGTCGAGCCAGTGGCGGAAATCCTGGAAGCTCCGAAGCTGCCAGCTGTTACCCCAGTGGATGTAGGCGATGCCTGCTCGGGTTGCCTTCGCTGCTTCAGCCATCGAAACGTCCTCCATCGTGGCGGAACACGGGCGCGTAGGTGTGTTTCGACAATCCTTCGAAATCCGCCCGGGCGATCGGCAGGTCGTAGAGCGCCGACAGGTTTTCGGCGCTGAGCGCATCCGTGGTCGGCCCACAGACATAGTCGGTGCCGCTCAGCATCAGCAGGGCGTCGCTGGCGATCTCGACGGCGTGTTGCGGCATGTGGGTGGAAAAGACGATCGTCATGCCGTGCTTGTCCCTGAGGTGTTCAAGGAGCCCCAGAACCTTGTCCTGGTTCTTGTAGTCGAGGGCCGCGCACGGTTCGTCGAGCACCAGCAATTCACACTCCGAGGCGAGCGCCTGCGCAATCATGACCAGTTGCCGCTGGCCGCCGCTCAGCGAATTGAACGTCTGCTGTTCAAGAGGCTCGATGCCGAGCAGATGAAAGTAGTGCCGCACGATCTCGTAGTCCTTGCGTCCGGGCGCGCCGAAGAGGCCGAGATGGCGTGCTCTTCCCATCAAGGCGATATCGAAAGCCGAGTAGGAGAACGGTACTTCGAAGAGCTGGGGAACGAAGCCCACCGGACCGGCGATCGAAAGCTGCCCCGATTTCGGCTTTATGACGCCGATCAGGGTGTTGATCAGGGTCGTCTTGCCGACGCCGTTTGCGCCGAGCACCGCAAGGATGCGCGCGCGCTCGAGGTTGAGGGTGTAGCTCTCAAGGATGGTCTTGCCGCCGCGCTCGACGGTGAGGTCGCTTGCCTCAATCACCGGACCAGCCTCCCTTGGCATGCAGACGGCGCAGGATGACGGCGAAGACCGGAACGCCGATCAGGGCGGTGATGATGCCGAGCGGGATCTCGGCTGTGGTGACCGTGCGCGCCAAATTGTCGACCAGCAGCAGGTAGATTGCACCAAGCACACCGGAGACCGGCAGCAGCCGCTGATGGTCCGCGCCGACGAGCGCGCGGGCGACATGCGGGATCACCAGGCCGACCCAGCCGATGATGCCGGACGTTGCCACCACGCCTGCCGATATCAGTGCCGAAGCGACGAGCACGATCCATTGCACCAGCAGGACCTTCGCGCCCAGCGCCCTGGCCTTTTCCTCGCCGAGCGACAGGATGTTGATCTGGAAGCGCAGGAGGTAGATCGCAATGGCAGACGGCACCACGGCGGCGGCGACGAGAAGGACGTCCAGGTAGTTGCTCGACGCGATGCTGCCCATCAGCCAATAGGTGATGGCGGGCAGTTTCTGGAAGGGATCGGCGAGCAGCTTGGCAATGGAAATGGCGGCGGAGAAGAAGGCCGATATCACCACGCCGGCCAGGACCAGCGTCAGCATGCTGGTTCGCCCGCGCACCGTCGACAGGAGCTTGACGAGAAAGACGCTGCCGATGCCAAAGAGGAAAGCCATCGTCAGAAGCAGGTAGCCCTGCAATCCCAGGAGAATTGCCAGCGTGCCGCCGAAGCCGGCGCCAGACGTGACGCCGATGATGCCCGGATCGACGAGCGGGTTGCGGAAAAGCCCCTGCAACGCCGCGCCTGACATGGACAGGCCGAAACCGATGACGATCGCGGCCAGGATCCGTGGCACCCGGACCTGCTCGACCACGATCTCCTGCACCGGATCCCAATAGGGGGTCACCAGCGGGTGGACGTTGTCGATCAGGATGTAAGCGACATCCGCGACGGAGAGATCGTAACGCCCGATCGTCACCGAATAGAGCGTCACGGCGACGAGAAGACAGATGAGGGCAGGAAGGACGAAACCGGAGCCGAGTCTCGCTCGGCTCCGGATTTCTGTCGTTTCGCCTGCCGCAGCCTTAGCGGAAGAGCTCGGCATACTGGTTCGCCGGCGTGTTGCTTTCGGATTCGAGGATCGCCGTGACCTGCTCGGCCGACAGGTCGGCGCCATAGATCAGCTTGTAGGTGTCGACGATCTGCTTCTTGAAGTCGGGTGCAAACGCGGCACCGTGAGCGACGGCGGCGAGCCACTCCGATGTCAGGAAGATTTCCGGAGCGTCGGGCGTGCGGGCAAAGACCGGCTGCTTGTAGACCCGCTTTTCCTTCACCGCCTTCAGGCTGGCAAGGACCGGATTGTCGAAGAATTTCTGCGGATCGAGATCGGTGGCGTAGGCCGGAATGATGATGATGTCCGGGTTCCAGACGAGAAGCTGTTCGAAATCGACCGTACGCCACCATTCGCCTGTGTTGTCGGCCGCCGGATTGGTCACGCCGCTCAGCGACAGATCCTGCGAGCCGTTGGCGATCACCTGGATCTGATCGGCCACTTTGTCGATGTGAAGGACCGTGGGAAGTGCTGATTTGTCGAGCTTGCCGACCTTTTCGTCGAGCGCCTTCAAGGTCTCGGACTGGGCCTTCAGGATCGCCTGGGCGCGATCGTTGCGACCGGTCATGTAGCCGCTGAGGGTGACGTAGTCGAGGCGGTCCTGTTCGGAGCAGCACTGCCAGCCGACGACGGTCAGGCCGACGCGCTCCAGCGGCTCGATCAGCTTTTCGTCGTGGGTCCACTGGATCACCGCATCTGGCTTTTCCGCAAGAATCGCCTCGACGTTCGGCACGAAGCCGTCCTGCGCGGCGCTGGCGTTGATCTTGGCCATCTCCGGCAGCATCTCGGCGTAGATGCCCTTGGTGAAATACCGCGTCAGCGAATCCTTGTTCATGCCGACAATGTGGTCGGCCTTCTCGTCAACCGCGCGGTAGACGATCGGCGCGGACCGGACAACCGTGACGACGCGCTCCGGCGGCTTGGCGAAGGTGATTTTCTTTCCGCGGTGGTCGAGAAACGAGGATTCGGCAAGCGCCGTTGCTGGCACGAGGATCGAAAGGGACAAGGCCAACGCAATGTGGGTCCCGAGGCGGCTCGACATAGTTCACTCCCTTGACTGGCCACCCGGGAGCCCCGGCATGGCCATGCGAAATATCATGAGTTAACTAGTCAAGTTAATGCGGTCTGTCCAGTATGCGTTTGACCTAATCAAAGCCCGCTTGCTATCGCTGGAGGCGTGACGTTCAGGCGCTGCGGTGCCGCGCCATCAGCTTTGCCTGAAGGACGACGACGACGAGCAGGAAGGCGCCGCGGATGACGGATTGCCAGTAGGCCGAAAGCGAGATCCAGCCCAACCCGTTTTCGAAGTTCAGGATGTTGAACACCATGGCCAGCAGCAGCGCGCCCGCGAGCGTCGCGCCGACCGAGCCCGAGCCCCCAGTCAAAAGCGTGCCGCCGACGACGACGGAGGCGATCGCGAAAAGCTCCCAGCCGACGCCCTCGGTCGGTTGTCCCGCCCCAAACTGCGAGGCAAGGATGACACCGGCAAGGCCGGCAAGGGTGCCCGAGGCGAGGTAGACCCCGGCCAGGGCCCGTTCGACCTTCAGGCCCATCAGCCCTGCGGTCGCTTCGCCGTCGCCGATCGCCAGGACATGACGTCCGACGGGCAACTTTTCGAGCACGAGCCAGCCGAGGATGTAAGCCGCAAGCGCGATCCAGGCGGGGATCGGAAAGCCGAGAAAATCGTCCTGTCCGATCACGGTGAAGCCGCTGTCGTAGGAGACGGAAACCGACTGGTTGTCGGCGAGAAGCAGGCCCGTGCCGTAGGCGGCCAGCATGGTCGCGAGCGTGGCGATGAAAGGCTGGATGCGCATTCTCGTGATGATGAGGCCGTTGAGTGCGCCAACGGCAAGGCCCGCCAGCATCCCGCCGAGAAGGCCCGCCGCCCAGTGATAGGGCGACAGCAGTGCTGCGACCACGCTTGCCATCGCAGCCGTTCCACCGACCGACAGGTCAATGCCGCCGGTGATGATGACGAAGGCCATGCCGAGCGCGATCAGCGCGAACATGGAGTTGTAGCGCAGGAAACTCAGGATGTTGTAGGGCGACAGGAAATTGTCATAGCGCAGCGCCCCGAAGAGAATGAGGCCGGCAAGCGCAAGAATGACGCCGAGTCTCGCGAGATCGCCGGCGTTCTTGACCATGAAGAGACGAAGGATCGTTTGCATGGTGGTTGCCTCTACTGCCGGCCGGCACGCTGCTGGATGAAGACGGCCGTGACGATCAGCCCGGCCTTGACGATGAGGGCAGCCGCATCCGGCACGCCGTTGGCAAGAAGCGTATAACGCACCAGCTGGATGACGAGCGCGCCAAGCACGGTGCCGACGATGTTGGCCCGACCGCCGGAAAGAAGCGTGCCGCCGACGGCGACTGCGGCGATCGCGTCGAGTTCCATGCCGAGGCCGACAAGGTTCGCGTCGCTTGCTGAGTTGCGCGCCACGACGATGAGGCCCGCGATGCCGGCAAGCGCACCGCTCATCATGTAGACGAAAAGCTTGACCCTTTTGACCGGTACGCCGGTGAGGCGCGCCGCCTTTTCGTTGCCTCCGACGGCGATGATCTGGCGGCCGATGACGGTATAGCGGATCATTGCCCAGGCGGCCGCGACGATGACCAGCATCAGCACGACCTGCGCCGGGATGCCGGCGATGCGACCAAGGGCGATGAACTGGAAGCCTTCGTTCTTGAAGACCTGCAAATTTCCGTTGGTCATGACCTGGGCGATGCCGCGGCCGGCGATGAAGAGCACCAGCGTGGCGATGATCGGCTGGATCGAAAAGCGCGTGACCAGGAAGCCGTTGAACAGGCCGAAGAGGGCAGCCACCACCACCGGCAGCAGAAAGGCGAGCGCCACCGCCAGAGCCATGCTCTCCACCTGCCAGAACTGCCCCATGAAGATCATCGGCGCCAATGCGCCGGCAATGGCCATCAACGATCCGACCGAGAGATCAATGCCCCCTGTGGCGATGACGAGCGTCATGCCCGTCGCCACGATGACGATGGTCGCGACCTGTGTCAGGTTCACGTTCAGCGTCTGTAAGGAGAGGAAGTTGGGGGTGACGGCCACGTTGAAGAGGATCAGCGCCAGAAAGGCGACGAAGGTGCCGTAGCGGCTCGCAAGCGTCAGCAACCGGTTGCCCGATGAAACCGAGCCTGACTGTTGCGGGGCAGGGGTCTCGATCGTCGTCATCATCACTCTACCTGGTGGGCCATGGCGCCAAGCAGCGCCGCTTCGCTCAAGTCCTTGCGCGACAGGGTCGCGACCGACGTTCCGTCGCTGAGCACCGTCACGCGGTCGGCTGCGGCAAGAAGTTCCTCCAGTTCGGAAGAGATCATCAGCACGCTCAGCCCGTCATCGGCAAGGCTGCGCAGGAGCTTCAGGATTTCCGACTTGGCGCCGATATCGATGCCACGCGTCGGCTCGTCGACAATCAGCACCCGCGGATCGGTGGCAAGCCAGCGGGCAAGCAGCACCTTCTGCTGGTTGCCGCCGGAGAGCTCCTTGATCGGCTGATCGGGCGAGGCACATTTGACCCCGAGGACGCGAATGTAGCGGGTGACGATCTCGTCCTGACGGGCGCGGTCGACGATTCCCGCCTTCTTCAACTTCGGCAGAAGGGCAAGCGTCATGTTCTCGCGGATGCTCATGTCGGGCACGATGCCGTCGATCTTGCGGTCCTCGGAGACGAGGCCGATGCCGTCGGCAATCGCGTCGGCGGGCTCACGGTATGTGCGTTCCCGCCCTTCCATCTGCATCGTGCCTCGCTCGATCCTGTCGGCGCCGAAGATCAGTCGCGCGGTTTCCGTACGGCCGGAGCCAAGCAGGCCTGCCAGGCCCGATATTTCGCCTTCGCGGACCGCGAGGCTGACGTCGCGCACGCGCACCCCTGCCGAGGCTTTGTCGAGTTCGAGGCGGACAGGCCGATGCGCCGGTTGCGCGTCCGGGGCAATCGCCTGGAAGGCGGCCAATTCCTTGCCGAGCATGTGGCGCACCAGCGCCATCTTCGGCATGTCCGTCATCAGGCTCTTTGCCACAGTCTGGCCATCGCGCATGATCGTGACGCGGTCGCAGATCTCGTAGAGTTCATCGAGCCGGTGACCGATGAAGATCACCGCAACGCCTGAGCGCTTTAGCGTCCGGATCGTCTCGAAGAGAATGGCGACTTCGCGCTCGTCGAGCGACGATGTCGGTTCGTCCATGATAACGAGGCGCGCGTTCTGCGTTACCGCGCGGGCGATCGCCACCATCTGCCTTGTCGCCGCATCGAAATGCGCGACGGGCCGGTCGACGTCGATTGCCAGGTTGAACGTTTTCAGCACCGCCTGCGCACCGCGCCGCATGGCCGCATGATCGATGAGGCCGAAGCGCCTGGGTTCGCGCGAAAGGTAGATGTTCTCCGCCACGGAGCGCTGCGGCGCCAGGTTGATTTCCTGGTAGATGGTCGCGATGCCAGCCGCCTGCGCCTCAGCCGGGATCGAGAAGTCGACATCTCTGCCATCGAAGGAAATGCTGCCCTCATCGCGGCGATAGGCACCGGTGAGGATCTTGATCAGCGTCGACTTGCCGGCACCATTCTGGCCGACGAGCGCCATGACCTCCGCAGGCTCGACCTCGAGCGAGGCGGATTTCAACGCCGGCACGCCGGCGAACGCCTTGGAAATGCCCTGCATGGACAGAAGCATGGGTCTCCTCCCTATCTCCGCCGTCCGCCGCTCCTCAAAAAGGTGGGCGTTGCCAGCCTACACGTGAACGGGCCGAAGGTCATGCCTGGCACTGTCGCGGTCAAAAAACCGGCCGATACGGTTGGTCCGATCGGCCGGCATAGGCTCGGGAGATGATATCAATAGGCGTTGGCGAGTTCCGCGGCCGCGTTGGAAGCGTCGTAGAACTTGTCGTCATTGATGAGCTTCGGCTCGATCGTTTCGCCCTTGGCGTAGCGCATCATCGTCTCGAAGGCCTTGGGTCCGAAGCGCGGATTGCACTCGACGACGGCGGCGATCTTGCCGTCGACGACCGCTTGAACGGCCTCCTTGCCGCCATCGATCGACAGCACCAGAACGTCCTTGCCCGGCACCTTGCCGGCGGCCTCGAGGGCTGCGATGGCGCCGATCGCCATCTCGTCGTTGTGGGCGTAGATCACGTCTGCGTCCGGGTGCGCCTGGAGCAGGGCTTCCGCCACCTGGCGGCCCTTGTCGCGGGCAAAGTCGCCGGTCTGGGAGGCGACGATTTCGAAACCGCCAGCTGCCTTGATCGCGTCGTCAAAGCCCTTCTTGCGGTCGTTGGCGGGCGACGATCCGGTCGTGCCTTCCAGCTCGATGATCTTCGACTTGCCGTTGGCGTTCTTCACCAGCCATTCGGCGACGCGCTTGCCTTCTTCGACGAAGTTCGAGCCGATGAAGGTCAGATAGTCCTCGCCGGCCTTGGCGAGCGACGGATCGACGGAGCGATCGAGCAGGATCACCGGAATGCCGGCCTTCTTGGCGGCCATCACGGCCGGGATCAGCGGCTTTTCTTCGCGGGGCGCGAGGAAGATCACGTCGACGCCTTGCGCGATCATCGAATTGACGTCGGCGACCTGCTTGGCAGCCGAGCCGGCAGCATCCGTGTAGACGAGCTGGATGCCGTGCTTCTCAGCCTCGGCCTTCATGCTGTTCGTCTGGGCGATGCGCCAGGGATTATTGGATTCGGTCTGCGCGAAGCCGACCTTGTACTTTTCCTTCTGCGCAAGTTTCGGCACTTCGGCGATCGCGATGCCTGCCATGGCGAGCGCGCCGATGGCCGTTGCCGCAAGCATGAAAGTGCGACGGGAAATCATGGTCATAATCGGGTTCTCCTCCCAGATTGGCCGGTGCTCCTCTACCGGACGTGAGCGTTTTTGCGCTTCACATCGTCAAATCTTGCGCTAATAATATTAGCAGTCAAGGCCAAAAATTATGAGCACTTGCAAAAGCCCGCGTGCAGTGCAATGCACGCTTGAGGGTAGGGGGCACGCATGGCCAAGGGAAACGGGCGCAGTCCGGACAAAAGGGGCGAAGGACGCCCGACGATGACGGATGTCGCAAGGATAGCCGGTGTATCGCAGTCGAGCGTCTCCCTCGTGCTCAACGAAATGTCCGGTTCGCGCATATCTCCGGAAACCCAGCAGAAGGTGCGGGAGGCTGCTCATAAAATCGGTTATAAATTGCCGGCGACCCGCGGGCCGGTGACAAGCGCGCCCGAAGTCGAGAAGGACACGATCGCCTTCATCGTCGACGAAATCTCAACCAGCCCGCATCCGGTCGTAAGCCTCGACGGCATTCGCGACTATGCCTTCGAGCAGGGCATGCTGGTGTCGGCCCATGTGACCCGCTCCAACCCGGAGCTTGAGGCCGCGGTATTGCGTTCGGTTCTCAGAGACCCTTCGATCGCGGGCGTGATCTACGCCACGATTTTCACCCGCAAGGTTGCCGTGCCCGAGGCGCTGGCGCCGCTCCCGACCGTGCTTCTCAACTGCTACTGCGAACCGCGCCAGCACGTGGCGGTCGTTCCGGGCGAAGTCGCAGGCGGTTTTGCGGCCACTGCGCATCTGACCGCGCTTGGCCATCAGCGCATCGGCTTCATCAATGGCGAGCGTTGGATGGATGCGGCAGTCGATCGGCTGAAGGGCTACAAGCAGGCGCTGGCCTCCGCCGATATCGCCTTTGACGAGAGCCTCGTGCGCGATGGCGACTGGCTGCCGCTGCGCGGCTACGAGGCCGGGCTCGACCTGCTCTCCTTGCCGAACCCACCGACCGCGATCTTCTGCGGCAACGACCTGATGGCGATCGGCGTCATGGAGGCGGCGCAGGAGAAGGGCTTGCGGGTGCCGGCCGATCTCTCCGTCATGGGGTACGACGACCAGGAACTGGCGCGCTACACCCATCCGCCGCTCTCGACGCTGGTCTTGCCGAACTACGAAATGGGACAAAGGGCGGCCGAAATCCTGATCGACATGGCGATCCATGGAAAGCACATGCGGCCAATGACCATTAAAGTCGACGGACCCCTGGTGGTCCGCGGAACCACGACACTCTGGTCCGCCGCCGCGCGCTCGAAGGCTACCCTTTAGAGGGCTGGGTCGCTGGAAGATAGGTCTGTCGCGCCGCCCGGATTGTCGCTACTCGATAAGGGTGATGTCTGCATCCGGCTGATACCAGTCATGGCGCCGCCGCGACCAGTAGACCGAGGCAGGTGCCCGAAAATCCGGCTCACCGAAACAGCCAACGGAAACGACGATCTTATCCTCGATGACTTCAGCATCCATGTAGATGATCGTTCCACAGCTCGGGCAAAACACCTGGTCCATCCACTTGCCGGCACTGTTGATGCGCCGAAACCGCCGCCTGTCCCCTTCGTCTACCGTAACGGCTCGTTTGCTGTAACGCGCACGATAGGAAAACGCAGATCCGGTTGCCTTCTGGCACTCCAGGCAGGCGCATGCATAAACGCGCTCGGGTGGACCCTGAACAGTCAAACGGAAACTGCCGCAGGAGCAGGTCGCGGTGTGCGTCTCCTCTGTTGTCGTCATCGAATTTGAACTCCAGTTCCGAAGATGCCACTTGATAGGTCGGCCCGAGCGCGTTGGTAAATTACGCACTTTCAAGTAACTGGTTACCCTGAAGTAAGGAGACACGGATGAAGCGCCTACCTGACGACGACTGTGGTTTTGCGAGCGCCCTCAACGTGATCGGCGGAAAGTGGAAAACAGATATCCTCTGGGAGATTAACGTGGCGCCGCGCCGCTTCGGCGAGCTGAAGCGAGTTTTGTCCGGGGTCAGCGAGAAAATGCTGACCCAGCAGTTGCGCGAGATGGAGGCGGACGATCTTCCGGGCAAGGTGCTGCGGGTGGAGTACTCAGCGACCGAGTTCGGCCGCAGCCTGAACCAGGCGGTGACGGTCATGGCACACTGGGGCAAGGCCTACGAGATCCGGATGGCGGAAAAAGCCGAAAGGATCGTCCCGATGCCTGTCGCACTATCCGCGTAGGCCGACGCCGGCAGCAACCGACGTCGAATACCTGGCGAGCCGTTTGTTTTCGCCAATGAACGAACCCAGCCTCGGGGGATGAATGAGCCGCTACCCTATGTTCAACCCGCAGCTGCTGCTGAGCTTTGTGGCCGTTTGCGAAAGCAGCAGCTTCACCCGCGCGGCCGAGCGCGTGAACCTCTCCCAGTCGACCGTCAGTCAGCAAATTCGCCGGCTTGAGGACATGCTGGGCAAGCCGCTTTTCGAGCGCTCGTCGCATCTGGTGCAACTGACGGAAGAGGGCGTCAAGCTCTTGAGCTATGCCCGTCGCATCATCGCGCTGAACGAGGAGGCGCATGATGCGCTCGCCGGTCCCTGGCGTGACGGCGTGCTCCGTTTGGGCCTGCCCGAGGATTTCATGGTGCCGACGGTCGATTTGCTGGCATCGTTCAATGGCCAGCATCCGAACCTCAGACTGGACGTCACCAGTGGGCTGAGCGCGGACCTGCAGCGGGCGTATCTTGAGGGGGAGCTCGATCTGGTCCTGGTCAAACAGCGCCGTAGCCAGATGCCGCGCGCAGCGAGGCCGGAGCCGCTCCTGTGGCTGGACAGTCAAATGCGCCCGGCAATCGAGCAATCGCCGGTGCCGTTGGCGGTGTTTCCGCTCAACGGCCTCTACCGCGACGAACTGTGTCAGGCGTTGGAGCGTCTCGGTATTCGCTGGCGCATCAGTTACAGCAGCGCCAGTCTCGCCGCACTCGCTGCTGCGTCCGCGGCCGGTCTTGGCGTTAGTCTGCTGCCTGCAAGCTGCCGGCTGCCGTCCCACCGTGTGCTGGGCGCCGGCGAAGGCCTGCCACCTGTCGACGACTTTGAACTGGCCCTCTTTTTCCGTGACGATGCCAGCCCCGCCACACTCACTCTGGCGGAGCATCTTATCGCGTATTGCGGCCTGCGACGGTAAACGGCGCCACGCCTGTCATTTGCGCGTGTGCCAATTTCGCGTTCGTGCATTGGCAAATCGAATAGCCATCATTGGCAAATGTCGCTGCCACGAGACGGCGTCGTTCGCTAGATTGATGCCTCGATCCCAATCCACGATGAGGCAAAAAATGTTGGAACAGATGCTACCGCAGAGCCGCAGGGCGTTTCTCAGCCAGACGGGCATGCTGACCACCGCTTGCGCCGTCGCTGGATTGTCTGGCGGAATGGTTCGCGAAGCATCGGCAAAGTCCGGTGACAGTGGGGGCGAGGTGCTGACCAAGGCGGTCGCGGAACGCCACTATCTCTTGACTGGCGTGCGGCTGGAAGAGGGGTTCGAATACGACAACGACATCGTCGTTGCCACGCGCACGGCGCTTTATGCCCTGGAGATCAAGGACGGCGCGATCGTCGCCTTGCACCCGGAAAAAGCGGCCTTGCCCGAAGGCCTCCCACGCTATGAGGCGCGCGGGCAGCTGTTGTTGCCGTCGATGCGCGACATGCACATCCACCTGGACAAGACCTTCTATGGCGGTCCGTGGCAGGCGCCGCGTCCGCGCCAGGGCAAGACCATCATGGACATGATCGCGCTTGAGGAGAAGCTGCTGCCTCAATTGCTGCCGACGTCGCAGGAGCGCGCGGAGGGACTGATTGCCCTGTTGCAATCCAAGGGAAGCACGGTGGCGCGCAGCCACTGCAACATCGACCCGGTCAGCGGCCTCAAGAGCCTCGAGCACCTGCAGCGGGCGCTGGAAAACCATCGCGATGACTTCGAATGCGAAATCGTCGCCTTCCCCCAGCACGGCCTGCTGCATTCCAAGGTCGACGGCCTGATGCGCGAAGCGATGCAGATGGGCGTCCAGTACGTCGGTGGTCTCGATCCGACGAATGTCGATGCCGCCATGGAAAAATCACTCGACGCCATGTTCCAGATTGCGCTCGACACCGGCAAGGGCGTGGACATTCATCTGCACGAAACCAGCCCAGCCGGCGTTGCGGCGGTGAACTACATGATCGACACGGTGGAGAAAAACCCTGCTCTGCACGGAAAGGTCACGATCAGCCACGCCTTTGCGCTAACGACCCTTACTCCGGAGCAACTGGAGGAGACGGCGTCGCGTATGGCCGAGTACAAGATTTCGATCGCCTCGACCGTGCCGATCGGTGGCCTGATGATGCCCCTGCCGCAGCTTACCGAGAAGGGCGTCTTCGTCATGACCGGAACCGACAGCGTCATTGACCATTGGTCGCCATTTGGCAGCGGGGACATGCTCGAAAAGGCCTATCTCTACGCGCAGCTCTACCGCGGATCGGACGAGTTCCGCCTCTCGCGTGCCCTGTCGATTGCGACAGGCGGCATCCTGCCGCTTGATGATCAGGGCAAGCGGGCCTGGCCGAAAGTCGGCGATGCGGCTTCGTTCACACTTGCCGCGGCGAGTTGCTCGGCGGAAGCCGTCGCCCGTGTGTCGGCCAGAAGCGCCACGTTCCATCGCGGCCGCCTCGTGGCGGGTGCGGTTGACCAGGCCTGATCAAGCCGGGTCTGCTCCAAACGACGTTCGGCATCGGAGCGTGGCCATCGGCTGCGTTCCTGCCGAGCGTCGTGGAACGAGAGGTGTGCCTCTGCGGCGCACCTCTCTCCTGGTCTAGGCAAGGCCCTCGGCCACAGCATAGGCGGCCAGCACTTCCTTGATGTTTCGGTCCCCGTCCGGCGGAAGCAGCGCACGCGTCGTCACCGAATCGAGATGATGGGCCATGAGCGCCACCGCCTCTTCGGTCTTGCCGGCAATCAATTTGTCCAACAGGTCGCGGTGTTCAGACACCGCGCATTCCGACGAATGCGGCCGGCCGTAGAGCGCAAGGATCAGCGAGCTTCGGGCGACCAGTTCGTTCACGTAGCGCATGAGGCTGATGTTGTTGGTCATCTGCGCAAGTAGAGTATGGAACTCTCCTGCCAGGCGAATCGAAGGAGCCCGCTCCTTCTTTGCCGCCTCCTCGGCTTCAATATGCGCGGCAAGCGCGTCGATCTGCTCGCGTGTCAGTTTGCCTGAAAGCGTCTCGACCACCAGACGTTCCAGCGCCATGCGCGTCAGGAACAGGTTGCGCCCCTCTTCAAGGGTTGGCCGCGCGACCATTGCGCCCTTGTTCGGTCGCAGCTCCACAAGCCCTTCCTGGCTGAGCCGGACGAGCGCCTCGCGCACGAGCGTGCGGCTGACGCCGAGCCTTTCGCCGATCGAATCCTCCGGGAGCTTTGACCCCGGAGATAGTGCCTGGTCGAGGATGGCGCGTTTCAGGACGCGATGAACGGCCTGAGCGCGGCCACTGCCCCGATCGCTCTCGTTTTTTGCCATTCCCAAGCCTCCAAGTCGCAACAATTGTTTCTTCGAATTGCATACAAAATGACGGAATGTCCAGTGGTTTGGCCTCCCGACAGGCGAACTCGCGCGACGGTGACCCGCAAAATGCGGTTCGCGACGACGCGGTGGCCTCCGCGCGCCCCGGCTACCCCGCGTCAACCAATCGGGGAGGGGCCAAGAGACCGGTGCTCCGTCGCGAGCCTGCCGTTCAGATTGGCGACTGCATGGCTTGCGCGTAGCGCGACGGGTTGAACCGCATGTAGAGGAAGAACACGCTGGCGACGCAGAGCAGGTGCAGCGTCCAGCCTGGCGCGAAGCTGCCGCTGACCTCGTGCAGAAACGCGGTCGCGAACGGCCCGAGCGATGCGATCAGGAAGCCGCCGCCCTGCATCAGCGCCACAAGGACACCGGCCTCTTCCGGTCGCGGCAGGTGGTCGAGCGCGGTGACGATCGCCAGCGAGAAGCTGCTGCCGAGGCCCGCGCCACACAGGCCGGCCCAAAGGGCGGGCGCGGTCTGCGGCATGAAGGCCAGACCGGCAAAGCCGATCGCCTGCATTGCGAGCGTGAAACGCAGGAATGCGCGGCGATCGATGTTCTGTCGCGCAAGGATCGGCAGGGCGAGGGCGGCAGCCGCCTGACAGATCGCCATCAGCGCCACGAGATTACCGCTGTCGCTCGCGCTCCACCCGAGCGACTGGTAGTAGGAGGCAAGCCATGCGACGGCGGAGGAATAGCCGGCGTTGACCAAGCCGAAGGCGAGAATGAGCGTCCAGGTGCGAGGCCGGCGCAGCAGTCGCCCGGTCAGCGCCCTGTCTGGCCGCTTGCCGCGCGCATCCGAAAGGATGAGGAAGGCGGCGCCAAAAGCAACGATCGCCGGCGCTGCGAGCCAGGCGAGTGCCGGGCGCCAGCCGTAGCCGTGACTGACGAGAAACGGAGTCAGCCGCGCTCCCAACGCTCCGCCGCCCATCAGGATCGCGGAATAGAGGCCCGTGACGACGGGAATGCTTTCAGGAAACTCTGCCTTGATGATGCCGGGAAAGGCCGCCTGGATGAAGGCGACGCCGGCGCCGCAAAGCGCGGCTGTCATCACCAGCGCCACGCCTCCGGGTGCGACGAGCCGCAGCAGGGAGCCGGCCGCCAGCACAAGCAAGGCAATGAGGATGCCGCGCCGCGTGCCGATCAGCGCCTGCAGCGACGGCGATATGAAGGCGCCCACACCCATGAGCATCATGGGCAGCAGCGTCAGCAACGCCAGGCTGCCATATCCCATGCCGGTATCGGCGACGATCTCGGACAGAACAGGCCCTGGTGCCGTGAGAAATGGCCGCAAATTGATGGCGACCATCACGACGAGAACGAGCAGCAGCCATTGCCGGCCCGTCTTGGGCTGGGTCGATTTGGACATGATTGGGAATTTCCTCTACGTCTTTTTCTTGTTTCCTGCGGCCCGAACCTCTCGGCAGGGCCGAGCGCGCGATGGCGCAAGCGGTTTCGGGGAGAAGCCGCCGCACTTCTCGCTTCTCAGCCGACAGGGCCGTTCCTGCGGCACCTGTCGATCGTTTGGCTCTGTCACCAGAGCTTCATCGGCTTGGCCCCGGCGCATGCTGGCGTGTCCGCATGTCAAACCCGGTTCCCATGGTCACGCTGACGCCAATTCTCGTCCAAAAATGCGTTCGACCGAGGGAGCAAGGCGCAGCAGCTCGCGCGTGTATTCGTGTTTCGGTGCCGTGAAGAGGGTCTCTGTGTCCGCAAGCTCGACGATCTCGCCCGCTTTCATCACTGCGACCCGGTCGCACATCTGACGGATTACCGCGAGGTCGTGGCTGATGAAGAGCATGGAGAGGCCGGCAAGGTCGCGCAGATCCTTCAAGAGGTTGAGGAGCTGTGCCTGCACCGAAACATCGAGCGCCGACGTCGGCTCGTCGCAAATGAGCAGCGACGGGCGCGGTCCGAGGGCGCGAGCAATGGCGATGCGCTGGCGCTGGCCGCCGGAAAAGGCGTGCGCGAAGCGCGTGCCGGCGTCGGCAGGAAGACCGACGGCCTCCAGCAACGTCCTGGCGTCCTGTCGGGCTTCGTCCGCGTTTGAGGCAAGCTTGTAGAACAGGATCGGCTCGGCGATGGCGGCGTTGATGCGCAGGCGCGGGTTGAGCGCCGAATAGGGATCCTGGAACACCATCTGCAGCGACTGGCGGATCGACTTTTCGCGCCGGGCGCCAAGCGCCGTGCCCTGAAAATCGATCGAGCCCGCACTCTGGGTGACAAGGCCGGCGATGGTGTTGGCAACGGTGGTCTTGCCGCAACCGGATTCTCCGACGAGACCAAAAATCTCTCCGCGCCGGACATCGAACGATACGCCCTTGACGGCCTTGAAGACCGACGCCTTGCGGCCCGGCAGCAAGGAGCGGCCCCCATACTCCACGGCAAGGTCGCGGACGCTGAGGACCACGTCCTCCCGGCTGCCGGTTTCGTTCCTGGCGCTTTTGCGGCGGACGGCGGCGCGCGCATCAAGCGTCACCGGGGTTTCCTCGCTTGGCACGGGCAAGCGGTCGAGGCGTGCATCGATGGGCGGCACGGCCGCGATCAGCGTGCGGGCATAGGGTGCCTTCGGCGCCGTCAGGACTTCGCGCGTCGGACCGCTTTCCACAACCGCGCCGTTTTGCATGATGGTGACGCGATCGGCGATCTCGGCGACGACGCCCATGTTGTGGGTCACGAGAAGCACACCAACCCCGCGTTCGTCCGCCAGATCGCGGATGAGCTTCAGGATCTGCGCCTGTACCGAGACGTCGAGCGCGGTGGTCGGCTCGTCGGCAACGATCAGCTGCGGATTGCAGGCAAGGGCCGTGGCGATGACCACGCGCTGGCGCTGTCCGCCGGACAGCTGGTGCGGATAGCTGCCGAGCCGGCGTTCCGGTTCCGGAATGCCGACAGCCTTCATCAGTTCCAGAGCGCGCGCCTTGGCCTCCCTGGATGAGAGTTTCAGGTGCGTGAGCATGCCTTCGCAAAGCTGGCTTTCGACCGTGAAGAGCGGGTTGAGGCTCGTCATCGGGTCCTGGAAGATCGCGCCGACATCGCGTCCGGGCACGATGCCTTCGGTGCGGCCGGTGCGCAGGTCGATCTCCTTGCCGGCAATGATGATCGAGCCGGCGGTGATCTTGCCGGGGGCCTGCAACAGACCCATCAGCGCGTTGCCGACGGTGGTCTTGCCGGCGCCGGATTCTCCGACCAGGGCGTGGATTTCGCCAGGGCGGATGACGAGATTGGTGTCCTTGACGGCGACAAGCGTGGTGCCGTTGGCGAGCGGATATTCGACACGAAGATTGCGGATGTCGAGGACGGGGCGCGTTGTTTCGGTCATCTCATCGAGCCATCAGTTTCGGGTTGAAATGGTCGCGCAGATAGTCGCCAATGACGTTGACGGCGAGCACGAGGATGACGAGCACGGTGGCGGGCATCACCGCGATCCACCAGAGGCCGGAAAACAGGAACTGGTTGCCGATGCGGATCAACGTGCCGAGCGAAGGGTAGGTCGGCGGCATGCCGGCGCCGAGGAAGGAAAGCGTTGCCTCCGTCAGGATCGCACCCGCAAGGTTGATCGTGGCGATGACCATGACCGAACTCATGATGTTCGGCAGGATGTGGCGGCCCATGATGCGGGCCGAGGGCAGGCCTATGACCTTGGCGGCACGCACATAGTCCCGCGCGATCTCCACCATGGTCGAGGCGCGCACGGTTCGCGCGTATTGGACCCATTCGTTGATGGCGATGGAGAAGATCAGCACCAGCGGCGCCCAGGCAAGCATGGTCTCGGCGCTCAGCTGTGCGCGGGCAATGCCGCTGATCAGCAGCGCGACGAGGATGGTGGGGAAGCTGACGAAGATATCGGCAATGCGCATCACGATGCCGTCGACGACACCGCCGAAAAAGCCGGCGATGAGGCCGAGTACGACCCCGAGCATGGCCGCGAAGACCACGGCGCCAAGGCCGATCACGACGGAAATCCTCAGGCCGAACAGAATGACCGAGACGAGGTCGCGGCCCTGGTTGTCCGTGCCGAGCAGGAAGCGGGGATCACCGCCCTCCATGAAGGCGGGTGGAATCTCCATGTCCATCAGCGAATAGGAGGCGACGTCCCGCGGGTCCATCGGCGCAATCAGCGGCGCGAAGATGACGAGGATCAGCATGATGAGAACCACCAGGCTGGCGACCATCACGGAAACCGGCGGAAGCCGGCGCATCAGGGATTGCGTGGCCATTATCGTGTCCTCAGGCGCGGGTCGATGAAGGTGTAGAGAATGTCGACGATCATGTTGATCGTGACGAACAGGAAGCCGACGAAGAGAAGGTAGGCGGCCAGCACCGGCACGTCCGGGTAGCCGACGGCGTTGGTGAAGAGCAGGCCCATGCCCGGCCACTGGAACACCGTCTCGGTGACGATCGCAAAGGCGATGAGCTGGCCGATCTGCAGGCCCGTCACGGTTACGACCGGCATCAGCGCGTTGCGGAGCGCAAGACGCCCGTAGATGTAGGTGCGCGGCAGGCCGCGCGCGAAGGCGAAGCGGATGTAGTCCGACGACAGGACGTCGATCATCTCGGAGCGCACGAGGCGCATGATCAGCGTGAGCTGGAACAGCGCCAGCGTGATCGACGGTAGGATCAGCGACTTCAGCCCCGACAGCGAAAGAAATCCGGTCTGCCAGACGCCGATATCGACGAGATCGCCACGCCCGGAGGAGGGCAGCCAGCGCAGGTTCACCGCGAAGACCAGGATCAGCAGCAGTCCGGTGACGAAAGTGGGCATGGAAATGCCGATCAGCGTCGCAGACTGGGTGAGCCGCGACAGAAGGGCGTTTGGCTTCAGCGCGCAGAGCACGCCGAGCGGAATGCCGAGCGACAGCGCAAGTACGGTGGCGACAATCACCAGTTCCAGCGTGGCGGGAAGGCGGCTGAGCAACAGGGTCGTCACGGGCTGCTGGTAGCGGTAGCTCGTGCCGAGATCGCCCGTCAGCACCTGTCCGACGAAGGTGGCGAACTGCACCACCACCGGCTTGTCGAGGCCGAGGGTCGCGCGCACGGCGTCCTTCTCCGCCTGGGTCGCGCCCTCGCGCACCATGGAGGCGACGGGGTCACCGACAAAGCGGAACATGACGAAAGCGATGGCGGTGACTGCGACCATCACGAGGATGGCCTGAAGCAACCGGACTGAAAAGAGTCTGATCATCGGAAAGTCCTTGCGTGGGAGCGATCCTGCCCTGAGGCGAAAACCGGGGGCTGCGCTCCCGCGTTCTCCAGGCTGCCAGTGGCGCATGGAGGAGTTGGCCCGGTTGTGGGCAGTCCCGGCTTGCCTTCGCCGACCGGGACTGCGCTTGGGAAGATCCCGATTACTTCTTGATCTGCGCGAACCACGGACGCACGTACTCGTCCGGGAACTGCGGCATGTCGACCTTGCTGCTCATCGCCCAGGCGACCGGCTGCTGGTGCAGCGGCAGGTAAAGCACCTGGTCATGGGTGATGCGGAAGGCTTCCTTCAGCATCTCGACGCGCTTGGTCTCGTCGAGCTCGCCTGCGGCGGCATAGGCCAGCTTGTCGATATCGGGGTTGGACAGACCGTCGGCATTGCTGCCGCCGAAGGTGCCGTCATTGGTCGTAAGCAGCGCCTGCAGCGGGCTGAAGCCGTCCATCGGCGGCAGCGACGCCCAGCCGAGCAGGTAGACGTCGAACTCGCCCTTGTCGGTCCGCGGGAAGTAGGTCGTCTTGCTCTCGACGCTCACGTTGGCCTGGACGCCGATCTGCGCCCACATGGAGGCGACGGCAAGGCAGATCTGCTCGTCGGCGATGTAGCGGTCGTTGGGGCAGGCGAGCCCGGTCTTGAAGCCATCCGGATATCCGGCTTCTGCCAGAAGCGCCTTGGCCTTGGCGACGTCGTAGGGCAACGGCACGTCGATGTCCTCGTCGTAGCCGGTCACGGCCGGTGCCACGAGCATGCCGGCGGTGCGCGACTTGCCGCGCATCAGACGCTTCTGGATCGTGTTGCCATCGATTGCATGCCAAAGGGCCTGGCGCACGCGCACGTCGCGCAGGGGATTGGGCTGGCCCGGAGTTGCATGCAATTCTGGCCGGTAGCTGAATACGAAGAAGATGGTGCGCAGCGACGGGTTTTCGACGACCTTCAGACCGTCGGTTGCTGCAATGCGGTCGACGTCCTGCAGCGGAACGGGCGCAATCATGTCGACTTCGCCCGACAGCAGCGCCGCAACGCGGGTCGCATCGGAGGCGATCGGACGGAACTCGACCTCGTCCAGATTATGCTGCGGCTTGTCCCACCACTCCTTGTTCACTTCGAAGACCGAGCGCGAATCCGGCTCATAGGCCTTCAGCTTGAAGGCGCCCGTGCCGTTGGCATGGTTGCTGGCATAGGTGACGACGCCGGTCGAGGCATTGCCCGGCTTCAGCGCGTCATGCTCCGCCATCCAGGGTTTGCTCATGATGTAGATCGCCGCCAGATCGTTGAGCAGCAGCGGGTAAGGCGCACGCAGGATCAGGTCGACGGTAAATTCATCCACCTTCTCGACACCCACGACGGTGGAAAGGTTTTCGCGGTTACGCGCACCCGGATCGATCTGGCGCTGGATCGTCGCCACGACGTCGTCGGCGTTGAAGGGCTGACCCTCATGGAATTTCACGCCCTGACGCAGTTTGAAGCGCCAGCGGGTGGGCTCGACGACCTCCCAGGACGTGGCGAGTGCGGGCTCCAGCTTCAAGTCCTTGTTGCGACGGACCAGGGGGTCGAAGACCATGTGGTGAACGCTCTGAGTGAAGCTGTCGACCTGAGCATTGGGGTCGTAGGAAATGACGTCGCCGGACGAGGCCCAGCGCAGCGTTTCGGCGAAGGCGGGCGCTGACAGCGGCGCCAGCAGGGCGAGCCCCGCCAAAAGAGTCTTCATAGTCGTCTTCATTGGTTTCTCCCGGTTGGCGTATACATATTTTGTTTTCTATTGGATACGAGTGTTCCCATAAATAGTGTACATCTGACGAGAACAATATCAAGATGGCGAAAAGCGGTTTTGGTGGCGCTTTGTCAAAAAAGATCACTGAGCCCGACAGCCGGAAAGGGAAGTTGCGATGACGAACGCACTGCTGATTGAAAATGCCGCGATCATTACGATGGACCCGGACCGACGCCTCCTTGAGCGCGGCCATATCCTGGTCGAGGACGGGCGCATCGTCGGCATCGGCGAGGGAGACTTTGTGGGGAGAGGGGTCCCCCAGCGCATCGATGCTATCGGCATGGTCGCGATGCCGGGGCTGATCGACACGCACGCCCATGCCGGACATACGTTGACCAAGGGGCTCGGCGACGAGGTCGAAGACTGGATGGAGGTGACCGGCCGTATCTACGCGACGGCAACCGATCCCGAATTCTGGGCGGCAGAGGCTGCGCTGTCGGCGGCAGAAAGGATCAGGTGCGGCACGACGACAGCGGCACTGCTGTTCGGCGGCGGCCCGGATATCATGCGCAGCGAGGCCCCTGATGCGGCGGAGGCCCATCTCGCCGTAGTCGCCGCCATGGGAGTTCGTGAGGTTCTGGCCATCGGGCCGAACCGGACCGGGCGGGATCACGTCTATCGCCAGTACACGGCGACGTCCCACAAGGACACTGTCGTTTCCCCGGACCAGCAGATCGACGTCGCCACGGCTCTGGTCGACGCGTGGGCCGGGCGTGACGACCGGCTGCGGGTTGTCTTTTCCCTACCCGTTTTCGATGACCAAGAGCTGGGGGATGAGGCGATCTATAAGATCGCATGCAAAGTGCGTGATCGCGCGCGGGAGAGGGGAGTCCTGTTGGTGCAGGACGGCCACCGCAACGGCTCCATCGCCGCCAATGACGCCCGGCTCGGTCTCTTTGACGACCACTCGCTCCTTGCCCATTGTATTGACCTGACCGAAGACGACCGGGCGGTTCTGACACGAACCGGCGCCAAGGTTGCCCACAATCCGAGTGCGCTGATGTCTGTCTACGGTCGCTGCCCGGCGCCGGAGCTGATCGAGGACGGTGTAACGGTATCGCTCGGCACGGATGCCGCGGCACCCGATCGCTCCTTCGACATGTTTCGTAACATGTTCCAGGCGCATCGCTACCACGCGCGCCACTTCGCCGACGATGCGGTGCTGCCGCCGGAACGACTGCTGGAGATGGCGACGATCGGGGGCGCTCGGGCTTTGATGATGGCGGACGAGATCGGTTCGCTCGAGATCGGCAAGCGCGCCGATATCATCCTCCTGAACATGCGGCAGCCGCATCTCTGGCCGCCGCATGATCCTGTGCAGCGCGTTGCCCGTTACGCCAACGGCGCGGACGTGGATACGACCATTGTCGGCGGGCGGGTCCTGATGCGCGGGCGCCGCCTTGTCGGCCAGCATGAAGGGGCGATCCTCGATCGTGCTTCCGCCGCTTTTCATCTTGCGATGGCCCGTGCTGGCCTCAGCGGCCGCGCCTGATACCGCAACAGGGAGGATCTACCGTGAGTGCCAACCTTCTCATCCGCAATGCCCGTCCGTTTGGCGGGCCCGTCCAGGATATCCTGGTCCGTAACGGCCGGTTCTCTACGTCACATGATGACCGTCCACTGGCCGAGATCGACGCGACCGGATGTATCGCCCTGCCGGGCCTAGTCGAAGCCCATACGCATCTCGACAAGACACTCATCGGCATGGGCTGGTTCGAGAACCGGGTGGGCCCGACCCGCAACGACCGGATCCTGGCCGACCGCAACGCCAAACGCGAGCTCGGCATCAACGCGCGTCGACAATCGGCCCGCCAGATCGCTCAGACCCTTATCCATGGCGTTTTGAACATACGCAGCCACGTCGATGTCGATACGGAAATCGGCCTTGCCAACATCGAGGGGGTGCTCGAAACGCGGGGCGCATTGCGCGATCTGGTCGATGTGCAGATCGTGGCGTTCCCGCAGAGCGGGATGCTGCCTCGCGAAGGAACGCTTGAACTGATGGATGAGGCGTTGAGGGCAGGCGCCGACATCGTTGGCGGCATCGACCCCGCCTCCATCGAGCGTGATCCGGTCCGCCACCTCGATGCGATTTTCGCGTTGGCGGATCGTCATGGAAAACCTGTCGACATCCACCTGCACGAACCGGGAGAGCTCGGCGCCTTCTGTCTCGATCTGATCATCGAGCGCACCCGTGCCCTGTCGTTGCAGGGACAGGTCATGGTCAGCCATGCCTATTGCCTCGGAATGCTTGAGGCCGGGCGACAGGGGGCCTTGATTGGCTCGCTGGCTCAAGAGCGTATCGCGGTGATGACGGCCGGCAGTCCCTCGGCGCCCGCCTTGCCGCTGAAATTGATGCGCCAGTATGGTCTGACCGTCGCCTCCGGTTCCGATGGCATACAAGGGACCTGGGATCCGTTCGGCAGCGGGGACATGCTGGAACGGGCCAAGTATCTCGCGCAACGAAACGGCATGGCCAACGACGCCGATCTTGAAGAGACAGCCCGCATCTGCACCTTCGGAGGTGCGCAAGGCATCGGCCTTGCCGACTATGGCCTCTCCGAAGGCTGCGTCGGCGACCTGGTCCTGGTGCCGGCCCGCACCTTGGCAGAAGCGGTCGCCCTGACGCCACGCGAGCGTACCGTCATCCGACGCGGACGCGTTGTCGTCGACGGCGGAAAGCTGGTTGGCAATTTGCCGGCGCTGGAATGAAGCGGCGCGAAGGGGCGAAAGACCGCTTCGCTCTAGCGATTTGATTCTAGGGAATTTTTCTGCCCCACCGACTCGCCTTGAAGGCAGGATGCTCTAGAGTGTTTGTTGTTTGCGATCCACAATCGGTTCAAGCCGCCCTGGCCAGTTTCAAGGACAGTCATGACCTCCAAGCCCAGTGACAGCATACAGAAATCGGCGGTTCCGAAATCGGACGCGGTCTACCGCATCTTGAAACGCGCGATCCTCGATCAAGCGTTTTCCGCCGGGACCAAGCTTCCCGAAGATTCCATTGGTGAGAGGCTTGGTGTGAGCCGCACGATCGTGCGTCAGGTTCTGGCGCGGCTGAATGGGGAAGGGCTGGTCGAATTGCGCCCGAACAAGGGAGCCTGCGTCAGCCACCCCAGCCTTGAGGACGGGCACAATATCTTCGCCGTGCGGCGCGCGCTTGAGATTTTGGTCGTCGATAGCCTGATCGGCAAGTTGACGGCCCCGATGATCAGAGAACTTGAAGCGCACGTCGACTCCGAAGACAGGGCCAGGCTCACGAATTCTTCGGCCTCGATCCAGCTCGCAGGCGAGTTTCATGTGCTGCTCGCGCAACTGACAGGCAATGCAATCCTGTCGCGTTACGTCACAGAACTCGTTTCGCGCTCATCCATGATCCTGTCGCTCTATGGCCGCCCGCATTCGTCCGACTGTGCCGTGTCGGAGCATCGCGAACTGATTGCTGCCCTTGCGCGGAATGATCGTGAAAAGGCCTGCGCCCTGATGGGGCACCACATCGAGGCGATCACCTCGCGGGCGCTGCTCACAAGCAGTTCAGAGAATGACCTGTCTGACCTGTTGGCGGCCTATGCTAGAGAAGAGGGCCTTTAGGCCGTTTAGTTCGTCGTTGCGAAAGTGGCGCACTATTCTTTCTGAAGGTCAAAGGCGTATGAGATTGCATACAAGAATGCGACCCACCTCCGATGCGCTTTTTCGATCTTCAGCCAACTTTCAATCATTTTGGCCAACTTGGTAGGCGGAATCGGGCCGTGTGAGGTGGCCATCGGTGCGTCAATGTTTGAAATTAACATACTGAGTATACGGAATTAATTCATTTGGACGCACCGCATTGTTGGAAATGCGCGCCTGGGTGCCGATCTCATCACATGAATTGGCGCGGCATGGTTTTCATAGCAATGTGGATACAATATTGACTTTATATTGGATACGAAATATGCCTTAGAAAGGGCATCGCGTTGACAAGGTAACAAGCAGGAGGCGCCGATCCCGGTGCAGCCTGTCGACTGGAACTCGTCCGCTGCTTTGGTGATCACATCCGCCGGTGTCAATGACACCTCTCGCTGGGTTGTGGCCTCGTGGCCAGCATTTGGTAGATATGCAGGAGATCCGCAATGCAGATCGATTTCACCACGCTTCCTCCGCCCGACCGCTATCGCTTGCTTACCAATTTTGTCGGACCCCGGCCGATTGCACTCGTTGGAACCCGGTCGCCTGGCGGACGCAACAACGCTGCCCCGATGAGCTTCTTCAACGTTTTTTCCCATGAGCCGCCTCTGGTCGTGCTGGGTATCCAGAACCGTGGAAATGGGGATGAAAAGGATACGGTCGCAAACATTCGCCGCACGGGCGAATTCGTCGTCAACATGGTCGACATGGCGCTCTCCGAAGCGATGATCGTTTGCGGCGTCAATTTCGCGTCTGAAGTGGATGAACTCGATTTTGCCGGCCTGACGCCGATACAGTGTCACCAGATCGACGCGGCCCGCATTGCTGAAAGTCCTTGCAGCTTCGAATGCAAGGTCGAGCGCACACTCGACTATGACAAGCGCGTCCTCGTGATCGGTAAGGTCGTGCATATGCATATCCAGGACCGGTGCCTGGACGGCGAGGGGCGGTATGCCAATCCCGAAACCTATCAACCCATCGCGAGACTGCACGCCGACAACTACATCACGTCAGACCGCCAGTTCGAACTCAAGAAGCCGAACGAGCTTCTGCCTTTCGAAGCTGAGCAAATAAGCGCCCGGGCCGAAGGGGCGGCGCGATGATCCGCATCCAAGCCTAGAGTTCCCTCGCATCCTGCAAAGCTGGGGATGCGCGCTTGCCCCGCCTCGAGCGGGGCTCTTTTTTTGGCAATGGGTCGTCTGGGCCAATTAATCGCTGTCGCACTTGGAAATAAAATGTACCCGGCTACCCACAGAAATCAGATAATCTGAATTATGGAACTACCGTGCGTTTTGGCAAACATTGCCTTCTGGCTCCATAGTTCGGTCAACGGCTTGATCGAACCCTGCTCTAAACCGCGAAACTTGCGTCGTAGAAACCGTCTTCCTCGTGCGCGATATCGATCTCACTGACGAGATAGTCGCAGCAGCTCCGGCGAGCCTGGCGAGAAGTGTCGCCTAAGGAATTTGACAGAGAGCCGACGGCCAAATTCCTATCCTTGTCGAACCTCGACTGGAGATTGCCCGTACCGGGGTTGGAAATCCAAAAGCAGTTGAAATCTGAAGAGTCTGAGCGCTGAAATAGATCTTTGATGGAGCGGCTGTCATTGCGGGAGCGGCGGCATGAGCGACGCGGGCGAACTAAAGGGACTGCTCGAAAAAATCGCTGGGCTTCTGCCGCGGTATTTTCTTGAGCTAGGCAATCTGGTTTCAGGCCCGAAAGAGTTCGTGAAATCCAAGGATGTGTATTCTGATCAAGCCTTTGAATCGGCGTTGGTGTTTGCGGCGATAACGGTACTATTATTATTCATAACTATGCTTACTATATATGGAATTAATAATTTAATTGTATTTCTTATTCTAGGTTATGCCGCATCATTTATATCTATTGGGCTCATATCTATGTCTATTATGCTTGCCTGGAGGGCGGTTGGATGGAAAAGAGCGGCAAAACCGATATTCGTTGTGATGTTATATTACTACGCGGCTATAAATTGGATGACGATAATATTAACGTTAACTTATCTTGGATTTTTAAAGAGTTATGCTCCAACATATCATTCTTCTGTATTGAAATCGATTCGTGAGAATGAATTTAATCAATTAGGCAATAAATTTTCAGTTTTGTTGGAGACGGCGCCGCCATGGGAGTCAAATACATTCAGTTTAGGGTCTGTTGTCGCTTCTTTAGGAATTGTATTTATCCTTATTTGGATTTTTATCGGGTGGGGCGCGTTCAGGAACCTGTCGGGACTTCAGAAGTGGAAGTCAGGAGTAGCATTTATTCTTTTCCTGCTAATCTTTTATTTGGCCGGTCAGGTCAACAGCTTTATTTTGGCGGCCATGTACAATAAGATCGAGTAGTCATCGATGCGATTGGCTGCGCAATCAATGTGCAGCACCCAGGTCCGAACACACCTCCCAAAGTTGCAAACGGTACATCAGCTTTTGCAAGTCGCCCACCCAGCTGTAGAGCCGAAACCGCATCTTTGGAACTTCTTGGTGTATTGGGCCGTGCCCCTTGAGCTGACCTTGTGTTCGAGAAAATGCCGGCTATTGGCACCTCAGAGCCAGCCGGCCTTCTTGAAGCGATAGAACAGAAATGAGCAGAGGATCGCGATGGTCCCGAGGACAAAGAAGTAGCCGTAGTGTGTTTTCAGCTCCGGCATGTTCTCGAAGTTCATTCCATAGATCCCGGCGATTGCCGTCGGCACCGCAAGAATGGCCGCCCAGGATGCCAGCTGCCGGGTGATGGTGCCTTGCCGTTGTTGCTCCAGCAGGTTGCTTGCCTCGAAGACGGAGGTGATGACGTCGCGCAGGCCCCCGACCGTACCCTCGACGCGCCTCACATGGTCAAGCACGTCGCGGAAATAGGGTTTGGCGTGGTCATCGATGCACGGCAAGTCGAGGTTTGAGAGCTTGCTTGCCACCTCGGACATCGGCCCAAGGATGCGTTGGAACAGGATGACCTGTCGCCTCAGCCGGAAGATCCGCCGGATTTCCTCCCGCTCGAGAAAGGCCACCAGCATGTGCTTTTCCATTGCCAGCACTTTGTCTTCGATCGTCTGAACGATGGGCAGATAGCCGTCGACAACGAAGTCGATGATGGCGTGCAGCACATAGTCGGTACCCTTCTGCAGCAATTGCGGCGACGCCTCCAATTGTGCGCGCAGATCGCTATGGGCACGGGCCGAGCCCTGCCTGACCGAGATGATGTGATTGCGTCCGACGAACAGCGCCGTCTGGCCGTAGGCGATCTTGTCACCTTCGAGATGCGCCGTTTTGGCGATGACAAACAGTTGCTCGCCGTAGATCTCCACTTTCGCCAGCTGCTGCGTGCTGAGTGCGTCTTCGACGGCAAGTTGGTGCAGTCCGAACGCCTTTTGCAGCGTCGCCATCTCGTCGGCAGTCGGGGCGTGCAGGCCGATCCACGCGAATTCGTTTTCTCCGAGGGCTTTCGGCGCTGGGGAAAGCGGCAGCTCTTCTACGCGTTTTCCATCCCGATACAGAAACGAGGCGACGACTGGCATGGGTACTTTCTCTATTCCAAGCGGCATGGAACCGGGCGGTGTGGGGGATGGCACGTGCTGGCAAAGGCAGGGCCGCTAGAAGGCGTTGCTCATCCAATCTTCATGTCCATGGCGAACGCGGACAATGAGAATGTCGTCGCTGGGTTCGATTTGATAGACAACGAGATGTGCCTTGAATGGGTGGATGCGCATGGGTGGAGACAATTCCAGGCGCTCGCGCGCCATGCGGGGGTTCGCGGCAACCATCTCGAAGACACTGAAAAGCTCGTTGTGATAGCGCCGCGCCTGCGTAGCGCCGAAGAGGCGGATGCCCTGTTCGGCGATGGCGATGACATCGTCTTCGGCAGCCCGCGATAGCAGAAATCCCATTATCCACGATCACGCGGCGTTTCGGCGCGAGCAAGCGCGGCTGAAAACAGGTCGTCCTTGGAGCGGTCGCCAACGCCGCTTCTCAGCCCGTCGTCGACAAAGCGCTGCATGACGGCAATCTTGTCGTTGCGCTCCTGATCCTTGCGGATCAGATCGCGCACATAGTCGCTGGCGTTCGCATAGCGACCTGTCCGTGTCTGCGCTTCCACCCAGTCCTTCATCGGTTCGGGCAAGGATACGTTCATCGTGGCCATGGCAGCCTCCGTTTCCAGCACGGATGATGGCATAGATTGGCAAAGTTTGTCAATATTGAAGGGCCACGGGACGCTATGGCGCGCCTTTTGCCCACGCGAACCATAGGCGTGCCAAATGCCTCCGGTGCCGTCAAACGTGGTTGCGGGTTCCAGGGCAGACAACTGTTGATCAGTCTTGTGGGGTTGGAAGGGCGAAAAAAAGGCGATTTTGGCATCATTTCGCGGTTGGAAAGCAAAATTTAACCATACTTGTCCATCCTTTCTCAATCCGTCGTCAAGAAGGGGACAATCCGGAAGTCGCGCTGAAGTGGTCGCTCGTCGGCCCGAAGAAACTTGCGTGGTTTGCTGGTTTGATTTGCGTAGTTGAGTAAGATCGCTCGTTCACAGTTTTTGCACCGCCTGTTGCGGCCACTGCTGATCACTTGCTGCGGCACCGCACTTGCCGGCACCGCAGCCTGGTCGTTGGTCGGTATGGTCGCGATGGGCAGTTCCCATACCCACGGTTCGGGCCACCTCCTGCCCAAGCCGCAACTCTATCTGACTGAGCGGTCCAAAGATCGCCCGTGGGACAAGCATGCGCGCGTTGGCCCGGCACAGAAGCTGGTTGCTGCCGCCGCATCGGAGCCCCCGACATTCGCAAGCCTTTCGGCAAGTGAAGCCAAATCCGGTCGCAGCTATGTCCTTCCGGCCGAGGTGGATGCCACCGCGTCGCGCTTTGACGCCTTGGCGAAGCAGGCCGGTCTGACACCCGAGCTCCTCGTCAGTCGTTTCAAGCACACCGCCGCTGCCAAATCGCTTCAGGCCTCGGCAAAGTTCGAGGTTCCCGCACCGGAGCGCTTCGGACCGCCGGTCAGCGGATCGACGGACAAGCCCCTCACCCAGCTTGCCTATGCTACCCCCGCCCAAAGCGGGGCGACGGGCGCCGCCTTTTCGGCGGTGCTGACAGCGCCGATCGAGGACGATGTCGCAGCGTCGCCGGAGCCGAGCGTCGATGATGAGGCGGCCGCACTGCCGGATTACGAGAACACGCCCTCCTCCGGTCCTCTGCCGCAGTCTCGTCCGCGTGATGAACAGGTCCAGAAGCCGGACGTCGCGGCCGAGAAGCCTGCGAGCAAGCCGGCAGAGGAAGCGGTCGCAGCGAAAGCCGAAGAGGCGGACAAAGCCGACAAGCCTGATGAGCGTGAAACGCCGAAACAGAAGGTCGCCTTTGTGCGGCCGGACGATCCGGCGAAGAGCAGCGCCGGTACCGGCTTCGGCCAGGCGCTTCGCAACATGTTTGGCGGTGGAGCCAAGGCCGGAAACGGTGTTGCCGTCTACGACATCACCGCGGCCAAGGTCTACATGCCCGATGGCACCGTGCTGGAGGCCCATTCCGGCATCGGAAAGATGGCCGACAATCCGCGCTATGTCGACGTCAAGATGACCGGACCGACCCCGCCGCACACCTATAATCTGAAGATGCGCGAAACGCGTTTCCACGGGGTGGAGGCGATCCGCATGCTGCCGATCGACGGCAAAAACAAGCACGGCCGCGACGGGTTCCTGACCCACAGCTACCTGCTGCGCGGAGGCCGGGCGGAATCGCATGGCTGTGTCGCCTTCAAGGACTATGCGCGGTTCCTGACTGCCTTCAAGCAGGGCAAGGTCAGGCAGATCGTCGTCGTCCCGAGCGGTGGCCGCGCGGCCGGCACGCGGATCGCATCGAACGGCAGGAGCAGCTGACGGTTCGACTGCTCTTCCCTGTTGCCGCAGACGACCTATGTTGAGATCGTCTGCGCAAACGCAAAGAGGATCGGGAGCTCGTCATGTGCCGGAACATCAAGCCGCTGTTCAATTTCGAGCCGCCAGCGACGGACGACGAGATCCGCGATGCGGCGCTGCAGTTCGTGCGCAAGCTCAGCGGAACGACCAAGCCGTCGAAACGCAATGAGGCAGCATTCGCCCATGCGGTCGACTCCATCGCGGCATGCGCCCGCGACCTCATCGACGCGCTCGAAACCTCACAACCCCCGCGCAATCGGGACGAAGAGGCAGCGAAGGCACGCGCGCGATCGGCGATGCGCTTTGCGTGACCAGGGCGACGCAGTCGCCCGCGTCGATACTGTGGCGGCGCCGGGTCTATGCTTGCCGCCTGTCACTTCGGCCTGACGTCGAGACCCAGTGCTTGGGCAATCACGATGGTCTGGTCGATCGTTATGATCGCCTCCTTGAGCCGGACACTTTCCGGATCGAACGCACTGAGGTCGCTGCCCCTGAGATCGCAGGCGCTGAAGTCCGCCCCGTGCAGCCAGGCGCCGGAGAGATCGACATCGCGCAGCGATCCCGCCTTGCAGGACGCGCCCGTCAGATCTGCCTCCCGCAGACGGGTCTCCTTGAAAGATGCGCGGCCGAGCGCGGCGCCGGGCAAGCCGGTAAAGGACCAGTCGCCGCCCTGAACCTGCATCTGATCGAAATCGCAGGCCTCGAACATGCTGCCGACGAACTTGCACTCGGTAAAACGGCTGTCGAAGAACTTGCAGGCGACGAAGGTGCAGTTCACGAAGGCGCTTGCCTGATGAGACGAGGAGTTGAAGCGGGCGCGCCGAAAGGTGCATTCGTGGAAGACCACGCCCACGGTCTGCGCTTCAGTCAGGTCAAGATCAACAAAGAACGTGTTCTCGTGACGCTCACGTTCGATCTGCCGACCGTACCAGTCGGCGCCGGCAATCGTGTTTTCGGTTTTTGGCGCCGCTGCGCCATAGCGTCTTTCCGCCATTATTACCTCTCCAGGCGTCGTGCACGGGCGGCGCACGTCTGCTGTTTTCTCATCCGGCAGCATTTCCAACTTGGTCATGATCGGCAATGCGAAAAACGGACGAGCCGGATCCAGCGCTATTCCACCAGCCGAACGCCGCTTGTTTTGGCAAAACCATTGGGTACGAAATCTTTACCGACTGCAGTCGGCTTCTTGAAGTATGTCGTTCCCGACACATAGAGGTTCAAAACCTTGGTGATCAGCGCCGTGAAGCTCGATTCCGTATTGAGGCTACCACTGACGTTCCAGTCGATCACGGCATAGGGCAGATAGATCGCGCCGTTGTAGAAACTGCCCGCAGACGTGTTGATGCGGAACTGGACATTGCTGTCTTTCGCCTGGCGCCCCTGGAACATGAGGATGCCGGCATGCGTACCGGTCGTGGGAGCCGAAACCTGCAGGATCGCGGCTCCGTTCAGCATCAATGGCGACTGCGCATCCTCGAAGTAGAACTGGACGTCCTTCCCCATCACTTTGGCCGATGTGTTCAGGGTAAGGGCACCGCCTCGAAATGCGTAGATCCCGGGTTTCAGCGTCACGTCGTCTGACGCGTTCAACGTCAGTCCGCCGCAATAGACACCGGGTTCGAGCGACGTCTTGCCCTGGGCGTTGATTGTCTTCAGGGTCTTGGAGGTACAGGCTGCGGTCCGCGCCACCGGCTCTGCCATGTCGGCCAGGGGATCTGGGACGACGGGCGAGCCATCCACCGGCGCTGGCGAGATCATCTTTCCGGCCAGCTTGGACTGGCCGCTGACGGCGATCTCGGACGCGGAGAACTTGCCTTGGTTTTCCATGTAGAACGCACGCTGGTTATGCGACGAGTTCACCTGGAAGCCGCATTCGTTGATCACGGAATTCGCGTTGATGATTTTCAGCGCATCCGCCTTGTTCGGGTCAAGGATCAGGACGCAAGCGGCGCTGCCGGATGTCCTGGCGGCCTTTGCGTGGACCGAGAGATGAAGCGTCTTGAACCCGAACAAGTGCATGATTGCGGTTCGGTGATCCTCCTGCACAGTCACCGCCACGGTGTCGCGTTCGACGGTGACCTGATGCTTCCAGTGGGGCGATGGCTTGGGGCCCGTCGCGTCCTTATGGCCAATGTGGGCGCCGAGGAATCCGTAGGCGATTGTCTGTTCCGCGCCGGGATCAGCGGCTGCCCCCGCCAGTGCCGCGGCATCGGCAGCGCTCTGCATGGCGGTCTTGCGATTGAATGCGGCGGCGAAGTCGAGCGCGATGCCGAAAGCGGCAATGAGTGGAATTGTGACCAACGCGGCCAAGAGGCCGAAGTTGCCGGACCGGCAGTGCAGCAAGGCTTGGGCACAGCGTGAGAACGGAAACAGGTTCAGGATGGTCATGGCGAGTTCTTTGCGGCTAGATGACGAGTACTCGCTCCTCATCCTGCAGCTAACCTTGCCAAGCATTTAATGCTTTGGACCAATTAACGGTATGCACTTGGCGGCGCGGGGATCGAATGTCGGCTCCAGGTCCACACCTCGACCCTCATGTATGCGACGTATTAGTGGTTGCACAAACACGGGGCGCTGCTCCGCTCGGCCACAAGCCGCGTCGGGCGTGAAGCGCTAACCCATTTGTGTGTCCCGCCTAATCCTTGACTGACACGTGCACTGTGAGACGCTACGGCTTCATGGTTGTAGTGCGTAAGGGGCGGACAATGAAGTTCTCGAAGGCGAAGAGGAAGCATCCCGGAAAAGCATTCAAAATCGGCGGAGCCGACCGCAGTGTCTACGACGGGTTCGTCGGCACGGCGCGGGCAGCTCCCGGTTTCTCCTATCGCGGGAGATGGACCAGCGAAGGGTGCCCGGGCACCTTTGAGGGGTGGCTGGCGACCAAGGGCGTCATGCCCAAGCCGTAGCGTCTCCCATTCACGATCACGGATCTACACGCGCGCCGAGAACCGGCGCGTGTGGGTGGTAACGTGAGCGGTGTGAGGTTAGGTGTGCGCTGCTTGCCGCGGCGCTCCACCTTTTTCGTTTCGTTGCACCCACTTCGACCCCGGTTCAACGTCAGTCGGCGACGCTCTCGTCGGGAGCGACGGATCCGATATTGTAGCCTTCAAGCTGCGCGGCCGTGCTGTCGCGTCGCGGGAAGTGCAGGATGGTCGCCGTTCCCGGCGTCACCGGGACGACCCGCGATGGCGGAAGATCGAGGAACTCGTGGCAGGCCGCCCGAACGACGCCGCCATGGGCGACGATCAACAGGTCACCTTCCGTTCGTGACATCCAGTCGCGCACGCCGTCCGCCACACGCCCCCGGAACGCGCTCCAGGTCTCCCCGTTTGCCGGCGTGAACGTTCCGGCGCGCCAGGCGGCATACTCCTCCGGGCGCTCGGCGATCAGGTCCGGCTTGCGACGCCCGGTCCACTCCCCCATGTCCAGCTCGCGAAAGCGCTCGTCGGTCGGTGCGTCAGGATGGCCGATCAACGCGACGGTCTGCCGTGTCCGGCCAAGGTCCGAAGCGATAATGCGGACGGGCTTCAGCGCCTTGGCATAGGGTCGGAACCGCCTCACCTGCGCGACACCGCGCTCGGACAACAGCGAATTGTCCTGCCCCTGCAGGCGCTGTTCGGCGTTCCATTCCGTTTCGCCGTGACGCATGAGGATGAGCCTCATTGATGGATCCTTTCTCCGGTGGCGGCAAAAACCGCATCGGGTGTGCGAATAAACGAAAGGGGGATCTGTTCCCCCGGTGTCGCGGTGAAGTAGCCGTCGGCCATGGCCGTCACACGCAGCTCGCCGATCATCGCGGTGACCATGGTGCGACCGGCAATCGGCGCGGCTTCGGCAAATCGGGCGACAAGCGACGGTGCTCCGGCGGTCACTCCGACGCAGACGTCCTCGGCCCGGTAGAGCAGCTGCACTTCATCGTGGTCTGCAGCAAGGGCAGCTGGCGCGAGCGTCGTTTCCCCGAAGACCAACCCGTCGTCAATGCGACGGACGCCTAGCAGATTTGCCGGCGGCGTGCCAAGGAATGTCGCGACGAAGGTGGTTTGCGGATTACGCAGGAGATCTATCGGCTTGCCGAACTGTTCGACGCGGCCATTGTTGAGCACAGCAACATGGGTGGCCATGGTCATGGCCTCCACCTGGTCGTGGGTGACATAAACCGAGGTGGCCCCGGTCGCCCTGTGGATGCGCATCAGTTCGCTGCGCATCTCGATGCGCAGCTTGGCATCGAGGTTCGACAGCGGCTCGTCGAACAAAAGGATGCTCGGTTCCGGCGCAATCGTGCGGGCAATGGCCACGCGCTGCTGCTGGCCGCCGGAGATTTCTGCCGGATAACGTTCGGACAAAGCATTGATGCCGAGAAGGGAAAGCACTTCCCTGACACGTCTATCGCGCTTGTCCCTTGGCCATTTTGCGACCTTCAGCGGCCAGGCGATATTGCCGGCAACCGTCATGTGCGGCCAGAGCGCGTAGCTCTGGAAGACAAGGCCGGCGTTACGCCGACCGGCGTCGGCGATCACGCCGCCCACGCCACTGGATACGGTTTGCCCAACAAACCCGATTTCGCCTTCGCTCGGGGCCTCAAGTCCCGCCAGCATGCGCAAAAGGGTAGACTTGCCGCAGCCGGACGGGCCGACGAGCACGAGGAACGCGCCCGCGGGCACCGAGAGATTGACGTCCTTGACGGCGGTGAACGCACCGAACCGTTTGACGAGACTGCGGATCTTGATGGCGTCCGCAGCGCCGGTTGCTATCGCATTCATGGTTGTTTCCATTTCTGGACACGGTTCTGCAGGCTGTGGGCAAGAAGCGAGGCTGCCAGGCAGACGACGAGGATGACGAGGGTGATGGCGTTGGCGAACTGCATGAAGCCTTCGGCGGCATAGCGATAGGCGACCATGCTGAGCACCGGCGAAGTGGCCGTGAACAGAAGGACGACGAGCGAGAGGTCCCGCACCATTTTCACGAAGACGAGGATCGCGCCTGCAAAAAGGCCCCGGATCGCCAATGGAAAGATGATGGCGAACAGGCGTCGGATCAGCCCTGCCCCGGTCAGCCGGGCGCTCTCCTCGATATCGGCCGAGATCTGGCCGAGCACGGACCGGCCCGACTGCACGGCAAAGGGCAGGTTGTGAGCCGACGCTGCGATGACGAGCAGCGCGAAGGTGCCATAGAGCGACGGCAGCGGCCCGATCGGCGCGCCGAACAGCGCGATATACGCGGCGGCAAAGGCGATGCTCGGCACCAGCAGCGGCAGAAAGGCCAGCTGGCTGAGCACGGTCGCAAGCAGGCTGCCCCGGCGCTGCACGATGGTATAGGCGAGCGCAAGGCCAAGCAGCATGGTCGTGAAGGCGACGACCAGGCCGAGCCGGATCGTGTTCCAGAGCGCATCGATCAGCACCGGGTTGCGGAAGATACCCGCCTGTCCCTGCGCGATCTCGCCACCGCCCTCCCCGATCCAGAAATGCAGCGTCCAGTTGGAAAACAGCGCTCCGCTTTGTGGTGCCAGGCTCGACGCGGCCAGGACCAGCACCGGCATCACCGTGGTCAGGAGCCCAATCACCACGGCCACGGTAAACAGCGGCCAGCGCCAGGCGCCGAGCGGGAAACGCTTGGTGCGCCCGCCCTTGCCCGTCACGGTGACGAATGCACGTCGGCCGGAGACGATGCGGTCCGATAGCCAGAGAAACAGTGCCGAGACGGCGATCAGCAGCAGTGCGAGCACAAAGCCGCGTTCGTTCTGCCCGGTCTCGATCATGCCGAAGAGGCGGGTCGACAGCGTCTGCATGCGCACCGGCAATCCGAGAAGCGCCGGTGCTGCAAAGTTGGCGACGGCGCCGGCAAAGGTCAGCGACGCGGCGGCGATCAGCGCCGGTGTGACGACCGGCAGGATGATGCCGAAGAAGATACGCGGGCGTTTGGCGCCGGCCATCTGCCCTGCTTCCACGAGATCGGCACCAACCGAACTCAGTGCCGCCGCGATGATCGTGTAGGCAAGCGAATAATAGTGCGCGATCAACACGATCGCCGTCGGGATGAGGCCCCAGGCGAGCCAGTCGGGAATGGCAAGGCCGCTGGTTTCGAAGAAACCGGCCGAGCCGCCGAGGCGGGAATTGCGAAAGAGCGTCCCCCAGGCAAGCGCTGCTGCAAAGCTCGGGATCATATAGGGGAGCGTCGCCATCAGGCCGAGGTAGCGCCGCCCCGGCACGTCGGTCATCACCACCAGCCAGGCGAGGAAACCGCCGATCAGCAGGCAACCGGCGCCGACGCTGAAGCCGAGGATCATGGTGTTGAAGAGCGGTCGCCACCAGAGATTGGCGGAAAGCGGACTGAAGAGTACCGCCTTCCAGGCTGCGAGACCCTCAGGCGTCAGGGTTGTGAGAAGGATACGCAGAAGCGGTGCGACCACGAGAATGGCGACGACGGCGATGAGAAATGCCGGCAGGAGAAAGCCCGATCGGAGCAGCCGGCCGCCCGATGGCGCGAAGAGCGATAACGATGTCATATGAGAGGCCTCGAAGGTTGCCGGCACGCATCAAGATGTGTGCCGGCAGGCATCTTCCCTATTGGAGCGTGATGATCAGATCGGCGATGCGTCCGCGCGCGGCGGCCGTCTTTGCCGGGTCGATCGTCCAGGCCTTCAACTCCCCGAGTTTGACCGAGTCCGGGTGATCGGCGATCGTCCTGCGGGTGGCATAGTCGCCCGGGACGTTGAAGGGCTCGAAGCCTGGCCCGCCTGATGGTGTGTCGTCGCCGAACATGAAGTCGATCAGCAACCGCGCCGCCGCCGGGTTCGGTGCCTTGTCGGCAACGGTCAGCACAGCCGGGAAGAGGATACCGTTGGCCGGTTCGACATTGTTGGCGATCTGCAGCGCCCAGCCTTCCTTCTCGTTGTCACGGCGATCGGAATAGGTGCCGAAGCCGACTGGCGGGTTCTTGGCGTTGACGTCGCCGACCGACTTGTTGAGCACGTCGCTGTTGGGGACGAGGATGAGGTCGTTGGCGAAGAGGTCCTTGATGAACTGCTCTCCGGCGCCCTGAAGGTCGGCCTCCACTTCGATATCCTTGCCGAAATGTGCCTTGTAGGCGGCGGCCATCTCGTCCGGATGCAGCGCGATCTCGGTCAAGAGATCAAGCAGTTCGCCGCGCTGGCTCGGATCGACCATCAGCACCCTGCCCTGCCATTGCGGCTCCGTCAGCTGCCAGAGATTGGCAACGGGCGAACCGTCCGGGAACGCCTTCTCATTGTACATCAGCACCTTGGTGGAAAGGCGCTGGGTCAGAAGCGGCCCCTTGTAGCGGTCCTCCAATTCGCCAGTCACGCGCGGCGGTACGTAGTTGACGATCCGCTTAGCCTCCAGAAGCTTGGTGAAGACGACGGGTGTATCGGCAATGTAGAGCACGTCGACCGCATGGACTCCTGCCTGCTGCTCGGCCTCGATGCGGGCGATCTGCTTCGTCGAGCTCATGTCGAGGCCGATCAGGTCGATGCCGGGATAGGCAGCCTCGAAGGCCTTTTCGATCTTCGCGATGCGGCTCGACAGGGAGAAGACGGTAACGCTGCCCTCCTTCTGCGCCAGCGGCAGCAATTGTTGTGGTGTCATTCCGTCGAGATCGGATGCGACAGCGATCGACGGCAGGATGAAACACGCGGCAAGCGTGGCATTGGTCAGTCTTTTCAACATGTTGTTCTCCTCCCTTATCAATTTCTCTCAGTCGAAGTCGTTGAACAGCTCCGACAGTTTCTCCAGCCTGCCGATCACCTTCCCCTGATGACGGCCAGCAATCGTGAGCACGATGGCGTTGACGATCGCAAACGGGATCGTCGGTGTCTGGAATTCGCTTCCCGAGCGCCCGCGGGGCGCCGAGAGCATGAGATCCGCAGGCGGCTCCATCAGCGGGCCGGCGAGATCGGAAATGAGGATCGACTGGGCGCCGATCCGCGCCGCATGCCGCACCAGCGGCCCGTAGCTTTGTGGCTGCTTGCGAAAAGCGAGCGCGACCACGAGGTCGCCGGCTTCCATGCAGACCAGACGCTCGGCGATATCCCTGCCGCGTCCGGTGAGCGAAACCGTGGTCATGCCGAAACGATCAAGGCGGCGCTGCAGGAAACCTGCCACCGATTGCGCGTGCCCCTGCCCGAAGATGAAAACGCGGCGCGCAGCAAAGATCAGATCCGCCGCCCTGTCGATCTCCGCCTGCTCCACCGAGCGTGCAAGCGTTTCGAGTGCCGTTATCTCGGCTGCGATCAGATCGGTCAGATAGTCGCCATGCTCGACCTTTGAGACAGAGCGGCGCATCCGGTTGGCGGCATCCTGATCATCGAGGACCTCTCGCTGCAGCTGGGCGCGCAGATCCGGAAAGCCTTTGTAGCCAAGCTTTTGTGCGAGCCGCGTGGCGGTCGCCTCATGCACCGTTGCGCGCTGTGACAGCTGCGGACCGGACAGGAAGGCTGCTTCCGCCCGGTTCTCCAGCATGGTGGCGATCAGCTTCTGGTCTGCCTCGGTCAGTCGCCTGGAATGCGCCTTGATGCGATCGAGTATGGTCATGACGTCCCTGCAAGTTCATTTGCTGGACGTATGGTCTCTGCAAGTTTCGCTGCCGTCAATGATTGTGATGCAAGAATCTTTGCAATGGCCTGCAAGGCATCCGATGAACTGTCTAGGGCAATGACTTTTGCTAGGTTGGGGCAGACGAGATGCCCGATTCAGGCCATCCCTGCGTGCTGAACTCAGGCGTAAATACAACCTTTGGCGGTGTCGAAAAAATACTTTGCAAAGCCCCGCAAACCCACCTTTGCCGGGTGGCGTATTTGCATGGTCAGATACCACCGGCTTCGATCGCGCGCGCCCATGCTGCGGCTCGTTGCGCAGCTGCTGTAAGAACCGGTTTTGGTGCCTTGTACCATTCGTCCGCGGGCAGGCCCCGCTTGTCGCGCACGAACGCGATCGCGGCCTCCAGCGTCGGGAACTCGGCCGGCAGCGTCAGATGCAGGAACAGCGACACGACGACGACAGAGCGCGATCGTCCGCCGCGGCAGTTGACGAGAATGCCGCCGTGCTCGCGCCGCGGATAGGAGGGCTTTTCCGGCAGAACCTGTTCGAACGCAGCCTTCAGGATGTAATGCGCCGCGAGCATCTGCGTATCGGGATTGCCGTCGCCGTCGATAAGCCCGATCTTGTAGTAGCGGATCTCTCCGGGACCATGAACGCTGTTGCGGTGATCCGAAACAAGCTTGGGCTCTGCGACGAAATTGAAGTCCAGGTTGACGGCGCAATTCACGACGGTGGTGATGCCATTGGCGCGCAGCAGGTCCAGATCGCTTGCGCCTTCCTTGCCGGCAATGAAGATGTCGACGTCGTAGGCCGGATGCTTGGAATAGACGAGGCTGAGCGTCGCGAGCTCCCTGCTGGCCTTGCTGGTGGTCGCGACATCGGCTGAATTCCCGTACATGCTGTCCTCGTGCTTCATGGTGTTTTTCCCTTGCGGCCATCGCAGATGGCCTGGGCGACGCGGTTCAAGGTCGGGTAGTCCGCACCGGCGCCATAGGCCAGATAGCCGGGGCAGAAATAGTCGGCGGAGCCCTCTGGCACCTTGCCAAGCGTAAGTGGCTGATAGCGGCCGCCGGCATTCTTCAGGATCAAGATCGCGGCGGCCACGTCCCAGGCGTTGACGCCGAAACCGGCGGCGACATCGACGTATCCTGCCGCCACATGGGCGATGCTGAGTGCTGCGCTGCCGGGCCGGCGGACGGTCGAGAAGGTTTCGACCAGGTCTCCATAACGGCTGAGGGCGACAACCCGTCCATCAAGGCGAAAGTCGCGCGAAACGGGATAGCCGGTAATGAGCGTCGCGCGGCTTTCCTCGCTCACCGACTTCGACGCGATGACCTCGCCGTTGAGATAGGCGCGCGTGGCGTCGCTCGAAAACAAGAGATCAGCGACAGGATCGTAGATCACGCCCGCGATGACGGCTCCCCGTTCGACGGCCGCTATCGAGATGCACCAGAATGCGAGACCGCGGGCGAAATTGGCGGTGCCGTCGATCGGGTCGACATACCACTGGATCTCGCCGTCGCCGACCTGGCCGCCCTCCTCGCCGAGCATGGCCGAGTTCGGTTCGTGATCAAAGATGAAGTCGCGGATCAGGGTCTCGGCGTTCCTGTCGTGGATGGTCACGATGTCATGCAGGTCGCGCTTGTAGTCGACCGCCATATCCGAGCGAAAGGCCGCAAGCAGCGGCCCGCCGACCGCTCGCGCAGCACCCTCGGCAATGCGCATCAATTGGCGTGAGCGGTCGAGCCGTTCTTCGTCGATCGAGGCCCTCTGGCCCACGGCCTTGTTGGCGTTGTTCATGCTCTCTTCCCATCCATGCCGAAAAGGCCGGCGCGACCTTGTCCTCGTGCTGTCGCGCCGGCTGCGTTTTCTACTTGCTGTAGTTCACGCGCCAGAAGTCCTGCCATTCCTCGCGTCGGTCGAAGTCATCAAGGCCGGTGGCAGCATTGTAGGGGAACAGGCGGTCCGCCACTTCCATGATCCCCGACGGTTCGTCTGCAGGCATCTTGATGTCGATATTGGTCGGCAGCTTGCCGTCCTTCATCTGCGGCGCAATGCCTTCCTCCGTCAGCACATAGTGGATGAAGAGCTTGGCGGCGTTCGGGCTTGCCGACTTCGAGGCGACGAGGCCGAGCTTGGTGTAGGTCCAGCCGACCCATGGCTGAAGCTCGGTGCAGAGCCCGAGCTTGTAGCCCTTGCCCTCGTTGTCGCGGAACTTGGCGGAACTCAAGAGTCCGAAGAAGGGCTCCTTCTGCCCGCTGGCGCCAACCGCTTCGGCGACGGGATCGTCACCGTCTGTCACGAGCGGCCCGTTTTGCGCCAAAGCCTTGATCCAGGCGGCGGCCGCACTCTTCTCGGCGGTTTCGAGATCCTTGCCGAAGTGGACCTTGTAGGCCTCCTTCACCGCGGCGTCAGCATGCGTTTCCAGCTGGTTGAACCAGTCGGTGTAGGTGCTCTTGGTCAAGGGGTCGACCAACGCGATCTTGCCCTTCCACTTCGCTTCCGTCAGTTCCCAGATGTTGGAGACGGGGCACTTGTCGTAGGCCTCGGTGTTGTAGGCCCAGACGTTGGCATTGGTCGAAATCGCCAGCGGATTCTGGAAGGCCGCCGGTATCTTGTCCTTCATGTCGCCGGGCAAATAGCTTTCGACGAAACCTTGCGGCAGAAGCTGCGCCAGCGCTGCCGGCGCGTCGGTGATCAGCGCAACGTCACCCTGGACGTTGCCGGCCTGGGCCTCGCGAATGATCATTTCCAGCTGGCTGTTGGCCGAGACTTTGACGCCGGTTGCCTTTACACCGTACTTCGCGCTGAAGGCCTCGGCCATTTCGACGATCTTGCCGGTGCTGTCATAGACGTTGATCGGCTTTTCCTTTTTTGCCGCCTCGATGAGCGCATCGAGATTGAACGCCTCCTCGGCACGTGCCTCGACTGCGATGGCCGTTGTCAGGGCGGCGAATGCCGCCCCGAATGCCAAGTATTTGTTCTTTGCTTTCTTCATGGTTTCCCCTCCCAAGGAGACCGTTTCAAACGTTGCTGCACTTACTTCTGGTAGTTGAGCCGCCAGAGATCCTGCCAGGTCTCGCGCGCATCCCAGTCCTCAAGGCTGGTTGCCATCTGGTAGGGCATGACCTGGTCGAGAACGGCACCGATGCCCGACGGCTCGTCGGCGGGCAGCGAGACGTCCTTGTTGGTGGACATCTTCCCGTCTTCGGCCTGCGGCGCGATGCCTTCGGCCGTCATCACGTAGTGGATGAAGAGCTTCGACGCGTTGGGGCTGTTGGTGCCCTTGGTAATCAGCCCGACGCCGGGATACATCCAGCCGAGCCACGGCTTCAGGTCCTTGCAAAGGCCGAGCTTCATGCCCTTTTCGGCATTGTCGCGGAACTTGGCCGAACTCATCAGTCCCATGAATGGCTGCGATTGCCCCGGTGCGCCAACCGCATCGGCCGCCGCCGCATCGGCATCGGTCAAGAGCGGCGCGTTGGCGGCGAGCGCCTTCACCCAGGCGGCTGTCGCGCTGCCGTCGTCGGCCACGAGTTCCTTGCCGTAGAGCTCCTTGTAGGCCGCTGCCACCTTGTCGTCGCCGTGCTTGGACATCTGGTTGAACCAGTCGACATAGGACGCCTTGCCGAGCGGGTCCTGCATGGCGACCTTGCCCTTCCATTCCGGTCCGGTCAGCTGCCAGATGTTGGTGACCGGGCACTTGTCGAAGAGTTCGGTGTTGTAGGCCCAGACATTGGCGCTGGTAACAACGGTCAGCGGGTTCTGATATTCGGCGGCGATCTTTTCTGCGAGATCCGGCGGCAGCCAGCTCTCGGCAAAGCCCTGCGGAATGAGCTGGGCCATGGCGGCCGGCGCGTCGCTGATGATAGAGACGTCGCCCTGAATGTTGTTGGCACGGGCTTCGCGAATGATCATCTCGAGCTGCGCGGTCGCCTTGACCTTGGAGCCTTCGGCGCCGACGCCGTACTTCTCGGCAAAGGCCTTGGCCATTTCGACGATCTTGCCGGTGCTGTCATAGACGGTGATTGGCGGCTCTTTGCGTGCCGCCTCGATCAGCGCGTTCAGGTCGAACGGCTCTTGCGCCAGCGCCGGTCCGGCGAAAGCGACGATGGTGGTTGCCAGCAATGCGCGCCTCAACGCGCGCCCTGCCCTGTCTTTCGTCCGAAAATGCATCGTCTGTTCCTCCCTCAGATTATGTTTCGGTTCATTGTCTGGCGCCAAAGCGGCTCAGTTCAGGGCGTTCTTGCGCAGAAGCGCATCCGCCTCGGCGACGCGCTGCCCGTCCTTGTCGAAGACGTGCAGCGCCTCGGGCGGAGCAAAAAACGAGACCCGTGTTCCAGTCTCGACGCGCGGCAGGCTATTGGTCGTCAAGAACAGGGTGTCGCTGTCGTTCCTAAGCTCAAGGATCCAGCTCCCGCCGGTCGGCAGCACGCCCGTTACCGTCATCTCGCCGCCGAAGCTGCCGGCAGGAACATCTCCGCCCTTCATGGCGTAGCCGATCGCCTCCGGCCGAAGGCCGACCGAGCCGATGCCGCGTAGCGTCGGATGACGCGCGCCGAGATACGCTTCGGCCGCACGCGACAATTCCGAGGCTGCTGACGAGCCGAAGGTCAGGATGTTGATCGGCGGGCTGCCGACGAATTCGGCGACGAAGCGGTTTGCCGGGCGGTCGTAGATGTCGTTGGGCGTGCCCATCTGCTGTAGCGTGCCCTCGTTCATCACGGCGATGGTCGTTGCCAGCGTCATCGCCTCCCACTGGTCATGGGTGACAAAGACGATGGTCGTCTTGAATTCCTTGTGGATGCGCTTGAGTTCGGCTCGCATTTCGAGGCGCAGCCGGGCGTCGAGGTTCGACAGCGGCTCGTCGAGCAGAAGCACGCCCGGATTAACCGCGAGCATGCGGGCAAGCGCCACGCGCTGCTGTTGGCCACCAGAAAGCTGCGACGGATAGCGGTCGCGGTACTTGGCGATGTCGAGCGCCTGCATGACTTTCTCGACCCGCTGCTCGCGCTCTTCCTTCGGCAGCTTGCGCAGCCGCAAACCGAAGTCGGTGTTGCGCTCGATCGTCAGGTGCGGCCAGAGCGCGTAGCTCTGGAACACGAGCCCCATCTCGCGCTTCTCCGGCGGGATGAACACGCCTGCCCTCACCGAGTCGACCAGACGTTCGCCGATGCGGATCTCGCCGTCAGAAAGGTTTTCAAGACCGGCGATCATGCGCAATGTCGTGGTCTTGCCGCAGCCGGAGGGTCCGAGAAGGCACATGAATTCACCATCACGGATCTCGAGGTCGAGGTTCGACACGGCATTGGCGGAATTGACACCGTAGTTCTTCTGGGCGCCGCTGAGATTGATGGTGGGCATCAGCTTCCGAGTCCTTCTGCGAGATTGGTCTTGGTCAGTTTCTGGGCTGCCAGGGTTCCGAGGTAGGCGATGGCGGCGATGATCAGCACGACCGCGTTTGCGGCTTGCGTGTAGTGGTAGTCGACGAGCCTGAGCGAATAGGTGGTCAGCACGTCCGTGCTCGGCACGGCGAGGATGACGAAGAGGCTCAGGCCCTTGATGCCGGAGATGAAGGGCAGCAGGACGCCGGTGACGAGCGAGCCCTTCTGGATCGGGATGACGATCGAGATCATCCGCCGGAACCAGCCGGCACCGGCGATCTGCGCTGCCTCCTCAGGATCCTTGCCAAGCTGGGTCATGGCCGAGATACCGGCGCGCGAGGCATAGGGCATCTGGTCGGCGATCAACGCCAGGACCAGGATGGTGACCGTGCCATAGAGCGCCGGCATTGGTCCACGCGGCACGGCAAAAAGCGAGAGATAGGCGGCGGCAAAGGCGATGCCGGGCACCAGATAGGGCAGGAAGGTGACCTGCCTGAGATAGACCGACAGGGCCTTGACCGGTGTGCGGATGACGACATAGCCGACGAGCAGTCCGAGAATGCCCGAGGTCAGCGACGCGAGGCCGACGATGATAAGCGTGTTCTTGGCGGCGGCCCAGAGATCTGGGCTCAACAGCACGCCGGTCTGTAGCGCCACCGTATGGAGGTCGCGGCCGATCCAGTAGTCGAGCGTGAAATTGTCGAGCGTGAACTGCGCCGGCAGCTTCATGACGGTGGACAAGAACAGGGTGAGCAGCGGCAGGCCAACGCTCAGGAAGAAGATGAGGGCCGCGAAGCCGGTCGCCGGAAGGCGGTACTTTCCGAGCCGGCTCTGGCGGTTCATCGATCCCTTGGAGCCGACGGTCACGAAACGCCGGGCCTCTCGGACAAGTCGGGCGTCGATCATCAGGGTGATGATGCCGATCAGCATGATCGAGGCGGCAACGACGCCGGCCACACCGGTCTGGCGCGACGCGATGCTGCGGAAGAGCGACGTGGAGAGCACCTCGAACTTCACCGGCAGGCCGAGCACATAGGGTACGCCGAATTCGCCGAGGCATTTGGCGAAGATCAGAACCATCGAGGATAGCAAGGCTGGACGCATCAGCGGCAGGATGATCTGCATCGCCACCTGATAACGTTTTGCACCAAGGATGCGGGCCGAATCTTCGAGCTGGCTATCGAAACGGCGCAGCGCTGAGCCGAACAGCAGGATGACGAAGGGCGTATAGTGGAGCGCCAGGATGACGATGATCGGGAAACGCCCGTAGGCGACCCAGTCCGGCGGCGTTAGCCCCATCGCTTCGAACCAGCCCGGCTGGCCGCCGACCGTGCGGTTCTTGAAGAGCGTGGTCCAGGCAAGCGCGAAGGTCCATGCCGGCAGCATGTAGGGAACGATCAGCGCGGTCGCAAACCAGCGCCTTCCGAACATGTCCGTGCGGCTGATCAGCCACGCGAGCACCGTGCCGATCATAAGCGACAGGCTGATGGCGCCGAGTGCGACCGAAAGCGTGTTGAGCAGAGGTCGCCAGAAGAGGTCAACCGAGACCGGCGACAGGAAGGCGCGATCCAGATAGTAGAGCGTGAGCTCGCCGAAATCCTTGCCCAGGCGCCGCTCATGGCCGAACTGAACCTGCACCGCGTCAAGCACGATCGAGATGATCGGAACGACGATGATATAGGTGAACAAAAGAGCGGTCAGAATGCCAATCAAAGTTGTCGGCTCCCGCGAGGCGACCTTCATTCGATAGCGCCAACGCTGCCATGCGGTCGGCGCCAATGCGTCGTCTGACACCGCAGATGCCTTGGCTGTTTCTGTCACTAAGGCCATGCTCTTCCCCTCGGAACTCAACATGCGCAACCTGCCGCGGCGACCGATGCCGGACGGGAGTTCAAAAATGCCAACGGGGAATGAGAGACCAGGCGCCACGACCTGGCGCTGATACATGCAAAATCCGCGCATAGACCCGAGGCGATCGCGTCTATCGGGTACTCAATCCTCCCCGTTCGCCGACAGGCGCCGATGGCCTGCCCGATGCCAGCGTTGGCTCCTCAACCGCGCTACCATCTTCACGAACATAGACAGAACAAACATTCTAGATTTCGTCCGTCTATGGAACGTATGATCCAATGACGAGGCGTCCTTGTCAATAGAAAAATGCACACGTGCGCAATGATCTAACTAATTGGTTTTGTGTGTGATTTTTAATATGATATACCTCTGTTTTCGAACGCGTGATCAGTGACGCGCCAAAAGCGATAGACAGTCCGTGACATGGCCGAAAAATGCAGCAGCAATTCTGGTCGTTTCGGTCCGATCTGGCGGGCGTCACGGACGGTGTGCTGTGCGGGTCGGGTGCACTTTTTCGTTGGAATGGGGCAGCTTTTATGGCCCTGATGGAAACCGTCTGATTCTGCAGGGGAGAGGCATGGCAAGAGGCTTCGTGACGGCTGAAGAAGTCGCAAAACGCGCGGGCGTTTCGCGCTCAGCGGTGTCGAGAACCTTCACGCCTGGAGCCAGCGTTTCCGAGGCTGTGCGGCGCAAGGTTCTGAAGGCTGCGCGGGAACTCGGATATCGGGTCAACCGACTGGCGCAGGGCCTGAACAACGACCGATCCAACCTCATCGGCGTTGTTGGTGCCAACCTCAGCTCGCCCTTTCACGCCAAACAGCTCGATCTCTTGAGCATCGGCCTTTTGCGTCGCGGCTTGCAATGCTTGCTTCTCAATGCGGCCGACGCCCGCAAGGACATCGCGCCGCTGATCGAGCTTCTGTTCGAGTTTCGTGCGCAGGCGATCGTCGTGCTCTCGGGCGAACCACCGGAATCGATCGTTGATCAGTGCGTCGCCAATGGCGTCAAACTGGTCCTCATCAACCAGAAGCTCGATCGCACCGACACAAATATGGTGCTGAGCGACGACTCGCGCGGTGCGGATCTCGCTGCGCTGCGCTTGATCGAGGCGCGATGCCGGAAAGTGGCAGTGGTGTCCAGCGGTAGCCAGACCCCCGCCCAGGTGCGTCGCACCACGGCGTTCAAACAGAAAATGGCGGCGGCCGGTGTCGAAGTCGTTGCCTGGACCGGCGGCACGACGAGTTATGAAACCGGCTACCAGGCCGGCTGCGAGGTCCTCGTCGACGAGGCGATCGATGGCGCCTTCTGCGTTACCGATCTGCTGGCGCTCGGTTTTCTCGATGCGGCCCGCACCGAAATGCAACGCCGGATCCCGGCCGATCTTTCCGTCGTCGGATTTGACGATATCCCGCAGGCGGGTTGGAAGAGCTACGAACTCACCACGGTCGCCCAATCCTTCACGGCATTGACGGACCATGTACTGGCGGCGCTGGAGTCCGATGAGATGGAAACCCGGCTCCAGGTCGTTCCCGTCGCAATGGTCGAGCGCAAAACCGCACGCCGCTAGGTGGAGCGACACTCTAAGTCTGGTGCCCGAAGATAGAGCCGGCCGAATAGGTTTCTCGATCGGTCCCTGCTTTGGTCCTGCCGCGCAACAATTCCGCACGGAAGAGCTGCTGAAAACATGCGTAGGTATTGAAGCCGAGGTCACTGACGAGGCGCATGACCGTTGTCGTCGAGACGCCGCTGCGCGTTGCCACTTCCCGAGCGCTAGCAAAGGCGACGTCGTAAGGATGGGAAAGCACGAACTTGGCCACTTCCAGGCGCCCGCCCTTCAAGCGGCGGGCCCCGATGCGGCAGGCTTCCCTCAACTCGATGAAGGTCTTGGGCGGAGCGACGCAGGAGCCTGGAGTGAAAACCTGTTGGCCCATGATCAGGCAGCTTCCTCTTTGCCAAATGCGTGCTCGACGTGGATGCGAAGACTGCCGGCCTCGGCGCGATCGAGAAAGGCGTCAAACGCCCCGAAGAAGATCGAGAGAAAGTCTGACGTCGATCCTGCCCAGCCCTTTTCGGGGGACCGGCCAAAGTGGTCAGCGAGAACGCGATAGAGCTTGAGGCGCGGTTCCGGGATCTTGTCGAGCGCCAATGAGGCCGCCTGGCGCAGGCAATACCAATCGGTAATGAGGTCGATCATGTCGAGCCGAGCCAACGATTGCTCATCCTGGACCGCACCCTGCGAGATCGCGGCGAGCACAGGCTTGAATGCGCCAGCGCCGCCCAAGAGTTCGCAGACCTCTTCCACCGTCAGCCCCGAAACCGTATCGACGACGGCCTTCGGCCATTCCTTCGGGAAGTAGCGGTGCTCGACGAGGGCGCGCTTGTGGGCCTTCAGGAAAGATCCGTAGTCGGGGGCGTCGAAGGCGCGATCCGGACTGTCGCCCGATCGGACCATTTCGCGCCGATAGGCGGTCAGGATACGCGGGTCGACCGCTGTCGCCGAGAGCTCGACGGTTTCAATTGCAGTGCCCGTCGCAGACGGCTCGATGATCTTGAACGCTGGCGGAAAGGCCACCAGCGAGGGCACGGCGATGTTGGTGAGCTGGCGACCGCTCTTCTGTCTGCGCGTCACGCCCTCGACATGCAGATGGCCGCTGAAATGAACAGTAACCCCGGCATCGACAAGCGCTTGCGCGACCGCTTCGCGTGGGGTTCTGCGAGCAATGTTCGTCTCGCCGAAAAGAACGCCCTCTGCACCGGTCGCGCCGTCGAACGGATCGAGCGCAGGATAATGCGAGAAGGCGAGAAGCGTCTTGCCAAGGCTCCTTGCCCGCGCCGATACATCCGCAATCCAGTCGATGATGAAGGGCTTCAGCCGCAAAAGCGCATTCCAGCCGGCAGCGGTACTGTCGACGAACGCCGCTTCTTCGCCGTGTTCGAAGCTGCCGTCGCGTGGTTCAAAGACGTTGGCGTCGATCATCAACAGCCAGAGGCCAGGTTCCGGCTCGACCAGATAGGACCCATCCATCAACCTGTAGCGATTGAGGCCATCGGGCGAGGAGACGGTGTAGAGGCGGTCTTCAGCCTTGTCGGACAGACCGAAAGGCGTTTCCCAGTGAACGTAGTCCGGCCTTCGGAAGTACCCGAACGCGGCCATGGGTGCGAGCCCGCTTGGGTATCCCTCGCAATACATGCCGGGGGTGGCGTAGGTTCCGGGGGCAGTCCTGCCCTCGTCGCTGGTGACAAGAACCCTGGTGTCGTTCGTATCGAGGAATTGCTTGGTGTGGTGCCTGCCCCTCGGACCGAAGATGTCGTGGTTGCCGGGAAGCGCATAAAAACGTGTCCCGTGCTCACGCTCGTGTTGGTCCAGGATGGCGCGGGTGCTTTCGGTCGTCAGCCGCTGCCCGTCATCGGTATAGTCGCCCAGAAGAACGACATGGCGAATGCCGCGCCGGGACACGTCCGCCAGCGCCTCGTCGAGCGCCCTGGCGCTTTCATTGAAGACGCGGGTGGATTCGCGCGTGTCGACCCAGCTTCTCACGGCCAGTTTTTCGCCGTCGATCTCGATGGCGGGAAATTCGAATTCACCTTCGAGATCGTGAAAATGGGCGTCGGCGATGACGGCGATCCGTGGCAAGTCAGGCATCGGCACTGGCCTCCGCGCGGGATGCTTCCACCAGATCGATCCAGGTCGAGGCGCGGCGCGCGGCCTCGTAGAGCATCGGCTTCGGGGTCTCGAACCATTCGTCCGGACGAAGCTCCCTGTGTTCGCGGATGTGGGCGACCGCAGCGTCGAGCGCCGGGTAGAGATGCGGCTGCTGCTTGTGCAGGAAAAGCGCCACCAGCGAGACCGAGCGGCTGCGCCCTCCACGGCAGTTGACGAGGATATTGCCGCCATCGCTGTAAGGATAAGTCGCGCGTTTCGGCATCGTCTGGCGCAGGGCACCGTCGAGAATATAATAGGCGCCGAGCATCATCGTGTCGGGGCTACCGTCTCCGTCGATCATGCCGAGTTTGTAGTAGCGGATGTCGGCGTAGCCGCTCGCAAAGAGGTCGTCGTTGACCGCGACCTCCTCCGCACGAACAAGGTTGATATCCAAGTTGATCGCGCAATTGACGACAATCGAGATGCCGTGGCGCTTCAGCAGATCCAGGTCGCGTGCGCCATCACTGCCGCCGATATAGAGATCGGCGCTGTGCGGCCCGAGGCCCGTGCCAATCAGGCTGATCGCGGGGCGCGCGTAAACCGGTGCATCCATTGCAAGTTCCTCTTCATCGGCGATGCGTGGTTCGCCGGCTTCTTCCACTGTCGTTCAGGCGAGCTGTAACGCGTCGGCGCGTTCCCGGCTCTCTATCGGAATGCCTGAGGCATCGCTGACGCCGCGGGCGATCGCCGGGGTGGAAGCAAGAACGGGCCCACCGTCTCGAAGATCGCCAATCTCCATGAACGGGCAGACGATGCCGCCGGCTTCCGCCACGAGCAACAGTCCGGCGAGGCAGTCCCAGGCGTTCATGTGCAGTTCCACATAGGCATCCGAGCGTCCGTCGGCGACATAGGCAAGGGCGAGCGCTCCGGATGCGCCGCGGCGCACATTGGCGCCTTTCTCCAGCATCTGCCGCATCGTGTCCAGGAAGACGCCATCCGGCACCCTGCGCGACCATCCCATCTCGACCGAGGCGGCGTCGAACGTTGCCGTCGGCGAGACCTTGATCGCCTTGTCGTTCAGCGTTGCACCGGCGCCTCGTCGGCAAAAATAGAGCTCGTCCTGGGCCGGATTATAGATCGCGCCGATCTCCGCCCTGCCCTCTTCGACATAGGTGATGGAGATGCAGAAATGGGGGATCCCGCGGGCAAAGTTTGCTGTGCCGTCGACCGGGTCCACGACCCAGACGCGCTCGGCAATCGTACCGCCGCCCTCTTCTCCGAGAAACGCATCCTGCGGAAAATGCTCGGCGATCGCCTGGCGGATGTGGGCTTCGGACGCCGCGTCGGTCTCGGTCAGAAAATCCTGAGGCCCCTTCATCGAGAAGCCGCGCTGTCGGCTTTGCCGGAAGCCATCGAGCACCAGAATCCCGGCGGAGCGAATGACGTCCTGGCACAACAAGGCCCGGCCCGAAAGGTCGTTTGAATAACGCGGCTTAAGGTCGTTCATCAATTGGCTCCATTGCACACGCGTGCATAATTGCACGCGTGTGCATCGAGCGCAAGTCGAAATTGGTTGTGAGCGGTTCAAGCGAACATTCCGAGCAAGCCAATTCTTTGATGTTCAAGTGCGACCCGCCGACGTAGTGTCCGCGCGGTGAACTCAAGGGCAGGACAGGATGACGGCAATCACGATTCAGGACGCGCTCGACCGCGCGGGAACAGGCCCCTATCAGCGCCGGTTGATGGGCATATTCGGCCTCGTCTGGGCTGCCGACGCCATGCAGGTGCTCGCCGTTGGCTTCACCGCTGCATCGATCGCTGCAACCTTCGGGCTTACCGTTCCCCAGGCACTGCAGACCGGTACGGTCTTCTTCCTGGGCATGCTGATCGGCGCTGTCGGATTTGGCAGGCTGGCCGATCGCATCGGCCGCCGGCGGGTGCTGATCGTCACCGTCGCCTGCGATGCGGTCTTCGGCATGTTGTCGATTTTCGCTCCCAATTTCGAGCTGTTGCTGCTTCTGCGCCTCCTGACGGGCGCGGCCGTGGGCGGCACCCTGCCGGTCGACTATGCGATGATGTCGGAATTCCTGCCTGCTCGCAGCCGTGGACGCTGGCTGGTCATGCTCGAAGGCTTCTGGGCGGTGGGCACGCTGATTGTCGCTGTGGCGGCATGGCTGATCTCGCTCGCCGGTCTAGCGGACGCGTGGCGCTACATCTTCGCGGTCACTGCCATTCCCGCAGCAATCGGTGTCGGACTGCGTTTCCTCGTTCCGGAATCGCCGCTTTATCTTCTGCGCGCCGGCAAGGCCGTCGAAGCGAAGAGCATCATCAATCGAATGCTGCGCGCCAATGGTCGCGCGGAACTCGAAACGACCGTGTCGATCGCGCCGCCGACGCCTTCTGTCAGCACTGGCATCTTTTCGATGGATTTGCGCCGGCGCAGCCTTCTGATCCTCACGGTCTGGTTCCTCGTATCGGTCTCCTATTACGGCGTTTTCACCTGGATGCCGCCGCGGCTCGCCGGCGAAGGGTTTGGTTTCGTGCGGGGCTACGGGTTCCTTGTCCTCATCGCTCTGGCGCAGATCCCGGGCTATGCGCTGGCCGCCTATGGCGTCGAGAAGTGGGGACGCCGCCCGACCCTGATCGGGTTCTGCCTGCTGTCCGCCCTCAGTTGCCTGTTGTTCGTCGTTGCGAGCGAAGCGTCGCTTATCGCCGCCGCTCTGCTCATCATGAGTTTCGCCCTGCTTGGCACCTGGGGTGCGCTTTACGCCTATACGCCCGAACTTTTCCCGACGGCGTTGCGGGCGACCGGAATGGGGGCCGCAGGCGGGATGGCACGGCTTGGCGGCCTGCTTGCCCCATCGCTCATCGGACTTCTGGTGGCGAAAGGATTTGCGCTGGCAATCGGCACCTTCGCCGGATTGCTGCTGGTCGCCGCGATTGCAGCCGTCCTGATCGACGCGGAAACGCGCCAGGCATCGCTGGCTTAAGTTCCAGCCTAGTCGGTTGTCCGAAAGTGGGTGGCAACTGTCGCTCTGATCACAGTTCGGCGAAACGCCAGCGCCATCAAGATCTTGGGCCGGGGCCAGCCTGTGGATATCAGGTGGATTGCCTGGGCATAACCCCGGTGTGCCACGCGCCGACTTTTCGATCGCGAAAGTGGGTCTAGAATGATCACGCGGCCAAGCTCACCGGCCGCTAGTGTAGCAACTATCTCATCGGGGTCGGTGTTTCCAACCGGCCCCGATTGTCTTTTGAGATATCCCAAAAAATCCGAAAAGGACGAACCGACGGGCGCTCCCACACGCCGTGCTCATCGATATCTGCATAGCTGCATTGCACAATAATTGTTTTCCAGGTGGTCAAAAATCAGGCATAAAGCACACAGCTGATGCACATGGCGGGTCTCCTCCCAGTCCGCCGCAGCAGCTGTTCCCCTCTGGAGGTTTTTGACCTTCACACCTTATGGGCCGCGGTCTTCCGCTGGCCCTTTTTTCTTGCCCGAACGATACCTCGTGCGCGACCCCGCCCGGCAACCCAGCTGCTGACCCCCTCGCCGGCATCCGGCGCAGCAATTGCGTTTCGGCAAAAACCTGTTCTGTAATACAGCCGATCGTCATATGGCTTGGAGGCGGGGGCGTGGAACCGACACATCTGTTCGAGTTGGTGATCGGCATGTTTGTTTCGATCATCGCGCTGCATTACGTCGCTGATCGGCTCGCATTGCCGCCCTCGGTGGCGTTGCTCGCGGGAGGCGCACTCCTTGCCTTCGTTCCGGGTCTGCCGACCATCGAGGTCGACCCTGAGCTGGTGCTGGTGATCTTCCTGCCGCCGCTGCTGATGGACGGCGCCTGGACGATCGCCCTTGGTCGCTTGCGGCGTCATATGATTGGCATCGCTTCGCTTGCGGTCGGTGCTGTGTTCTTCACCAGCGTCGTCGTGGCGCTGACGACACATCTGCTCTTCCCTGCCCTTCCCCTGGCGGCCTGCGCTGCGCTCGGTGCAATCGTTGCGCCGCCCGATGCCGTGTCGGCCCGTGCAGTCCTTCAACGCGTGCGCCTGCCACGGCGGTTGCAGATCCTGCTTGAAGGCGAAAGCCTGCTCAACGACGCAAGCGGCCTGGTGCTTTTCCGCTTCGCCATTGCCGCCGGGGTGACCGGCGCTTTCAGTGCGGGCGCAGCCGTCGGCAATTTTTTCCTGCTGGCGATCGGCGGCGCCCTGGTCGGCCTTGCCGTCGGCACGGCGTGGGTTCAGCTGGCCCGTCGTCTCGGCGACGAATACCTGATCATCGCCGCGACAGTGCTGCTTTCCTGGACGTCCTATCTGCTCGGTGAATTCCTGCACGTCTCGGGCGTGATCGCGACCGTGACCACGGGTCTGATTGCCAGCTGGCATCAGCACACGGTGCTTTCTGCCGCGACCCGCATGCGCGGCACGTCGTTCTGGACCGTGATCGTCTTTCTGATGGAGGCGGCCGTCTTCATCCTCATCGGCCTGTCGCTTCGAGGTGTCGTCGAACGTGGTGGTGGCTTTGAAACCGTCGCTGCCACGATGGCATGGCCGATCGTGGTGATCCTTCTTGCGTTGACCTTGGCACGTTTCGCCTGGGTGTTCGGATCGGATGCCGTCATCCGGATCGGAAATGCGTTCGGAATCAAGCGCTACACGCCTGTCGGGGCTCGGGCGGCGACGGTTCTTTCCTGGGCCGGCGTTCGCGGCGTGGTGACGCTGGCGCTGGCGCTGAGCGTGCCGGAGGGGTTCCCCGGCCGCGACTTCATCCTGGTGACGTCCTTTGCCGTTATCCTTGGAACCGTGCTGATCCAGGGCACGACGCTCGGACGCGTGATCGCCTGGGCCGGGCTCGTCGAGCCGCAATCGGAAAAGGCGCGCCTCACCTTGAGCCAGGCCGAGGCCGCCATGGCCCAGGTCCAACTCGTGACCGTCGAGAGCCAGGCCTATGACACCGCCGGCAACCTCATCCATCCGCAATTGCTGGAGCGGTATCAGCGACGGGCGGTCTCCATTGTCGACTATGCCGAGCGCACGGAGCACTACGTACCGATCCTTCACGCCCACTTCGACCTGATCCTTGCGGCCGTCGCCACCGGCCGGCGCGAACTTTTGCGGCTTCATCGGGCCGGCGAGATCGATGACGAGACGCTGCACGAGCTGGAACGGGACCTTGATCTCGAAGAGCTGAGCGCCCTTGCCGCAAAGGCATGAAACAACATCTCGGGCTTTGTCGTTTTCCCTTTCGGTTCAGCCGTCAGATGGCTTAGAAGCTTTTGTCATGACTGGCGCCGAGAGTTGAGGAGCTTGAGAGCGATCAAGAAGACCAAGGCGCAGAAAGCACCCAAGCCGAAGACACTGCTGCAGAAGCTGGCGGCTACGCCCGAGAAATTGTTTTCCGGCGCGTTTCGCCAGCAATATGCAGCACTCTGCTTTCGTCGCACGGCTGACCGGTCGGCGATCGAGATTCTTGTTGTGACGTCACGTGACAGTGGCCGGTGGCTCATCCCGAAGGGATGGCCGATGAAGCAGAAGGATCCGCATGAGGCAGCGGCCATAGAAGCGCTGCAGGAGGCGGGTGTCCGCGGTAAGGTCCGCAAGAAGCCCGTGGGCAGCTACACCTATCTGAAGATGCTGGATGATGGTGACGTGGTGCCCTGCGTCGTTGACGTATTTCAGATCGAAGCGACCAAACAGGCGGAGAAATACAAGGAAAAGGGCGAACGCACGCTTGCCTGGGTGAGCCCAGACGAAGCAGCGCGGCGGGTTCGCGAAATCGAGCTCAAATCGTTGCTCGTCGACTTCAAGCCGCGCTGAAGCCGCCTGCGCAAGCAAGTCAACGTTCAGATGACAAACTGAAGGTCGTGCCGCTTTCTGCAGCCCTTACTTGCGCCGATCGCCGTTTGCATCGAAGAAGTGGAGCGCGTCGGCCTTGGCGCCGACCTTCACCACATCACCGACGTCGTGGCGGGCCCGACCCGAAATGCGGAACACCAAGTCTGCGCCATTCTCCAGCCTGCCATGGATCAGGCTCTCGGCCCCGACCAGCTCGATCCCGTCCACGCGCACGGTCGCCTCAAATGGAGCCGTCGTGCCGTCGGCGGGAAGCGGAGAAAGATCCTCTGGTCGCACCCCGAGGGTATACTCGCCGCCTGGCTGCGCCACGTCGGGTGCCAGTGCCCATCCGGCAGTGGGGGCCGTGCTATTGAGCAAGTTCATCGACGGCGAGCCGATGAATGTGGCGACGAAAGTCGTGGCCGGCCGCTCATAAAGCTCGATCGGCGTGCCGACCTGCTCGATGCGGCCCGCATTGACGACGACCAGCCGGTCAGCAAGCGTCATCGCTTCCATCTGGTCATGGGTGACATAGACGCTGGTCGTTCCGAGAGAACGCTGGAGCCGCTTGATCTCGATGCGCATCTGGCCGCGCAGTTTGGCGTCCAGATTGGAAAGCGGTTCGTCGAAGAGAAAGGCCGCGGGCTGGCGCACGATCGCCCGTCCCATCGCGACGCGCTGGCGCTGGCCGCCGGAAAGCTGGCGCGGTTTGCGCTCGAGATAGGGCTCGATCTCGAGGGTCCTCGCAGCTGTGGTAATGCGTCGGTCGATCTCATCGGCAGGCGTGTTACGATTCTTCAGGCCATAGGCGAGGTTCTGGCGCACCGTCATGTGCGGGTAGAGCGCGTAATTCTGGAACACCATGGCGATGTCACGCTCGGCCGGTTCGACATCATTGACCCGTCGCCCGCCGATGTGGATGTCGCCGCCGGTAATGCCCTCGAGCCCGGCAATCATGCGCAAAAGCGTGGACTTGCCGCAGCCGGAAGGGCCGACCAGAACGACAAACTCTCCATCGGCGATGTCGAGCGAGACGCCCTTGATCGCGTCGACCGTGCCGTAGGTTTTGCGGATGTCTTTGAGGGTGATCTCAGCCATTACTTTTCGGTCTCCACAAGGCCTTTGACGAACCAGCGCTGCATCAGCACGACGACGAGGATGGGCGGGATGATCGCGAGGATCGCGGTCACCATGACGTAGTTCCAGGGGGTCGAGGCGTCGGTGAAGTCGATCATTCGCCTCAGCCCGATGATAATCGTGTTCATCTTCGCGTCGTTGGTGACGAGCAGCGGCCAGAGATACTGGGTCCAGCCGTAGATGAAGAGAATGACGAAGAGCGCCGCGATGTTCGTTGCCGACAGCGGCAGGAGGATGTCCTTCATGAAGCGGAACGGGCCGGCATTGTCGATGCGCGCGGCCTCGACTAGTTCTCCCGGTATCGTCAGGAAAAACTGGCGAAACAGGAAGGTCGCCGTCGCGGAAGCCATCAGCGGCAGGGTGAGGCCCGCATAGGTGTCGATCAGGCCGAGGTCGACGATCACCTTGTAGGTCGGCAGGATGCGCACCTCGACCGGCAGCATGAGAGTGATGAAGATCATCCAGAAAAACAGCATCTTCAGCGGGAAGCGGAAGAAGACGATCGCAAAGGCCGACAGGAACGAGATGACGATCTTGCCGATGGCGATCGCGAGGGCCACAACCGTGGAATTGAACAGCAGGCGCTCGAGGCTGACGCCGACGACACGTTCGACACCCCCGCCAACGGCATCCCGGTAGTTTTCAGCAAGATGATTGCCGATCGTCAGCGACATCGGCGGGCGCACGATCTCGATCGAACTGTGGGTCGAGGCGACGAAGGTGTAATAGATCGGCAGCGCGACGATGACGATGCCGATCACCAATACCAGGTGGCTGATCAGGGTCGATATGGGACGGTTCTCGATCATCGGCGGCTCACGAATAATGGACCCGCTTCTCGACGAAGCGGAACTGGAAGGCCGTCAAGGCGACGACGATTGCCATCAGGATGACGGATTGAGCGGCCGAACTGCCGAGGTCGAGATTGACGAAGCCGTCGTTGTAGACCTTGTAGACGAGCGTCTCGGTGGCCTTAGCAGGACCGCCCCCGGTCACCGCATGAATGATGCCGAAGGTGTCGAAGAACGCATAGACGGTGTTGACCACGAGCAGGAAGAACGTTGTTGGCGCGAGCAACGGGAAGACGATGGTCCAGAACCGCTTGGTGCCGCGCGCACCGTCAATTGCCGCCGCCTCGATCAGCGATTTCGGGATCGCCTGCAGGCCGGCGACGAAGAACAGGAAATTGTAGCTGATCTGTTTCCAGGCCGCTGCGACGACCACCAGCAGCATCGCCTGGTCGCCGTTCAACAGTGGGTCCCAGGTAAAGCCGTTCCGGCGCAGGATATAGGCAAAGGTTCCCATCGCCGGATTGAACATGAACAGCCACAGCATGCCTGCGACGGCAGGTGCGACCGCATAGGGCCAGATCAGCAGCGTGCGATAGACGTTTCGTCCGCGCACGACCCGGTCGACCGAGGTTGCAAGCAGCAGGGCGAGCGCCATCGACAGGAGAGCCGTTGCAAGACTGAAGACGACGGTGACCTGCAGCGAATGCAGATAATCCGGATTGGAAAGGATGGCGCGGAAATTGGCGAGACCGACGAAGCCGGATTTCAGGCCGAACGGATCCTCGCGCAAGACCGACTGATAGAGCGCCTGGCTCGCCGGCCAGAAGAAAAAGACCACGGTCAGCACGATCTGCGGCGCCAGCAGAAGATACGGCAGGACCTTGTTGGGAAAGACGACGGACTGCATGGCGTGCCCCATCCATAAAAAGACAGGCCCGCGCGGTTGCGCGACGCGGGCCTATTGATTGGGGAGTTAGTTTCCGGCCGCCGCGGCAATCGCCGCATTGGCCTTCTCGACACCTTCGGTGAGCGCGGCCTTTGCGTCCTTCTGGCCGGCAAGCATGGCTTCGAACTGTTCGTTGAGGATATCGCGAACCTGCGGCAGGTTGACGAGGCGAACGCCCTTGGAGTTTTCCGTCGGCGCCTTGCCCATCATCTGCTTGATCGGCGTTTCCCGGCCGGGGTTCTTCTCATAGAAACCGGACTTCTTGGTTTCCTCGTAGGCTGCAAGCGTGACCGGCAGATAACCCGAAACCTGATGGAGCTGAGCCTGGGTTTCGGTTTTCGAGAGGAAATGGAAGAACTCCGCAACGCCCTTGTATTCGGCGTCCTCCTTGCCGGCAAAGACCCAAAGACTTGCGCCGCCGGGAATGGTGTTCTGCGGGCCGTGGCCTTCGTAATACGGGAGTTGGCCGACGCCATAGTTGATGCCCGACTTGACGATGTCGCCGAGACCGCCGGACGACTCCGTCAGGATGGCGCATTCACCCGACATGAACAGCTGCTTTGCTTCCGACGTGCGGCCGCCGTAGCGGAACGTACCATCCTTGGCGAGGTCGGCGATCGACTGGAAGTGCTCGACGAAGAGCGGCGCGTCGATCTTCAGTTCCACGTCCAGGCCCGCAAGCCCGTTTTCATGCGTGCCATAGGGCACGTTGTTCCACGCGGAAAAATTCTCGGTCTGGATCCAGGTCAGCCAGGTCGAGGTGAAGCCGCAATTTGCCGCACCGCTTGCCTTGACCTTCTTGGCGGCTTCGAAGACTTCGGGCCAGGTTGCCGGCGGCTTTTCCGCATCGAGACCGGCCTTCGAGAAAGCATCCTTGTTGTAGTAGAGGATCGGCGAAGACGAGTTGAACGGGAAGGACAGCATCGTGCCGTCGGGCTTGGAGTAATAGGCGACGATGCCCGGCAGGTACTGATCCTTGTTGAACTCGTAGCCGCCCTTCTTGAGGACGTCCACGACGGGGACAACGGCGCCTTCGGCGCCCAGCATCACGCCGCTGCCGGCATCGAAGACCTGCAAAATGGCGGGTGCCTGCTTGGAGCGGAAGGCAGCGATACCTGCGTTCAGAGTTTCGGCATAGGTGCCCTTGAACACCGGTACGATCTTGTACTCCGACTGGCTTTCGTTGAATTCCTTGGCGAGCCTTTCGACCGTCTCGTTGTTGGCGCCGGTCATGGCGTGCCACCAGGAAAGCTCCGTCGCTGCGAGGGCGTCAGAGGCGGCAACGATCGAAAGCGCGGATGTGGCCGCAAGGGTCCACTGGAATACTCTCATGGCGGTTCCTCCCATCATTAAGACGAATAATGTTTCTCCCGGGCCGCGTCCGTTCTCCTCAACAAGACGCGTCTGACTTTCGTGGCGAAAGTGCGTTGATTAAAAACGAAGGAGAACGAACCTGCAAGAGAAAAATAGAACGGTAAAATCGAAGATAATAGCGACTGGAATATTCGTTCTGCAGCATATACGCGAGGGCTGGACAAGGCCGAGCAAGGGCAAAGAGGAAGGGGCCGCTGGCGCATGTTGGGAAATGGAAGCAAGGCGGAGCAGTGCCACCGTGCACCCGGGACGACGGCCTATCGCAAACCAAATGGGGTCGGCGGTTGATATCCGCGCCTCCGTTTGCGTTTCAGAAGGTCAAGAAACAGCGTGACGGCTTCCATCTCGTTGTCAAAATGGTGGGCCATTGACTGCCCTATGGTGCCGATCCGGCCCCAGCGCCGCGTCAAACAGGCCGTTCCAAACAGCGTCCGGTCAATCGACATGGCGTAAAAGCGCGCCATGTTTTTGCGCGGATCCGTTCTTTCGATATAGAGGTCGTAGGGTTGGCTCAGCATTCAAGGACGATGGCCGAGCGGGTGCCACGCGTCCAACGAGAGTTTTGAATCGATCAGTGCTGATCGATTCATTCCGGTGATGTGTTCCGGGTCGACCTGTGGGCCGGCTTCCGCGCCACTCAGTGCGCAGAAGCCGGACTGATCGCGTTATTGGACCGCAGCCGTTCCGTAGACGAGGTTCGGCAGCCACAGCGACAGTTGCGGGAACATGCTGAGCATCACGAGAAGGACCATCATCATCGCCAAATAGGGCAGCACCTCGCGCGCATAGGCCATCATCGGCACCTTCAGCACCATGGACGAGATGTACATGAGGCCGCCGACCGGCGGCGTGATGCCGGCGATCGTCAGGTTGGTGATGAAGACGACGCCGAAATGCACCCGGTCGATGCCGACGCCGTCGATGATCGGGATCAGCATCGGGGTCAGGATGATGAGCGCTGCCGATCCCTCGATCGCCGTGCCGATGACGATCAGGAGAACGTTGATGAGGAGCAGCATCAAAAGCGGATTGTCAGTGGCGCCGCCGAGCCAACCGGACATCGCCTGCGGCACCTGCTCCCAGGCGAGATAGAAGCCAAAGGCCGCCGCCGCGCAGATCATGATCATCACAACAGAAGAGTCGCGCACTGCCTCGGCGAGCACTTCCGGGATCTGGCGGAAGGTAAATTCGCGGTAGCCGAAGACAGCCACGAACAGGACGTAGACGACGACAACCGCGCCGGCCTCGGTAGTGGTGAAGATGCCATAGCGCGTGCCGGCGAAGATGACGACCGGGATCGACAGCGCCCAAAGCCCGTCGATCAACGCCCGGCTTGCCTCCGCGCGGCTGGCGCGCTCCTTGCGCAGCGGCTTGTAGCCGCGCTTGCGGGCGATGAAATAGGTGGTGATCATCAGTCCGGCCGCAAGCACCAGGCCCGGAACAACGCCGGCGGCAAACAACCGGCCGATCGACGTCTCGGCCAGGAAGCCATAGACGATGAGGCCGATCGACGGCGGGATCAGGCTGGTGATGATGGCAGCCGACGAGGTGATGACGGCGGCGAAGGCCCGGCTGTATCCACGTTCGGACATCTCGACGCCAAGCGTCTTTGCAAGCATGGCCGCATCGGCGTTGGCAGACGCCGTGAGCCCGCCGAGCAATGTGCCAAGCACCGTGCACATCTGCGCCAAGGCGCCGGTCATGTGGCCGACAAGCACGTCGGCAAGCGTCAGCAGCCGCCGGGTGATTCCGGAGGCGTTCATGATGCAACCGGCGAGCACGAAGAGCGGCAGCGCCAGCAGGGACACCGACTGACTACCCTCCGCCATCTCCTGCGCGAAATTGGCAAGCGGGATCATGTCCATGTTGATGAAGAAGAACGCAAGCGCCCCGATTGCCATCGCCCAGGTTATCGGCGTCGACAGCAGGAAGAGGAGAACGACGAGCAGCGACGGGCCAGCGAGATGAAAGAAGGTCATATCAGCGATTCCACATTGCGGTGCAGGCGGACGGTCCAGGGCCTTTCGACGATCAGGTGCTGGACGAACATGCCGGCCGAAGCCAGCGCCAGCGGCCCGTAGGAAAGGCTGCGCGACAGGTCCATCGCGATCGTGTGCACGTGTCGCGAGGTCCAGGCCTGCCAGCCGAAGAGCACCGCCATGACGATGAAGAACAGGGCGAGCAGCAGGTAATTGAACCAGGCGATCGCCCGCTGCCAGCCGTCGGGCAGCGCGGCAACAAGAACATCGATCGCCGCGTGGGTGCCGAGGCGCACACCGGCAACCGCACCGAAGAACACGAGATAGGCAAAGGCCATGATCGCCAGCTCGTAGGTCCAGGCGGCCGGCTGCGGGAAAATGTAGCGGCTGACGACGCCCCACAGGATCGAGAAGACGATGACGAGAAGGGCGGCGACGCCGACCGCTTCATCGGCGCGCCGGAGGCTAAGAAGAGGTGTGTTCTCTTCAGGCGAGCGTGAGGTTTCCATGATGGTCCCAATCATTTGAAAGGCAGAGCGCGAAGCCGGCTGCTGCGCCGGCCCCAAGGCTTTTTGCGATTTCCGCCTGGATGAGCGGCGCAGGCGCGATGGAGACGTGGCATCCTACTGCCGCGTCTCGTGGCCGCCCGCCTTACTGTGCCATCGCCTTCTGCACCTGATCGTACATGCCAGGCGTGATGTTCGGCACCTTCTCGTAGGCCGCCCGCGACGCCTCGATGAAGGCGGGGATATTGACGTCGCTGACGATTTCGACGCCGGAGGCGGCGAGCTGCTTGGCGTAGGCGTCGTCCGTTTCGAGCGTCATCGCCGTCAGCTCCTTGGCGATGGTCTGGCCTTCTTCCAGCAGGATCTTCTGTAGGTCTTCCGGCAGGCCGTTGAAGAACTGGCTGGACGCCACCCAGGCGGTGAACATGATCTGATGGCCGGTCTTGGAGATGACCTTGCGGGTTTCGTTGAGTTTTGCCCCGGCGATCGAGCCGAAAGGGCCCTCGGCAGCATCGACGACGCCGGTCTGAAGCGCGTTGTAGACGTCGCCCCACGGCAGCTCGGTCGGTCGTGCCCCGTAGTTGCCGAAGGTCGCCATCATGATCGGCGAAGAGGGAACGCGAATGGTAACGCCGGCAAGATCGGCCGGCGAGCGGACCGGCCTGTTGGCGATGATGTGGCGGTAGCCGAAAAGGCCGTTCGGCATGATGATCTTGATGCCCTGCGCCTCGAGCTTGCCGGAGAGCTCCTTGTAGAGATCCGAGGCGAACAGACGGTCTGTCGCGTCGAGATCGGGATAGACGTAAGGGCCGGCGAGGATGGAAAGATCCGGCACGAACTGGCCGAGCTGGCCATAGTCCGTGGCGCTGAGCAGGCTTGCGCCGCTCATGACCATCTCGTTGACCTTCTTCTGTGCGCCGAGCTGGTCGCCGGTCATGACGGTGATCGCGATGCGGCCGCCCGAACGTTCGCCGACACGTTCGGCATAGGTCTTCATCGCTTTGACGATCGGCTCGTTGGGGTTCACCTGCGAGGTCGAGAACCGCAGGCTGTATTCCTGTGCCTGGGCGATGCCGCAAAAGGACAGGGCAGCCATGGCGGTGGCGAGAACAAAGGTCTTCATCAGTTCCTCCTCTTTTCCGGACTCCCCTCCGGAATTCATAAGCGAATGAATAAACTATTTATGAATGATTCAGCTGCGTCAAGTCCAATGCGCCGCCACCGGATAAGACGGCGTGCCTGCGTTGATCAGATGCTGCGCAATGTCCCAAAGGACAGAGGACAGAACAAACAAAACCGGCGCGGTTCACACCGCGCCGGATACGTGTAAATATGCAATTTCTATATGAATAATCCGGCTCGGTTTAGCCGCGGAATGTGTAGTCCGCAATCGACTGTGGCTTCATCTCGATCGAGAAGCCAGGCCGCTTCGGCGGCATGTAGGCGGCGTTTTCGATCACGCAGGGATCGAGGAAGTGCTCGTGCAGATGGTCGACATATTCGATGACGCGCCCCTCCTTCGTCCCGGAGACGGCGACATAGTCGATCATCGACAGGTGCTGGACATATTCGCAGAGCCCTACGCCGCCGGCATGCGGCCAGACAGGCAGTCCGTACTTGGCTGCGACCAAAAGCACCGCCAGCACCTCGTTCAACCCGCCCATGCGGCAACTGTCGATCTGAACGATATCGATGGCACCTTCGGCAATGAACTGCTTGAACATGATTCGGTTCTGGCACATCTCGCCGGTCGCGACCTTCACCGGACCGATCGCCTCGCGGATCTTGCGGTGCCCGGCGACATCGTCGGGGCTCGTCGGCTCTTCGATAAAAAACGGCTTGGCAAAGGCGAGTTGCTTGACCCAGTCGATAGCCTCGCCGACTTCCCACACCTGGTTGGCGTCGATCATCAGGTAGCGGTCGGACCCGATCACCTCGCGCGCGATGGTCAGGCGCCTGATATCGTCGGCAAGATCGCGGCCGACCTTCATCTTGATGTGATTGAAGCCTTCGTCGATCGCCTCCTGGGCCAGACGACGCAGCTTGTCGTCGTCATACCCAAGCCATCCCGCCGAGGTCGTGTAGCAGGCATAACCTTCCTGCTCGAGCGTCGCGATACGCTGAGCCTTGCCGGCTTCGGCCTTCTTGAGGATCGCGACCGCCTCGTCGCGCGTCAGCACGTCGGTCATGTAGCGGTAGTCGACGATGTCGGCGATCTCGTCCGGCGACATGTCGGCGACCATTCGCCAGACGGGCTTGCCCGCTTCCTTGGCGAGCAGATCCCAGACGGCGTTGACGACGGCGCCGGTTGCCAGATGCATCGCCCCCTTCTCCGGACCGATCCAGCGCAGCTGGCTATCGCTCGTCAGGTGCCGCCAGAAACGGCCGGGATGGGCGAGGATATCGGCCGTATCCTGGCCGACGATCAGGTGCCGCATGGCCTTGATCGCCATGCAGCAGATGTCGTTGCCGCGACCGATGGTGAAGGTGAGACCATGGCCTGCAACACCCTCCCGGTCCGTGTCGAGGATGACATAGGCCGCGGAGTAATCCGGGTCCGGGTTCATCGCGTCGGAACCGTCAAGGCTCTGCGAGGTGGGAAAGCGCAGGTCGAAGACGCGCAGGTCAGTGATGCGGGTCATGGTCACTCCAGTCGGTAGGTATCAATCGTCCGCGCGAACGGACTGCTTCTGGCTGCCGAGGCCCTCGATGCCGAGTTCGACGACGTCGCCGGCCTTGAGGTAGCGCGGCGGCTTCATGCCCATGCCGACGCCCGGAGGCGTGCCGGTGGAAATAATGTCGCCCGGCTGCAGCGACATGAACTGCGATAGGTACGAAACGAGATAGGCGACGCCATAGACCATGGTCTTCGACGAACCGTTCTGCATGGTTTCGCCGTTGACCTTCAGCCACATCGGCAGGTTCTGCGGATCCGGCACTTCGTCCTTGGTCACGAGCCACGGGCCCGTCGGGCCGAAGGTGTCGCAGGACTTGCCCTTGGTCCACTGGCCCTGGCGCTCGATCTGGAAGGCGCGCTCGGAGACGTCGTGCACCGTGCAATAGCCGGCGACATAGTCGAGCGCTTCGGCCTCGGTGACGTACTTCGCCTTGCGGCCGATCACGACGCCGAGTTCCACTTCCCAGTCGGTCTTTTCCGAGCCGCGCGGAATGATCAGGTCGTCGTTCGGCCCGACGATCGCCGAGGTCGCCTTCATGAAGATGATCGGCTCGGATGGGACCTTTGCGCCGGTTTCGGCGGCATGGTCGGAATAGTTGAGACCGATGCAGATAAACTTGCCGGTCCCGGCGACACAAGGGCCGAGCCGCTGGTTGCCGTCGACAACAGGCAGGCCGGCAAGATCGAGCGCCTTCAGTTCAGCGAGCTTGTCGGGGTCGAGTGCCGCGCCGGACAAATCGGCGACGTGGCCCGAGAGGTCACGCAAGGTGCCATTTGCGTCGAGGATACCCGGCTTTTCCTGACCCGGGAGGCCGTAACGAAGAAGTTTCATGGAACTCTTTCCTGCTTGTGGGTTGTCAGATGGTCCAGCCACCATCGATGGCATAGGCTTGGCCCGTCGTATAGGTCGCGCCGGCAAGGTGCACGGCAAGGTCAGCGATCTCCTCCGGCGTGCCGAGGCGGCCCATCGGCTGACGGGCGATGAAAGCGGCCCGCGCAGTCTCATAGTCACCCTGGGCGCGCATGCGATCCTGCAGGGACGGGCTTTCGACCGTGCCCGGGCAAATCGCGTTGCAGCGAATGCCCTCGGAGACGTAGTCCGCAGCAACGGCCTTTGTGAGGCCGATCACCGCGGCCTTGGTGACGCCGTAGGCAAAGCGGTTCGGAACGCCCTTGATGCTGGAGGCGACCGAAGCCATGTTAATGATTGCGCCGTCCTTGCGCTGACGCATGCCCGGAAGCACGGCACGGATGGTGCGGATCATCGCCTTGACGTTGAGGTCGAGGGCGAATTCGAGATCGCTGTCCTTCATCTCCAGGATAGAGCCGGCATGAACGAAGCCGGCGCAATTGAAGAGCACGTCGACGGCGCCGATCTTGGCGACGAGCGCTTCGACGGCCTGCGTGTCGAGCACGTCGAGCCGGTGCGTTTCGACGTCGACCTCCTTGGCGAGCGCTGCAAGCGCATCGACGTTGATATCGGTCGCATGCACCTTCGCGCCGGCCCTTGCGAAGGCCAGCGCCGAAGCGCGGCCGATGCCTTGAGCCGCAGCCGTAATCAGGACGACCTTGCCTTTAAGATCCGCTGTCATTCTCGATCCCTCATGCTTTGCGTTCAACGACCAGGATATGGTCGGCGGCGAGAACGACCTCGCCACGCTGGTTGATGACTTCTAACCGTTCCACCACGCGTCCCGCCTTCGGCCGCTTTGGATCGTCCTCCTTGGAGGAGATTGTCACCCGGGTGCGGATCGTATCGCCGATATGAACGGGGCGCACGAAGCGCAGACGATCATAGCCGTAGGAAAACGCAACTGGATTGATCAGCGACGCGGTCAACCCGACGCCGATCGAAAAGATCATGGTGCCATGGGCGATGCGCTGGCCACCGGGCAAGGTCTTGGCAAATTCCGCATCCATATGGTGCGGAAAGAAATCGCCGGTATGGCCGGCATGAACGACGAAGTCGGTCTCGGTGATGGTGCGGCCGGTCGTCAGGCGCTCGTGCCCCAACGCGTAGTCTTCGAAGTGGATGATCTGTTCTGACATGTCAGTGTCCCGGAAGTGGCGCGATCGCCGTTGCCGGCGCGGCACTCGATTGATAGGCGGCCTCGACCAGGGCCATCGTCTGCCAGGCGTCCTCCACCGAGCCGACCAGTTCCTCGTCTTCGCCCGCCGCGAAACGCTGCAGGTTGGCCATGCGATTGGCGAAGGCATCGGGGAACCAGGCGCCCTCAAGCGGTACAGAGACCCAATCATCCGCCCCCGCCGGTCGGATCCAGAGTTCGTCCGGCTCGCCGCGGGGATAGTCTAGGTTGACGCCGAGCTTGACATAGGCCGCACCTGCGGTGCCGGAAATACGGAACTCGCAGGCCTGGAATTTGCGGCCGAAATCGTGATCGTGATTGACCGAGAGCACGCAGCGTACTCGATCGCCATAGTCGAGGATCGCGGCCGTCCGCGTCTGGGCGACGTCGTGGTTCGGGTGGCCGATGGTCTTGGCGTGAACGCCCAAGGGATTGCTGAGCAGGCCGCGGACGAGGTCGAGATAGTGGATCGAATGCATGGCGATCTCGATGCGCGGCAGGCCTTTCAGGAACGGCCACAGGCCCCAAGGTGTCGCGAGCGCCAGCCAGGCGTCGAAATCGACGACTTCGCCGAGATGCCCCTTGGCGATGGCGTCCTTCAGCGCCAGCATCATCGGCGCGAAGCGAAGCTGGAAGTTCACGGCCGCCTTGAGCTTGCGCGCGCGGCAGATTTCCAAAATGGCGGTTGCGGCTTCGAGGTCCGAGCCCATCGGCTTTTGGATCAGGGCGGCAGCGCCGACCGGCAACCGGCCAAGGATGGCGGCATGGGCCGCGGGCGGCGTCGCGAGGTCGAAGATGGCGTTCGGCACCGAAAGCGCTTCGTCTTCAGTGCGATAGGCGCGAACGCCCCAGCTTTCCGCAAGCCGAGACGCCTTGGCATAGTCCGGATCATAAATCCCGGCAACCGGGAACCCCGCCTTGCGATAGGCCGGCAGGTGCGCGTCGCCGACGATGCTGCCTGCGCCGAAGATGACGATCGGCCGCGGTTTGCTCGGCCTAGGCCACCATTGTCGGAGTGCGCCGGGATCAAAGCCTTCAGCCATGATGGAAGACCTCTTCCATCATCGCCCACCACTCGCCGTCCTTCCGCGTTTCGAGCGGCTTCTGGCAGGGCATGCAGACCGACCACCATTCCTTGTTCTTCGGATGCGCCGCCATCCGGGCCATGTCGGCCTCGAAATCCGAGCCGACATACTCCCAATAGCCGAACAAAAGGTTTTCCGGCTCCTTCAGGAAGATCGAGTAGTTGGTGACGTTGCACTCGGAAATCAAAGCAAGGATTTCCGGCCAGACCGCGGCATGCAAGGCCTTGTATTCGGTGATCTTCGAGGCTTCGAGGCCGATCACCATTCCCATGCGTTGCATGATGACCTCCCTCCTCTAGCCACGAAACTCGCGGGTGAATTCGCCGGTCGAGCGGGCGCGCACGGCATCCCAGTCCCAGGAAATGCCGATGCCCGGTTCCGACGGCGCCAGAGCGCGGCCGTTCCTGATCTCCATGCCCTTGGTCGTCAGGTCGTCGAGTTGCGGAATGTACTCGACGTATTTGCCGTTCGGCACTGCGCAGACGAGGCTGACATGCAGTTCCATCAGGAAATGCGGGCAGACGGGGATATCGAAGGCTTCCGCCGCGTGCGCCACCTTCAGCCAGGGCGTGATGCCGCCGATGCGGGCAACGTCCACCTGGACGATCGAGCAGGCGCCCTTCTGCATATATTCACGGAAATGGCGGATCGAATACATGGATTCACCCACCGCAATCGGCGTCGGTGTGGAGCGCGTCAACCGGATATGGCCGTCGAGATCGTCGGCCGGCAGCGGCTCCTCGATCCAGGCGAGATCCAGCTCCTTCAGCCGCGACGCCCGCCGGATCGCCTCGTCGACAGTAAAACCCTGGTTGCAGTCGGTCATGATCTCGAAGCCGTCGCCGAGCGCCTTGCGCATTGCCGACAGACGGTCATAGTCCTCCGAGCCGTGCGGCTTTCCGATCTTCACCTTCGAGCCGGAGAAGCCCTTCGCCTTGGCGGCAAGCGCATCTTCGACCAGCGCTTCCTTTTCGATATGCAGCCAGCCGCCCTCGGTGGTGTAGAGCGGGCAACTGTCCTTGGCGCCGCCGGCAAGTTTCCAGAGCGGCAGCTTCTGCTTTCTGGCGCGCAGGTCCCAGAGCGCCGTGTCGACCGCCGCCAGCGCCAACGCCGTAATTGCGCCGATCGTCGTTGCGTGAGTCGCGAACTCCATCTTTTGCCAGATCGCCTCGATGCAATCGGCATCCTCTCCAAGCAAGATGGGAACGAGGTGATCCGAGAGAAGGCGCATCACCGAGGAACCGCCGGTGCCGATCGTGTAGCTGTAGCCCGTCCCGGTCGCGCCATCGCTATCGGTGATGGTGACGATGGGTGTTTCCTGGCTGACGAAGCTCTGGATCGCATCGGTCCGCTTCACCTTCGGCGGCAGGTCGACCATGCGCAGTTCGATTTTCTCAATTCTTGCCATGTCAGCCTTCCAGAGCCTTGCCGGTATCGATGTCGAAGAGGTGGGCGCGCGAGAGGTCGAAGCTCATGCGCACCTTCTCACCCGCGCCAAGCGGACGCGGATTGAGCATGCGCGAGACCCAGTCGCGGCCGTTGAACTGGATGAAGACGAGCGTCTCGTTGCCGAGCGGTTCGGTGATCGACACCGGCAATTCGACCTCGTGTACCGCCGCCGGATCGCCAGCGTGCAGGCCGTGGCCGCTCGGATAGATGTCGTCGGGCCGGAGGCCGAACGTCACCTTCTGACCAGGACGCAGCGATTTTGCGAAGCGCGGCGGAATCGGCAGGCGTGCTCCGCTGGCAAAGACCAGCCCGCCATTGTCGACGATCACCTCGTCCATGTTCATCGGCGGCGAGCCGATGAAACCGGCGACGAATTTGGTGGCCGGGCGCTGGAACACCTCTTCCGGGGTGCCGACCTGTTCGATGTAGCCGTCTCGCATGATGACGATGCGGTCGGACAGCGTCATCGCCTCGACCTGGTCGTGGGTGACATAGATCATCGTCGCCTGCATGCGCGCATGCAGCTTCTTGATTTCGGTGCGCACCTGCGTGCGGAGCTTCGCGTCGAGGTTCGACAGCGGCTCGTCGAAGAGGAAGACATCCGGCTGGCGCACGATGGCGCGGCCCATGGCGACACGCTGGCGCTGGCCGCCGGAGAGCTGCGACGGCCGGCGTTCGAGCAGATGGCCAAGGTCGAGGATAGCAGCGGCTTCATCGACACGCACCTTGATCTCATCCGGCTTGCGCCCGGCGATCTTCAGCGAGAAGCCCATGTTCTCGGCGACCGTCATATGCGGATAGAGCGCATAGGACTGGAACACCATGGAGATGTTACGGGCGCGCGGCGGCAGGTCGTTGACCTTGCGGCCGCCGATCTCGATCGCGCCATCGCTCACGTCTTCAAGCCCGGCGATCATGCGCAGCGTCGTCGACTTGCCGCAGCCCGACGGGCCGACGAGCGCGATGAACTCGCGGTCCTTCACTTCGAGATCGATGCCGTGCACCACCTCGAGCGCGCCGTAGCGCTTGACCAGTTTCCTGAGGGTAACAGGAGCCATGAACGATTATCCTTTCACCGCGCCGAAGGTGAGGCCCGAGACGAGGTGCTTCTGAATGATGAAGGTAAGGGTCAGCGCCGGGATGATCATCACGACCGCGAGCGCGCACATGCCGCGCCAGTCGATGGTGAACTCGGCGGTGTAGTCGAGAAGACCGACCGGAAGGGTCTTGGAATTGACCGAGCGGGTGATCTGCGAGGCGAGCGCATACTCGTTCCAGGACGTCAGGAACGCAAAGATGCCGGCGGACGCGATACCGGGGCCGGCCAGCGGAAACTCCACCTGCCAGAAGGCCTGCCACGGTGTGCAGCCGTCGATCTGGGCGGCCTCTGCTAGATCCTTCGGCACCTGGCGAAAGAAGCCGTCGATCAGCCAGATGGTGAAGGGCACATTGAGCGCCACATAGGTCAGGATCAGCGAGAAATGCGTGTCGATGATGCCGGTGCGGGCATAGAGCATGAACAGCGGCAGCGAGAGCGCAATGCCGGGCACGGCGCGGGTCAGCATGAAGCCGAGGAAGATCGCCGACTTCGCCTTGAAGCGATAGCGGGCAAACGCGTAGCCGCCGGCCATGCCGATCGCAAGCGCGATCACCGTCGAGGTCACCGAGATGATCAGCGAATTGCGGAAATAGTCCCAGACGGGAACGCCGCCCTGGCCTGCGCCCGAAAACATCGCGCGATAGGCATCGAGCGAAAGGCTCTCCGGGATCCAGACCGGCGGCTTCGCCATGATCTCGACGGTCGGGCGCAGCGACGACAAGACGATCCAGAGGCCCGGCAGGCAGATCACGGCCATGGCCAGAAACAGGGCGATCAAGTGGGCGGCCTTGAGCAGACGGCGGCGCAGGCGGTGCGAAGCGTTGATATCCATTACCACTCGGCTCCGATCTGCTGGCGCGCCGCGGCGAGCTTGCGGAAGAAATAGACGGTGAAGACGATCGAAAGCAGGATCGCGACATAGGCCATGGCGTTGGCGAGCCCCATGCGGGCGTCGGCGTAAGCCGTGCGGCCGACGAGCGTCCAGAGCAGTTCGGTGCGCTTGGCAGGTCCGCCATCGGTCATGATCTTGACGATGTCATAGGCCCGCGCCACGTCGAGCGAACGGATCGTCATGGCGATGAAGGCGAACGGCATGAGGTAAGGCCAGGTGACGTAGCGGAAGGTCTGCCACGGCGTGCAGCCGTCGACATGAGCGGCTTCCACGGGGTCCTTCGGCATGGCGAGCAGGCCGGCAAGGATCAGGATCGCAAAGACAGCGGTCGACGACCAGACTTCGGCGATGATGATCGACAGAAGCGCGAGATTGCCGTCGATCAGCCAGGGGATCGCCTGATCGGTCAGCCCCAGCGACTGCAGCGCATTGTTGACGAAGCCGATATTGTCGTTGAACAGGAACTTGAACTGGAAGCCGACCAGCACCGGCGAAAACATCATCGGAAACATCATCATGGTGCGCAGCAGGCGCTGGCCATGGGTCGCCTTGTTGACGAGCAGCGCCAGCCCGAGGCCGAGCAGCATCTCGGCGTTGAGCGCCACCGTCAGCAACAGCACGGTGCGGCCGAAGGCGACCCAGAACTCTGGATTGCCGAGCACGGTCGCGTAGTTGCGCAGGCCGACAAAGACCCACAGCGTTTCCGGTTTGGTCAAGCGAAACGGTGTGAAGCTCGAATAGAACGAAAAGATGAGCGGCAGCACGATCACCACCGCCAGCACGACGAAGGCCGGGAGCAGAAGCAGGGTCGGCGCTGACAAATTCTTGAGCTTCATCGGGCAGTCCTGAGATCGCATGAAATGGTCGAGGCGGCGCCGGCGCCTTCAAGGCATCGGCGCGCCGCCTCTTTTGTTACTTTCAGAGCTTGCCGGCGTCTTCGAGAATGCCGGTCGCCTTTTCGGCTGCGGCATCGAGCGCTTGCTTCGACGTCTTGTCGCCGAGGATGGCGGCCTGCAGTTCCGGATAGACGGCGTTGGAGATTTCGATCCACTCGGCCGTCTTCGGAACCGGGAAGGCATGCTTGGCGGCTTCCTGGAAAGCCTGCAGCACTTCGGTCTTGTAGGCGTCGCCCTCGGCTTGCTTGATGTTGTATTCCCAAACGGCCGTGCGGGTCGGCAGCGGGCCGGCAGCCGATTCCAGCTTCTGGCTGTCCTCGTTGGTCAGCCACCAGACGAGCGAGGCGGCAGCCTCCTTGTTGGCGCAATCCTCGGTCACCGAGAAGCCGTGATGGCCCGACCATCCGGTGCGCTTGCCGGAGGAGCCGGCCGGCTGCACCTTCACGCCGACATTGCCGGCCACCTTGGACGACTTCGGGTCGTTGAAGAAGCTCGCCCAGCCAGGCCAGTCGAGGTTGACGGCGATCGAGCCCGAAGCGAAGCCCTGGCCGAGGTCGTCCCAGAGATAGTTGGTCGTGCCTGGCGGCACTGCCTTGTCCTTGTAGAGCTTGACGAACCAGTCGAGCGCCCGCACGCCGGCTTCCGAGTTGAAGGCCGGGCGGCCGTCCTTGTCGAGATACTCGCCACCTTCAGCAACCAGCATTTCATAGAAGCGGCCGTTGATCGCCTCTTCCTTGCCGGCAAACTGCGTGCCATAGAAATTCGGCGGCGCTGCAAAGAACTCGGCCTGGTCGCTCACCTGCGCCCAGGTGTCCGGCGGCGCGAGATCATAGCCGTATTTGGCCTTGAAGGCGGTCTTCTTGGCTTCGTCCTGATAGAGGCTCTTCTGGTAGTAGAGCGCCGACACGTCGAACTGGGCGCGCGGCAACATCACCAGCTTGCCGTCGAGCGTCGAGGCGTCGATCAGGGCCGGCACGAACTTGGCGATCTCTTCCGGCGGCAATAGCTGCAGCAGGTCGGTGTAGATGTCGGGGTATTGCGGCGCAAAGGAGGAATGGTTGGAGCCGACGCACCAACTGACGCCGCCGGTCGCGATGTCCGACTTGATCTCCTTGTCGAGTTCGAAGTGGTTCTTCTTCGACAGGATGTTGACCTTGGCGCCGGTCGCCTTCTCCCATTCGCCGATCCGCTCATAGAGCTTTTCGTATTGCTGACCGCCGATCAGCTTGGCGTCGATCGTGACGCCTTCGAACTTGCCGGGCAGATCCGCGGCACTGGCCGCTCCCATCGCACAGGCAAGCATGACGACACCGGCAGAGACGCCGGCAAGCAGCCTTTCCATATCCACTCCTCCCGTGGTTCACGCCCTCTTCCTGGCGCGTTGTTCTCATGTGTGAGAAACTAATTCATATACAAACAACAAATTTATTGGGCGTCAAGGGAGAACTTTCCTTTGTCGGCGGCTATGTCTGCGTATATGGATATGAATATTCACCAAGGAGGCCGCATGGACACCGAAGAGTCTGACCGCTATCGCGCACCCGCCCTCGACAAGGGGCTCGACATTCTCGAGCTGCTCGCCAGCGTTGACGGCGGACTGACGCAAGCGGAGATCTCCAAGCGCCTGAACCGGAGCCCGAACGAATTCTACCGGATGCTCGACCGGCTGGTGCGGCGCGGTTACGTCACCCGCATCGACGGTGACCGCTACTCCCTGACGCTAAAACTGTTCGGGCTGGCGCAGCTGCACGCACCGGTGCGTCGGCTTGCCTCCTACGCAACACCCTTGATGCGTGATCTGGCGCAACGCTCGAAGCAGGCCAATCATCTCGCCGTGTTCGACCGCGGCTCGGCCGTGGTCATTGCCCAGCAGGAAGCGCCTGATTATTGGGGTATTTCGATCCGGGTCGGCTCGCATATCAGCCTGTTCGACACCGGATCCGGCCACATCCTGCTCGCCTTCCGCACGGCCGAAGAACGCGAGATGATGATTGCCGAACATGCCAAGAGCAAAGACGAGGTCGTGCGCGGACCGGAATTCTACGCACGGCTCGACCAGATCCGCGAGCGTGGCTACGAGATGATGGCAAGCGCGCAGACTGCCGGCGTCTATAACCTCTCGGCCCCGATCCTCGGGCCCGATGGACGCGGCATCGCGGCGCTCACCGTGCCCTACATCGCGCTGGTCAACGCGCCGTCGGCGCCGGATATCACCGAAAGCATCGCCTTGCTGCTTAAAACGGCCGAGCAACTGTCGATGCTGGCGGGCTCGGACGTGGGCCCGGCAACCGATTGACGACGACCGGTCACGGCCTTACTTCTTATTTGAACAGTCCATTCTTATGTGGGCCGTCGTTCGGAGGAGGACGCCTTGATCATCGACACCCATCTTCACCTCATCGACAGGTCGAAGCTCACCTACCCCTGGCTCGCGGGCGTGCCGGCGCTCGACCACGATTTCCTCTATTCGACCTACGAACGCGAAGCCCGCAGGCTCGGGATTGAGGCGTCAATCCACATGGAGGTCGATGTCGAGCCTTCCGAGATCGAGAAAGAGACAGGAGAGGTTGAACGGCTGGCGCGGGAGCCGGGCAGCCTGCTCAAGGGGGCCATTGCCGCCTGCCGCCCGGAGGAAGATGGCTTTGCCGCCTATCTGGAGCGGCAGGAAGCGAATGCCTTCATCAAAGGGTTCCGCCGCGTGCTGCATGTCATGCAGGACGACTTGTCCGAGCAGTCGACTTTTCGAGACAATATCCGCCGGCTCGGCGGGCGCCGCTTCACCTTCGACCTCTGCGTGCTGCCGCACCAGATCCCGACAGCGATTGCGTTGATCGACCTCGCGCCGGATGTCCGATTCATCCTCGACCATTGCGGCGTACCAGACATTCGTGCGGGCATTGATCATCCCTGGCGTGAACACATGAGCGAGATCGCCCGGCGCCCGAACGTGACGGCGAAGATTTCCGGCGTGGTCGCCTATGCCGACGAGGCCTGGCAGGTCGCCACACTACGCCCCTACGTGGAGCACACGATCGGAGCATTCGGCTGGGACCGAGTGGTCTGGGGAAGCGACTGGCCCGTCTGTACGCTCGGGGGCAATCTTTCGACCTGGGTCGGGGCGACCCATGCGCTTCTCGAAGGCTGCAGTTCAGAAGAAAAGCAGAAGCTGCTTGCCGGCAACGCGCGGCGAATCTGGAATCTCGCCTGATCCGGTGGATTTTAGGGTGGGGCCGGGGCGCTGGGAGCGCCCCGGCCAAACCTGTCACGCAGCAGCAAAGCTCTCCGTAAACAGACGGTTGAGATCTTCCACCACCATTCGTCCCGCATCCTTGCGCAGGAGCCCGCCGTTGATCCGATCCGACGCCGCCTGCTGGAAGGCCATGTAGCCGTCGTGCCGAGGGCGGACCCAGGCCGTCTCCAGCGTCTTGCGGGTTGCGCGATAGAAATCGGACGTGGCGGCGTTGACGACGTCGTCGTTCCAGGCTGCTGCGTGACCCGGTTGTCCGCCGCCTGCGGCATATGGGCCGCGCTGGACCTCGCCGCTGGCAACGAAATAGGCGAAATCGATTGCGGCATCGATCGCACTTGAAAAGGCGGAGACGGCAATGCCGGTGCCCCCGAGAGCCGATCCAGCGGGCCCGCCCTGCCCGGCCACGGGAATATCGCCGAACTTGACGAGAGACGGCCGGAAACCGGGCATGGCATAGCTGACATAGCCGTAGATCAGCGGCGCGCACACGGCCTTCGACGCCGGGTCGCTCATCGCCTCGAGCACGGCGATCGGATCCATCAAGAAGCAGGCCGGGTCGATCAGGTCGGTCAGTTCCCGCAGATGTTCGAACGCCTCCGTGCCGGCATCGATATCGATCAACTCGCCCGCGCCGTCGCTGCGGCAGGGATGGCCGAGATTGGCCGATAGCGTATAGAAGCACATCAGGGAATGCGGCGGGCGCATTGGCAGTATCACCCTTCCCTGTCGCGCCAGTGCCAACATTTCAGACCAGGTCTCGACACGCTCTGCCCGGTCCGGTCGCCAGGCCTGGACCTGCGTCGCCGCGTCGATCGGGAAGGCCCATTGCCGGCCCTGCCAGGTGTAGCTCGGATAGGAGCGGCCGACGCTCGCCTGCGCCAGTGCGTTCCGTTCCGCCTCCCGGCCCGCAATATCGAGCGGCGCCAGGCACTTTTCCTTGGTGATCTGGCCGACATGGGGATGGTCGATGACAATCAGATCATACGCCTTCGCCAGCTCTTCGACCGGATAGGTCTCGAAATCCTGCAGCGACCGCTTCTCCCACTCGACCGTAACGCCGGTGTGTTCCTGCCAGAGCCGCGAACAGGCGATCATCGGGTCGTAGCCGCGCGGATGGCTCCAGGTCATGCCCTTCAACGTGATGCTCACAGGCCGAACTCCTTGCGGATCGAAGCACTATGCTCGCCGATGCGCGGTGCGGCACGGTCCACCTGGGCGCGCTTGCCGTTAACCCGCAAAGGCGAGCGCGTCGTCAGGATCGAGACGTCGTCCTCGCGCACGACTGTCTGCAGCATGTCGAGCACCCGGAAGCCTTCGCTTTCGATGAGTTCGTTCCAGTTGAGCACGCGGGCACACCAGATATCGGCGGGTTCGAGCACGGAGAGCCAATGATCGATGCTGTGTTCCGCAATCCGTTTGGCGATCAGCGCCTTGATCCGGTCGCGCTCGGAGAACCAGGAGGCCGGATCGTCGCGATAGGCGTCGAGCTCGCGCATCTCGAGCAGGTCGGCCAACTTCGGGATCGGCGTCATGGCGATGGCAAGATAGCCGTCCTTGGCGGGATAGACGCCATAGGGTGCGGACAGATAGGCGTGCGCACTGCGAAAGCCGGAGCGGGTCGGCAGTCGACGGCCATCATTCAGATGCGTTGTCAGCACTTCGAACTGGAAGTCGACGAGTGCTTCGAGCAGGCTGGTCTCGATCAGGCTGCCCTTGCCGCTGATGCCGCGACGAACGAGCGCCGCAAGAATTCCTTGCGCTGCAGCAGCCCCGGCGAGCATGTCGCCGATTGCAAGGCCGAAAGGAACCGGCCCCTGCCCCTCGTCGCCGTTCAACCACATGACACCCGAACGAGATTGCGCCAGCAGGTCCTGGCCGGGGCGCTTAACCCACGGGCCCTCCTCGCCATAGCCGCTGATCGAGGCGTAGACGATCTTCGGGTTGATGGCCTTGACGGCCTCATAGTCGAGCCCGAGACGCTGGATGACGCCAGGGCGGAAGTTCTGGATAAGCACATCCGCCTTGGCGAGCAGCGTCTTCAACGCAGTAACGTCAGCCTCATTCTTCAGGTCGATCGCGAGACTTTCCTTGGCGCGGTTGATGGCGTGAAAGATCGTCGAGTCGCCGCCGATCTCGGTGTCGCTGAGATAGAGCCGGCGCGACAGGTCGCCACCGTCAGGACGTTCGATCTTGATGACGCGCGCGCCGAGATCCATCAGGCGCAAGGAGCAATAGGGGCCGGAGAGAAACTGGCTCATGTCGACGACGACAAGGCCTGCGAGCGGCAGTTCGTTTGTTTCGGTCATCGGCGTCCTACTTCTCGGTCTTGCCGATGAAGTCGGCGGGGTTGTTGTATTTTACGGTCTGCAGGTGCTCGCAGTAGAGCACGAGTTCGCCTTCACCCTTGAAGACCTGGTAGCTCGCGCGAATAAGGCCGAGCTCCTTGTACCGGGGCGTTTTGTCCATGTTGGTGCGGATCGTGTAGATCGTGTCGCCGATGAACACCGGCTTGATGAAGCGCAGTTTGTCATAGCCGTAGGAGAAGGCATTGACGCAGTTGGTGGCGACGAGCCCGAGGCCGGCCGAAAACACGAAGGCGCCGGCAACGAGCCGCTTGCCGAACATGCCCTCGCGCTCGGCAAACATCTGATCCTGCACATAAGGGTGGATGTCGACGACCAGTGTGTTGAACAGGTGGCTGTCACTCTCGGCAATCGTCCGGCGCAAGGAGCGTATGCGCTGCCCGACCGGCCAATCCTCGTAGAACCAGTTTTCCGCATTCCATACCGGCAGGGCGGCGTGGTCTTGCGGCATGTCCGCGGGGCGGGTCGAGGAAATCCCGACGGTGGGTGTGAAGTCGTCCATGATCAGCACCTGTGCAGAAGGTCAGCAATCGCGAGCCTGCTGCTGCTTTTCGAGACCGTCTCGGCAGCATGAAGCTCTTATATGAATAGTATGTTCACATATGGATTGTGTTTGCAACTGACAACTGGCGTGCGTTCGTCGTTGCGCGCCGCCGTTTTGCTTGTCGGGTTGCCATGTGCTTGCGAACAAACGGCATGTTTGGCGGTCGCCGCGGCGGAGCTGCCGGGTTCGAAGTGCGGAATTTGACGTGGACTGAGAATTTGGCGTGCCACGACCGGGCCTCTGCGGCCGCGAGATGCTCGTCGGTTTGAGGCGTGCAGGCAGCGCGATCAGCGGCTAAGGTAACCGATGCCGGGCAAGGTCGTTGACTTTTGTCAGCATTGATGAATTATGTCAAAACGCTTTCACGAAAGACTGCTGATGCCCATCCGTGCCACCGACCAGATCATCCACAAGGCCGCCTGGCTCTATTATGCACACGGCCTGCGCCAGGACGAAGTTGCGCAACGGTTGGAAATCTCCCGCGCTTCCATTGCCATGTATCTGCGCAAGGCGCGCGAGATGGGGATCGTCACGATCACCACGTCGACAGAGCTCTTTTCCAGTGATGTCCTTGCGCGCGAGCTCGAAGATGCGACCGGGCTGACGAACTGTTGGCTCGTGCCGGAGGATCGCCAGGCCATGGATCCGGCTGCCGAAATGCCTGTTGTCGCTGCCTCCGTCTTTCTCGAACTCATCAACAAGGGCGATCGCATCGGCGTCGCCTGGGGGCGCACCGTCTATCACATCGCCGACGTCATGCCGTTCGCCGATCTGCGCGGCGTCACCGTCGTGCAGCTTTGCGGCAATCTCGGCGCTCCCTATTCCTATCGCCCGGACCAGTGCACCACGGAAATCGCCCGTCGCCTGAATGCGGAAGGCATCAATTTCTACGCCCCCCTGGTGCTTTCCTCCGAGCGGCTGGCCGAGGAATTGCGCGGCGAGCCAGTGATCAAGGAGCAACTCGCAACCATCTCGGACTGCGGGCTCGCGCTCTATTCGGTCGGCGGCATCGAGGACGACAGCCACCTCGTCAAGTGCGGTGCGCTCTCGGCCGAAGACATGCATGCGATGGGCGAAAAGGGGGCGGCCGGTGTCATCGCCGGGCAGCTCATCGACCGCGACGGGCAATGGATGGATTGCGCGCACAATCGCCGCTGCATTTCCGCCGATCTCGATTCCATTCGCGCGATCAAGAAGCGCATGCTGGTCGTGCAGGAAGAAAACAAGTTCGAGCCGCTGATGGCAGCCCTCAAGGGGGGCTTTGCCTCACATCTGGTCATCACGGAAACGATGGCGCGGCGGGTCATCGAACGCTGGAGCCGCGAAGGGCTCGGCAAGGGTTTCTCAGGCAGGACCTGAGCATCGCGTCTGGGTCCGCCGATGCCGGCCGGGCCGGTTTATCGGGAGGCTGAACACGATGGAAAATCTCTGGCGCGACGAGGAGGCCGAAAGGGTCGTTGCGGGTTACGCGGCGAAGGGCACCGGCCGAGATCTGGCACTGAGGACCTATACGACACGGCTTTTGGGCGGCGAGTCGCGTCTGGTTCTGCATGGCGGCGGCAACACCTCGGTCAAGACCGAGATTACCGATCTTGTCGGCGACACTCACGCGGTGCTCTGCGTCAAGGGCAGCGGCTGGGACATGGGTACGATCGAGCCTGCAGGCTTGCCCGCCGTCAAGATCGCGCCGCTGCTCAAGAGCCGCAAGCTCGAAAAGCTGTCGGACGAGGACATGGTGACGCTGCTGCGCGCCAACCTCGTCGACCCCTCTTCACCCAATCCTTCGGTCGAGGCGTTGCTGCACGCGTTCCTGCCGCACAAGTTTGTCGACCATACCCATTCGACCGCCATCCTCGCCATCGCCGACCAGGCAAGAAGCCGCGAAATGAGCGCGGAGCTGTTTGGCACGAAGATGGGCTTCGTGCCCTATATCATGCCGGGGTTCGCGCTCGCCAAGGCGGCAGCCGACGTGTTCGACCAGAACCCGACCGTCGAGGGACTGATCCTCGACAAGCACGGCATTTTCACTTTCGGCGAGACGGCGAAGCAAGCCTATGAGCGGATGATCCACTATGTCACGCTTGCCGAGGAGCACGTGAGGAAGAACGGGCGTCACCCCTTTACGCCGTCCGCCCTGCCCGCGTCGCTTGCAAGCCCGGCCGAGATCGCGCCGATGCTGCGCGGTGCCGTCGCCGTCAACAAGGGCGAAGGCCGGTATGATCGCATGGTCGGCGTGTTTCGCTCCTCGCCTGATATCCTCGACTTCGTCAATGCCGCACAAGTGGAGGACATGGCCGCCAGAGGCGTGTCGACGCCCGACCTTTCCATCCGCATCAAGACCGGGCCGATGGTCCTGCCGGCGCCGGCAAAGGACGATCTCGCCACTTATCGCGCAGTCATCGACGCGCGTGTCGCTGCGTTTGCGGCAGACTACGTTGAGTACTTCCGCAGCAACGATGAACGTGACGACGTCAAGCGCATCATGCTTGATCCGATGCCAAGGCTGACGCTGGTGCCGGGGCTGGGCATGTTTGGCCACGGCCGGACCTATAAGGATGCGATGATCGCCGCCGACGTCGGCGAAATGTGGATCGAGGCGGCGCGTGACGCCGAAAGTGTGGGCCGTTTCGAGCCGGTCAGCCGGCCGGACCTCTTCGATCTCGAATACTGGTCGCTGGAACAGGCAAAGCTCGCGGGCGCGAAACCGAAGCCGTTTACCGGGCAGGTCGCGCTCGTGACCGGGGGTGCTGGCGCCATCGGTGCGGCAATCGTGAAGGCGTTTGTCGCAGAGGGCGCCCACGCCGTGGTACTCGACCTCGACGGCGAAAAGGCGGCCGCAGTGGCCAAGGCTGCCGGCAACAGTTCCATCGGCCTTGCCTGCGACATCACCGATCCCGCGTCCGTGAGCGCGGCCTTTGACAAGACGATCGCAACCTTCGGCGGCGTCGATATCGTCGTCTCCAATGCCGGTGCGGCCTGGGAGAGCCCGATCGCGACGATGGACGATGCCCTGCTGCGCAAGAGTTTCGAGCTGAACTTCTTTGCCCATCAGACGGTCGCACAGAATGCGGTGCGCGTCATGAAGGCGCAGAAGACTGGCGGCGCGTTGCTCTTCAACGCCTCCAAGCAGGCGGTCAATCCCGGCGCAAAATTCGGCGCCTACGGATTGCCGAAGGCGGCAACACTGTTCCTGTCGCGGCAATACGCCCTGGAACACGGCGCCGACCATATCCGGGTCAATGCGGTTAACGCCGACCGTATTCGCTCAGGCCTGCTCAACGACGAGATGATCGCCAACCGCGCAGCAGCCCGTGGCCTTTCGGTCAAGGACTACATGGGCGGAAACCTGCTCGGTCTCGAAGTGACGGCCGAGGACGTGGCCCGCGCCTTCGTCCACCACGCGCTTGCTGAACGCACAACCGCGGATGTCACGACCGTCGACGGCGGCAATATCGCAGCGGCGATGCGCTGACCGGCTTCCATCCGAGTACGGATATGCGCCACGATCTAGCCTCCCGTTAGAGTTGTTCGGATGGAGATGAGATGATCGATCCCTGGCCCTCGGATGCCGCGTTCAAAATGGGTGACTATGCCGCCAAAAAAGGCCGCGCCTCCTGGCGCGGCAAGATCGTCGGTTGGTACCGCACAGACCTGACCGGTCTTGGGTATGCGATCGAAAGCCACTTCGAGCCCGGCTCAGTGCAGATCTACCCCGAGACTGCGATCGAGGCATGGGAACCACCGGCGGCGGCGAGTGAGTGACAGGAAATCGAGACAAAAAAGGGGGCGGCCCGGTGGGCCGCCCCCTTTCCGTTTCGCCTTGGGAGATTAAGGCTTCGGCATCCAGGCGGGCATGGCGACATCCGCATGGGCGAACTGCGGCAGCTTCACGCCGAGTTCCTCCATGTTCTTGATGTCCTGATCGTTCAGGTCCTTCTGGGTGATCAATGTCGGCGGCACGATGACCTGACGGCCCGGATCCTCGCCGGCAAGCAGCATGGCGAGCGAACGCACAGAGACCTGGCCGACCACGGCCGGGTTGGTGGCGGCGGTCGCAGTCCAGGCGGAGCCGGATTCGCGCATGGCAGCGATGTCAGAGGTCGAGATGTCGGCCGAATAGATCTTCACGCTCGAGGAAAGGCCCGCCTCGTCAACAGCGATTTTCACGCCCTTGGCGAATTCGTCGTAGGGAGCGAACATCACCGTGATGTCGGGCTTCGCCGAGATCACCGCGCGAGCCTGGTTGGCGACGGAATTGGCGATCGGGTTGTCCATCGTCCCGAACTGAGCGGCTTCCTCGATACCCGAATACTTCGCCTTGAATTCCTTCCAGGTTTCGTCGCGGCGGTCGAGCGGCGCGATGCCGGCGACATAGACGTAGCCGGCCTTGAACGCCTCGCCGTTGTCCTTCACCGCCTGTTCGAGCGCAAGACGAGCAAGGTCGCGGTCGGACTGTTCGATCTGCGGGATTTTCTCGTTTTCGACATTGACGTCGAAGGCGACGACCTTGATGCCGGCGTCGACCGCGCGCTGGGCGGCTTCCTTCATCGATTCCGTCAGGCCGTGCTGGATGATGATGCCTTGCACGCCGAGCGCGATCGCCTGGTCGACCATGTCTGCCTGGAGCGCTGCGTCCTGACGGCTGTCGAAGACCTGAAGCTGAACGCCGAGCGCCTTGGACTGGGCTTCAACGCCGGCAAGGTACGACTGGAAGAAGTCGCCGGTCGAAAGGTAGCGCACGAGCGCGATCTTGACGTCGCCGGCCTTGTCGAAAGGCTTCGGCATGTCGGCGGCAAAGGACGGCACGCCGAAGGCGGCGGCCCCCATCAACCCGAGCGTAAGTGCGCCCAGGCTCCTGCGAGTTATGTTCATGTCAGTCTCCTCCACTGGTGAACTTTTGTTGTCCGCCGAGGGCTCCCCTCAGCGTTTGCCTCTTTTCGAGAGCGCAAAGGTGAAGATCAGGGCGATGACGAGCACCGCGCCCTTGACGAAATCCTGGGTGTAATAGGGCGCGTTCATCATCGTCAGGCCCTGCAGCAGGATGCCGACGAAGAGTGCGCCGATGGCGGTGCCGAAGGCGTTGGGCTTGGCGGCGCCGAGCACCGCAAAGCCGATCAGCGCGGCGGCAACCGCGTCGAGCAGCAGGTTGTTACCCGACGCGATGTCGCCGCGGCCAAGACGGGCGGCGAGCAATATGCCGCCGATCGAGGCAAAGACGCCGGAGATGATGTAGGCCGAGATCTTGTAGGCGTTGACCGGTGCGCCGGCGAGGCCGGCGGCGCGCTCATTGGAGCCGACGGCGTACATCATGCGGCCGAAACGGGTGTATTCGAGGAAGAACCAGATCAGGATCGCGAGCACGATCAGCACCACGACCGAGACCGGCACCAGATTGGGCAGGATGAAATCGAAGCGGTGGCGGCCGAGTGCCAGGAAGCCCGGGCTGAAGGTCCCCGCGGCGACCGAGCCGTCGGGCAGCGTCATCCCTGTCGCGATCGAGCGGCCCTCGGTCGGGATGCGCTGGAGGCCAAGCAGCAGGAACATCATGCCGAGCGTTGCCAGCAGATCCGGAACGCGCATGTAGACGATGATGATGCCATTGACGAGGCCGACCAGCACGCCGATGGCGAGGCAGACGAGCGTGGCCGTGAGGGCGTCGCCGCCCATCACCACCATGACGTAAGATGAGGCCATCATCGCGGTGGTGGCGACGGACCCGATCGAGAGGTCAAATCCGCCGACGACGAGTGTGGCGGTTACGCCCAGCGCCAGGATGCCGGTGATCGACACGGACTGCAGGATGAAGACCGCACTTTGCGGGGACGCAAAACCGCCGGTGACAATGGAGAAGTAGAGGACCATCCCGGCGAGCAGCACGAGGAAGCCGTATTTGATAGCCGCTTCGCGGACACCCGATGTGCTTGAAAGGACGGGGACCGCGGAATTGCTCTGTTCACTGCTCATGACGCATGGACCTGTTGATAGAATTGACCGGCGATCTCCGACAGCAGCCGGTCGACGTCGATATCGGCATTGCGGTGCTCGCCGACGATGGTGTGTTCCGACATGACGAGAATGCGATCGGCGACCTCGAAGGCTTCGTCGAGTTCGGTCAGGAAGAGAATGGTGGAACGGCCGGCAGCCGATGCGCGCAGCTTCTCGCCGATGTCGCGGCGGGCGGCGATGTCGACGCCCTGGAACGGTTCGTCGAGGATGAGAAGGCGCGAGGGTTCGGACAGCCATCGCCCGACCATCACCTTCTGCTGGTTGCCGCCTGAAAGGGTCTGCATCTCGTCGCGCTCGTTGCGGCAGACAACGCCCAGCGACGCGATCTGCTGGCGCGCCTTGGTCTTTTCGGCGCGGCGGCTCGATATGCCGAAACGCGAAAGCCGGCGCAGGAACGGCAGACTGATGTTCTCGTAGATGTTGAAATCGGGAACGATGCCGCTGATCGCGCGATCCTTGGCGACGAGAAAAACGCCACGCTCGATGGCCTGGCCGGTGGTGCGTGGGGCAAAGCCGGTGCCGTCGAGGACCATTTCGCCTGCAGCCGGCGCCCGCGCGCCAAAGAGGGTTTCGGCAAGCGCTGTCTTGCCGACGCCGACAAGACCGGTGACGGCGACGATCTCGCCGTCACCGAGATCGAAGTCGAAGGGGCGCGACTGCTCCGTGAGCTTCAGGCCGCGCGCCTTGAAGACGGGGCGACCGGCATCGCGCAGGGCGACAGATCCGGCCGAGACCTTGCGGCCGAGCATGGCGTTGACTGCACCTTCATAGTCGAGAGCCTGCCCTTCGAAACGCCCACTGATGCGGCCGTCGCGCAGCGCCACGATGCTGTCGGCAAGGCGGCGAATGTCGGACATGCGATGCGAGATATAGAGAATGGCGACGCCGCGCGCCTTCAGCCGGTCGACGAGATCAAACAGGCGGTCTGCCTCCGCACTTGAGAGCGACGACGTGGGTTCGTCGAGGATCAGCACCTTCGGCTCATGCGCCATGGCGCGAGCGATCGCCACCATCTGCCGGTCGGCCAGCGTCAGATCGTTGATGTTTGCAGAGAGGTTGATGGACAGTCCCATGCGCGAGGCAACGGCAGCGGCCTCGCGCCGCACGCGCCGCGGGTTGAAGAAAAACCGGGCACCGCGCCCGCTCAACCGGTCGAGCGTGAGATTGGTCGCCACGTCCAGATCGGCAACGACACCGTCATTGATGTTCTGGTGCACGGTCACGACGCCCGCGCGGATCGCCTCGGCCGGGGTCGCCGGTGCGAACGCTGCGCCCGCTAGTTCGATCGTGCCGGCGTCTCGCGTATAGACGCCGCTCAAGATGCGCACGAGCGTCGACTTTCCAGCGCCATTGGCGCCCATCAACACGGTGACGGCTCCTGCCTTGAGGTCGAGGTCCACTCCCCGCAGGACCGGCACCGGCCCAAAGGATTTGCGCACGCCCTCAATGCGAAACACTGCCTGTTCGCTCATTCTCTCCTCCCGTTGAAGGCAGGTTAGGATAGGCCATCGTCAAATGTCAAGGTCATTGACATTTGACAGAATGCCGCCTTAGCTGTGTCTATGCAGGGCATGGCAGCGCGGTGGAGGCCGCGCCATGCTTGATGAGGAGGACGTAATGGACAAACAGATGTTCGAGGCGCTGAGCGCCGAGACGTTACCGGCGAAACTTGGGCGCAACGCTGCTCTTAAGAAGACGATCGGCGAAGACCCTGCGCGCTGGAGCGTCAAGGAAGTCGGCGACGGCAACCTCAATCTCGTCTTCATCGTCACTGGCGACAAGGGTGCGGCGATCGTCAAGCAGGCGCTGCCCTATGTGCGCCTTGTCGGCGAGAGCTGGCCGTTGCCGCTCAAGCGCTCCTTCTTTGAATACCACGCACTGACGCGCCAGGCCGTGCGCGATCCGGGCATGGTTCCCGAGATCTTCTTTTTCGATGAGGCGCAGGCGCTCATCGTCATGGAGTTTCTAACGCCGCACGTGATCCTGCGGCGCGCGCTGATCGACGGACGGCAGTTGCCGAAGATCGGGCGAGACCTTGGCCTCTTTGCCGCCCGCACTCTCTTCCGTGGCTCCGACCTTGCCATGGCAACGCGTGACAAGAAGGCCGACCTCGCGCTTTTCGCCGACAACATCGAACTTTGCGACATCACCGAAAACCTGGTCTTTTCCGACCCTTACTTCGAAGCGGCGCTCAATCGCCATACCACGCCGCAGCTCGACCCGATCGTTCAGGAACTTCGCGCCGATCGCGACCTCAAGGTCGAGGCGCAACGGCTGAAGCACCTCTTTTCGGCCAAGGCCGAGACGCTCTGCCACGGCGATCTTCATACTGGCTCCGTGATGGTCACGGACGACGAGACGCGCGTCATCGATCCGGAGTTCGCCTTCTACGGCCCGATCAGCTTCGACGTCGGCATGCTGCTTGCCAATTTCTGGATGAGCTATTTTTCGCAGAGCGGCCACGAGCGCGAGGCCGGATCGCGTGACGGCATGCGGGCCTATCTGCTCGATACGCTCGAGACGGTCTGGGAAACCTTCCGCGCCGAGTTCGCCAATCTGTGGCGCACGGAGCGCAAGGGCATCCTCTACCAGGCGAGCCTCTTCGAAGACCGCAACGATCCTCTGGGCGCCGAGCAGGCGCTTGAGATCGTCATCGATGAGATCTGGCGCGAAATGCTTGGTTTTGCCGGCGTCGAGATGCACCGGCGCATCCTGGGCCTTGCCCACAATGCCGATTTTGAAACCATCGTCGACCCCGACCGCCGCGCCGCCTGTGAAACCAAGGCGTTGAAGCTCGGGCGTCACCTCGCCGTCAACCGGCATCATATCCATAGCCTCAAGGACATCCGCGCGCTTGCGGAGCGCCTTCAGAAGGAGACATCAGCGTGAAAGTCGGAGACCGCCACTACCATACGATCTGGCTCAACGAGGACGGTCGCTCAGTCGACATCATCGACCAGCGCTGGCTGCCGCACGAGTTTCGCGTCGTGACCTTGAAAACAGTCGCGGATGTCGCCGTCGCCATCCGTGACATGTGGGTGCGCGGGGCGCCGCTGATCGGCGTCACCGCGGCCTACGGCGTCGCGATCGCCATGGCGAAAGACCCGTCCGACGCCCATCTCGACGCGGTTTGGGAAGAACTCAATGAAACGCGGCCGACCGCGATCAACCTGCGCTGGGCGCTGAACGCGATGCGCGAGCACCTGCGGCCCTTGCCAGAGGGCAAGCGCGCCGAGGCAGCTTATCGGCGCGCCGCTGAGATCGCTGAGGAAGATGTCGAGCTCAACCGCGCGATCGGCGCAAACGGGCTCAAGGTCATTCGAGAGATTGCCGCCAGGAAAGCGCCCGGCGAACCCGTGCGTATCCTCACCCACTGCAACGCCGGATGGCTCGCAACCGTCGATTATGGCACGGCGACCGCGCCGATCTATATGGCGGTCGAGGATGGCATTCCGGTTCACGTCTATGTCGACGAGACGCGGCCGCGCAACCAGGGCGCCTATCTCACCGCCTGGGAGATGAACGGTCATGGCGTTCCGCACACGCTGATCGTCGACAATGCCGGCGGCCACCTGATGCAGCACGGCGATGTCGATATGGTGATTGTCGGCACCGACCGGACGACCGCCAATGGCGACGTCTGCAACAAGATCGGCACCTATCTGAAGGCGCTTGCCGCTCGTGACAACGACGTACCTTTCTACGTCGCCCTTCCCTCCCCAACCATCGACTGGACGGTGCGCGACGGGGTGAAGGAAATCCCGATCGAGGAGCGGACTGGCGACGAAGTGACCTTTGTGCAGGGACGCGCGGCTGACGGCTCGATTGCCAGCGTGCGCATCTCGCCCGAGGGAAGCCCGGCGGCGAACCCTGCTTTCGACGTCACGCCTGCCCGCCTGATCACCGGCCTGATCACCGAACGCGGTATCGCCACGCCTTCTCCGGAAGGATTGAAGGCGCTTTTCCCGGAACGGAGCTGAGACGATGGACCTTTCCAACCGCAGTTCCACTGAAGATATAGCGCTCGGCATTCGCCGGCGCGTGTTCTTCCACACGATGAAACACAATGGCGGTTACCTCAGCCAGGCATGCTCGGCCGCCGAAAGCCTTGCGCTCCTCTACAACGAAATCCTGAACCTAGGCGAGCCGACCTTGCCGATGGTCCCCTTGCCCTTCCGTGGCGTTCCCTCGGCGCATAACCCGGACGCGTTCACCGGTGCCGGATATCACGGGCCGGTTGGCCCTGAGTTCGACCGGTTCTTCATCTCGCCCGCCCACTACGCACTGGTCATCTATTCGGCACTGATCGAGACGGGCCGCATGGATGAGCATGCACTCGATCACTTTAACAAGGACGGCGGTTCGGTCGAAATGATCGGGGCCGAACACAGCCCAGGCATGGAGGTGACCACCGGGTCGCTTGCACAAGGCCTCTCCATGGCTTCAGGCGTTGCCTGGGCGCGGCTGAAGAAGAACGAACCGGGCAAGGTCTGGGTCTATATGTCGGACGGCGAATTCCAGGAGGGCCAGACCTGGGAATGCCTTGCCGCAATGAGCTATCACGGCATCGACAACATTCGCGTCGTCGTCGACGTGAACCGGCAGCAATGCGACGGCGCGATGTCTTCGGTACTCGACCTCGGTGACCTCGCAGCCCGCGTCAGCGCCTTCGGCGTCACCTGCCGCTCTGTGGATGGCCACGATCTCGACGCCCTGCGGAGCGCGGCCGACAGCGCCGAACCAGGAAAGCCGCTGGTCATCCTCGCCAACACCTCGCCCTATCAGGGCATGACGTTCCTGAAGAAGCGTTTCCCGCGCCTTCACTACGTGCGCTTCAAGAGCGCCGAGGAACGGCTCGAGATGCAGGCTGCGCTTGCCGCCGAGCTCGGCATCGACCTCAACGCGATGGAAGGGGCCTGATCATGGTCGAAATCGTCAACCGTCCCTATGCGCGCGCATTCGAGGACTTTGCCACGGCGCGGCCGGAGGTCATCTGCCTCTCGGCCGACCTCACCTCCTCCTGCGAGGTCGACGGCTTCCGTGATCGTCATCCGGAACAGTTCCTGTCGCTCGGCATGGCCGAGCAGAACATGCTCTCTTTTGCCGGCGGTCTTGCGATGCAGGGCTACCGACCGTTCATCCATACCTTCTCGGTATTTCTCTATCGACGGCCCTACGACCAGCTGATCAATTCGATCGCCTACTCGAACCGCAAGGTGCGGTTGATGGGCTTCCTGCCCGGCATCACCACCCCCGGCGGCATTACCCACCAGGCGATCGAGGACATCGCCATCTTGCGCGCCGTTCCGAACATGACGATTCTTGAAACCGGCGACGCGACCGAAGTGGAGACCGTGCTCGACGTGGCCGACAGCATCGACGGTCCGGTCTATGTCCGCGTTCTTCGCGGCGAGGTCCCCCGCCTCTTTTCCACGCCCTTTGCCTTCAACCAGCTCCGGGTCCTGTCAGAAGGCGACGATATCCTCATCGTTTCGTCCGGTGTGTGCACCGAGGAAGCGTTGCGTGCTACACGGGCTCTCGAAGCGCGCGGCATCGGCATTGCGCACCTGCACGCCTCGACCCTGAAACCCTTCGACCGGGAAGGCCTTTTGAAGGCCGCGCGCGGCAAGAAGGGGGTCGTCACGCTGGAGAACCATACAGTGGTCGGCGGGCTTGGTTCGCTCGTAGCCGAAATTCTCGCGGAGGAAGGACTGGGCGTCCGCCTGAAACGGCTCGGGCTCAACGACACCTTCGCGCACGGCGCTTCGAAGCCTTATCTGATGAAGAAATACGGCCTCGATGCCGGCGCGCTGGTGGCGGCAATCGAGGGGCTTCTCGGAAAGAAGCTTGCGATCGGAGAGGACGAACTGGCCGAGGTCCGTCTCGACCATGTCCATTCGGCGCAGAAAGCGGAGGCGCTCTAGTGGCTGCGCGTTTCACCGTTACCTACTACATCCGCGCCATAGACGCCGCCGAAGCGAAGGCGCGCGCGCTCGACATCGCGCTGGAGCAAACCGTCGAGATCCCGCGTCGCGTCGTTCCCACGGGATATGTCGAGGACGAAATCCTTGGCAAGCTGGAGACGCTTACGCCAGACCCGGACGGACGACCGGGTTTCCTCGCGTCCATCTCCTATTCGGACGATGACGTTGGCGGCGACTTTCTTCAATTTCTGAACATCGTCTTCGGCAACAGCTCGATCAAGCCGGGCCTCAAGGTCGAAGACATAGTCCCGTCCTCCGGGGTTCTTGCGCTCTGCCAAGGACCCCGTCACGGCATCGCCGGGCTTCGCCGTCGCGCTGGCGTCGGCCAGAGCCCACTGTTGATGTCGGCGATCAAGCCGGTCGGGCTTTCAACGCTGGAGCTTGCGCGCCTTGCCCATGATTTCGCGCTTGGCGGCATGCACTACGTCAAGGATGACCACGGGCTCGTCGATCAGAAGATGTCGCCCTTCGGCGAGCGCCTGCGAGCCTGCGTCGATGCCGTCGGCGAAGCGAATGCGCGGAGCGGTGGCCGAACGAGCTTCGTGCCGAACGTCACGGGTCCGGCGAACGCCATCATCGATCGGGCGAAGGAGGCCGAGGCTGCCGGTGCCGGTGCCGTCATGATCGCTCCGGCGCTTGCGGGGTACGACGTCGTGCGTGCGCTTTCTGCCGACCCCGAGTTCAGCCTGCCGATTGTCACGCATCCGGCCTTTGGAGGCGCAAATGTCATCTCGCCCGATTGCGGCTTCTCGCATGGTGCCTACTTCGGAACGCTGCACCGCCTGATGGGCGCGGATGCGGTGATCTATCCGAATTTTGGTGGGCGTTTCGGCTTCACGCGGGAGGAATGCCTGTCAATTGCGCAGGCCTGCGCCGTGGACATTGGTGGACCGAAAGCAATTGCGGCCGCACCCGGCGGTGGCATGACGTTCAGCCGGCTACCGGAGATGCGCGATGCCTACGGCAATGACGTCATGTACCTCATGGGCGGAGCATTGCTTGAGGAGCCGAACCTGGTCGACGCATGCCGCCGGTTGGTTGCCGCGGTTCATAGCTAGTCGGTAACAGCCCCGTCAGGAGCCGAAATTGCGCTTGTAGGTCGCCGCAATCAAGGTCGCCGCGCGTTCGAATGCTTTGTCCTCGTCGCGTTCCTCGATCGCGAGCAGGATTGCCTCGTGCTGGGCCAGCGACTGGCCAAACCCTCCAGTCGCCGCCATCGTCTTCGGGATGCTGATCGAGAGCGCCGCGCGGATGACGGAGGCGACTGGCAGCAGGAAGCGGTTGTGCGCGGCCTGGAAGATGTTGAGATGGAAAGCGATGTCGGCCTCGATCGCGTCCGTGACACCGGTTCCGCCTTCCGCCATCCGTACGTAGGCGGCCCGTATCTCCGCATGTTCTGCCAGGGATCCTCGCTTTGCCGCCAGCCGTGCTGCAAGCGGCTCGATCGACAGGCGCAGTTCGAACAGCTCTTCTGCGAGCGTGCCTTGATCCTCGGCGTCGCTCTGCCAGGACAGTACGACGGGATCAAGAGTATTCCAATGTTCCGCCGCGCGCACCCGCGTCCCGAGACGGGGCTTCGCCTCGATGAAGCCTTTGGTCGAGAGGATCTTCAGCGCTTCGCGCAGCGTCGTTCGGCTGACCCTCAGCGTCGATAGCATGTCGGCTTCCTTCGGCAGGGTATCGCCGACCTTCAACTCGCCGAGCGTGATGCGACGGCCGATATCGCCTGCGATGCGGGCCGGCAATCCGCGATCCTCCCGAGCGATAGCCTTCATGCGCGCCGTCTCCCCAGTGTGCCAGCTTCGTGTCGGCTCCGTTCATAGACGGTCGCCTCCGTCAGGAAAAGCCACCCATGGCGGCCGCATAGCGCCGGGTCATCTCAAGGCCGACGGTGGTTGGTTGCATGGCCGGCGAGCGATCGTGGATCGTGATGCCTGCCCGTTCACCAAAAAGGCGTTTGCCGTAGCAGAGCAAGGTTTCGATGCCCTGCATGGTGAACACCACGCCCGGCAGCATCTGGCGGTAGGCTTCTTCAGCGTGTTCGTCCCAACCATCCGAGAAGAACTCGTAAGCGCGAACGGCATAGTCGATCGAATCCGGTGCGAGGATCAGGCCATGGCAACCGATGCGCAGGTTCTCCAGCAGTTCGAGCCCGGCGCGTCCGTTGAACACGGGCAACCGTCCCTCGGTCACTTCGATCAGATGGGCGATATCCACGACCGGTCCTTCGCCCTTGACCAGCCGGATGTTCGGATGCTGACGCACGAGATCGCGGATATCGGCGGCCGTCAGCCCACGGCCCATCAGGGCTGGGGCATTCTGGATCGCGAGCGGCAGATCGGTCCGGTCGGCGACGCGTCCGAAAAAGCGGATGTACTCCGCTGCGGAGAACTGCCCGACCATTGGCGGCTGAAGGATCAGCCAATCGGCGCCGGTAGCCGTCGCGTGCCGCGCCTGGCGCACCTGTTCCTCGACCGATGACCCGAAGATCGTCAAAGCGACGGGCACGCGGCCGGCCGTATCCTCGATCAGCCATTCCATGATTGCCATCCGCTCGGCCTCGTCGAGTTTGGAGGCTTCCGTTGCAAGCCCGAGCCCGGCCATGCCGTGGACGCCACTTTGAAGGCAGACTTCCGTCTGCAGCCGCATGGCGGTGCGATCGAGCTTTTCTTCCTTGTCAAACAGCGCATAGAGAATGGCGTGGATGCCATGGAGGGTTTCGATGCGAAAGTCCTTCACTTCCGCCTCCTCAATGGCTTTCGCGGGGAACCGCGTGACCGCGGCCGCCGACGAGGAAATCGAGGTCCGCACCGGTGTCGGCCTGCATGACCCGTTCGACATAGAGGCCCTGGTAGCCGCCGGTCATTTCCGGCGTCGGCGTGGTCCAGCCAGCCTTTCGACGCGCCAGTTCCTCTTCGCTGACATCGAGGTGGAGGCGGCGGCCGGCAACGTCGAGCTCGATCCAGTCGCCGTCCTGTACCAGCGCCAGCGGGCCGCCGACGGCGGCTTCCGGTGCCGTGTGGAGCACGACGGTCCCAAAGGCCGTACCCGACATGCGCGCGTCCGAGATCCTGACCATGTCGCGCACGCCCTTTTTCAGGAGCTTCTGGGGCAGCGCCATATTGCCGACCTCGGCCATGCCCGGATAGCCTTTCGGTCCGCAGTTCTTCAACACCATGATCGAGGTTTCGTCGATATCGAGATCCGGGTCGTCGATCCGCGCCTTGTAGTGGTCGATGGTCTCGAACACGACGGCGCGGCCGCGGTGCTGCATCAAGGCCGGGGTCGCCGCGGACGGCTTGATGATCGCGCCCTTTGGGGCAAGGTTGCCGCGCAGCACCGCGATGCCACCGCTCGACGTCAAGGCCCGATCGAGCGGCAGGATGACGTCCTCGTTGTCGTTCTCGACACCTTCGATGTTGGTGCCGACGCTTTGTCCCGTCACCGTCAAGGCGTCGAGATTGAGAAGGCCCGCAATCTCCTTCATGACCACGGGTAGTCCACCGGCATAATGGAAGTCTTCCATCAGGTAGCGGCCTGACGGCATCAGGTTGAGGATGGTCGGCACGTCGCGGCCGAACCGATCCCAGTCGTCGAGCGACAGTTCCGTGCCAATCCGCCCGGCGATCGCCAGAAGGTGCACCACCGCATTGGTCGAGCCGCCGATCGCACCATTGACGCGGATGGCATTGGCGAAAGCGCTGCGGGTGAGGATCTTCGACAGCCGCAGGTCCTCGGCGACCATCTGGACGATCCGCCGCCCGGTCTGCCGCGCCAGCCGGGCGCGCCCGGCATCAACCGCCGGACAGGCCGCGTTGCCGGGAAGCGCAATCCCGAGCGCTTCGACCATGGAGGCCATGGTCGAAGCGGTGCCCATCGTCATGCAGTGCCCGGGCGAGCGCGACATGGCGCTTTCGGCCGCCATGAAATCCTTTTGCGACATGACGCCGGCCCTCACATCCTCGGAAAACTTCCAGACGTCGGTGCCCGAACCAATTGTCCGACCTCTGAAGCGACCGTTGAGCATCGGTCCACCGGAAATGACGATCGATGGAAGGTCGCAGGAGGCCGCCCCCATGACGAGCGAGGGCGTGGTCTTGTCGCAGCCCGCCATCAGCACGACGCCGTCGATCGGGTTGCCGCGGATGGCCTCTTCGACGTCCATCGATGCGAGGTTGCGGAAGAGCATCGCCGTCGGCCGCAGGTTGGACTCGCCGCAGGAAAACACCGGGAATTCCAGTGGCAGGCCGCCGGCTTCCAGCACGCCCGCCTTGATATGCTCGACGAGCCCGCGGAAATGCGCGTTGCATGGCGTCAATTCCGAGAAGGTGTTGCAGATGCCGATTACCGGCCGTCCGTCAAAGACATCGTCGGGCAATCCGTTGTTTTTCATCCAGCTGCGGTGAATGAACGCGTCCTTGTCCAGTCCTCCGAACCAATGCTGCGATCGCAATTTCCTGGTCACTTGCCCCTCCGACCCATCAACAGCCTTTCGGCGCCGCTTCTTAAATCTCATATAATCGGAGTTATTATTGGTCAAGCGGGTAGGCCGACGTTCGAACGCAAAGAAAAACCTCCGGCCAGGGGCGCCGGAGGTCGCATCAAACTCGAATAGAAGGCCCGTCGTCTCAGCGATGATGCAGCACGCTCATGCCGCCATCGACCGTCAGGCAGGTCGCGTTCATGAACGGGCATTCGTCCGAAATCATGAAGAGCGCCGCCTTGGCGATCTCCTCCGGGCTGGCGATGCGTCCGCCGGGATGGAGCTTCATCGTGTTCGCCTCGGCCGCGGCAGGATCGGGAAACGAGTTCCAGTATTCCACGGCCTTTTGCGTCCGCACGTAGCCTGGCGCCAACGCATTCACGCGCACGCCCTGCCCGGCATATTCCAGCCCCAGCGCCTTGGTCATGCCGAGAAGCGCATGCTTGGCGACAGGATAGGGGAAGGTGTGCGGGATGATGGTGAAGGCATGGGTCGAGGCGATGTTGAGGATGACGCCGCCGCCGGCCGCGATCATGCCCGGCAGCACGGCCTTGCTGCAGTTCCACGCGCCCTTGAGGTTGATGTCGAAGCAGCGCTGCCAGTCGGCGTCGGCGAGCTTCAGCGGTTCGGAAAAGACGTTGACGCCGGCATTGTTGACCAGCGCGTTCGGCTGGCCGATCTCCCGGGCAGCCGTGGCAACCGCCTGTTCGATGGCATCCGCATCCGCGATGTCGGCCGCGGTGTAGCCGACCGTTCCGCCCGACGCCCGAAGCCGCTCGACCTCCGTCACCAACAGATCGCCGTCGCGGTCGATCAGAAAGAGCCTCGCCCCATCCCTCAGGAACTCTTCCGCTATGGCAAGGCCGATGCCTTGTGCTGCGCCGGTGATGACGACGCGTTTTCCCTCGAGACGACCCGCCATTTCAGCGCTCCTCACCACTCGGCGACGCTGCCGTCGGCGTGGCGCCAGATCGGGTTGCGCCAGCGATGGCCTTCCTTGGCCCGTTCGATGACATACTGCTCGTCCACCTCGATGCCGAGGCCCGGTCCTTGCGGGATCGACACGAAGCCATCCGCGTAATGGAAGACTTCCTTGTTCGAGATGTAGTCGAGAATATCGTTGCCCGTGTTGTAGTGGATGCCGAGGCTCTGCTCCTGGATGAAGGCGTTGTAGCTGACGGCGTCGACCTGGAGGCAGGCGGCAAGGGCGATCGGCCCGAGCGGGCAATGCGGCGCCAGTGCCACGTCATAGGCTTCGGCCATCGCCGCGATCTTGCGGCACTCGGTGATGCCGCCGGCATGCGACAGGTCGGGCTGCAGGATGTCGACGTAACCGTCTGCCAGAACCGACTTGAAGTCCCAGCGCGAATAGAGCCGCTCGCCAAGCGCAATCGGCGTCGAGCAATGGTTGGCGATTTCCTTCAGCGCCTCGCGGTTTTCCGAAAGCACCGGCTCCTCGATGAACATCAGGTTGAACGGCTGCAATTCCTTCGCCAGCACCTTGGCCATCGGCCGGTGCACGCGCCCGTGGAAATCCACACCGATGCCGATATGCGGGCCGATCGCCTCGCGGATCGTCGCGATGGTTTCGACCGCCTTTTCCACCTTTTCCCAGGTGTCGACGATCTGCATCTCCTCGCAGCCGTTGAGCTTGATCGCCTTGAAACCGCGGGCGACGACTTCGCGCGCATTGTTGGCGACGTCGGACGGACGGTCGCCGCCGATCCAGGAATAGACCTTGATACGGTCACGCACCTGGCCGCCGAGCAAAGCATGGACCGGCTGGCCATAGGCCTTGCCCTTGATGTCCCAGAGCGCCTGGTCGATGCCGGCAATCGCCGACATATGCACTGCACCACCGCGGTAGAAACCGCCGCGATACATGACCTGCCAATGGTCTTCGATCAGCAGCGGATCCTTGCCGATCAGGTAGTCTGAAAGCTCGTTGACCGCGGCTTCGACGGTCAGCGCACGCCCTTCGACGACCGGCTCGCCCCAACCGACGATCCCCTCGTCGGTCTCGATCTTCAGAAACAGCCAACGCGGCGGGACAATGTAGGTGGTGAGCTTGGTGATCTTCATGGTGCGATATCCGCTGGGTGGGACGAGGCGGCGACCGCCGCCCGAGAAAGGTTTCAGCGCGCCGAGGGGGCGGGCCGGTGACGTTCGACGGCGACCTTGAGGTCGCGTGCCGCAAGATCCAGCATGCGCATGGAACAGTCGCGCGCCCGCGCCTTGTCGCGCAGGCGCAACGCCTCGACCAATTCGCCATGGATGTCGATCGCTTCGTCGCGACGCTCGGCAACTTCGTTGGAAGCGTGCAGCGAGAACTTCAGGGCCGCCTGGATGATGCCAACGAGCTGAAGAAACACCTGATTGTGGCTCGCCTTGAGCAGGCAGGTATGAAAGGCGACGTCGGCATCGGTGAAGCCAATGACGTCGCGCTCACCGTCGCGCATCGCCTGCCAGGCGCGCTCGAGATCGGCGATCTCCTGGACGGTCGCGCGTTCGGCTGCAAATTCCGCCGCAGCCGGCTCAATTGCCCGGCGCGCTTCCAGAATACAATTCAACAGGTCGAATTCGAAGATTCGCTCGCCGATCCATTCGAGCACCTGCGAATCGAGAATGTTCCACTCGTCCTTGTTGCAGACGACCGTGCCCACCCGGGAACGGCCACGGACCATGCCCTTCGATTCCAGCACCTTCAGCGTTTCGCGGATGACGGTTCGGCTGACACCGTAGCGTTCGCAGAGGTCGTTCTCACGCGGCAGGAAGGAGCCGACCGGAAAGACGTCGGCGCAGATGTCTGAAGCAATGGCGCGCGTCACGTTCTTCTGGACGCGTGGGCGGCGCTGGCCGCGCTCCTCCACGCCACTTTCGTGTTCCTGCTGTTCCACCACCATCTCCTCCCCCTGCGCATCTCCCAACCGTTGCTTAGCGCAGACGCCGGGACGCGACAACGCGCCGAGGCTCGTTGCTATCGTTATACACAACTAGCTCATTCATCATACAAAGGCAATTGACGAATATGATGATTCATCATACACAAATGCTCACTGCAGGAGGCAGTTCACCAGGGAGAGAGATCATGCGCTTTATCAAGGCAGCCATTCTGGCTGGCACCGTCGCCGTATTTGCGGCAACCTCGGCGTTCGCTGCCGACGTCAAGATCGGCTTCATCGTCAAGCAGCCCGAAGAGCCGTGGTTCCAGGACGAGTGGAAGTTCGCCGACGTCGCCGCCAAAGAAAAGGGCTTCACGCTCGTCAAGATCGGCGCCGAAGACGGCGAGAAAGTCCAGTCGGCGATCGACAACCTCGGCGCCCAGGGCGCCCAGGGCTTCATCGTCTGCACGCCTGACGTCAAGCTCGGCCCCGGCATCGTCGCCAAGGCGGCAGCCAACGACCTCAAGCTGATGACCGTCGATGACCGCCTGGTCAACGCCGATGGCAGCCCGATCGAAGACGTTCCGCATATGGGTATTTCGGCAACGAAGATCGGCGAAGCCGTCGGCCAGGCGCTCGTCGACGAGATCAAGAAGCGTGGCTGGGACATGAAGGACGTCGGCGCCATCCGCGTTTCCTACGATCAGCTCCCGACCGCCGTCGACCGCGTCGAAGGCGCGCTTTCGGTGCTGAAGGCCAACGGCTTCCCGGAAGCCAACATCTTCGACGCACCGCAGGCAAAGACCGACACCGAAGCCGCACTCAATGCGTCGACGATCGTGCTCAACAAGAATGCCGGGATCAAGAAGTGGGTCGCGATCGGCCTCAACGACGAAGCGGTGCTCGGTGCAGTCCGTGCAACCGAAACGGTCGGCATCCCCGCCGACAGCATGATCGGCGTCGGCATCGGCGGCGCGGATTCGGCGATCAACGAATTCAAGAAGCCTTCTGCCACCGGCTTCTTCGGCACCGTCATCATCTCGCCGAAGCGTCACGGCTACGAGACCGCGCTCAACATGTATGAGTGGATCGCCAACGGCAAGGAGCCGGAAAAGCTGACGCTGACGGCCGGCCAGCTTGCGCTTCGCGACACTTATGAAGCCGTGCGCAAGGATCTCGGCATCGAGTAATCGCGGTCTGCGACCATCGGCCCGGCGGCTCAGTCGCCGGGCTTTCCGTATCGGAGCCGCACATGCAAGACTTCCTTGAATTCCGTTCCATCTCGAAGGGCTATCCCGGCGTCCAGGCGCTGTCGGATGTCTCGTTTTCCGTGCGCAAGGGCGCCGTCCATGGGCTCATGGGCGAGAACGGCGCGGGCAAGTCGACGCTGATCCGCCTGCTGTCCGGCGACCAGTCCGCCGACGAAGGCGAGATCCTGATCGACGGCGAAGCGCAGAGCTATCGTTCCGTGCGCGATGCCTTTCGCGCCGGGGTCATCGTCATCCACCAGGAACTGCAGCTGGTTCCGGAACTGACGGTCGCGGAAAACCTCTGGCTCGGGCACTTCCCGGGCAAGGGGGGCGTGATCGACCGCCGCCAGCTGATCCGCGTTGTCGGTGAAAAACTTACTGAAATCGGTATCGACGTCGATCCGTCAGCAAAGATCGCCTCGCTCTCGATTGGCGAGCGCCAGATGGTTGAGATCGCCAAGGCGGTCATGCTGGACGCGCGCGTCATCGCGCTCGATGAGCCAACATCGTCGCTGTCGTCGCGCGAAAGCGAAATCCTTTTTGCGCTTATCGAGCGCTTGCGTTCGAACGGTACGGTGATCCTTTATGTTTCCCACCGTCTCGACGAAATCTTCCGGCTCTGCGACAGCCTGACGGTGCTGCGCGACGGCAAGCTTGCCGCCCATCATGCCGATATTTCCGAGGTCACGCGCGACCAGATCATCGCGGAAATGGTCGGCCGTGAGATCTCCAACATCTGGGGCTGGCGAGCCCGTGATCTCGGGGCCGAACGGCTGCGCGTGGAAAGTATCTCCGGGCCGAAGCTGAGAGCACCGTTGAGCTTCACGGTCCGCCGCGGCGAAATCCTCGGCTTCTTCGGCCTGATCGGCGCTGGCCGCAGCGAGATGACCCGGCTCGTCTACGGCGCGGACAGGCGCGACCAGGGAACCGTCAGCATCGATGGCGCGATCGTGCCGGCCGACAGTCCGCCGAAATCGGTCCGCGCCGGCATGGTGCTGTGCCCCGAGGACCGCAAGTTCGACGGCATCGTCCAGGGACGCAATATCGAAGAGAACATGGCTATCTCGTCTCGAAGGCACTTCTCGCCCTTCGGCCTTCTCAACCTGAAGAAGGAGGCGGAACTGGCCGACCGCTTCATCGCCAAGCTGCGAGTGCGCACGCCGTCGCGCAAGCAGGACATCATCAATCTGTCCGGCGGCAACCAGCAGAAGGTCATTCTCGGCCGCTGGCTCTCCGAGCAGGGCGTAAGGGTTCTCATCATCGACGAGCCGACGCGCGGCATCGACGTCGGTGCCAAGTCGGAGATCTACGAAATCCTCTACGAACTTGCAGCTCAGGGCATGGCGATTGTCGTCATCTCCAGCGAGTTGCCCGAAGTGATGGGCATTACCGACCGCATTCTCGTCATGTGCCAAGGCCGGATCGCCGCCGACATCGCACGCACCGATTTCGACGAGCGCCGCATCCTCGCCGCCGCCCTTCCCGATCTTCCAACCGCGCAGGTTCAGCCGTCATGACTTCCTTGAAAAAACTCCTTCTCGGCGAACAGGGTCTGGTCGTCATCTTCGCCGTCGCCTTCGCCATCGTCGCGCTGACGGTCCCGAACTTCCTGACCGAGCGCAATATGCTCGGCCTGCTGCAATCGGTCGTCACCATCGGCATCGTCGCCTGCACGATGATGTTCTGCCTCGCCTCGCGTGACTTCGACCTCTCGGTCGGCTCCACAGTCGCCTTTTCCGGCATGGCCGCCGTCATGGCTTCCAATGCCTCGGGCTCGATCCTCATCGGCCTCGTTGCAGCGCTTCTCTGCGGCGGTTTCGTCGGCCTGGTCAACGGCGTAGTCATCGCCCATTTCCGCATCAACGCGCTGATCACGACACTGGCCACGATGCAGATCGTGCGTGGTTTCGCACTGATCGCGTCCGACGGCCGCGCCGTCGGCATCAACGATCCGAGCTTTTACCAGCTGGCGCTGTCGAAATTTCTCGGCATTCCGACGCCAATCTGGGTGATGGGCGCCTTCTTTGTCGTCTTCGGCTTTGTCTTGAACCGCACTGTCTTCGGCAAAAACACGCTGGCGATCGGCGGCAACCCGGAAGCCTCGCGCCTTGCCGGCGTCAAGGTCTCCAACATGCGCATCTGGATCTTCTCCCTGCAGGGTCTTGTTTGTGCGGTGGCCGGCGTTCTTCTCGCCTCGCGCATCACCTCCGGCCAGCCGAATGCGGCAACTGGCCTCGAGCTCTCGGTCATCTCCGCCTGCGTGCTCGGCGGCGTCTCGCTGGCCGGCGGCCGTGCGGCGATGACCGGCGTGATCGTCGGCGTGCTCATCATGGGCATCGCTGAAAACGTCATGAACCTGCTCAACATTCAGGCCTTCTACCAGTACGTCGTTCGCGGTCTGATCCTTCTGCTTGCGGTGCTGCTCGACAATCTGCGATCGGCCGCCGCCGGCCGGCGCAGCTAGCATATGGCGGAACACGCGTTCCTCCTTGAGAGTGCGGAAGGGCTCACCGTGGAGGTGAGCCCGCTCGGCGGCGCCATCCTGTCGGCAAAATGGCACGGCACGCCTTTCCTTGCCCAGACGCCGACGCCGGGGCTTGCCTCCCAGGTATTCGGCAGCGAGGCTTGCTTTCCGCTGGTGCCCTTCGGCAACCGTATTGAGAACAATGGTTTCCAATTTGACGGTCGCGACTACAGGCTTGTCGCCAACACGGCCGACCCGCTTGTTCTGCATGGAGACGGCTGGCTTGGGCGCTGGTCGGTTCAGCACCGCGACCGGCAGGCCGTCACCCTTCGCCTGCGCCAAGAGGCAAGCACCGCCACACCCTTCGCCTATGAGGCCGTCGAGACGATCGCCGTCGACGGAACGCGCCTGATCATCTCGCTCTCCGTCACCAACGAAGCCGCTGAGCCCCTGCCCTACGGACTGGGCTTTCATCCGTATTTTCCACGCTCGCCCGACATGCGCCTCTTCGCCCGGGCCGGCCGATACTGGACGGAACGGGAGGGGCACCTCCCAGGCTCTGGCGGCCCTACCCCTGAGACCATGGACTTCGCATCCGGGTCGCCGTTGCCGGTAGAATGGCTGAACAATGCCTTTGACGGCTGGGATGGACGAGCCCGCATCGAATGGCCGGAAACCGGGCTTGCCGTTTCGCTAGAAGCGGATGGGAATTTGCGGTACTTCGTTCTCTATTCGCCATCGGCGACAAGCGGCTTCTTTTGCTTCGAACCCATGAGCCATCGGCCGAACGCGCACCGCGATCTGCAAGAGGGCGGGCTCGTTCGGTTGCAACCGCATGAGACGATGACCGCGACGATGGCGCTGCGCATCGAGGGGTTGGTCACGAGGTAGCGATTCGCGGGCGCGGGGTGAGTCGCAACCGAAATTGTGCCTCGAGACGTGGCATTCGCGCTTGCGGCGAAACATGGGACTGCATTGTCCGGTGCATAACCTTGATGGCCAACAGATCAAGTCGATGCAGGTCAAGGTATTGAAAATAATGCAAAATAATCGAAATTTTGGCCGAAAATCGGCTCGACTGGCGTCGTCGCGTTAACCCTTTGTTAACTCTATATTCCTTGTCAGAGAGGCAGAATCGCTCATAATAACGGTTAAGACAGGCTCAAAGCCGAAAAACCGTTATTCGAAAGCTCCTCTGCAATGAACGCTAATTCGCTGTCCACGGCTCCCGCACAGCCGATGCATTTCGAGGATCTCATCCTCGAACAGGGCGATCTGATTTCGAAGAAGCTGCATCTGCTGAGCATGCAGCAGTTCCCGCCGAATGCAAAGAAGCTGCTCCGCCAGTTCTCCCTTTCGGAAGTTGCGGACTTTCTCGGCGTGTCGCAAAGCACGCTCAAGAAGCTCCACCTTGAAGGAAAGGGCCCCTCGCCTCAGACATCGTCGTCGGGGCGCCGTTCCTACAGCGCCGAGCAGATGGTGGAACTGCGCCAGTATCTCGACCAGCACGGACGCTCGGAAGCCAAGAATTATGTTCCGCACCGCAGAGCCGGCGAA
>JAESFW010000149.1_pt1 | contig 114379 bp, 91 predicted proteins | sample 9269481 | NCBI WGS metagenome assembly JAESFW01 (sample SAMN14515350, study PRJNA621654) | algae metagenome | isolation source: Lyngbya sp. HA4199-MV5 and co-occurring heterotrophs from soil with... | place: USA: Ahupuaa O Kahana State Park, Hawaii | collected 2009-07-21 | reverse complement strand
TCAGCTTGACGTCCGCCATCCAGCGGGTGGTGTCGAACGTGCCGGTGAAGATGCCGGTGTCGATGTCGTTGGACGAGCCGCCATAGAGCAGGTTGGCGTCGAGGAAGACGCCCTTGCCGATCTCGAACGAGGCATAGGGGCCGGCGAGCCAGCCGTTGCCTTTCAGCTCGGCGTCTTCATCGGTCGGATCGCTCATGTAGTCGTAGTGGAACGACAGGCCGACGAGCGCCCGGTCGCTCAAGAGATAGTCGGCGCCGAGCGAGAACAGGGCGAAATTGCCCCACTTGTCGCTTTTGTCGTCTTCATCCTTGTGGAACAGGAAGCTGCCGTTCATCCAGATGTCGAACGGCCGGTCGGTCGCCACGAAGGTCTGACCGGCCGCTGCCGCATCGGCGGCATCGCGCGCCGCCTGGATCTGCGACAGGCTGGAGGAAAAGCCGAGGCGGGCACCCTTTTCCGACGGCGTCACCGCCGTCGTCACCGGATCGGTGCTTGTCGCCGCCCGCCGCCGTTCGATCAGTCCCGGCACCTTGACCGTCGACGACAGCAGGTTCTGGCGGTTGCGCACGAAGTCGCGCACCAGCCCGTCGATCTCCTCGCCGGCCGCCACCCGGTCGAGCGCGATCCTGTAGGTGACCGAGCCGATATTGGACGAACCGAGCGCGCTCCTCAGCGTATAGCTAACCACCGCCGAGCCGGAATAGGACGGGTTCGGCGTGAACTTCAGATAAAAGCCGACCGGCGTGAAGCTGCCGGCAGCGGCAAGCTCGCCCTCGATGATCTCGGCCGTGCCGGCAAAGGGCGGCGAGACCGAGGCAACCGATGCGTCGGTGAACGGACCGCCCGTGGCGCCACCGTTGAGATAGACATCCTTCGGCGTCGACCCTGCCGGAACCTCGACGACGACATTGGGTACCGTCACGGCACGGGCATTCAGCTTCAGCGTATAGGCAGCCGTTCCGCTGGCGCCGCGGCTGTCGGTCACAGCAATGGTGAAACTGTAGCTGTCGGGCACGGCATCGGCGGCCAGCGGCCCGGTCAGTTCGCCGGTCGTAATGTTGAGCACCATGCCCTTTGGCAGGGCGCCGCTCTTCAGGCTGTAGACCAGCGCACCGGTGCCACCGGTCGCCGAGATGCGTTGCGAATAGGCTTCGCCGACCATCGCGTCGGCAAGGCTGCCCGAAGACGGGGTAAAGACGAAGCTGGCGGACGCAACGGTAATCCGATAGCTCGCCTGCGCCACGGCGCCAATGGCGTCCATTGCCGACACCGAGAACGCGAAATCGCCGTCAGCAATCGGCGTTCCGGAAATGGTCCCGCTTGATCCATCCAGCGTCAGGCCGCCAGGCAACGCTCCGGAAGAGATCGCGTAACGATAGGGTGCTGCCCCGCCGCTGGCGGTGATGGTTCGGCTGTAGGAAACGCCGACTGCGGCTGCAGGAAGCGGCCCCGAAACCGGAGAGAACGTCAGGGGCAGCGGGGAAACCGTGACGTCGACCGTAGCCGGCGCCGACGTGCCTGTCGCATTGGTCGCCGTATAGGTGAAGCGGTCGGAACCGAAGTAACCCACGGCCGGCGTGTAGAGGAAGGTTGTGCCGGATACGGACGCCGTTCCGTGTGCCGGTGGGCTTGCAACTGCGATCGATGTGGCCGCCCCGCCTGTCAGGTTTGCAGCAATCACGTTCACCGAAGAGTCCCCCGCGACCACGGCCGTGACCGGACCAGCGACCGGTGCCTGAATAGCCACCGCCAGGCTATAGCTCGCGGCCCCGATCGCCCCATTGGCATCGGTCGCAGTCACGGTGAACGCCGATGCCCCTACCGTCGTCGGTGCTCCCGAAATGCGCCCTCCCGCCGAAAGCGTCAGCCCAGGCGGCAGCGTTCCAGCGGTAATCGCGTAGCCATAGGGCGCCGTTCCATTGGCGGCGGCAACCGTCAGGTCATAGGCTTCAGCAACCGCCGCCCCGGCAAGCGCGCCCGCAGCCGGCGTGAAGACCAGCGTCGGTGCGGACACGGTGACGGTAACGGTCGCCGGTGCAGATGTGCCGGTCGCATTGGTCGCCGTGTAGGTGAAGCTGTCAGCACCGGAATAGCCGGCCACCGGCGTGTAGCTGATCACAGTTCCCGTCGCAGTCGCCGTGCCATGGGCCGGAGCCGTGGCAACCGTCACCGAAGCTGCCGACCCTCCGGAGAGATTGGGCGTGATCGCATTGGCCGACGAGTTGGCGGCAACGGTTGCCGACGTGGCGCCGGCCGATGGCGCCTCTACGGCGACCGCGAGACTATAGCTTGCCGTGCCCGTCGCATTGTTCGCGTCGGTCGCCGTCACCGTAAACGTTGCCGGTCCACCGGCGGTCGGCGTTCCCGACAGGCGACCGTCGGCAGCCAGCGTCAAGCCGGCCGGAAGCGCGCCGCCGGTGACCGCATAGGTGTAGGGCGATGCTCCGTTGGCGGCGGCAATCGTCAGGTCATAGGCGTCGGCAACCGTCGCACCGGCAAGCGCACCCGCAGCCGGCGTGAAGGCGAATGTCGGTGCGGACACGGTGACAGTGACGGTCGCCGGTGCTGATGTGCCGGTCGCATTGGTCGCCGTGTAGGTGAAACTGTCAGCGCCGGAATAGCCCGCCATCGGCGTGTAGCTGATCACGGTTCCTGTCGCGGTCGCCGTGCCATGGGCCGGAGCCGTTGCAACCGTCACCGAGGCTGCCGCCCCACCGGTCAGATTGAGCGGCATGACATTTGCGGTCGAGTTCGCGGCGACCGTCGCGGTCGCCGGACCGGCCGATGGCGCCTGGACGGCAACCGCGAGACTATAGCTTGCGGTGCCCGTCGCATTGTTGGCGTCGGTCGCCGTCACCGTGAACGTTGCCGCTCCATCGGCGGTCGGCGTTCCGGACAGGCGACCGTCGGTTGCCAGCGTCAAGCCGGCCGGAAGCGCGCCGCCGGTGACCGCATAGGAGTAGGGAGCCGCCCCGTTGGCGGCGGCAATCGTCAGGTCATAGGCGTCGGCAACCGTCGCACCGGCAAGCGCACCCGCAGCCGGCGTGAAGGCGAATGTCGGCGGAGACACCGTCACTGTCACCGTCGCTGCGGCAGAGGTCCCGGTCGTGTTCGTCGCCGTGTAGGTGAAACTATCGGAGCCCGAGAACCCTGCAGTCGGCGTATAGCGGAATTCGGTCCCCGCCACCACCACGGTACCGTGCGAAGGCGCCGTGGCGATGGTGACCGACGCTGCCACACCGCCGCTCAGATCGGGCGCAATCACATTGGCAGATGAGTTGGCGGCAACCGTTGCGGCCGTCGCGCCGGCGATCGGCGCCTGGATCCGCACATGCAAACTATAGGTGCCGCTCGATGCAACGGCATTATAGGTATCGGTGGCCACGACCGTGAAGGTGAAGTCGCCGTTGGCCGTCGGCGTGCCGGAAAGCGTTCCCGCCGCATCGAGCGAAAGCCCCGCCGGCAAGGTTCCGCTGGCAATCGAATAGGTGTAGGGCGCCGTACCGCCGATGGCACTGAAGCTCTGGCTGTAGGCTGACGCCACGGTGGTGATTGGCAAGGCGCCGGCGGCCGGTGTAAAGGCGAAGATCGGCGAAGAGACCAAGAACGACTGACTGATGTTGGCGGCTGCCAGATAGGCCGCATCGCCTGCCTGCGAAACTTCAATCACGCACGTGCCGCCGTTGCGGAAGCTGACAGCTCCGCCCGGTGTGACGACGCAGACGGTCGGCGCTCCCGACTGGAATGTGACCGGCAGTCCGGAACTGGCGGTCGCGCTCAAGGTGACCGGCGTCGCATAATCCTGCGGGCCCGGGTTGGCAAAGGTGATCGTCTGCGGCGCTTTTGGCGTCACCGCGTTCGACGCGCTTGAGGCCGGTCCCGTTCCCGCAGCATTGGTCGCCGTCACGGTGAATGTGTAGCTCGTGCCGTTGGTCAGGCCGGGAACCGTGACCGGGCTCGACGACCCCGTTCCGACAAAACCGCCCGGATTGGACGTGACCGTGTAACCGGTGATCGATGCGCCGCCGGCGCTTACCGGCGCGGTAAAATTGACGGACACTTCGCCGTCGCCAGCGATAGCCGTGCCCATGGTCGGGGCGCCTGGCACGACCGCATTGACGATGAACGTCTCGCTTACCGTCGGCGCTGGCAGGTAGGTCCCGTCACCGCCCTGGTCCACAGCGATGGTGCAATTGCCGACGCTGTGGAAGGTCAAGGCGCCGCCCGGCGTGATCGTGCATACGGCCGCGGTCGAGGATGTGAAGGCAACGGGCAGGCCCGCACTGGACGACGCCGTCAATGTCGGCGTGGTGCCAAAACTCATCGGGCCGGGATTGGCGAATGTGATCGTCTGGGCTGCCCGCGGCGTCACCGCATTCGACGGCGAAGACGCCAACCCTGTGCCGGCGACGTTGGTCGCCGTGACTGTAAACGTATAGCTGACGCCGTTGGTAAGGCCGCTCACCGTGACCGGACTGGTTGCACTCGTTCCGGTAAAACCACCTGGGTTCGACGTCGCCGTATAGGTCGTGATCGATGCACCGCCAGAGCTTGCCGGCGCGACGAAGGCGACAGAGGCCGAAGACACATCGGCCGTTGCAGTTCCGATCGTCGGCGCGTCTGGAACAATCGCATCGACGGCAAAGGTCTCGCTCACCTGCGGCGCGGCAAGATAGGCAGCGTCACCGGCCTGATTTGCCTGGATGGTGCAGCTGCCAGCCTGATGGAAGGTCAGATCACCATCGGTCGTCACCGTGCACACAGCCGCCGTCGACGATGTAAACGCCACTGGCAAACTCGAGCTCGCCGTTGCCGTCAAGGTGGGTGTCGTGCCAAACGTCTGTGCCCCCGGATTGGTAAACGTGATCGCCTGACTTCCTTGCGGCGTGACGGCGTTTGAGGCTCCGGAAGCCGGCCCAGCGCCGACGCTGTTGGTCGCGGTTACCGTGAACGTATAGCTGGTGCCGTTGGTCAGACCGCTGACGCTGATCGGGCTTGAGACGGCCGTCGCCGTGAACCCGCCGGGGCTCGACGTGACGGTATAGCCGGTGATTGCGCTGCCGCCATTGAAGGCCGGCGCAACGAAACTCACGTCCGCGCTGGTATCAAGCGCCGTCGCAGTGGCCGCGGTCGGTGCGCCTGGAGCCACGGCGGCGACTGTGATGCTGTAGCTCTCGGTCGCGGCGCGGCTATGCATGTCAGTCGCCGTGACCGCAAAATTGTAAGGACCGGCAATCGAGGGCGTGCCGGTGATCGCCGCGCTCGACGGATCCAGCGACAGGCCCGCCGGCAGGGCGCCGGATGTCACCGCGTAGGTGACCGTGCCAAGCCCATTCGCTGCAGTGATCGACGTGTCGGAATAGGGCGTGCCTGCGGTGGCACCCGCCAAAGCACCGCCCGCGGTCAATGTCATCGCCGGCGCGGTAATCAAAATCGAATAATTTGCGGTTGCCGATCCGGCGGTGAGAGCCGTTGCCGTGATCGTAAAGTTCTTGGTGCCATAGCCGGCTGCCGTCGGTGTGCCCGAGATCGCGCCGGTGGTCGAGCTCAAAGTCAATCCATCCGGAAGCGCGCCCGCAGACACCGAATAGCTGATCACTCCGAGGCCGCCGCTCGCGGTGACCGACGCGCCCGGATAGGTCATGTCCACCACGCCGCCGGCCAGCGCACCGCTCGCGGGCGTCAGCACCACCGGTGGCGCTGCAATCGTTATCGAGTAGGTTTTGGAGTCTTGCCCGACAGTCGCGGCCGTAGCCCTCACCGTGAACGTGGCCGTTCCGTAGGCCGCGTTGGTCGGCGTCCCCGTAATCGCGCCGGTCGACGGATTGATGGCGAGGCCCGCCGGCAGGCTGCCCGACGAAATGGCATAGGTGATGGCGCCGACCCCGCCGGTCGCGGAAATCGACGTGTTCGAATAGGAGACGCCCACCGTACCGCTCGACAAGGCAGTGTTGTTTGCAGGCGTCAGCACCACCGGGGGCGCTGAGACGGTGATCGAGTAATTTGCAGAGGCCGACCCCGAGGTGGCCGCCGTCGCCGTAACCGTAAAGTTCGCAGTGCCGATTGCAGCGGCCGTCGGCGTCCCGGTGATCGCCCCGGTCGCCCCATTCAGTGTAAGGCCCGCCGGAAGCGATCCGGTCGTCACCGTATAACTGATCGTGCCTGAACCGCCCGTCGCCGAAACGCTCTGCGAATACGCAGTCCCCACCGTCCCGGCAGAAAGTGCCGAACCGCTCGCAGGCGACAAAGTCACCGGCGGGAAGCTGTTGATGGTCACCGTAATGTCCTGCGCCAGGAAATGGACGCCACCCGTCGAAATCGTTGTGCTGTCCTGAACCTTCAGTTTGAACGTAAAGCTTGCTGCCGCCGTGGGTGTTCCGGACAGCAAGCCGCTGGACGAAAGGCTCAGGCCGGTCGGCAGAGTGCCGCTGTCGCGTGTGTAGGTGTAACCGGGCGTGCCACCGCTCGCCGTAAATTGCATGCTGTAGGGGACACCGACGCCACCGTCCGGAGGATTGTCTGGCGTTACGTCGATCACCGGCGCTGCGATCGTCGGATTGTAGCTCTTGTCATATGTATGGGGCGTCGGCGTCGTTGAATCGGTCACCCGCACGATGAAATTGTATGGCCCCGAACCGGTGGGCGTTCCCGAGATGACGCCGCCAGCCGAGAGCGTGAGGCCGGGTGGCAGCGTCGTCCCGCCGGTGAGCGCATAGGTATAGGGCGCCGTGCCGCCGGTGGTCGTGAGTGTCTGGCTGTAAGGTGAGCTGATAGCGGGGGTCGGCAGGCTCGCCGGTGTCACCGTCAACGGCGAGCTCGACGGCGCAATCGTCACGTTGAAGGTAACAGGCGACGACATGCTTTCATCGTACGCAATAAAGCTGTCGGATGTCGCTCCGTCCCCGTTGTTGGTGTAAATGAGGGCATTGGTATTCGTCGGCATGCCGAACGTCAGGCTACCGTGGCTCGGAGGCGTCCCCTGGTTAGGGATGAAACCCCATACGGAACAAGTGATGATACTTGTCCCGCCGGACGCCACCGAGATGTTCTGGGTCGTTCCGCAGGCACCCGCCCTGGCGGGGGAAGCCGGCCAGAACGCTCCCAGGCACAGCAGCAACAGGAAACCAAGGAGTAAAGATAACGGCTGGCTACGACCGCCCACGAGGCATGCCCGACCGATTGACTTCTTCAACATGTCCCGCCCCCGTGCGCACTGCACGCCACATGGACGGAAGTCCATCGTCACGATCAGTCCGTTCACCGCCTCGGCTATTGAGTGACACGTAATTTCGAGTCCTACAACCCTGAATCGCACCACTTCTACGCGAAAGCTAATAAAAAATCTTCTATAACCCCTCTTCCTAACTTGCTCGTTATAGGAGAGAGTGGCTGCGGGGATAAATCCAGAGTCGTCACGTTTGTTGATCGGGGGAACAATGGCCGAGGTTTTTGTCGGGCAGATCATGATGGGCGGATTCGGCTTTGCGCCGCGTTCTTTTGCATTGTGCAACGGGCAGATCATGGCAATCAGCCAGAATCAGGCCTTGTTTTCCCTGGTGGGAACGACATACGGCGGCAATGGCAGCACGACATTCGCCTTGCCAAACCTGCAGGGACGCACACCCGTGTCGGCCGGACAATCTGTCGATCCGAGCTGGCAACCTCCAGTCCACGGGATTGGAGCAGTCGCCGGCGTGGAGAACGTAACGCTGAATTCGCAGCAGATCCCGTCCCACTCGCACATTGGCAATGGCGCGACCGCTCCTGGCGGGGAGCGCAATCCGGAAGGCAAGCTCTTCGGCACCACCTCCACGCCGGTGTACGCCAAGACCGGTGGTGTACAGGTTCTGCTGTCTCCGCAAACCGTCGCACCGACCGGTGGCAATCAGCCTCACCCCAACATGCAACCATACAACGTGATCAATTTCTTCATTGCACTTGCGGGTGTTTACCCGTCGCGCAATTGAGCCCAGCCGTCGGAGGTCAAGAATGAGCACTCCCTTTCTCGGGGAAATACGGATGTTCGGTTTTCCGCGCGTGCCGCTCGGCTGGCAGGCGTGCGACGGCACTCTGCTCTCGATCGCACAAAATGATGTGCTCTATGCGCTCATCGGCACGACCTATGGCGGAGACGGCGTGAATACCTTCGCCGTACCGGACATGCGCGGTCGCGTGCCCCTCCATTTTGGTAATGGACAGGGGCTGACACCCCGCAGTCTCGGCGAGAGGGGCGGCACCGAAAATGTAACGCTCGTGAGCACGCAATTGCCTGCGCATAGCCATCCGATATTTGCCACTACGGCGACGGCTGAGAGCACAAAGGTCGATGCGACGATGGAGCTCGGTACGCTGGGAAGCGATACCCTCTACGCAACCGACACGTCCAACCTCCCCGGTTTCAACACCTCGCTGCACTCGACCCAGCTGACAGGCAATTCAACACCGCACAACAACTTGATGCCGACGCTGACGGTGCAGTTCTGCATCGCCACGGCCGGCATCTTTCCGTCGCAAGGCTGATCGAACGAGCCTCGATCTCACAGCAAGGGGATAATAATGTCAGAGCCTTTCGTAGGTGAAATCCAGTTGTTCGGCTTTCCCTTCGCGCCCAAAGACTGGGCGCTTTGCAACGGCACGCTCTTTCCCATCCAGCAGAACACTGCTTTGTTCTCGCTGATCGGCACAATCTATGGAGGCGATGGCCGCACCAATTTCCGGCTACCGAATTTCATCGGACGCGCCGGATGCACGCAGGGCGCGGGGCCGGGCCTGACGCCCCGGGACATCGGGGAGACGTTCGGCGAATACGATCATACGCTGGACTCGACGGAAATGACGGCACATTCTCATGCGTTTACGATCTACAACCAGTCAGACGCGGCAAAGAAGGCAAATACACCTTCCCCTGGCAATTCGCTGACCCTGCCCGCCCAAAGCCAGATGATGGCTTTGGATGCCACCCCATATGCACAGTTTGCACCAGCCATGATCGGCTTGACGGGCAATGGACAGTCGCATGAAAACCGGCAGCCTTATCTTGCGGTGAACTTCTGCATCTCTCTTGCCGGCGCCTTCCCGTCTTTCGGATGATGCGGCCGGATGAAGTTGCCTCAATCACGTTTGCGTCGCGGCTCGATCAGCCTGCCGTCACGGTCACAGGCATGTCGCTGCGACATGCAACACGGGCAGATGTTCCATTTCTGATGGAGCTCTACCGTTCCTTCCGGGTGGACGAAATGGCCCCCGTGCCATGGTCGCCCGAGCAGAAGCATGCGTTTCTTGAGCAGCAGTTCTTGCTGCAACACCGCCATTACACGGCCGTGTTTCCCGAGGCGGAGTTTCTCGTGATCGAAATCGGCGGCAGACCGGTCGGCCGTCTCTATCTCGACAACAAGCAAGAGAACTGGCTGATCGTCGATATCGGGCTGTTGCCGGAATGGCGCCGGCAAGGCAGGGGAAGTGTACTGATATCGGCCATCCAGGACCAGGCAAAGGCATCCGGCGCAGCTGCCATTTCCCTGCATGTCGAACAGCGCAATTTCCGCGCCCAGGCCCTTTATACCCGTCTGGGATTCCGCGTGACAAACGACGCAGGCACGCACATTCATATGGAGTGGGACGCTTCGAGACCGTCCCAAGCGCGACTCGCTTAACGGCCCGTCGTCACCTCAATTGAAAACGGCCTGATAAACGATACCCTGCCTGTCACGGGCTACCGGTACGAGGAAGATGTCCAGCGGGCCGAGCGAGGCATTTTTCAGGCGATAGACCTGCTGCGGCAGGACGATCGCCGAAGTGCTGCGGAAGAGCAGCGAAAACGGAGCCCGAAGCACTCCCGGCAGAATCGGGGTCGTAGCCGCAGTCGCCTCTGCGAGCGTCAGCGGGACAGTGCTTTCGCCAAGAGACAGGTCGAACGCCTCGCCGACGCAACCCGCGAAATGTTGAAGCGTCAGCAATCCCATGCGTTTTCCTCCTCGCGATTCCCGCCTGGGTCGCTTTCGGCTTTTCTACAACACACAAGTTGAATGCAAAAGCCCGCGCGATCCCGTTTGCGTCGGAATGGCGGGCGAAATTTGAGGGGGCGCCGTCACCACGGCCGTTGCTCGTCAACGCAACAGCTGCGAAAGACCGGCGCGAAGATCCGTTTGGCACGCATAGTCGAGCGTGGCGCGCAGCGTCTCGACCGATCCCTGCGAGCGCCGGACTTCGCCGGGCAGGCCTTCCGTGTGGCGAACCGTGGAGGCCGAACCCGTTTCTTCGATCATGATGCGGGCAAGATCGTTGATCGACGTTTCGGTGCCGCTACAGACATTGATGATGGTGGAACCTTTTTGGAAACGGCCGACAGCCCGCACGAGCGCCTCGACGACGTCGCCGACATAGACGAAGTCACGGGTCTGACAGCCATCTCCGTTGATCGTGATCGCTTCGCCGCCCTTCAACCGCTGAACGAACTTCGCGATGACGCCGGAGTAGGGAGATGATGGATCCTGCCCCGGCCCGTAGACGTTGAAGAACCTGAGGCCAATGCTGGAAATGCCGTAGACCTCGTAGGCCGAGCGCGCATGCAGTTCACAGGAGAGCTTGTCGGCACCATAGGGCGAGAGGGGAGCACAGAGACCGGATTCCGACAGCGGCAGATCCTGGCTTGCCCCATAGACAGCGGCGGACGAGGCGTAGACAAGCGGGAGATCGGCGCGTGCAGCGGCAAGCGTCTCGATAAGCGTCAGGAACCCGGTGATGTTGATGGCGTGCGACGCCGTCAAATGGCGTCTGCATCGCTCCACCGATGAGACCGCGGCCAGATGGATACACGCATCGGCTCCCTCAAGCGCGCGACGAACGGCCTCGCCATCGAGGATCGAGCATTTGATGAACGTGGCGGCCTTCGGGATATTCTCGAGTTTTCCTGATGTCAGGTCGTCGAGGACAACCACTTCGTTGCCGGTCTCCAGCAGTTTGCGAACGATGTGCGCGCCGATGAAGCCAGCTCCACCGGTAACCAGAATCCTCTTCACGCGATTTCCCCTCACGACACCGCATCAAGGTGCACCCGGGACTAAAGGAATACCGGCGCTGCTTGCCTGCGCGAAGCCGCCACTTTCCCTACATCTCTCCTGGCGCCACCCTGCGTCCGGCCGCGATCCTCCTTTGCCGCCCTGATGCAGTCAAGCCTCGGACCCGACGGTTTACCGTTTCGCGAAGAAGGCGCGCCCGGCTGCAAAATCACACGCATTGATTGCAGGTCCGCTGTTCGCGACAAGCGCGCCCCTTGCAGTGGCAGATCAAGTGCCGGGGATCTTCAGGACGGACGATATCCAAGGATCAGGTCTTCGACCTCCGAACCGCCGCCGACCCGCTTCACCACAGAGAACGAACCATCTGCGCCGACCTCGAAGAGCGTGCCGCCGTTTTCGCCTTTTTCGTTCGTCCGCGTCACGATCAGGAGGCTCCCGGGGCCGCTCAGATAGGAGTGGATATTGGCGACCGCCGTGCGGATCTGATCATTCGAAAAGTAACTCCGGTTCAAAATGTTGGCGGCGCGCACGAGATCGAAGCGGCCGGCGAAATCGGCCGAGCGCCGCATGATGTCATCTTCGACGAACGCGATGGAATCGGCGTCCGACAACGACCGCGTGATCATCTGCACCGGCTCGCTCCTGCCGCTGCGGATCAGCGCACGCAGGCGCGGCTGCAGGATGGTGCTGGCGAGGTGGCGGGGTATGAAGGCCAGGGACACATAGTCAAGCCGGCGTATCCACGGCCGGATCGCAAGCCCGGCGACATCGTATTGCAGCGGCCAGCCCTCCGGGTCGGCGAGAACACGAATTCCCGTTGCCACTTCGACGATATGGGCGTCTATGAAAAGATCAGTTGCGGTGATCCTCGGCGCCGCGCCGCATGTCTCCAGGTAGCGCAACAGTTCAACCGTCGTCACACCGGTCGAAACGCCGACGTCGAGGGCCTCGCGCAAGCGCTCGGACCGCTCGGTCAGCACCGGCCTGAACGCCGTCTCCAGCTCACGAAAGCGCGATGGCCGTGTCAGCTTGAAGGTGCCGTTCCGCATCTTCAATTTTGCAAAGAACTCCGACTCCCGGGTGTAATCCGTGGAGGCCTCACTTCCGGAATAAAACTGCCGGGCGCTCATAACCATCATCTGACTACCTGTGCAATTGTGACTGCCAGTTGCTGAACCAGGCTTTGTGCGTTCACGTCTCAACCGTGCCGCCTGCGTTGCCGTAGGCAGATTGATTGCTTGCTACAAAGGTCTTGAAAGAGAACTGGCCGTCATCGGCTTCCAAAACTTCGAAAACAACAACAGATGAATTTCAGTATATTCGAAAATAATAGCGGAATGATATCAACTCTCTCCGCAATTCCAAGGTCCTTGGGTCAATTTTCGTCAAACCGTGCACGAAGCGAATCCGAAATATCGCGACGCGCCTTGGGCGGGCCTCGCGTGACTGCGGCATTGCCCGGCCCGGCGTCCGCTCCCGTGGCAACCGATGCCCGTTGGCCCGATTTGACCAGTTCATACAGATCTTCATAGGAAGAGACGGTTCGCTCGATCGAAAAACTTTGCGCCCGTTGCCGCGCATAGGCAGCGGCATCGCCGTACTTCTCCTCGCCCCCGACGAGGGCAAGGATGCGTTCGGCGAGACGCCGGTGATCTTGCGCCGGAAATCGATAGGCGGCATCGTCGACGACCACCGCCAGCCCGCCAACGTCACTGACGAGAACGGGCAGGTTCGCGGCCATTGCCTCCACCACGGCCACTCCGAAGCCCTCCCAATGGGAGGACTGCACATAAAGGTCGATACGGCTCAAAAATGCCGGAATGTCCCGGACCAGGCCGGAAAAATGAACCCGGTCGCGAACACCCAGCGTCACCGCCAACTCTTCGACGAGAGATCGGCGGCTTCCCACGCCGGCAAAACTCGCGTGCACATTGTCCGGCAACAGCGACAAGGCGCGCACGATCGTCTCCTGGTCCTTCTTATCGGTGAAACTGCCGACCATACCGATGTAGAACCGGCCATCCACCTTCGGTCCACGGGCCCGCGTCGACGCGAAACGTTCGAGACAAACCCCGTTTTCGATCAGATGGATTTCTGCCGCCATCGGCGCGAGCCAGGTCTGCAGGTTTTCGCGAACCGGCTCGCTGATGGCCGCCACGCAATCATACCGGCCATAGATCCAACGCTCGATCCCGCGCAACCAACCCCTCGCCCGTCGGCGATTCCACGTGTTGTGCTCGGTGTAGATCTTGCGGAATGGGAGCAGTGCGCAAAAATATAGGGACGGGAAAAGGTGAACGTGAACCAGATCCGCCGCCCGCATGGCGCCCCATGCCCTTGCGATCGACCGCGGGCTTGACAGTTTGACCGCGACAATCGTCACGGCAGAAAAGGCGGCGTCATCGAGGAGCTCGATATTGGCTCCCTTCCAGACGATCACAGTTGCCGAGAAACGCGTTTGGCGCTGCGCCATCTCCACGACCAGCCGCTCGGCACCACCGTTTCCGTTGAGGTCGTTGATGATATGAACGACACTGCCTGTCATCGCAAGACAATCGCCTCAAATATTCGTCCAATTCAATTATGCATAGCAACGATCACATCAACAACAACAACTGCAGAATACGTTTAATATTGCAATTTGTTCGTTCCAAACAAGATCTTCGCACATCACACGAAGCAGCAAGAGAAAGGTGACGCGGCTCTTCTTCGGGTAATGAGCCGTCTTGGCTGTTCAAGAGAGGGAGGTTCATGGCGTCAGAGCAATGCCATGCGATCCAGAAGAAGCGTGTTCACCGCATGAACGTCGAATTTTGACTGCGCCAGGTCACGGGAGCGGAGCCCCATTTCCGGCACCAGCGAGGGAGCCCTGAGAAAGCGGCACATAACCTCCGCCAGTTCCTTGGCGTTGCGCGGTTCGACGAGATAGCCGTTGACGCCGTCGATCACCGTCTCATCGCAACCCGGCAGATCGGTGGTGACGATCGCCCGTCCCGTCGACATGGCCTCGAGAATGCTGCGCGGAATGCCCTCGCGATAGTAGGACGGCAAGACGAACACGCTGCATGCCGCGAGATGGGGGCGCACATCGGTCGTCTCACCGAGATAGGTCAGGCTTCCGTCCTTGACCCAACCGTCGATGGTGTCGGCGGAAATGGCCGCGGGGCCCGGGTCGAATTGCCCCAGAAGGCGGAACTCCGCCTCCGGATGTTGCTCGCGCACCCGGCGCGCCGCCTCGGCATACTCGGTGATGCCCTTGTCCTTCAAAAGCCGTGCGACAAGGAGAAAGACCGGGCGCTCGACCGGGGGGCTCGAGAACGTATAGTGCTCGAGATCGACGCCCGAACCCGGCACCAGCGTCAGTCCCTTGGGGTCCGACATCAGTCCGCAACTGGTGATGTCGGCGGAATCGGCGCGGTTGTAGGCAAACACCCCGGCCGCACCCTTCAGCGCCAATCGGTAGAGCCGGATACTGATCTGCTTGACGCAACGGCCGACCCATCGCTTGCTGGCCGCTTCGGAATAGACATGCCCAAGGCCGGTGACGAGAAAGTACCGCCTCCTGACCCCGGCAAGCCTTGCCGCGATGCCGCCATAGACGATCGGTTTCATCGTATAGGGGATGACGACGTCGATCCGACGCGATCTCAGGAGCCGCCAATAGGACCACAGTGTCGCAAGATCCGTCAACGGATTGAGCCCCTTGCGCGCCATCGGCGCGTGGACGAACTCGACCCCGATGCCGGCCAGTTGCCTGGCGACGTCCTCGTCCTTTTCAGGACCGACGGCCACCACGGAGTGGCCGGCCTGGACCAGCCGACGCAAGAGTTCCAGCCGGAAATTCGTCAACGACCGGCTGTAGCTCGAGAGCACCGCGATGCGCTGTTTCGGAGCCGCTGCCATCGCGACCGCTCCCGTGACCATGGCGCCTGCCCTTTGCTGGGCAGGCGGCTTGACCGGAGAAAAATCGCTCGCATCGATCAACATGCACTGCTCCATACAGGCGTTTGCGGGAAACGGACGATCACAGTGGCATCGGTGTCGAAGGTGGCCCCTGCCTCAGGTTCGCGAGCGCCGCCTGCAGCACATCCTCGGAAAGATGGGCGGAATCCGCGTCCAGTGCCGCTTCCTCGCCGTCAAGCGACGAGGCGCCTTGTGAACCTTCGGCAGAATGCTTGTCGAAGCCCGGAATGAGGCTGTTCATGATCGCAAAGACCATGGTCTGGTCACCGAGTTCGGCAAACAGTTTCAGCCGCGCAAACATCTCTTTCAGCGTGGTAAGCGGAACGGCGTTCGGAATGGCACCGAGAACACCCGGGATCGGCGAACTGATCCGCTGCTCGTTGGTGTCGAACAGTTCCTCGAACAGTTTTTCGCCGGGGCGCAAACCGATGATCTCGATGTCGATATCCTTGCCGGGCGTAAGGCCCGCAAGCCGGATCATGCGCCGGGCGATATCGATGATCTTGATCGGTTCGTTCATGTCCAGAACGAAAATCTCGCCCTTTCCGATTTCGCCTTCCAGCCCGTAGGCCGAGGCTTGCAGCGTCAGCTCCACCGCCTCGCGGATGGTCATGAAGAAGCGGGTCATGCGCGGATCGGTGACCGTCAACGGACCGCCCTTGGCGATCTGCCGCTTGAACAGCGGGATGAGCGAACCACTCGACCCCAGCACATTGCCGAACCGCACGGTCATGAACCGCGGCCCGGAACCCTTCTTCAGGCAATGCAGATCGAGCGCCTGGCAGTAAAGCTCGGCCAGCCGCTTGGTCCCGCCCATCACGCTTGTCGGGTTGACAACCTTGTCGGTCGAAACCTGCACCATCGCCTGCACCTTGAAGCGACGGGCAGCATTGGCGACGTTCATCGTACCGATGACGTTGGTCAGCACCCCCTCGCACGGATTGAGCTCCACCATCGGCACATGCTTGAGCGCCGCCGCATGGAAGACCAGTTCCGGCCGGTATTTCGCGAAGACATCGTTGACCCGGTTCGCCCTGCGGACATTGCACAGGTTCGCCGTACGCTTGACGCCGGGATAACGTTCGCCCAGCTCCATATCGATGGCATAGAGATTGTACTCGCAGTTCTCGACCAGGATGAGCTCCGCCGGCTCGCGCGCAGCCACCTGCAGGGTGAGCTCGCTGCCGATCGAGCCTCCGGCGCCGGTGATCAGCACGCGCCGTCCGCGCACGAGGCGAAGAATTGCATCGTTGTCGAGTGCCGCCTGCGGACGCTCGAGCAGGTCGGTGAGTTCGATCGACCGAAGCTCGAACCGGCTTTCCTGCTTCGCGCTCTTGAGTTCTGTGATTTGCGTCAGGCGTGACACGGTCATGCCACGCGCTTCGGCGCGCCGAACCACATCCTCGGCACCTTCGCCGAAACTCGAGAGCGCCTCGGTAAAGACGACGTGGCGTGGTACCTGACCGGCTGCTGCGAGCTCGCCAACGACCCGGTCGAAATCGCACAGTGCGCCGAGGATCGGAATACCCCGCAAGGTCATGTCCGTGTGCTCGGGCATCGCCTCGAGGCAGCCGACCGGTTTGTGGTTGCAATGCGGATCGCGGCGCAGTGCCCTGAGATAAAGATCCGCGGCATGACCGCTGCCGACAAGCAGGGTCGGGATCTGTCCCGCATTGTCTTCGGCGACGGGCTGGCGCCGCGCCGGCCGCAATGCGAGCTCATCCAGCCGGAAACTCAGCCTGGACGCCGAGAGAAATGCAGTCAAAAGCAACGCCTCGAGGGGCACGACGCTTCGTGGCATATCCTGAAGGCGATTGGCAAAGAACGACATCAGCACGAGAGCTGCCGAGCTGAGCAACACGGCCTGCAGGATCGAGCGCAGGTCCGATACCGAGCAATAGCGCCAATCGCGTGCGTACAAACCGGCGATCGGGAAAGCGAGCGCACAGGCAAGTATGTATTGCGGCCCGGTGGTCGCCAGGGCCCAGGCAAGCTCGGGCCGCGAGGACATGGCATCGAAACCGTAGCGCAGGAAGAAGGCCGCGACGAGCGCCAGCGACGCCGACACGATATCCATCACATAGAGCCTGCGCGATCGGCGGACCTGCTTGATCGACGATACGGTGGTCCGTGCCGCCAAGCGCGCGAGCGCGCGTCCGACGGCGGCAAACCAGTTGAGTGTGTTGAGGAACCGGGCCCAAAATCTCGCCGTCGGTGACGGAGCTGGGGCAACGGCTTGTGTGGGCTGGGCAGCGGCTTCGTTGCGATGCATGCGACACCCTTCGATCAATAGAACGTCGTCCACCCGCCGCGCCGAAAACGGACGGACGGACGATGTACTTTGGACAATCATTGTCCTGTTAATTTGTGCGGAATAAACTTCGGATACCTATGACTTCATACTAAGTTACCTGAAATTTATTTCATTTAATGACTGAACTACGAAAACGTTCTGGCAATAAGATAAGCTATTTGCTCGAAAACTGTCGCACGCCGAAAATCCCATGTAAATTATCTTTTTGTTTTATAGATCGAGTTTTGGCTACCAAACTTAGAACTCAATAGTATTAATCGCATCAAGTGCATAACCCGTAAGGATTAATCACAGAAAAGAGCCGCCGCAGGGCGATGTGCATCGGCGACGATTAGCGCCATTGGCGCGAGATAAATCGGGCATGTGGAAAAGAATAGGCAAAATATCCGCCGCGGAATCAAAGGTGTAATCGTGATGAATTTTGCTCGTCACGACCTTGCGACTTGGAAGATCTATGCCGGCGACAAGTGTAGGGCTGATGCAACGGTTTGCCGTTCACCTGCCGCGAGCGGCAGAAAAGCATGGACACAACCCGGCCTTAGCCGGGTCGGACGGAACGCTGACCGCGTGCCGGCATCAACGGGCCGGCATCGACGGGCTGCATCTCCACGCAACGGCGCCGTCACTCGCCGGCGAAAGCGCGCCTGTAGGAGTCGGCAATCGGCTTCACCAGGTACTCCAGGAAGGTCCGGTCGCCGATTTCGATGAACGCATCGATTGGCATGCCCGGATGGAGCTGATCCATCCGCACGCCCGCGGGCAGTGGCATGTCGAGATGCAGGACCGCGCGGTAATAGGGTTCTCGGGTCGCAGGGTCGCTCAGACGGTCGGCCGACACATGCGCAACCGTCGCAGACACCTCGGGCGTGAGGCTCGCGTTCAGGGCCGACAGACGGATCCTTGCCGGCTGGCCGACATGGACGACGTCGATATCCTGCGGGTGGATGCGCGCGTCGACGACGAGATCGCCGGTCGGCAAGATCTCCATGATCTTTTCTCCCGGGCCGATCACGCTGCCGATGGCATTGTAGACGGAAGCGACGACCACTCCGTCGACCGGAGCCTTGACGACGGTTCGCTCAAGCACGCGGCGCGCCGCCGACACCTGCTCCTCCACGTCGGCGAGCCCGGTCTTCACCTCGTTCATCGCAGTCACCGCCTGTTCGACACGCTGCGTCTTCAGCCGCTCGATCTGTTCGCGGGCCTCGGCAACCTGCGTGCGGCTCGACGAAGCCTCCGCCTGCAGCATCCCGACCTGGCCGAGCAGATCCGCCTCGACCCGCAGGAGCTGGGTGTACTCCGTCCGGTTCGTCAGTCCCTTTTCGAGAAGGCTGAACTTCCGTCCCGCCTCGCTGCGCACGATCTGCGTCTGTTTTTCGACGGCGGCCTTCTGCGCCGAAAGCCCCTCAAGTCCATCGTTCAGACTTTCGACCCGCTGCTGCAGGATGACCGTTTCCGAGGTGAAGCGGGCAAGCCGGCTTTCAAACTCCTTGACCTGCTCTTCGGTAAGGTCACGGCTTGCGGCCGACATGGTGGCGGGGGCATTGCCGATGTTGATCGTCAATTCCCGCCGGCCGTCGCGCTCCGCGGCAAGGCGGGCCTCTCTTGCCTTCAGCGCAACCCATTGTTTGGCCAGACGATTGAGCTGGGTGCGCGCGACCGTATCGTCGAGCACCACCAGTGTCTGCCCCCTGCTGACGGCATCTCCCTCGCGAACCGCGATCTCGCTGACGATGCCGCCTTCCAGATGCTGGACGAGCACGTTGCGACCGGTCGCGGTCAGGGTGCCGGCAGCGACTGCGGCCCCGGAAAGCGGTGCCGTCGCAGCCCAGTAGCCGAAACCGGCGAGGATGAGCACCAGGGCGGCATAACCGATCCGCGCGATTGGCGTCGTGTCGGTCGCGATCGTTTCGCGCCACGACCGTGGCGTCTTGTCAGCCGTCATCATGGGCGGTCACCGGCCCTGCCGGGGACGAAGGCGGCGACATTGGCGGCGGCGATGTTGGGTGGTCGCTTCGCACTAGCTCTTGCCATCCTCTCGGCGCGTTCGGATTGGGCGCGGCGCGCCACATCTTCAGTCAGACCAAAATCCTCGACCCGGCCGTTGTTCATCACCAGGATCCGGTCGCAGGTCTTCGCGATCGACATGCGGTGCGTGACGATGACGACCGTGACGCCCTGTGCCTTGGCGTCGCGAAGCGCCTGACCGAGAGCCGCCTCGCCTTCGCTGTCCAGGTTAGCGTTCGGCTCGTCGAGCACCAACAGGCGCGGGGTACCATAAAAGGCGCGCGCCAACCCGACGCGCTGGCGCTCGCCGCCGGACAGGTTGCTCGAGCCGGGCCCAATCAGGGTCTGATAGCCCTTCGACTGCCTCAGAATGAGGTCGTTGGCATGGGCCGCACGCGCGGCGGCGACGATATCCTCATCGGCAGCATCCGGATCAAACCGGGAGATGTTGGCTGCAATCGTTCCAGGCAGGAGCTGGACGTCCTGAGCCAGATAGCCGACGAGCCGGCCGAGCTGTTCGGGGTCCCAGGTCCTCAGGTCTGCGCCATCGATCGCGATCGTGCCCGCGGTCGGGGCCACGGCACCGGTCAGCAACCGGGCAAGCGTCGACTTGCCGGCCCGACTTGGACCGACGACGGCGATGCTCTCGCCGGCTGCAATCGTGAAATTCAGCCGTTTCAGGATCGGCTCAGGATCAGCCCCTGCGTCCGGCGACACGTAAAGCAGGTCTCGCACGGCAATATGGCCGACCGGGTCCGGCAGCCGGAGCCTGCGCCCCTCCGTGCCTTCCGCCGCGATCACCTTTTCGAACCGCGTCCAGGCACTGCGGGCCTCCATCGCCTGCTTCCAGATCCCCACCAACTGGTCGAGCGGCTGCAGGGCGCGCCCCGAGAGGATCGAAGACGCGAAGATCATGCCGGCGGTCATCTGTCCCTTGAGCACGAGCGTCGCCCCCACGGCGAGGATCGCCATCTGGAGGATCATGCGCACCGACCGGGACACGCCGCCAAAAATGGCGTTGACGATGAGGCTTCCGTCCGACGCGGCGGTTGCGGCCGCGAACTGGCGGCCCCAGACCTCGCCGACATTGCCCGTCATCCCCATCGCGCGCACCGTCTCTGCGCTGCGGCTGAAGAGCTGCGCGGTCAGATTGGCGCTGGTGATGCGCTCCTGTGCGAATTGCGATGCCCGTTTGTTGGCGTACTGGTTGAGGAAAACCACGAGGATGATCACAACCGCACCGATCGATGTCATCACGAACAACATCGGATGAAGAATGTAGAGAAGCGCCGCAAACACCGGCGAGAACGGGAGATCGAAAAGCACGGGCGTGCCGCGCGACGCAACAAAGCCCCGGATGGTCGAAAGATCACGCAACGGCTGAATGTCGCCCGGCTCGCGTCCCGTTGACTTGAGCACGCTTGCGAAGGCTGTCGGTCCCAGTTCGCAGTCGAGCTTGGCAGCCAGGCGCACCGCGTAGACCGCGCGAATCACATCGAGCAATCCGAGGAATGCAAAGGCGAGGAAGGCGATAATCGCAAGATAAACCAGCGTTTCGAGGCTCGATGACGGCAGAACGCGATCGTAGACCTGGATCAAAAACAGGGGTGACGTCAGGGCCAGAATGTTGACCACCGTCGAAAACAGGCCGAGGTCGATCAGGCTGCGCCGAAACGCAGGCCATAGTTTACTGTCTCTGATTCTCTTGTCTGCCATGCTGTAACGACACCGGTTTAAAGATTTTGAGTGGGGCCGTATCGATGGAACTCTTGCCCGCTGTCAACGTGCCGGGAGTTGAGTGGATACTATACATCTATTGTAGGGGTTGCTTATAGATGTTATTTTGGATTCCCACCACATAACGCGACAGGTCACAGTTTTCACACGCTACGGTCGCTTGCTGTTCTTGCAAGGCGGTCGGTAAAAGCAACGGCGCGTATTCTGCCCCACTAATAAAGGATGGAAACATGATCGTTAAGGGAAGACCCGTAGCTGACACGCTTTATGGCACGAACGTAGCCGATACGATTTACGGATATGGTGGCGACGATAGCCTTTGGGGCTATGCCGGGGACGACTATCTCGACGGAGGAGATGGCAACGACCGGATGTACGGTGGCGACGGCAACGACTTCTTCAAGGCCGGTTCGGGTGACGATTACGCCGAAGGCGGCGCCGGCAACGATTCGTTTGACGGCGGACTCGGCAACGACCACTTCGTCGGCGGCCTCGGCAACGACACGTTCGACGGCGAAGACGGCGACGATATCCTCGACGGCGGCGATGGCCACGACATCATGCTCGGCGGTGCCGGCAACGACACCTTCTATGGTGGCGCCGGCGAGGAGTACATTGACGGCGGCGCCGGCAATGACATCATCTATGCCGGTGACGGCAACGACGGCTTCATCAACCGCATCAACCCGGCGACCGGCAAGCTGACGACCCAGGCTGTCGGCGGCGGCGCCGGTGACGACTACATCTACGGCGAAGGCGGCAACGACGCGCTGAAGGGCCAGTCCGGCAATGACCACGTCTATGGCGGCATCGGCGATGACCGCGTCGACGGCGGTGATGGCGACAACTACATGGACGGCGGCGACGGCAACGACATTCTCGATTCCGAGAATGGCCGAGACGAAGCCCATGGCGGTGCGGGTGTTGACAGGATCAGCGTCGGCGCCGGTGACGACCTCGTCTATGGTGATGGCGGCAACGACAGCATCAGCGGCGAAGACGGCAACGACGTGCTGAACGGCGGTGACGGCGACGACCTGTTTTACGGCGGGTTCGGCAACGACACGATCCGCGGCGATGCCGGCCGCGACACGCTCATCGGCGAGTCCGGCTCGGACACGCTGTGGGGTGGCGCCGATGCCGACCGCTTCGTCTTCAAGGGCGCAGGCGCGATCGACGGTGGCAAAGACACCATCATGGACTTCCAGGATGGTCTGGACCGTATCGTTCTCGAAAAGCTCGGCATCACCCGCTACGCCAACACCGGCGCCGCCGGCACGGTGTATGCCTATGACGATGCCAGCGGCGACGTGATCCTGAAGGCACAGGATTCGGCCGGCCACGCCTTCCAGATCGTTGTCGACGATCCGAATGGAACGCTTTCGGCGGCCAACTTCAGCGCTGCCGACTTTACATTCGCATAAGATCGGCGTGCCCCGGATAAGGGCACATCATAACTTTGGCCGCGGACGGGCGCGCACGCTCCGCGGCCATGCTTTTTTTTCAGGCGCCTGCCTGAGGTATGCTTGCGTCGGATGTTTATCAGGGGGAGGTTTCCGCTGGCCGGAACGACCGCAGCGCATCTTGCAATTCGTCGAGATCGTTGATGCGGATATCGGCCTGATGGGCCTGGTCCGGTGCGGCCGACTTGTGAACACGGGCCTCGCGCGCCACCATGACGGTTCGCCACCCGCGGCTGCGCGGGGTGACGAAATCCTTGACCGGATTGTCGGCGACGTAGACGAGATTGTCGGGTTCGAGCCCTGTCCAATCTTCGATCGTTTCGTAAGCTCTTGCGTGCGGCTTCCAGAAGGCACGCCCCCAGAGATCGGTGAAGATCACGCGGTCGACGAAAGCTTCGAGACCAAGCGCCTTGACTTTGGCCTGCTGGGTTGCTGCAGGCCCGTCGGTGATGATCGCCCGTCTGCCTGTGCGTGTTCGTTCCAGATAACGCCGGGCATCCGGGGCAAGAGCAATGTCCGGCTTGTGACCACGGTAGACAGCAACCAGTTGTGCAACCAGCGCCTTGTCGGGTTCAATGCCGAGGGCGGCCAGGGCCTGATCGAAGACATGCCCGCTGTGCCCGTTTGCCGCCGCCGCCCTGCATTGGACGGCAAAGCCTTCGACACCGGCGTGGCTCGCGAGAAAGCAATCGACGGCAGAAAATCCGCTCGCGACGAAATCCCGCTCCAGATAAAGCGTGTCGTCGAGATCAAAGACTATGACCTGCTCGCGGGCCGACATAGCCATTACCCCCTGAATATCGCGGCATCGTACCGCAGCATCAGCACACCCTCGCGCCAATTGTCATGCGCCGTGCTCGGCAAGCCCGCGACCTCTTCAAGGAGGAAACGGGCGTAGGTGGCACCCGCATGGTCGACGAGAGGATAGCCGCCGCCGAACCGGGCGTTGATCTCGATAACCCTCGGCCCCGTCCGGCTGTCGTCGATGACCTGGAAACAGAATGCCCCGCGCAAGGCCGGCAGCGCTCGCATGATGCCCTCGGCCATGGCGCGGTGAACGGCATGGCGCTCGGTAACTCCTTTTTCCACCTCTCCCGCGCGGATGCGCAGACGCCGGTGCGAGATCACCGATACGAGATCGCCGGCGGCGTTGACGAACGCATTGACCGTATGCTCCGGACCGTCGAGATATTGCTGCAGGATCATCGGCTCGGAACTGCTGGCGGGCAGTTCGGCCTCAGAACCGACCACGCTGATCGACCGGCTGGCGCTGCCGGCGTTCGGCTTCAGGAAAAGCGGCCAATCCCAGTCAGCAAGCTTGCCGCGGACCTCCTCCAGCATGCCGGTTCGCGGCACCGGGACGTCGGCGGCGGCCAACACGCGCATCGTTTCGAGCTTGTCGCGGACGACGTCGATGACGGGCGGCGGGCTGACATGGACGCGGCATCCGGCCTGGGCGAAGGCGTCGGCGGCGATCGCAAGTGGCAACAGTTCCGGATCGATCGTCGGAACGATCAGGCGGATTTCATTGGCTTGCGCGAGGTCGGCAAGGCGTGCTGCAAACTCGGGATGGCCATAGGCCGGAACCGTGAAGGCCCGATCGGCGATGGCACAGGCTGCGCTCAGGTCCGGGTCGACATCGCAGGCAAAAACCTTGAGATCGATCTGAAGCGTCTGCGCCGCCCGTCGGAAGCACTCGATGAGGCCGACGCGCCTTCCGGCGGAAGAGACGAGGATGTTAAGCGACCTTTGCGTCATGCGCGCCTTCTCCAGATGTTGCAAGGAGCAGCCACGGGGTCGAGGTCCGCTCTCTCCTATCGAACAAGCCAATCCGAACGTCCGCTGCGGCCGGCACCTACGATCCCATCTTGCTGTGAACGGCCGGGCGGCGACCGTCTGTCCCGCGCCAGGCTGTCACTTCGATGCACTGCCGGTCCCCGCACATGACTGTAAATCCCTCCGTCGTATGCGCCTGCACCTGGCCGGCAAGACCGATGTAACGAAAGGAGTCTGCAAACGTCCGTGCCGCATCGATATGGATCGGCCTGCCGTCTCGAAGAGAGAAGGCGCCCGGGTAAGGGTCGCCGACGGCCCGGATCAGCCGCAGGATCTCGGCGGCCGGGTGAGACCAGTCGATGAGGCCGTCTTCGGCCACGCGCTTTGCGCAATAGCTGGCGAGTGTGTGATCCTGCTCGATCCTCGGCGCCCGTCCCTCGGTCGCCAGCGCCACGGCTTCCGGAACCATCTCGGCCAGGTTGCCGACATGCTTGGCGTAAAGGCTGCGCGCGGTCTCGTCCGGGGCGAGCGGGAAGAGACGCTGCAGGATGATGTCCCCCGAATCCATGCCTTCATCGATCCAGAAGAGCGATGAGCCCGTCGTCTTTTCGTCAAGCAGGATGGTCCATGGTATGACGCCCCTCCCCCGCAGCCGCGGCAACGCGGCCGGATGAAAGCCGATCACGCCGAGGCGAGGAATGTCGCGAAAGGCCTGACGGCAGATCTGCGACCAGCCAAGTACGAGGATGAGATCCGGCGCGGTGGCGCGGACAGCCTCAAGCGTCGCCTCGGCGTTGATATTCGTCGCATGAAACACGGCACTGCCAGCCTTGAGCGCCGGCGTCGTCAGATCGGCAAAATCGGAATGCCGATCCGCCGCCTCCGGTGGCAGGGTGATCACCAGCGACGGCACCATGTCTTTGGACAAAAGGGCCTCAAGGGCTATGCGAGATCCTTCTACGGCACCAACCAGAACAAACCGCATCTTCTCTCTCAAATGCACAAGGTTTCAGAGCGCAATGTACAAAATCAGACCGCAACCAAGGGTAAAATAACCCATGCGGGCGATATTAAAGTATTTCAAGTATGATATTCAGGGATGCTATTTCAGACGCCAGCTATACTGCAAGAGAATAATTGCATGACAGTGTCAGCCGTTGTATCTTGAAACCACTGCCTTTCTAGGGATCTGCCCGGAGAGGCGCATTTAGAGTACCAACACTTTTTCAGAAATGATCGCATCCGATGTGCCCTCCGAAATCGAGGCAACGGAAATTTGATACCCTGGCGCGGAGACCGCGCTGAGGCTTGTGGTGCTCATGGCAGGCGCAGGCAGCCACCGGGTGTGGCGCTTGAAGTCCGGCCGGGGAATGCGGAGGTAGGCCCAAGCTGCGGCGCAACTTCGGATCCATGGTATGATTTTGCATTTGATCACCAATTTCAGCGCAAGTGCCGGAGCTGAAACGATGCTCGCGCGCCTGCTCAAGGCGTCGCCTGACGAGCGCGTCATGGTCGTCTCGCTGCTCGATATCTCGGCGCGAAACCGCGATCTCGCGGGCAATCCGCGTGTCGAATACGTGGCGCTCGGTGCGCGCTCGCTGCCTGCGATCATTCAGGGCACGATGCGGCTTGCGCAGATCATCCGCCAGGAAAAGCCCAGCGTGCTTTTGTGCTGGATGTACCATGCCATGGTTGTCGGCACGCTTGCCGCCAAGCTTTCTCGCCGCGCGACGCCGGTGATCTGGAACGTTCGCCAGTCTCTGGACGACGTTGCCTCACTTTCAAGAAGCTCGCATCTGGCGATCGCCGCAGCCAAGGTGCTTTCCGGCTCCGCATCCGGCATCATTTACAACTCGTCACGCGCGCGCGACATGCACGGCGCCTATGGCTATCGCAACCTCAATTCGGTCGTTATCCCGAACGGCTTCGAGATTCCGGCCGTCGCCACCCATCACCAGGTGCCGGACCAGGCGCCGGCGCGGCGGATCGGCATCGTCGCCCGCTTTCATCCGCAAAAGGATCACGCAACCTTCTTTCGCGCCGCCGCATCGGTGCTGCGTACCCATCCCGACACGCGCTTTCTCGCAGCCGGCCGCGGCCTGGCCTGGGACAATCCCGAAGTTGTCCGGTTGATTACCGATGCGGGATTGCCGAGCGAGGCCATCGACCTCAGGGGCGAAGTCGCCGACATGGAGGATTTCTATCGCAACATCGACATCCTGGCGCTGTCTTCGAGAACGGAAGGATTTCCGAACGTCGTTGCCGAGGCGATGAGCTATGCCAAGATGGTCGTGGCGACAGATGTCGGGGACGCAGCCGAGGTGGCGGGCAATGCCGGGATCGTCGTGCCGGCCCGCGATCCGGAGGCCTTTGCAGACGCCATGCGCAAGGTGCTCGATCTCTCGCCGGAGGAGTACGCCCGCTACGCGCACCTTGCCCGTGACCGGATCGAGAGCGAGTACACCCTGCACAAGATCGAGCGGCGCTACTCCAATTTCCTGAGGAACTTCTAGCGGATATGTGCAGGCGCCGGGCGAAGCAGTGCTGCGAAACAGACCGAAAGGACGATACGACCGACCCACAGTCGTAAACGGAACGGCCACAATTCAAGCATGCCACAAACCATACCGGCCGAACATTGACGAGCAGAAAGCTTGTGATACCATCTGAACTTTCAATGACATACTCTGCGATACTTTTATCTATACAATCAAAGATTGCGACCGCCAGCACCCGTAGTATTTCTAATCACATCACTTCTTTTGCGGGCATGTTGAAATGCGTAGAACCCGAAACACATTTTTTATCATCAGGCGATCCATGTATCACTGCGGTGGAAAACTCCCGTTAAGCGGCAGTTTTCCGCTCGACCATGGGCTCGACGGCTCACGGCGACGGCCGTGCGTCTTGTCTGGCGCCCGGGGCAGCAGGGGAGCGTCATGACCGCACCGATCCGAACTGTGATTGTCGACGACCATCCGCTCGTGATTGTCGGCGCCCGAGCAACGGTCGAGACGACCCAGGATATCGTCTGTGTCGGCGCGGCCGGGAGCGGCACCGATGCCTTGGCGCTGATCGGCGCGACCAGCCCGGACGTGTCGGTCATCGATATCTCGCTTCCCGACATGAGCGGTCTGTCGCTTGCCGAGGAAATCCTCAAGCAAAAGCTCTCGACCTATGTGGTGGTGATGACTGAGCATCAGGAGCGCAGCTATGCGCAGCAGGCGCTCCAGATCGGCGTCAAGGGCTTCATCCAGAAATGCTCCGCGCCGGAGCACCTGTTGCTCGCGGTGCGCTCGGTGACGCTCGGCGGGCTCTATCTCGACCCGCCGACCGCTCAGGAGCTGACGCGATCGACGCCAGGCCCTGGCGCGCAAGCCGTGAGGATGGCCGGCATGCCCGGCCTGACGCGACGCGAGCAGGACGTGCTGAGGCTTGTAGCGCTTGGGTATTCCAACAAGGAAATCGGCGCGAGAACCAATGTGAGCGTTAAATCGATCGAAACCTACAAGGCCCGCGCGACGGAGAAGCTACAACTTCATACGCGGGCGCAGATCGTCCATTTCGCCCTGACCCACGGCTGGATGAGCGCCATCTAGCGCGCCGGCCGTCGAAGCCATGCCTTGCGCCTTCGGGCGCTGATCGATGCAGCCGGATGTGCTTGTCGAAGGTGAAATGCACTTCGACGCGTCCGGCGACGGTGAAGAGATTGTCGCGCATGCCGCAGAACAGGAGCCGGCTTTGCGAATTGTATTTGTGCTCTCCGGGCTAGGAGCGGGCGGGGCCGAAAAGGTCGTCAATATGCTCGCGCATCATCGGCGCGCGCATGGGGACGACGTCCACGTCCTTGCCGTCAGTGCCAACAATGCGGCCAGCTTCTTTGCCTACGACAAGGCGATCAGCGTGGAGGCGCTGGGCGGCGGCACTGCCTCCGGGGCCATTGGAACCGCACGACGTATCGCACGGCTTCGCACGCGCCTGAGCGCATTGTCCCCGGACCTCGTCGTCTCCTTCCTGACAAAGGTCAACATCATGGTGGTCCTCGCATCGCGCGGGCTTGGTCTTCGGCTGGTTCTTTCCGAACGAAACAACTTCAGCACCCAGGCGATGAGCCCCATTTGGCGGCTGTCGCGGCCATTGGCCGCGCGGGCGGCCGAACGGCTGGTGATGCAGACAAGGCAGGCCACCACCTTGCTGCCGCCTGCCCTGAAGGACAAGTCGGTGATCATTCCCAATCCGGTAACGCTTCGGCGCGCCAGCCCCGCGGCTGAGGGCGACGGCACCCGGGTTGTCGCGGTCGGTCGCCTCGATCGGCAGAAGGGGTTCGATCTGCTGATAGACGCCTTTGCCACCGTTACGAAACTGGACCCCAGGTTGACGCTGACGATTTTCGGCGAAGGTCCGGAACGGGCGGCGCTCGAGGCGCAGGTTCAGCGTCTCGGCCTTCAGGATCGCATCCGTCTTCCCGGCACCACCAAATCGCCGGTCGAGTGGCTGGATGCCGGCGATATCTTCGTGCTCAGCTCGCGCTTCGAGGGGTTCCCCAACGTGCTGCTCGAAGCCATGTCAGCGGGTCTTGCGACGATCGCGTTCGACTGCCCGTGGGGACCATCGGAGATCATCAACACGCCCGAGGTCGGAATGCTCGTGCCCCTGGGCGATATCGCGCAGCTGACAGCGGCAATCCGCCGGCTGGCGGGGGATGCGGCCCTCAGGCAGCGGTTGGGGGCAGCCGCGGCCCGCGCCGTGGCCGCGCGCTACGCGACATCGATCGTTCTTCAGCAATGGGACAACGTCATTGCACCGCCGATGACGGCCACGGTCCGATTGCCGACCGAGCAGGTACCGACCTGATGCGGCACGCGGCCACTGCATGTTTCCTTTAATCGTAGCCGGTCAGAGGACAAAAACATGCAGCAATTGAAAGTGCTACAGCATCCTTTGCGCGTCCGACAAGACGCGCGGCGCTGTAGCGGGCCACTGCATTTTTTCAAGACTGGCGCTCAGGACGAGGCGGGTTTCAGATACAGCACCGGCGTCCCGTACCGGTCCTTGAAGCCGAGGGGCGCCGACAACACGTAGCCGTGGCTCTCCGCATAGGCGCGCATGGGTTTCTCCAGCTCATCGTCAAATCCGAGCAGCAGGGCCGCCGGTGGCTCCTGGTCAAACAGAGCGCCGACCGTCTCCGGCGAGGTCATCCTGTAGTATTTCGCGAGCTCCGGGCTGGTCACCGAGGCGGTGCGATAGGCGAAGGGACCGGTAGCAAGCTCGGGATAGACGTCAAGGCCACCCTCCAGCGGATAGATCGGCGAAAGCGTCGCCACCTTGCCGCTGACGCCTGCGGCCTGCATGCGCTCCGCGATCGTCATTCCCGCCTCATGAACACGCATCGTCGTCCACTGCGCCGGATGTACCGCCTTGCCGATGTACTGGCCAAGGCGCGGCGCGTTGACGGCGAGAGCGAGAACCGCGGCCGAAAGAAGTATTGGCCGCACCGATGGCAGCGAAGTCGGCCCGAGCGTCTCGAGAAAGAGGCCAAACGCCAACGGAACGCAGATGAGCGGCGGCGCGAAATATTGCGGAAAGCCGGGGGTCGGCACGAAGCTCATGGCGATGCTCGTCAGCACGACACCGAGCAGCACGAGCAATTCACCCCTGCGCATGCCCGGTTCCGGCGTCCGGCTTTCGGCGCGCCGGGAAAAAACGGTGAGGGCCACGGCAAGCAGGGCCGCAAGTGCGACGGCAACGGCGGGCGCCAGCCATATCTCCTGCGCGAGCGCCAGCTTCTGGGCAAGCGACATGGCGCCCCCTTCGCCGTCACCACTCGCCAGCCGCCAGTATTGCGGATGAGGTCCGGTGTGGTAGCGCACGACATGCGCCAGTAAAAGCTGCGGATCGCGCAGCAGATAAAAGAGGATCGGCGCTCCGCCGATCAGGCCGCCGACCGTCAATGGCGCAACCACCTGAACCAGGCGTTCCTTCAGCCGCAGTGACTGCGGCAGAAGGAATGCGGCGATGGCGACGGCCGGAATGAAGGCGATCGCGCTCAGTTTGAAGCTCACGGCCAGCGCCAGGAAAAATCCGGAAAGCGCCACCAGCATCGCGCGTCGGCGTTCGTTGCGCAACGCAAGCAGGAAGAGACTGAGCCCAAGCAGGGCGAATGGCCACGGCAGGAAGTTGTTTGTGGCGCCGACGCCCGTCTGTGTCAGAAACAGCTCGTTCACCAGCGACAGGACGACGACGCAGACGGTAACCCATCCCGATCGCGTCAACGCGTGCACCACGCCGACCACGACGACCGCAAACAGGATCCAGGCGAGGAAAACTCCCACGCGTCCGCTCAAAAGCAGGTGACTTGGCCCGACCAGCTTGCTGACGCCATAGAAATACCAGGCCGAGCCCGGCGGGTGATTGTAGAAAAAGTCACTGTAAAGCGCCGCGCCATCGAGAAGCTTGATAGGAGGAACGTAAAGCTGCTCGTCTCTGCGCATCTCGAAGTTCATGATGCGAAGAAACAGGAGGACGGACAGGAAGGCAAAGAACAGCGACGTCGCGATGGAATAGAAAACACCGAACGTTTTCGTCGGAGCTGGAACGTTCGCTTCACCGGCAATAGTTGATGGATAGGTCATCTAAAACTCCGAACAGAAAAATGACGAAGTATGGCAGGCGCGCGCGCAACCCGCAGGTCGCGCAGGATGTCAAACGAACGGCCGGATCCGTGGTCTGCGCCTGGCCCGCCCGGCAATTCGGGCAAATCCGGACAAGCGCGCAAGGATAAACCTGACACCTAAAAAGGCTTGCGGCCCAACAGAATATAAGGTATTTCTTTTATATTGGTTACTTAACATATCGGAAACGCTGGGACTAATCCAGTTATATTCCGGAGTGCGCAGATAAGCGCCAGCATTTGTAGACGTGCATTTTTATCAGTTATTGAAAACGACCTTATCGCGCATTGGATCGCGATTGCTCATGAACAACATCTGAGACGTCAACAGTATCTCAAAACTACATTCTTGGAGACCGCTATGAAAGTCGTTCTCTTTGCGGGAGGGCTTGGCTCGCGCCTTGCCGAGGAAACCACGCGCGTACCGAAGCCGATGGTCGAGATTGGTGGCAAGCCCATCATCCTTCACGTCATGGACATCTACAGCCACTGGGGGCATCGCGACTTCGTCGTCGCCGGCGGCTACAAGTGCATGTCGATCAAGAGCTTTTTCCATAATTTCCATCTGTCGACCGCCGATTTTACGGTGGCGCTCGGAAGCGGCTCTATGGTGCTGCACCCCAATCATCCACTCGACTGGAATGTTTCGGTGGTCGACACCGGGCTGTCGACGATGACCGGAGGGCGGCTCCTCAGGCTGCGCGAGTGGCTCGACAACGAGACCTTCATGGTAACTTATTCGGACGGTGTCGGGAACATCGACATCGAGGCGCTTCTGGCGTTCCACCGTTCGCATGGCCGCCTGGCGACCGTCACGGCGGTCCAGCCTCCTGCACGTTTCGGCAACCTCGAGATCGAGGGCGACCAGGTCGTCGAATTCACCGAGAAGGTGCAAAAGAAGGAAACCTGGATCAATGGCGGCTTCTTCGTCTTCGAACCAGGTGTGCTCGACTATATTCCGAGCCTGTCCGAGCCGCTCGAAATGTCGCCGCTGACCAATCTTGCAAGGGACGGCCAGCTGTTCGCCTACAAGCACCACGGCTTCTGGCATCCGATGGATACGATCCGTGACCGCGACTACCTGAACGGCCTTTGCGAGAGCGACGATCCGCCATGGCTGCACTTTGAACGCGATCATATCGCTGGCTCGACAACCCCGATCTCCACCCACCACGTGCGGATGTAGGACATGGTCTGGATCACCAGCGAGGCCGACCTTTCCGAGGCGTTCTGGGGTCAGCGGATTCTGATCACGGGGCACTCCGGCTTCAAGGGAGGCTGGCTTGCACTTTGGCTGAGGCGGCTCGGCGCCTCGGTGGTCGGGCTGTCCCTGCCACCGGCGACACCTTCATTCTTCCGGGCCGCCAACCTCGGCGAAATCATCGATGGTCGTGACGCAGATATCCGAAGTGCGGCCGATGTTGCCGAGGCAATCGAAGGGCAGGACTTCGACCTCGTCATCCACATGGCCGCGCAGGCGGTCGTCCGGGCGTCGTTCGAGAACCCGGTCGATACCTATGCCACCAATGTCGTCGGCACGGCGATCGTGCTCGATGCGGCAAGGCGACTGAAGTCGCTGAAGGGCGTCGTCGTCGTTACCAGCGACAAGTGCTACGAAAACCGCGAATGGGTCTGGGGTTATCGTGAAAACGACCCGATGGGCGGGCGCGACCCCTACAGCTCGTCGAAAGGCTGCGCCGAGCTGGTCGCCGCCGCCTATCGCTCCTCCTTCTTCAACGACCCGAACGGCCCTCAGCTTGTCAGCGTACGCGCCGGCAATGTCTTCGGCGGTGGCGACTGGGGCGCAGACAGGCTCGTGCCCGATCTCGTTCGCTCGGTCGAAAGCGGCACTCCGGCCCGTTTGCGCAACCCGTCCAGCATTCGGCCGTGGCAGCATGTCTTTGAGCCGCTGCGCGGTTACATGATGCTGGCCGCCCATCTCGTTCAGCGCAGAACGCGCTTTGCCGGCGGCTGGAATTTCGGACCCGACCAGGAGGCAACCGTCAACGTCGGCACACTTGCCGACATGGTCGTCAGCCACTGGGGCGACGGAGGACCGCGTGTGATCGTCGAACCGCAGGCAAACGCGCCGGCGGAATCGACCATCCTGCGGCTCGACAGCACGAAGGCACACACGGAACTCGGCTGGAAACCGGTGCTGCGCCTTGCGGACGCCGTTTCGATGACCGTCGCCTGGTACAAGAAATATCGCGACGATCCTGATCATATCCGGTCGTTTTCCGAACACCAACTCGAGCAATACGCCGCGGCCTGGAAACGGGACGCGGAACACGACGCAAAACCATCGCCATTGCGCGCTATCGGAGATTGGAAAGATGCGAGTTAATTACGGGCAATCCGTCTACGGGCAGGAAGAGATCGACGCCGTCAACGCCGTGTTGCGCTCATCGACGCAAATGGGCAAGGCCGTGAGATCGATGCAGGAACGCGTCGCTGCACTGTTTGCCAAGCAGCACGGCATCATGGTGAACTCGGGTTCGTCGGCCAATCATCTTGCCATCGAAATCGCCGATCTTCCCAAGGGCTCGGAAGTCATCACCCCGGCGCTCACCTTTGCGACAACCGTTGCGCCGATCGTGCGTGCCGGACTGTTGCCGGCATTCGTCGACGTGGTCGAGGGCACTTACAATATCGATTCCGATTGCATCGAGCGCATGATCACCAAGAAGACCAAGGCGGTGATGATCCCGTCTCTGATCGGCAATCTGCCCGACTGGGACCGCATCCGCGCCATCGCCGACGCCCACAAGCTGCTGGTGATCGAAGACAGCGCCGACACGCTCGGCGCAACCATCCGCGACAAGAGCACCGGCACCCGCTCCGACATCAGCACGACCAGCTTCTACGGCTCGCACGTGATCACGGCGGCCGGAAACGGCGGCATGGTTTGCGTCAACGACGACGAACTGGCCCGAAAGGCGATGCTCTATCGCTCCTGGGGCCGGACCTCCTCGCTTTTCGTTGAATCCGAAACCATCGAAAACCGTTTCAACATCGACCTCGACGGCTTCGACTACGACGCGAAGTTCGTGTTCGAAGTCCTTGGATTCAACGTCGAACCATCCGAAATGGGGGCTGCGTTCGGTCTCGTGCAGCTGGATCGACTGCAGCAGAACATCGACGCGCGCGAGCGCAACTTTGCCGACCAGATGGCCTTCTTCCGGGAGTACGAGGACTGGTTCGTACTGCCGCGGCAATTGCCCTTCTCGCGCACCGGCTGGCTCGCATTCCCGCTGACGGTTCGTGCCGACGCCCCCTTCACCCGGCGCGAAATGCAGATTTTCCTGGAACAACGCGACATCCAGACACGCCCGGTGTTCACCGGCAATATCCTGCGTCAGCCGGCGATGAACGGTGTCGCCTGCAAGGTCGATCCGCGCGGCTATCCGATCGCCGACGACGTCATGCGCGGCGGCATCCTGCTTGCCTGCCATCACGGGCTGACGCCGGCGCATCTGGACCATATCCACCAGTCGTTCCGCGATTTTGCGCTTCGGTTCGCCAAGTCCGGCAGCGGCAAGCGTCGCCAGCAGCAACCGGCCTCGTTCATCTGAAAGACCTGAGACGGAGGAGGGAAGCGCAGTCATCGGTTCGTATCGGCTTCTGGTCGGCGCGCACCGCAGTTCGCTTCCCAACCGACGCTCAAGCGGAAATGAGAAAAGGCGCATGTCGAGGATATTGATTACCGGAGCGGCTGGCTTCATTGGTTCGCATATGACGCGCATTTGCGTCGATGCTGGCCATGAAGTCCATGTCATCGTACGGCCCGGCACGGAGGATAGTCGCCTCGATGCCGTTGACGGCGCGTTCGTCCGGCACAACTTCGACCTTCAATCGGAGGACGCAATCCGGCGCTGCCTTTCGGACGCGGCGCCGGAGATCGTCTTTCATCTCGCCGCCCGGCCGCGGCGGCGGGAGGAAGCTGAACTGAATGACGCCAAGGCCGGGATCCGCGAACATCTCAATGCCGTGCTCGGCCTGCTCGGTGCTGCCGGCGCCGCCCGCCACCCGCCGAAAAAGATCATCAGAACCGGCTCTCTTGCCGAATATGGCGTGGCGCAGGCGCCCTACGAAGAAGACAGCCGCGAGATCCCGGTCAACGCCTATGGTGCCGAGCTCACCGCCGCAACGCATCTTATCGGCGGCCTGCAGGCGCGCCTGCCGTTTCCAGTGATCACGGCCCGCCTGGCGCTGGTCTTCGGCCCGATGCAATCGACGCAGTTCGCCATTCCACAGTTGATCGAGCACTGCCTTTCTGCCCAGCGCTCGGTCGTGCACCATCCCTCGGACCGGCGCGATCTGCTTTATGTCGACGACGTGGTCGAAGCGCTGCTGCGCGTCGCCGAGGCCCCGACAAGCACGCGGCTCGTCAACATCGCAACCGGCATTGCCCCGTCGATGCGGGAGATTGCCCGGCTGATTGTCGAACACACCGGCGCCGACCCGGCCCTGATCGAGTACGGAGCGGACGGCGTGACGGGCGGCATCCCGGATTTCCGGGCATCGCCAGCTCGGGTGAAGGATCTGTTCGGCTGGAGTGCACGTGTGCCGCTGGCTGAGGGGTTCACCCGCACCGTTGCCTGGCACCGCGCGGTTCTGCCGCCCATAGCAGACGACGGCCCCGCGCCGCGCAAAACCATGTGAGAGTGGCGGACGTGACGACAAAGAGACCGAAGATCTCCATCCTGGTGCCGGCCTTCAACGAGGAGGCCAATGTCCGCCGCGCGCACGAAGCGGTCGTCGACATGTTCCTGAGCCTGCCCGGATATGACCGGGAGATCATCTTCACGGACAACCACTCCACGGACAAGACCTTCGAGATCCTCAAGGAAATCGCCAGCGAGGACCCGACCGTCCGGGTCATCCGCTTCAGCCGCAACATCGGCTACCAGCGCTCACTCTTGGTCGCGTACAAGTCGGCGACGGGCGACTGCTCCGTGCAGATCGACTGCGACCTGCAGGATCCGCCGCATCTCATTCCAGGCATGATCGACCTATGGCGCGAGGGTCACCAGGTGGTCTACGGCATTCGCCGCACGCTGACGGACGGCTGGCTGACGACCCGGATCCGCCGCGCCTTCTACTGGTGCATCAATGCGCTCAGCGAGGACGACCTGCCGCTCAACGCCGGCGAGTTCCGGCTGGTCGACCGGTGCATTCTCGACGAATTGCGCAAGGTCGACGATACCTCGCCCTATCTCCGTGGACTGATCAGCGCCATGGGCTTTTCGCAGGTCGGTTTCGAATATGATCGCCAGGCGCGTGTCGCCGGCGAAAGCAAGTTTCCGTTCAAGGCAATGTTGTCGCTCGCCATCGACGGCATTCTCAACCATTCGCTGACACCACTGCGGCTCGCCTCGATGGCGAGCCTGGTGATGGGAACCGCCACGCTTTTGCTGCTGCTCGGGTATCTCGTCGGCAAGCTGCTGTTTGGCCAGGACTGGCCGGCCGGCTTTGCGACAACGACGATCCTTCTTCTCCTGTCGATAACGCTGAACGCAATCTTCCTCGGCATCGTCGGCGAATATGTCGGGCGCATCTTCATGCAATCGAAGCGGCGCCCTGCCCCCATCATCGAAGCGTCCCTGAACGACGACCGGCACCGGCAGCCGGCCCCTATGATGCCGGAATGGAGGCGCGAAGATGTCGCTGCCGACACCCAAAGACATTAGTGCCACGCCACGTGCCGGTGAGACGCTTGCCCGCTTCGCGGCCGTCGGGGCCGTCACGACGCTTCTCGACATGGGGCTGTTCAACACGCTCTATTTCGCCGGTCTGCCGCCGCTCCCGTCGAACCTCTTCTCCTACTCCTGCGGCATCGCGGTCAGCTACATGCTCAATCGCGCCTGGACCTTTCGCGCCGCCCATAGCCATGTCCAGGCAGTAAAGTTTGTCGTCGCGACCGTCACCGGCCTTCTGATTTCGACCCTCATCGTCGCGACCCTTGCCGTGCTGATCCCGGCACCGGTCGCCAAAGTCGTCAGCGTCCCCATCGTCTTCGTCTGGAACTACTTGGCATCGCGGCTGTGGGTGTTTCGACAGATACCATCACCATCGGCGCGGCCGTAACACACGTATAAAAAGCTCACTCGGAACAGATTCACAGAATATTTAGTATAAAATTCTGAACAAATATCAACATAGAATTGCAGAACGCAATAATTTTGAACTTTATATTGAAGTCGCCCTATTAATATTTCGTCGTTCTGGAGCATTATCCAATGTCCATGACACATCTACAGCGCCTTGAAGCCGAGGCGATCCACATCTTCAGAGAGGTCGTCGCGACCTTTTCCAAGCCTGTCATGCTCTATTCGATCGGCAAGGACTCCTCGGTCATGCTGCATCTGGCGATGAAGGCGTTTTATCCCGGGAAGCCTCCCTTCCCGTTTCTCCATGTCGATACGACATGGAAGTTTCGCCAGATGATCGAGTTTCGCGACCGGATCGCCGCCGAACTCGGCATCGACCTGCTCGTTCACATCAACCGTGACGGCGTCGAGCAGAAGATCAATCCCTTCACGCACGGCTCGAACGTGCACACGCACGTGATGAAGACCGTCGCGCTCCGGCAAGCGCTCGACAAATACGGCTTCGACGCCGCATTTGGAGGCGCACGGCGCGACGAGGAAAAGAGCCGCGCAAAAGAGCGCATCTTCTCGTTCCGCAACAGCCAGCACGCCTGGGACCCGAAGAACCAGCGTCCGGAACTGTGGAAGAGCTACAACACCCGCGTCGGACCATCGGAAACCATTCGGGTCTTTCCCCTGTCGAACTGGACCGAACTCGACATCTGGCAATACATCCTCAAGGAAAACATCCCGATCGTGCCGCTCTATTTCGCGGCGCGCCGGCCGGTCGTCGAACGCGACGGCATGCTGATCATGGTCGATGACGACCGGATGCCGCTCAACCCGGACGAAAAGGTCGAGGAACGCCTGGTGCGGTTCCGAACGCTCGGCTGCTATCCGCTCACCGCCGCGATCGAATCAAGCGCCACGACGCTTCCCGATATCGTGCGCGAGATGCTGACCGCGCGGACCTCGGAACGTCACGGCCGCCTGATCGACGCCGATGAGACAGCCTCTATGGAGAAGAAAAAGCGGGAGGGGTACTTCTGATGACGGCCAACACACCCGCAACGACCAGCAGCGTGCTGGACTACCTCGGTAAGCAGGAAAAGAAGACGCTGCTGCGCTTCATGACCTGCGGCTCGGTGGACGACGGCAAGTCGACCCTGATCGGCCGGCTGCTCTACGACACCAAACTGCTTTTCGACGACCAGCTTGCAGCACTCAAGCGCGAGACCAAGCGGCGCAATGCAAGCCAAAACGACATCGATTTCGCCCTTCTGATCGACGGCCTCGAGGCGGAACGAGAACAGGGCATAACCATCGACGTCGCCTACCGCTTCTTTGCGACGTCACGGCGCAAATTCATCGTCGCCGACGCCCCCGGCCACGAAGAATACACCCGCAACATGGTCACGGCCGCCTCGACAGCGGCGCTGGCAATCGTGCTCGTCGACAGCCGAAAAGGCATCCTTCGCCAGACCCGTCGCCACTCCTTCATCGCGTCGCTGCTCGGCGTCCGCCATATCGTTCTTGCGGTCAACAAGATCGATCTCGTCGGCCATGACCGGCGGGTGTTCGATTCCATCGTCGCCGACTACATGGACTTCGCGAAGAACCTCGGCTTTTCGACAATCACGCCCATCCCGATCTCGGCCCGCTTTGGCGACAACATGACGAACCGGTCGGCGAACATGCCCTGGTACAACGGCCCGACGCTGCTTGAGCATCTTGAAACCGTTGTGATCGAAGACGAAGTCTCCGCGGCGCCGTTCCGCTTTCCTGTGCAGCTCGTGCTGCGCCCGAACCTCGATTTCCGCGGCTTTGCCGGCCAGGTGGCGTCCGGCAGCATCGCCGTCGGCGACCCGGTCGCGGTGGCGAAATCCGGCCAGGTGACACGGGTCAAGGAGATCGTTACCTACGACGGCAATCTGCCCCGGGCCATCGAGGGGCAATCCGTCACGATCGTCCTGGAGGAGGAACTGGAGGTATCGCGCGGCAACATGCTCGTGCCGCCCGAGGACAGGCCCCACGTCGCCGACCAGTTCATGGCCCATGTGATCTGGCTGCATCCCGAGCCGATGCTGCCCGGTCGCAGCTACATCCTGCGCACCGAGGCCGACAGCGTCAGTGCGACGATCACGACCCTCAAGCATCAGATCGACGTCAACACATTCGCCGAAGAAGCGGCCAAGTCCCTGCGCATGAACGAGATCGGCGTGTGCAACGTTTCAACCCAGGCACCGATCGTTTTCGACAGTTACAACGCCAATCGGACCACCGGTAATTTCGTTCTGATCGATCGCTTCACCAACGCGACGGTCGGCGCCGGCATGATCGACTTCCCGCTTCGCCGCGCGCTCAATGTCCACTGGCAGGCGTTGGACATCAACAAGACGGCGCGCTCAGCTCTCAATCACCAGACGCCGCGCGTACTCTGGTTCACCGGCTTCTCGGGCTCCGGAAAGTCGACGATCGCCAACATCGTCGAGAAGATGCTGCACGCCCAGGGCAAGCACACCTTCCTGCTCGACGGCGACAACGTCCGCCATGGTCTGAACCGCGACCTCGGCTTCACCGAAGAGGACCGCGTCGAGAATATCCGGCGGGTCGCCGAAGTCGCCAAGCTGATGACCGAAGCGGGCCTGATCGTGCTGGTGTCGTTCATCTCGCCGTTCCGCTCGGAGCGCCGCATGGCGCGCGACATGTTCGAGCCTGGAGAATTCATCGAGATCTTCGTCGATACGCCGATCGAGGAATGCGCCCGGCGTGACCCGAAGGGTCTCTACAAGAAGGCGATCGCAGGCGAGATCCGCAACTTCACTGGCATCAGTTCGCCTTACGAGCGCCCCGAAACACCGGAAATCCACCTGCATACGGTAGGTCGCGAGGTCTCGACGCTTGCTGACGAAATCGAGGCGTACCTGGACAAGCAATAGCGCGGAAGGCGGCGACGCCAAGAGGACCATCGGAGGCAAATGATGATCGACACGCTGACGGCAGCGGCGATAGAAGCCGGAAGGGCCATTCTCGACGTTTATGAGCGTGATATCGAGGTTTCCGAAAAGGCTGACTGTTCGCCGGTCACGGAAGCGGATCGCTGCGCGGAAGAGATCATCCTTGCCATTCTGGCAAAGACGTTTCCCGACATACCGGTGATTGCCGAAGAAGCCGTCTCGGCCGGCGAAATACCCGAGATCGAAGGACAGCTCTTCTTTCTCGTCGACCCGCTCGATGGCACGAAGGAGTTCATCAACCGGCGCAGCGATTTCACCGTCAACATTGCCCTGATCAGCAACGGCGAGCCGGTCGCCGGGGTAGTTTTCGCACCGGCGCGCCAGGTCGGCTATGTTGCAGAAGGCGGCAGGGCCACCAAGTTCCATGTCGCGACCGACTTTGCCGTTACGCAAGTAACCGAGATCTGCTGCCGCCCGCGGCCGGCGAGCCTGACGGCTGTCGCCAGCCGTTCGCACAGCGACGCCGAAACCGCCGACTTCCTGCAGAAGAACGCGATCCGCGATTGCACCTCGATCGGCTCGTCGCTCAAATTCTGTCTGCTCGCCGAGGGACTGGCGGACGTCTATCCGCGTTTCGGGCGCACCATGGAGTGGGACACTGCCGCGGGCGATGCCGTTCTGCGGGCTGCCGGCGGGCGTGTGACGACACTGGACGGTCACCCGTTTCGCTATGGCAAGCGGCGCCAGGCGAACGACTGCGATTTCGCCAACCCCGGCTTTATCGGCTGGGGACGTGATTGCGGGCCCGTGGCCGTCGATAAGGAAACCGATTGAACAGGAAAGAGTGGCAGGATGTGCGACATGCCAGCGCCGCGGCGGAAGGACCTGACAGCCCTGATCCGCGTCATGTCGAGGGAGGGTGACTTCGAACCATGAGCATGTACAACCACAGCCTCCCAGCAGGACTGGTCCCCAATCGCGATGCCATGCGCCGCGATGCACCGAGCCTGGCGATCACCAAGAGGATCGAGTTCTTTCTCCTGATCGGAGCGGTCTTCTTCTGCTCGATGAACTATTTTCGCTATGGGGACACGAATTTTACCGTTGCCGACTTTTTTGCCCTGGTTTGCTTCTGCTTCGCGGTGCTCAACCGCAACATCGATTTTCAGCTGTTCGGTCGCATCAGCAGCGGCATGTGGTGGCTGGGGCTGGCGCTTCTCGTCTCCGGCCTTCTTGCAAGCAGCATCGCCGGGCCCGACCCGATGCGCGGCATCGTCATCGTCACCCAGTATCTCTATGCCTATCTCTTTGTCGTCCTGCTGTTCAGCGGCCGTACGCTCGACCAGCTCGTGATCGTTGCAAAAACCTACGTGACATCGATCCTCGTCCTGTGCTTCCAGGGGATTTACCTCATCCATATCGACGGGCGCACCAACACCAATTTCGTCAGCGGCAACGGTCGCTTCAGCGGATTGATGGAACGCGAGAACGAGTGCGCGGCAGTGATCGCACTGGCCGTGCCCATCCTGCTCCTTTTGATCACCACCAAGCGGATCAACCGCATCTATGGCTGTTTCGCCTTTGTCATCCTGATCTACGGCATCCTGCTCACCGGCTCCAACACCGGCCTGATGGCGCTCGTGTGCGGCTTCAGCGCCTTCGTCATCATCGGCGTCAACTGGAAGCGGCTTTTCATCAACGTCGCCATGATCGCCGTCGCGATCGTCGCCATCGGCAGTTCGGCGCGCGATTACTTGCCACCGGTGTTCCAGAAACGCGTGCTTGGCGCGCTCGAAAGCGGCGACATCGGGCAAGCCGGCACATTCGACCACCGTGTCGAACTGATCTACGAAGCCATGAACATGACCGACAGCACATTGTTGATCGGCGTTGGCGCCGATCAGTATCGCGTCGCCAGCGCGATCCATCAGCCGGTTCACAATCTCTACCTGCTTTTGTGGACCGAAGGCGGACTGATTTCAGCGATCGGGCTTCTGGTCATGCTACTCTCGGCTTTCGGACCCGCCCTCATCGCAGCCCGGATTCCGGGAGGGCGCCCTTTTGCCGGATGCATCACGGCAAACGTCTCCATTCTGCTTTTGGTCGCCAATGCGGTTCCCCATGCCTACAGCCGGTTCTGGCCGTTTCCGATCGTCATCCCCGTGGCGCTCGCCTGTGCTTACATCGCACTCGATCGGATGACACGACCAAGCTCCGACACCTTTGCAGAGGGTGATACGACCGCGCCGTCACAGCCCGAGTTGCGAGGATGGGCCGACTTGCGGTGACCGGCCGCTCGGCCCGCGGCCGATGAAGTTCACGGTTCGGGCGCCGCCCGTCGTGCCGCGCTCAACCGCTGCTCGCTGATGCGGTCACCGAAGAGCATCACCAACACCGTTTGTGCGACAATCTTCATGTCGATCCATGCGGATCGGTTGGCAATGTACCAGAGATCGAGATCGAGTTTTTCGTCATTCGACAAAATGGCATTGCCGCTGATCTGTGCCCAGCCGGTAAGCCCGGGCCGCACGCTGCAGCGCCGCGTGCCGCGCTCGCCAAGGTTAGCGATCGTCTCCGGGAGGATCGGCCGCGGGCCAATGAGGCTCATGTCGCCGATCAGGATGTTCCAGAACTCCGGCAGTTCATCAAGCCGGGTGCGGCGCAGCAGACGACCGAACCGCCCGGTCCGCTGTTCGTCGCTCAACGGCCGGCCTTCGGCGTCCCTGGCATCCGACATCGAGCGAAACTTCATCATCCGGAACGGGCGACGGTTCAACCCCGCGCGTGTCTGGTGAAACAACACTGGTCGTCCCAGCCAGATTGCGACGGCAACGCCGACCACCAGCATCACCGGCAGGGTCAACAAGCCCGCCAGCAACGCAAAGGCGATGTCAAAACACCGTTTCATGTCCCACTCCAAGCGGCCGTCAACCGAAGCGTCAGCCCCCCATCGGGTCTGCCGCAATGCCCCCAGCGCACAGGATCTAGGCCCGCGCTTCCATTTCCTGCATCGACACCCGGTCACGCCCCATAGCCGGCATGGACGCCGCGCTGACGATCTCGCGCAGGTGGAACGCTGCGCGTTTGACCGCCTCCTCGCTTTGCGCCGGGTCGACCAGGAGCGCGATGCTCGTTTCACCGAGCCGGCGCGCGACCGGGAGCCGTTCCTGGGGTTGCAGTCCGAGATCCGTGAAGCATTTTTCCAGATAGACTTCCGAGCAGCTGCCGGTAAAGCACGGCACACCCGCCGCGTTCATCGCCGCGACAATCCGGTCGCGGTCATATCCGGGTTTCAGCGCCTCGGGTCGCACGAAGGCGTAGTAGCGATAGTAGGCGTGGCGATACCCGCGCGGCAGCCGGGGTTTGCGCAACGCCGCAAGCGTGTCGACCGCCTCGTCGAGGATCGCCGCGTTGCGCGTACGCAAGGCGCGCCATCCCTCGAGGCGTTCAAGTTGTCGCGACCCGAGAACCGCGGACATGGAGGTCATGCGCCAGTTCGTACCGATCGTTTCGTGCAGCCAGCGAAAGCCCGGCGGATGCTCGCGCCGGAAGGCGGCATCATAGGATTTGCCGTGATCCTTGCGGCTCCAGGCCTTTTTCCACAGCGCCTCGTCGTCAAGGGCGATCAACCCGCCCTCGCCGCCCGTCGTGATGATCTTGTCCTGGCAGAAGGAGAAGGCCGCTATATCGCCGAAACTGCCGAGCGGCCGGCCGTCGATCTCGGCACCATGGGCCTGCGCACAATCCTCGATCACCCAGAGCCCCGACCGCCGCGCGAGCGCCATGATCTCCGGCATGTCACAGGGAAAGCCGGCGAGATGAACGGCAATGATGCCTTTCGTCCGACTGGTGATCTTCGGAGCAATCGTCGCCGCACTGATGTTCTGGCTGTTCTCGTCCACGTCGGCAAAAACGGGCACCCCGCCGCAGAAGGAAACACACGATGCGGAGGCGACGAAACTGCGTGGAGTGACGATCACCTCGTCGCCGGCCTCAAGGCCGAGCGCAAAAAGTGCCAATTCGAGTGCAAGGGTACCGTTCGCCAACGCGATGGCGTGGTTTCTTCCGAGCGCGTTGGCATAGGCTTCCTCGAAGGAAGCCACGTGCGGCCCGGTCCAGGCATTCACCTTGCCTGACCTTAAGACCGAAACGACATCTGCTATCTGTTCGTCATCATATACCGGCCACGTCGTCACAGCTTGCTCCCTTGGTCGACGGAAAATTCCGGAGAAATTCAGATCACGTGCCGCACCACCACAAAGGCCTCAGCGGCCGATTTGAGCACGGTTGCGCCACGCAATGTGGCAAGCGCAGTCAGCGTCTCGATGCTGCGCTCATGCGGCGCGGCGCGGACCTGCGACTTGAAGGCCTTCATGGCGGCAAGCTTGCGTTCGACGTGTTCGCTGATGTCGACGAAGACGTTCGGCACGAAACTCGGGGTCACGTAGGGGGCGTTCCAGTTCGTCTCCGACACCGTCTCATAGGCGAGGATCAATGTCGGGTATCCCGGCTGGTGCGGTCTTGCGGCGACCAGCGAGGACAGGAAAATCAGTTGGTGGTCGATGTGCATATCGCCGACAAAGGGGATGAGCAGTGTCTGCGGCGCAATCGAAATTACGAGTTCGAAGAGAGCGGCGTTGAGCGCCGCGTGCGGCGTCTCCGACAGCGCCGCGGCCGGAAAGCCCATCCAGCGCGTTTCCCTGACACCGAGGATCCGGTGTGCCTCGTGCGCCTCGGCCTGCACCGCGACGACGGAGGCACGGTCATAAGCCGGCGGCTTGCCCTCGGTGACCACGGCGGCAAAGACGTCATTGCCTTGCTGCGCAAGCCGCGCCATGGTCCCACCCGCCCCCAGAACTTCATCGTCGGGATGCGGAGCGATGACGAGCGTCCGTCCGAACATCTGCATGAGGCTCATCGCGCCACCTCCGCAAGATCGTCAATCATGCCGCTCAGTCTCGACACGCACGCAAACTCACCCCTCACGCAACTCTCCATCAGCGAAGGATCATCGGGACACCGGCCTCAAAGGCCGGCGATCGAAACAAAAACGACGTCGCCAGGCAGGACCGCGGTCAGGTTCGTGGCCTGGATGCTCTGTCTTGACTTCGTCTCGCCGCGACCGGTCTCACGATCGATCTTGTAAAGGAACGAGACTTCGTCCGGCTTGCGGGCATCAGCGTCGGCGGCAGCCATGAGAGCCATCTGCTCCACGGTCGTTTCGCGCACCGTTTCCAGCTTCTTGAGGGTCGCCTCGCGCTCCTGCAGCAGGGTCAGGATTTCCTTTTCTCGACTGGCCTGCAGCGTCGCCAGCTGGAGCTTCAGGTTTGCAAGCTCGCGGTTCGAGCGCCCGATCTCGGCCACAAGTTCCAGCAGCCGCGATTTTTCGCTCGAGGTCGCCATCTTCACGCGCGAGAGCTCGGATTCCGTGTTCAGCTCTCGCTTTCTGAGTGCAACCGTGCGTTCGACTTCCTGCTCGTTGAGGGCGACCACGTCCTCCTGCTGCGCCTTCAGCTTGTCAAGGATAACCAGGCTCGCTTCGGTCTGCGAGATGCTCTGATTGAGGATTTCGGCCTGGTTCTTCGTCGACACCAGATCGGTCTTCAGGATCTTCTCCTCGATCTCGACAACGGGAGCGACCGACGTCTCGTCAACATACTGCTTCGCGCTTTGCGGCACATCCTTGAGGTCGATCTTGTCCTCGCCTCTCAGCTGCGCATAGAGCCGCGCCGTGTAGACCGCTTCACGCACGATCTCGACATCGGTTTCCTCGATCGTGCCACGCAGCTTCGCGCGGGCAATGATGCGGTCGGCGGGATTGGACATCGCCGATAGCGGACCACCGGCAAGGCCAACCGCCTGCTCGACGGTCAGTCCGGGATAGTAGGGGAACGAGCCCGGCGTCCTCACTTCGCCGAGGATCAGAACCGGGCGGACCGTCACGATGCTGAGCGACAGCTTCGGATCCGTCAGCAGCTGCCGGACCAGATACTCGTCGCGCAGCGCGGCCGTAGCCTCCGGCAGGGTGCGCCCTTCGATCTTCACGGCCCCGATCAGCGGGAAGGCGGCGGCCCCATCGGTGCCGATGGTCAGCGACACCGGTATGTCGGCATCATCGAGAATATCGAACGAGAGGACATCGCCGACGGAAATCCGGTAGGCCGCCGGAGCGGCCAGAGCCGTTACGGGAACGGCCGGGGTCGTGGTGGCGGTGGTCGCGGTCACCGGCGTCCCGGTACTTGGCGCCGAGGCGCTTGCGGTCCCCGCAGCGTCAGCCGGAGACGAAAGCAGCAATGCCGTCGCGACGACGAGAGCAAGACGCGTGAATGCGTGATGGATTGGTTGAGCTGGAAACGTCATGCTTCCCTCTAATGAATAAAATCCGCACTTCGAGAATGGTAAACCGCACCATGAGAAGCGGAATTTAAACTAAGACAATCTGTGAAATTATTTTATAAGGCCTCTGTAAATTCTTTCGATCACTATGATATGCTTCAGACAACAATAACGATTATACAATTTTTAATTGCAATCGCTCAATTAACTCAAACAGATTAGAAACAGACAAACAAAACGCGCACTCCGAGTGAGAACGCCAAAACATACTTTTTATTGTTCCATGAAACAGTCGTAATTGCAACCTCGAAGCAGGATGTAATTTTGTGATATTATTGGAATCACTACTGAAAAAGACCAGAAAATTTCGTGCCGCCTGGCAATCAGAAGCAGACCTCCACGGGCGGCTCAAGAACATCGCACATCTCCTGACCGGGAACTTCGCCAGTGCCTTTATCGGCTTGGCCGGTTTCGCCCTGACCGCCCGCGCGCTCGGCCCGGCCGACTATGGCCTGCTGGCATTGTCGTTCGCCTACACGCGCGGCATCGAGCGGTTTGTCAGTTTCCGCTCGTGGCAGCCGCTGATCAAATATGGGGCCCGGGCGCAGCAGGCAGGAGAGACCGAAGATCTCAAGGCGCTGTTCAAGTTCGGTTTGCTGATCGACCTTGCAACCGCTCTTGCCGGTTGGGGACTGGCGGTGGCGCTGGTCCTGCTCGCCGGGCCGTTCTTCGGCATTTCCGAACAGATGAGCCGCTTCGTACTCATCTACTGCGCGGTCCTGCCTTTCCAGGTTACTGGAATGCCGACGGCCGTCATGCGGCTCTATGGACGCTTCAAGATTGTCGCCTACGGGCAGGTAGCTGCAAGTGTCCTCAGAGCACTCCTGTGTCTCGCCGGCGTCTATTTCGGCTGGGGCCTGTTTGAATTCATGCTTCTTTGGATGGCGTCACAGATCTGCAGCAGCCTGAACCGAACCCTTTGGGCCTTCCGAGAGCTGCGCAAGCAGGGGTTGCGTGGCGTCATGCGGACACCGCTCGGCGATATCAGAAGCCGTTTTCCGGGATTCTGGAGCTTCTCGCTGTCGACCAATCTGGCCCTCATCATCCAGGCCTGCGCATTCGAGTTCGACACGCTTCTCGTCGGCTACCTGGCAGACCCGGGGACGGCGGGCCTTTATCATATCGCCAAGCGCGTCGCCAAGATCGCGCAGCAGGCCGGCGAACAGGTGCAGGCGGTGCTCTACCCGGACCTCTCCCGCGTGTGGGCAACGGAAGGGATCTCCGAGTTCCGCAAGACCGTCAGCCAGACCGGCTGGCTGCTGTTTGTCTTCGGCGTCTGCGCGCTGATCGCTGCGCATCTCTCCATCGAATGGATCCTGCGCATGACGGCAGGTCCCGGGTTCGAGGCGGCTGCGCCGCTCGTGATGGTCCAGTTCGTCGCCGTCATCATCTTTCTGTGCGGCCGAACCCTTTACTCGGCACTGCTTGCCATGGGGCACGAAAAGATTCTTCTCCGAAGCGCCTTTTCCGGCGGCCTGCTTTTCCTCGCCACGGCGACGTTGCTCATCCCGCGCGTCGGCGCGGTCGGCGCCAATGTCGCCCACATCGTCATGTCCGGCGTCTGGTTCGTGCAGATGGCGATTGCCTATCGCCGCGAACTCGCCAGCAGACGGTGACGTCTCGAGATCGCGACGACCGTTCGCACCGTAGCAGCCGACGCGACGCGCGAGCCGCGGGCACCTTCCCGACCACCAATGAAGCGCGACCGCGCGCAGATATCGCCGACAGCGGAGGCGTCGATTGGCCAACGGGACTGGTCGAAGTGGCGACGGTTGACGGACGGCGCCGCGCGTCTGATCGGACGCGCGAAGGCCGCTGTAGGGCTCTGGATTTCTTTCTCTTTTTGCCCTCTAACCGGCGGCGATCAAAGGAAACATCCAGTAGACGTGGCATGTAACCCCGGCGGCCTTGCCAACCAGCCAAGGGAAATCCCGCAATCAGACAGGCTCACTTTCAGGCTGGAGCCAGGACCGCGACGGCGTCGCAGTCGTTTTGTCTCATTGCCGATAAATGCCAAATGAAGAAGCCGCCCCAACGGGCGGCTTGTTCATTCTGGCGCTTGATCGACAGGCTTCGCTCGTCCTCTTCGGATCCGCTATTCGGACCTGTCGCAGTAGTTCATGACACTGCCGAGGATAACCGCGTGGTTCAGCGACAGGCGCTGCTGGACATTGGCGAGCTGGCGGTCGGTGGTGCCGCCGGAATTGCAGACCAGGATGACCGAATCCACATGCGACGCCAGCCAGATCACGCCCTCGTTTTCTTCGACCGATGGCGCATCGACGATGATCAGATCGTAGCTGTCCCTGAGCTCGGCGCACAGCGCGTCCAGGTTCATCAAACCCGGCCGCACGGAAAGGAACTCGAGGTGCGGATAGGCCGGCGACGCCGAAATGCGGCTCTTGATATCGACCTTGCCTTCGAGCGGCGTCGTGATCGCGCTTTCGCTGGTGTCGGCGCCGGCAATGATCGGCGCGCTTTGCGCCGACATGTCGAGATCGATCACAATCGGCCTCAGCCCGTCGATCTTCGCCATCGTGGCCATGCCGAGCGCGACCGTCGTCTTGCCGTCGCCAAGGGCTGGCGAACACAGCATGACCACCTTGCCGCCGGCTTCATGGTCGATGGTCAGCCATGCCATGCAAAGCGTCCGCATCGCGGTGGCGGCGGGCGATTCCGGATTGTTGAGCATGTAGTGATAGAAGGCCGAGGAATTGCGCAGACGCTTGCGCATGTCGGGCACGCTTGCAAGGTTCGGGCGGTTGAGCAGGCGCTCGGCGTCGCGCGGCAGATAGAGCCGGCTTTCCAGCGAGTCCGAGACGATCACGCCGACGACCGCCAGAAGCACGGCACCGATGCTGCCGGCCACGATCACGAGCGTATTGTTGGGAAATGTCGGCTTGGTCGGCACTTCGGCATAGGACGCGATCCTGGCCGTCGGCTTGTACTCGCCACGTTCAGGATTGAGCGCGCCGAGCCGCTGTACGATCTGATCGTAGACCGCCTGTTCCGACTGAAGGTCGCGCACGAGCTCGCGGCGACGAATTTCCGCAAGGTTGCGGCCCTGAACCTTGTCCTGCAGCGAGCTCAGCTCGGCCTGGAACTTCTCTGCGCGCACGGTGGCGACCTTGGCGTCGTTGGCCAGTTCCTGCACGAGGCGGCGGGCCTCGTCGGCAATCATGGTGCGCACGGATTCAAGTTCGTTCGTTGCATCGAGCACGAGCGGATGGTTCTTGCCGAACTTGGCGCCGAGCTGGGCGCGCGTGCGCTCCAGACGCGCCTCTTCGCCGCGCAGCTGATCCAGTTGGGTGGAGGTCAGCGCGCTGCCGGCAATCTTCTTGTCGTCCGAAGATACCAGTTGCTTGGCCTCATTGTACTTCGCAACAGCGCTCGCCTCCTCGACGCGCAATCCGACATACTGCTCGTTGAGCTGCAGCATGCGCGCTCTCAGAACGTCGTCCTGCGGATCGAAGGTCAGGTCGCTGTCGCGCGCAAAGGCGGCGATATCGCGCTCCATGCCGGCGATCCGGGTGGCACTGCTCGACATTTCCCCGCGAAGATAGGACACAGTGTTGTTGGTCGCTTCTTCGGTCGTCTTTGCCGTCCAGGCGAGATATTGCTCGGCGATGGCGTCTGCGATCGTCGCCGCCTTCAGCGGGTTGGATTGCTCCACGCGGATGGTCAACGCCAGGCTCTCGCCGGTACGGGTGACGGTGTAAGCCCCGAGAAGCGTTGATATCGCACGGTTGCGCTGCACGTTTTCCGAGATCAGCCGCTCCTTTTGAACCCCTGACCCCATCCAGCCAAACGCGAATTCGTAAAGGTTGGCGAAGAACGCCTGGAGCATCGTCTCGTGCTCGCTGCGAACCTTCGGAAGATAGGTATTGAAATCAGGGTCATTGACGAGGTTGAGCGCGTCGACGACGACGCCGACGAAAACGCGCGAGCGGATCACGTCCAGCTCGGTTTCCATCACCGAGCGGTCACGTTCCACCTTGCGCAACTCGACCTGCGCCTCGTAGGGGCGGACGTCGTTGCGGTCGAAGACGATGGCCGATACTGCCGTATAGACGCGCGGCAGAAGGGCCGCCGTCAACAACGTGGCAAGCAGCGCCGCACCCAACAGTGAGAAGAAGATCACGCGATATCGTCGGAAAAGCTCCAACAGGTCGCGCACACCGTAGCCACGCGCCGCGGCACGCGCCTCCCGATATTGAACCGCAGGCATCTGCCCCCGCCCGGGAGGCGTGTCGACTTTGCGATCAATGGTCAGCATGAGACCCCTAACGTATATATTTGATTGAAAAAGTTGATTTCAAAGAAATACAGGGAACAGATACGCACACCCACCGCATCGATAGGCAAAGATGCGTCGGGCAAATTTTCACATGGAAATAACATTCAAATTTAGAAAACTATATTATACGAAGACTGGAAGGGCAATAGTGCCTTTTTACCTATGCATTGAACGTCTGCAGCGCCGGGGTTGAAGGCGACCATCGGCATTCAACCCAATTTCACGATCACCTTTCCGGTCGACGGCCGACCATTTGCCAGACGTCGCGACCTCCTTTCGGGCGGGAGCCGAAGCTAGCCCGGATATCGCCCTGCGACACGCTCCTGGGACAGCCACTCCATGAACAGATCAAACCGCGTGCCGTCGCCCGATGACGCCGGTTCCCAGGCATCATTCTTGCCGACGACTCCGCCGAACTTTGCCTCGACGCTGTCGGCCATACCGTCGCCGTCATCGTCGACATAGGGCTGCCCGTCTTCGATGCTGGGGATCTCGCCCGGCTTGATCACCATCCGACCGGCTCCACGCTCGCCCTGCTCGCCCATATCCTTGATCCAGGCGACATCGAGCGCGTCGCGCGGAAAGGCGCCGGACTGGCTGCGGACCTGGTCATAGGCCTCTCCGGCCCCGATGACGGTATCGACGGCGAGCGGGCAAGGCGGACGGGGCACGACGAACTGGGCCGTTCCTGGCGACAGCAGCTGCAATGACTTGGGCGGCGGCGCCCAAAGCTCGTTGCCGCTCTCGTAGATCTGCGGCTCGCCGGCGCTTTTGACATTCTGCCACTTGATTGCGTAGGTCTTTTCGACCGTGCTCGGCCCCGCCTTGAAATAGTTGCCGACATAGGAAATCGGCGTGCCGCCCGGATATTGGGAAAACACCTCGCCCCATTCGGAGCGTGCGTTGTAAAACACGTTGTTGATGATCTCGATGCAGGAACGACCATAATGGTTGTTGTCGGGGTTACGGTCGTTGTTGGAGATGCAGGCATTTTTCCAGAACGTAATGTTCTGCGGCAGCCGCGGGTCGGCGCCAAGCAAGGTGCACTTGCTGTGTTTGATCAGTCCCTCGGCAAAGATCGAGTTCGCGATCGTGATGTCGGTGGTGTTCGAATAGGTGCTGACGTTCTCGTCGGTCGCCCACGACATCGACGTATGGTCGAAATAGACGCGCTGGCTGTTCTCGATGACCGCTGCGTGCACGTTCTTGACGGAGTTGGGCAGCCGCGGACGAATGCGCAGATGCCGGACGATCACGTCATGGGTTTCCTTGGCAACCAGTGGCGTGTGCCGCAGGTCCTCGTTTTCCTGGTCGATCGTCAGCAGTATACCGCCGCCCGGCGCCGTTTGCCCCAGAATGGAGACCGAGTGGTTGTCCTTGCCGATCACCAGCGAGGACTTGAGGTTGATGACGCCCGCCACGCGAAAGATGCAGTTTCTCGCGCCGGCCGCCTCGATGCATTCGCGCAATGTGCCCGGACCAGAATCCTCCAGGCTTGTGACTTCAATGATGCGCCCCCCGCGGCCGCCCTGGGCCATCTTTCCGTGCCCCTCGGCCCCAGGGAACGCGACCGTTTCCGCATAGGCAGACAGGGGAGAGAGAGAGGAAAGCGCAGCCAGCGCGAACGCCGCGCTGAGGCGGGACGAGCCGCGCATGCGCGCCTTGGGCGCAGAATATGGATCGGCAAAGGCAATCGACCGCGTCACGTTTCGCAAGACGCGCAGCATGGAAATTCTGATGGGCATTCGTCACTCCCAAAGCCCTTTGGCCAGGCCCCGCTCCAGAAGCTTTCAACGCTTGTGCAGGGCAATTCGCTTGGCCCTCAAATCAATCAAAAGAATATTTTTATCGCAATGCGGGGCGAAGCTTTCCACTTTTGTTATATTTCGTCAATTCGTTTTATCTTCATCACCCGAAATAGGTATATAAACACCGAAAACAGCCTCTAGCAGCGAGAATAAGACGGCGCTATAGTTTTGCCATATTTAGTTTACTTTCGGGACCTCATTTCGTGTCTCAAAAAGCAATAACCGTCGGATTTCCATTTTCGGGTGATGATATCGGTGGGAGCCACATCTCGGCACTCAACCTTATCGCGTCTTTCGACAGGGAGCGCATCAACCCGATTGTCTTTGTCCATCATCCGCGCAAGGCGCTCTCCAGATACCTCGACGAGCACAGGATCGACTATGTTTCGATCGAGGACATCGACGTCCTCTCGCCACAGCGCGATCGGGGCCTTGGGCGGCAATCCTACTCGGCACTGCGCTATCCGATCTCGATGATGAAGATCATCCGGCTGTTGCGCGATCACCGCATCGACATCGTGCACACCAATGACGGCGCGATCCATACGACCTGGGCGCTGCCCACCTATCTCGCCGGCGCAAAACTTCTATGGCACCACCGTGGAGATCCGAGGGCCAGGGCCGTCAACGTGCTCGCTCCGCTCCTTGCCAAGCATGTGGTCACGGTCTCGAAGTTCGCGCAGCCGGCAAAACCGCTGCTGCCGCTGAAGGGCCGGCTCTCGGTGCTGCACAGCCCGTTCAAACACCCGGAGCAGACCCCAGATCGCGAGGAATGCCGGCTGGCGCTGGTGCGCGAACTCGGCCTGCCGGAAAAAACACGGTTCGTCGGCTATTTCGGCCTCCTCAACGAGCGCAAGCGGCCGCTTCGCTTCGTGGAGGCCGTGCATGCCTTTCAGCAGAGCAATCCGGATTTTCCGGTCGCCGGCCTGCTTTTCGGCACGCCCGAACAGGCAGGCCCGAGGCTCGACCTCGACACCGCCGAACGGGCACGTGCGCTCGGGATCGCCGACAAGATCCACCTGATGGGTTTCCGCCACCCCGTCGCGCCCTATATGTGTGGGGTCGACATCCTCCTCGTTCCGGCCATGAGCGAGCCTTTCGGCCGGACCCTCATCGAAGCGATGATGTACGGCACGCCTGTCATCGCCACGAACCACGGTGGAAACCCAGAGGCGATCGAGGACAACGTCACCGGGTTTCTCGTCGAACCGGAAAATCCCGGGGCTTTCGTCGCTCCGATGGAGCGCCTGCTCAAGGATCGCGACGAATGGCAGCGCATCAGCGAGCGGGCGCGCACGTCGACGCTCGCCGCCTATGGCATCAAACCCCATGTCGACGGCATCGTCAGCATCTATCAGCGTATTCTCGGACGAAAGCCGCCAGACGTCGCAACTCAACGCGCCCACTGACAGCTTGATCCCAGCGCAAAGAAAGAGACCGCCATGCAGCTTGCGGATATCGACTTCCTGATCATCGGCGCCGCCAAGAGCGCCACCACCTGGCTGCAGCAGTCGCTGCAACAGAACCCCGCCGTCTACATGCCCGATCCCGAACTGCATTACTTCAGCCGGAACCACGACAAGGGCGACAGCTGGTATCTGGCGCAATTTGATCCGCAGCCGGGCCAATCGATCGTCGGGGAGAAATCCAACTCCTATCTCGACGAGCCGGAAGCGGCCGCGCGCATCAAGAAAGCGCTGCCCCAGGCGCGCCTGATCGCACAGCTTCGAAATCCGGTCGATCGCGCGTATTCCGACTATTGCATGCTTTACCGCCGTGGCGAGGTCGGCAGAGACATCACCAGATACCTGGATCCGCGCCAGGCCGGCGGCGGCCGTTTTCTTCTGGGCGGTCTCTACTGCCGCCAACTGGAAGCCTATCTGGACCTGTTTCCGGCCGAAAACCTGCAAGTCTTGCTCTTCGAGAACATTCGCCGCGACCCTCAGGGCCATCTCGATGCGGTCAGCGATTTCCTCAGGCTCCCGTCCGGGCTGAAACCGGTCGTCAACAAGGTGAAGGACAAGACGGTGCCTGTGGTGCCGCCGACCCTGCGCCGGCTGTTTCGGCCGCTGAAACCGATCGTCGCGCCGTTCCGCGACAACCCCGTGGCCAAGGGACTTCGCTCCATGATCGCCCGGGAACTGGACTACGTGCCGCTGCCGAGCGATCTGCGCAATCGCCTGATCGACTTCTACGGACCGGAGACGGAGCGGCTGGGAGCACTGATGAAGCAGGATCTTTCGGCTTGGCTCAATGCCGCTTCAAGCAGCGGGGCTCGCCCCGCTGCTTGAAGCGTGTCGGCTAGCTTTCGTCGGCCCGCGCAAACCGCAATCCAAGAACGAGCGGCACGGCCAGGAGATAGACGGCAACGACCGATAACCAGAGCGCTCCCGGCCACTCGTGCCTGACGACGAGGTAGACACTCGAGAACACCAGTGGCGCGACGATAGACGCCAGGCTTATTGCCGAAGCCAGCACACCCTGGAATTGACCTTGCCGGCTCTCATCGACCTGCCGGGTCGCCAGCGATTGCAGAGCCGGCGCGCCGATGCCGCCGAGTGCGAAGACCGGCATGATCGCAAAGACCATCCAGCCTTGCGTGGCGAACGCCATGACGATCAAACCGACGCAGGCGCTTGCGACACCCGCGAGAACCGCACCGCGCTCGCCCAGATGCGTCACCGCCGGCCCAGGAAGGAACGCCTGCACCAGGGTCTGGCAGACACCGAACGCCCCGAGCGAAAGGCCGATCCAGGTGCCGCTCCAGTGAAAGCTGTCACCGCCCCACAGCGCCCAGCAGGTGCCGTAGGCTTCGCCGGTCGCGCTGAAGATGACGAACAGGGCGACGATCGGCAGCAAGCGTTTCGTCGAAAACGCCCACCTGAGGGGCCGCAACGGATTGAGCTCCGAAAGCACGCCCTTCGCCGCGCCGGCCTTACGCGATTCCGGCAGCATGACGGCGGCCAGCAGGAGATTGCCGGCGTTCAGCGCCGCTGCCGCGAGAAATGGCAGCCGCACCCCGTAATCGCCAAGCGTGCCGCCAAGAACGGGGCCGATGATGAAGCCCGCGCCGAACATGGCGTTGAACAGCCCGAAGCGGCGTGCACGCTTGTCCTGTGGCGATATGTCGGTGATGTAAGCCGTCGCCACCGACATGTTGGCGCTGGTCAGGCCGGCGATCGCCCGCCCGATGAACAGCATCGCGAGCGTGGGAGCAAAGGCCAGAAACAGGTAGTTGATCGCAGCGCCTCCGAGCGAGATCAAAAGTACGGTTCGGCGACCGAGGCGATCGCTGAGCGCGCCGAGCACCGGCGCGAAGATGAACTGCATGACGGCATAAAGTGCCGTCATCGCGCCGATATAGGGCGCGACGTCGTTCGCCTTCGTAACCTCCTTGAGGAGCGCAGGCAGGATCGGGAAGATCAGGCCGATGCCAACGGCATCAAGCACGATGGCGGTAAAGATGACGATGAGGGGTTTGTTTGACGTCAGGGGTGTGGTCATAGCACGCTCCGATAGACGCGACCATGCTGACGCCGAGGCGCCAATAGCTCGCGATCGAGGGCTGACGGACGGTCAGCCGATGAATTTTCTTAAGTTTTGGGAGACGCTGGCCGATCCGCGCTGAAACTCGCCCGGATGGCATGTGCTCGACCGCCTGGACGCCAATTCGTCCACCTGTTTACTCCGCCACTGAGCGGATCAAGGGAAGCGGTCGCTTTTCGCGACGGGAAACTCTTACGCCAGATCCGACCGCGGGACAAGCATCCCGTTGCTCAGCCTCGCCCGTTCGAGGCCAACCGGTGGCGATGTCCGAATTCGGGCGGCCGGCCTCGCGGATGCTGTCTTCCGGATGAGGGCGCGCACTTGCCGGCCTCCGACACCCTGGCTTTCAGATTGCGGTCAGATAGCGAATGACAGCGTCCGCGATCATGCCCTTGTGGCGTGCCATGGTCTCCGTGTCCGAAAGGTCGCGCCGGAAGATGGTGCCGAAGGTGTAGCGGTTGGACACACGGAAAAAGCAGAAGGCGCTGATCATCATGTGGATGTCGATGGGATCGGCTTCACGCCGGAAGACACCTTCAGCCACGCCACGTTCCAGAATTCCGGCAATCGTCTCGATCACCGAAACATTGAGGTCGCGGATCGCATCGGAACGCATCATGTGGGCCGCATGGTGGATGTTTTCGATACTGACCAGACGAACGAAATCCGGATTGGCTTCGTCGTGATCGAAGGTCGTTGCGATCAGTCGGCGAAGCGCCTCTTCCGGCGGCAGGTTGCCCAGATGCAGATCCTCCTCGAGCGTGCGGATCTTGCGATACGAACGTTCGAGCACAGCGAGATAGAGCCCCTCCTTGCTGCCGAAGTAGTAATAAATCATCCGCTTTGACGTGCGCGTGCGTTCGGCAATCGCATCGACTCGCGCCCCGGCAAGCCCGTGGGTCGAGAACTCCTCGGTTGCGACGATGAGGATATCCTCCTGCGTTCGCTGCGGATCGTTCTTCCTGCCATTTTCCGGGCGTGCAGCCATGTCCTCGCGGAGACCCCTCTATTTCATTGTTTTTGAACAGAAACTCCGTTCAGAATCAATTTTCGGAGAGCCGTTTCCTCCTTCTCCCCGCTTCAGTCTTATTGAGCTTGACGGGCACTTTCAAGACGGCGGCGCTTGACATTCGAACTAGTTAGTACATTTTGAAGAGGCGTCCCGGCGGCTTGGAGGAGCAGTCGCGGCGCATGTCTTTCGCAACCCTCGCGCACCATCCCGATGGTACGTTTGCCGGATGCGACAGACCGGGAGGACACAATGATCAGGGCAGTCGATTTCTGTTTTTTCCTGTTGAAGGCAGCGATGGCGCTGTTGCTGGCCGGCATGGTGCTGCTGGTCTTCGGCAATGTCGTGCTTCGCTATGCCTTCAACACCGGCATCACCGTATCCGAAGAGTTGTCGCGGCTCTTTTTCGTCTGGCTCACCTTCCTCGGTGCCGTCGTGGCGATGCGCGAGCATGGCCATCTCGGCATGGATTCGTTGCTGCGCCGGCTGCCGCCCAATGGCGCGCGCGTCGCCGCTCTCATCGGTCATCTGCTGATGCTCTGGGCCACGTGGTTGATGATCAGCGGCAGTTGGGTGCAGACGATGATCAACCTCAACGTTTCGGCGCCTGCGACCGGCATTTCCATGGGGGTCTTCTATGGCGCCGGCCTCGCCTTTGGCGTGCCTGCCTTCCTGATCATTCTCGTCGACATGTACGCAATCGCGACCGGCCGCGTCGATATCCGGACCGCCGGGTTCGTGCGCGACAGCGAGGAACTTTCAACTCTCGATGATCACGTCGAGCCGCAGCTTGCGGCACCGACGACGAAACGCTGAGGAGCGCGCCATGACGGTCACCATCTTCCTCGGCGCCCTGCTTGGACCCATGGCGCTCGGCGTTCCGATCGCCTTCGCACTCATCATCAGCGGCGTTGCGCTGATGGTCTATCTCGGCCTGTTCGACGCCCAGATCGTGGCGCAGAACGTGCTGAACGGAGCCGACAGCTTCCCGCTGATGGCCGTTCCCTTCTTCATGCTTGCCGGCGAAGTGATGAACGCCGGCGGACTTTCGCGCCGGATCGTCAACCTCGCCATGGTCATGGTCGGACATATCCGTGGCGGTCTCGGCTTCGTCGCAATCTTCGCGGCCTGTGTCATGGCCAGCCTTTCCGGCTCGGCGGTCGCCGATGCTGCGGCGCTTGGATCCTTGCTGCTGCCGATGATGCTGAAGTCCGGTCACGATCCGGCCCGCGCCGGCGGCCTGCTCGCATCGGCCTCGATCATCGGCCCGATCATTCCACCGTCGATCGGCTTCATCCTCTTCGGCGTCGTCGGCGGCGTCTCGATCACGAAGCTGTTTCTCGCCGGCATCGTTCCGGGCCTGATGATCGGCGCAGCGCTCTGTGTCACCTGGCTGATCGTCTCGCGCAAGGAACAGTTCGTCCTGCCGCCGCGACAGGGCGGCGCCGAACGGATCAAGGCTCTGGTCGACAGTGTCTGGGCCTTGCTTTTGCCGCTGATCATCGTCGTCGGCCTGAAGTTCGGCGTCTTCACGCCGACGGAAGCTGGCGTCGTCGCCGCGGTCTATTCGCTTTTCGTGTCGATGGTGATCTACCGCGAACTGCCGCCGTCGAAGCTGTTCGAGGTCTTCGTGTCGGCCGCCAAGATCACGGCGATCGTCATGTTCCTCGTTGCCTGCGCTGCCGTTTCGGCTTGGCTGATTACGGTTGCCGATGTGCCCGGCGACCTCGTGCGCCTGCTCGAACCGCTGATGGACAACCAGACGCTGCTTCTGCTTGCGATCATGGTGCTGGTGGTCGTGATCGGCACGGCGATGGATATGACGCCAACCATCCTGATCATGACGCCGGTGCTGATGCCGATCGTCAAACAGGCGGGCATCGATCCGGTCTATTTCGGCGTGCTGTTCATCATCAACAATTCCATCGGCCTGATCACGCCGCCGGTCGGCACGGTGCTCAACGTCATCTGCGGCGTGTCGAAGCTGAAGATGGAAGACCTGATGAAGGGCGTCATGCCCTTCCTGATTGCCGAACTGATCGTGCTTCTGCTTCTCGTCCTGTTCCCCGCACTGGTGATGACACCGGTCGCCTGGTTCAGCCGGTAGGCACGCCGCTCAGAACAAATCAACCGGCCGGCGGGAGACCCGGCCCACATGGGAGGAAAGCATGTTGAACCGACTGATGAAGTTGACCCTCGGCCTTGCCGTGCCGCTTGCCTTGCTGGCGGCCGGCCCGTCTGCGGCCGAAATCCGAGAGCACCAGCTCAAATTCGCCTCCGCCAACAACAAGGGTCATCCGCAGGTGACCGGCATGGAGAAGTTCGCCGAACTGGTGAAGGACAAGAGCGGCGGCAAGATCGAAATCAAGCTCTTCCCGGGCGGTGTTCTCGGTGGCGACGTCCAGACCGTCTCTGCCCTACAGGGCGGTGTCATCGAGATGACCGTGCTCAACGCCGGCATCCTTGCCGGCAACGTCAAGCAGTTCGGCGCCGTCGACCTGCCTTTCCTTTTCAACAGCGGTGAAGAAGCCGACAAGGTGATGGACGGTCCCTTCGGCACGGGCCTGATGCAGCTTCTGCCCGATACCGGGCTTGTCGGTCTTGCCTATTGGGAGCTCGGCTTTCGCAATCTCACCAACAACCGCCACGCGGTCACCTCGCTTGATGACATCAAGGGCCTGAAGATCCGCACCATCCAGTCGCCGATCCCGATCGAGCTCTTCAACGCGCTCGGCGCCAACGCGGTGCCGCTCCCCTACACCGAACTCTACACGGCGCTCGAAACCGGCACGGTCGACGGCCAGGAAAACCCCGCCGCCAACATCCTCAATGCGAAGTTCTACGAAGTCCAGAAGTACATGACCGTGACCCGGCACCAGTACAACCCGCAGATCGTCTTGATCAGCAAAAAGTTCTGGGACGGTCTGAACGACGAGGAGAAGGGCGTGCTTCAGGCGGCTGCGACCGAGGCACGCGACTACCAGCGTCAGGTGTCGCGCGACCTCGACAAGAAGGCAATCGACGAGATCAAGGCCACCGGCATGCAGGTCGACGAACTCTCGGCCGAGGAAACCCAGAAGTTCCGCGAAGCGGTCAAGCCGATGATCGAGAAGTTCACGGCCGAGATCGGATCCGACACCGTCAATTCGCTCTTCAAGGAACTGAACGCCGTTCGCGGCAACTGACACTTATTGCCGCCCGCCAACACGCGGGCGGCCCTCTTGGCGTCGACGAAGGCTTTGACCATGACCGAGACAATGCTCAAACCGATAAGGGCCGGATTGATCGGCGCCGGGATCAAGGCTTCGCTCACGCCCGCGATGCACATGCGTGAGGGCGCGGCACAGGGGCTTGAATACGCCTATGAGCTGATCGACCTCAACGAGACCGGCATGACCAGCGCCGATCTGCCTGCCCTGCTTGCGGACGCCGAAGCCCGCGGCCTCTGCGGTCTCAACATCACCCACCCTTGCAAACAGGACATCCTTCCCTGTCTCGACGCGCTTTCTGCGGAAGCCCGCGCGCTCGGAGCGGTCAATACCGTCGTGCTGCGCAACGGCCGCCGGATCGGTCACAATACCGACTGGTGGGGCTTTGCCGAGAGCTTCCGTCGCGGGCTGGCTGACGCCGATCTCGGCTCCGCGGTTCAGCTGGGCGCCGGCGGTGCAGGCGCCGCGACCGCCTACTCGATCCTGTCGCTCGGGCTGCGGTCACTGACCGTCTTTGACCGGGAGCGCGCACGGGCAGACGCGCTTGCCGCATCCCTGTCGCCCCTCTTCCCGCAAGCGCGCATCAGCACCGGGTCCGATCTTGCTGCCGCGATGGGCGATGCCGACGGTCTGATCCACGCGACGCCGACGGGCATGGCGAAATATCCGGGACTGCCCCTGCCCGTCGGCCTCCTGCAGCCGCGCCACTGGGTGGCCGAAATCGTCTACTTCCCGCTTCAGACGGACCTCTTGAAACTGGCGCGCGAACGCGGATGCCGCACGCTCGACGGCGGCGGCATGGCGGTATTCCAGGCCGTCGGCGCATTCGAACTTTTCACCGGCCGCAAGCCGGACGCCGATCGCATGCTTGCCCATTTCCAGGCGCTCACCGCCTGATCCTTCGACCAAACGGAAGGGATGAACCATGAAGACCTCGATCGCCACCGTGTCCTTGAGCGGCGACCTGCGCGACAAGCTCGCGGCCATTGCCAAGGCGGGCTTCGACGGCGTCGAGATCTTCGAAAACGATTTCCTCGTCTTTGACGAGAGCCCGCGCCAGGTCGGACGCATGGTGCGCGACCACGGGCTGGAGATCACGCTCTTTCAGCCGTTCCGCGACTTCGAGGGCATGCCCGAACCTCTGCGCAGCCGCACGTTTGATCGCGCCGAGCGGAAATTCGATCTGATGCAGGAACTGGGCACGGATCTGGTTCTTGTCTGCTCCAATGTTTCAAGTGCGGCCCTCGGCGGCATCGACCGTGCGGCAGCGGACTTTCACGAACTGGGCGAGCGCGCGGCAAGGCGGGGTTTGCGCGTCGGCTACGAGGCGCTTGCCTGGGGGCGACATATCAACGACCACCGCGACGCCTGGGAGATCGTCCGCCGGGCCGACCACCCGAATATCGGCCTCATCCTCGACAGCTTCCACACGCTGTCGCGCAGGATCGACGTCAACTCGATCCGCTCCATCCCCAAGGAGAAGATCTTCATCATCCAGCTGGCGGACGCGCCGCTGATCGATATGGACCTGCTCTACTGGAGCCGTCACTTCCGCAACATGCCCGGCGAAGGCGACCTGCCGGTGCTTGCCTTCATGGAAGCGGTCGCGGCGACCGGCTATGACGGCTACCTTTCGCTCGAGATCTTCAACGACCAGTTCCGCGGCGGATCGCCGTCGGCGATCGCCGTCGACGGGCAGCGCTCGCTCGTCTATCTCGGCGATCAGGTCAGGCGCGCCTTTCCCGGGTGCGCCGTCGGTGCTGCGGAGATGCCGGGGCGCAGCACCGTCAAGAACGCTGCCTTCATCGAGTTCGCGGTCGACGAAAGCGAGGCGCCCGGGCTCATCGGCCTGATCGAAACATTGGGCTTCCGAAAAGTCGCCAAACACAGGACAAAGAACGTCGCCGTGTTCAAACAGGGCGGCGTGCGGCTTGTCGTCAACACCGACGATCGCGGCTTTGCCGGCTCTTCCTATCTGGTGCACGGGACGTCGGCCTACGCCATGGGGCTTCTGGTCGACGACGCTGAAGCCGCGCTGGCCAGGGCTGTCGCGCTCGGCGCGGAGCGGTTCCAGCAACCGCTCGATCCGGGTGAAATCGAGATGCCGGCCGTGCGCGGCGTCGGCGGTGGCATCGTCTACTTTCTCGACGAGACAAGCGCCCTTGCTGACATCTGGACGATGGAGTTCGACCCCATCGATGCTGGAGGCCAGTCGCCCGCCGGCCTCGTCGCCATCGATCACATCGCGCAGACGATGAACTACGACGAACTCTTGACCTGGCTGCTGTTCTACACCTCGATCTTCAAGGCCGAAAAGACACCGGTCGTCGACATCGTCGACCCATCCGGCATCGTGCGCAGCCAGGTCGTCGAGAACGCTGAGGGCACGCTGCGCATCACCATGAATGGCGCAGAGAACCGCAACACGCTCGCCGGTCGCTTCATTGCCGAGACGTTCGGCTCCGGTATCCAGCATATCGCCTTTCGCACGGACGACATCTTCGCGACCGCCGAAGCGCTCAGAAAGAACGGCTTCGTTTCGCTGGCGATCTCGCCCAATTACTATGACGATCTCGAGGCGCGTTTCGGCCTCGACGCCGGCCTGTGCGAACGTTTGAAATACGACAACATCCTCTATGACCGCGATGATGCGGGCGAATATTTCCAGCTCTACAGTCCAACCTACGGGGAAGGCCTCTTCTTCGAAATCGTCGAGCGGCGTGGTTACAGGGGCTACGGCGCGGCCAACGCCATCTTCCGGATCGCCGCCCTTCGCAAACATCTACGGCCGATGGGAATGCCCGAGGTCTAGACCGCGCCAATCTCTGCCGTGAGCGACCTCGACCAATAACATGAGATTTAAACTCCACTATTGCGCTCGCCGTTCCGTCCCGCTATCCCTTGCCCCGCGCCGCCGACCGACGGCGCTTCGATCGCAGGGGCAACTTCCGACCGATGAAAAGCCGTGACGACAAGCTGGCTTTGATCTTCATGCGCGAGCGTGCGGGGCTTTCGCGCTATCTTTCCGCGCGCGCCGGCTCCTCGGAGGACGGCGAGGATCTGGCCCAGGAAGCCTGGATCCGGTTTTCGCGAAATGGCGCCCAGGCGCTGAAGGCACCGGTCCCCTATCTTCGCCGCATCGTGCGCAATCTCGCCATCGACCAGGGCCGCGCTTCCTCGCGCCGGCGGCTGACGCCGCTTGAGATCGAGGATCTGCTGGCGCTGCCGGACGACAGCCCGAGCCCGGAAGAGACGCTCAACGCAAAAAGCGAACTGCTTCGCCTGATCGACATCATGGCGGAAATGCCGGAACGCCGGCGGGCAATCCTGGTCGCGGCCCGCCTGGACGAGAAGCCGCACCGCGAAATCGCCGAAGCGCACGGCGTCTCGACCCGCACGGTGGAACTGGAAATTCGTGCCGCCATCGAATACTGCTCCCGCAGGTTGAGCGAAAACGGACCGGCTACCGACAAAATCAAGCGGTGAATTTCGGTTCCAGGCGTCACCAATCGTTTATTGTCTTACACGTCGGCGTCACCGGAAGCTCTTGCCCATGCACACTGAGGAACCGCAGGAAGCGGAAAGACTGAAGCGCGAAGCCATCGCGTGGGTCGTTCGCATCACGTCCGGCGCGGCGACCGAGGACGATGCGGCGCGCCTCGCGCGCTGGCGGGCAAGCGATGCGAACCACGAAGCCGCCTATCGCGATGCGGTGCGCCTGTGGAAAGCAAGCGGCCCGGCGCTTCAGGCCGGAACCGTCAGGTCCCGCAGGATCTCCCGCCGAAGCTTCCTTGGAGCCGGAGCGGCAGGCGCCAGCATGGCCGCTGGCGTGTCGTTCGCCTCCTATCTCGGTCTGGTTCCGTCATTGAACGCCGTGCTTGCCGACTACGCCACGCCGAGGGGCCAACAGCAGCAACTGACCCTTGAAGACGGATCCATCGTCGACCTCGACGGCGGATCGACCCTGTCGGTGGCGTTTTCCGAGAACGCGCGCTCGGTCACCCTCCACGACGGAGCAGCCCTCTTTACGGTTGCCCATGACCGTTCCCGCCCGTTCACGGTCTCGGCAGCACAGGGTCGCACGACGGCGATCGGGACAACCTTTGCGGTGCGACACGGTACAGAAGACGTCGAAGTCGAGTGTCTCGAGGGCGAGGTCAGGGTCGAGTGCGTCCGCGACGCCAGGCTCTCGGCAGGCGACAGCATCCTCTACACGCAGCAGGGGCTCGGCGCGATATCCGCAGGCAGTCCGGACGAGATGGCCGCCTGGCGAAGGGGGCTCCTCGTTTTCCGGGATCGATCGCTTGACGATGTCGTGCTCGACATCAATCGTCACCGCAAAGGCCGTGTCGTCATTGCGCGCGACCGTCTCGGAACGCGCCGTGTCTCCGGTGTCTTTCACCTCGACCGGCCGGACGAGATCATTGCACATCTGGAAGCGACGCTGCAGCTTTCTGCGAGCCGTGTCGGTGGCGGCGTCGTGCTGCTCTACTGATCCCGGCAGCCAGACATCAAAAAAATCTTCAAAACCATTTCGGGTTCGCAGGCCGGAGTCGTTCTTGTCTTCGAAGGCGCGTGAATGGCGTGCCGATCTGAGACAGGGTTCGGGGACATGAAGAACGGAATTCGGCCTGAGGGCATGACGAGGGCTGCAATCGGAAGGATGCTCGCGACGACGGCTTTGCTGACGTTGGCCAGCGTGGCAGCGGAACTCCCGGCGGCGGCCCAGCAACCGAATGTCTCCTACTCGATCGGCAGTGGTTCTCTTGATGCCGCGCTCTCGCGCTTCGGCGCCACCAGCGGCGTGCAGGTGCTCTACAGCGCCGCCGTGACCGAGGGCAAGACGACGAAGGGCGCCAAGGGCGACCTGTCGTCGGATGCCGCCCTTTCGCAGATCCTGGCGGGCACCGGGCTGACCTATCGCTTCACCGGCCCGAAGTCGGTGACGATTTCCGATCCGAACGCCCCTGCCGTCAACGCGGTCGACGCCAGCGGCGCCACCAGGCTGCAGGCCATCGTCGCGACGGGACAAGCGGGTGAAAACAGCTATGTGGTCTCGCAGAGCAGCACCGGCAGCAAGACCGAAGCGCCGCTCATCGAAATCCCGCAGTCGATTTCCGTCGTCGGCCGCAAGCAGATCGAGGCGCAGAACGCGCAATCGGTCACCGAAATCCTGCGCTATGTCCCGGGCGTCACCATCGAGACCTACGGACCCGATCCGAAGGGCTACGACTGGATCATGATGCGCGGCTTCAATGCCCAGTCGACCAGTTCCTACAAGGACGGCCTGCGGCAGCTGTCTAGCAGCTACGCATTCTTCCGCACGGACCCCTATCAGCTGGAGACAGTCGAGGTTCTGCGCGGCCCATCCTCCTCGCTCTATGGACAGAGCGATGCCGGCGGCATCGTCAACCGCGTTTCCAAGAAGCCGACCGCCGATCGTATCAACGAAGTCGAGGTCGAGTATGGCAGCTTTAGCCGCGTACAGGGCGCCTTCGACCTGTCCGGACCGATCGGCGAGGATCCGTCGCTGCTCTACCGGGTGATCGGGGTCGCCCGGAACAGCGATACGCAGTTCACCTATGGCGACGGTACGGACATCGGCGATGACAGGCTGATGCTGGCGCCGTCGCTGACCTTCGCGCCGGATGCCGAGACGTCGCTGACGATCAGCGGCGACCTTTTGCAGGACAAAAGCGGCGGCAGCGCCATCCGGTACACGCCGACCGGCATCTTGATCGGCGAGCCGACCTTCAACCGCAGCGAACAGATCCAGAAGACGATCGGCTACGAGTTCGAACACCGCCTGAACGAGACCTGGACCCTGCGACAGAACCTGCGCTACGGCCACGTCAACTTCCTGCTCGACAACCTCTTGATCTCGGGGCCGGCGCCTGGCGGCAACATTGCCCGCGTGGCGCGTCGTTTCGACGAAAGCTTCGACGGACTGGCCATCGACAACCAGGCACAGGCCGAATTCGACACCGGCTCGATCGGGCACGAACTGCTGCTCGGTCTCGACTATGCGTGGTCAAGGGCAGACGTTCGTCATTACACCGGCCCGGCGCCCGCTCTCAATCCGCTCGATCCGGTCTACGGCGTTCCCGTCACGCCGCCTGGTGTCCCGCTTCAGAGCTACAAGGAGCGCTACAAGCAGATCGGCCTCTATGCCCAGGACCAGATCAGCCTGACCGACAGCCTGATCGCCACCCTTGGCGGACGCTACGACTGGCTGGATCTCGACAAGTCGAACCGGATGTCGGGGCAACGTTCGGAGATCGACGTCGGACACTTCTCCGGACGGGCCGGCCTGACCTACCTCACCGACTGGGGCGTGGCCCCCTATGTCAGCTTCTCGCAATCCTTCGTGCCGAACACCGGCGCACCCAAGGGGGGAGACAGCTTCGATCCTTCCGTCGGCCGGCAATGGGAAGTGGGCGTCAAGTACGAGCCGACCGCGTTCGATGGCCTTTTCACCCTTGCCTATTTCGACATCGTCAAGTCCAACGTGCTGACGCCGGACACGCGGCCCGGCAACGCCGGCTTTTTCGTGGCCACGGGCGAGGTGCAGTCGCGCGGCGTCGAGCTTGAGGGCAAGTTCAGCATCGGCAGCGGCTGGGACTTTACCGGCTCCTACACCTGGACCGATGCCGAGATCACCAAGGATAACAGCGGCAACGTCGGCAACCGGCCGGCGCTCGTGCCCGAGCATCAGGCCTCCGCCTGGCTCAACTACACGGTTTCCGGCGGTACGCTTGAAGGGCTGTCGCTCGGCGGCGGCGTCCGCTTCGTCGGATCGAGCTTCGGCGACAACCTCAACAGGCTGGAAGTCGACGGCCGGACGGTCTTTGACCTCGGCGCAAGCTACAAGGTCACCGAGAACGCAACCGTCTCTCTCAACGCCACCAACGTCTTCGACAAGCAGTATTACACCACCTGCAACCCGGCGACCTCCTGCTATGAAGGCGACCGGCGCAGCGTGATCGGTCGGTTGAAGATCGGTTTCTGAGGCGGAGATCGCGATGCTCACCCGCCGCCATCTGGTCGCCTCGATCCCATTTGCGCTTGCAGCGCTGGCAGCACCTTCGCGCGCGGCAACGGAAAGCGGTCTCAAACGGGTCGCAGCCATCGACTGGGCAGCAGCCGAAGCACTTGTGGCGCTCGGCGCCATACCGGTTGCCGTTTCCGACACACAGTATTTCCGGCAGCGCATGCCCGTCAGTCTGCCGGAAACCGTCGCCGACATCGGCCCATTCTGGGAGATCAACCTTGAGCGCCTCGCAGCGATTGCCCCCGACGCGATCCTTGCAAACAGCTCCAGCCTGGTAATGACGCCCGCTATCGCCGACGTCGCTCCGGTGGCCCAGGTGCCCGACAGGGCCGCGAAGGGACAGCGCTTCGAACTCGCTGTCGCGATCATGCGCCATGCAGCCGACACCGCCGGCGTTCCGGGGAGCGATGTCGACGCATTCCAGCAAAGGATCGAGACACGCCTTTCGCTCATGCGCCAGGGCCTTGGCCGGGCCGACCGACCGATGCTCGTGCTGCTGCCCGACCAGAACGGGCGGCGAGCGATGGTTTATGGCGAGGGCAGTCTGCCCGACGCGGTGTTGCGGAAACTCGGGCTTGCAAACGCCTGGAGCGGTCCCGTCAATGCCAATGGCCTTGCCCAAGTCGGGCTCGATGCCCTGATGCCGCTTGCAGGCGCGACATTCGTCCAGGTCGAGATCCCTACTCTGAAGCTCAGGACAGCCCGCTCGCTCGGCAGAAGCGCGCTTTGGCAAAGGCTGGAGCCTATCCGCGCGCAAAGAAGCATCACGATCCCGCAGTTCCATCCCTTCGGCGGCCTTCCGTCGGCTGCGCACTTCGCCGAGATGCTGGTCCCGGCGCTCGAGAGACTGCCCGCATGACCGACCTTTCCACGGCCGCACCCCGCCCTGTCCTGCGCGGCGCAAGCATCGGCGTCGCTGCGCTTGCGATCGCCGCGCTCGGGCTGGTCTTCTTCAATCTCTCCACGGTCGCAGGCTCTGAAAGCTGGCTGCAATTGCTGTTTGCACCGGATCTCGAGGACCCCAGGCAGACAGTCGCCTATTTCAGCACGTTCCCGCGGATTGCGCTTGCAATCGTTACCGGGCTGGCACTCGGATTTGCAGGCTCGGTGTTCCAGGCAGTGCTGCGCAATCCGCTCGCCGAACCCGGACTGCTGGGCGTGACATCAGGCGCGCAACTGGCGCTTGCGGCATCGTTGCTCTACGCACCTGCGCTCTGGACCGAAGGCTACGAACTGGTGGCGCTCGGCGGCGGCGTCTTCGTCTTTGCTCTCGTCGCGCTTGCAGCCTCCGGCCGCGGCGCTTCCGCGCCCGCCTTCATCCTGACCGGCGTCGTCGTCAGTCTTTACTGCAACGCGCTTTACGGCCTGCTCATCCTTTTTCATCACGACTTTCTGAGCGACCTTCTGGCCTGGCAGGCAGGATCCCTTCAGCAGAGCGGCTGGCAATCAGTGGCGCGCTTGACGGCGCAAGCGGGCATCGTCGGCCTGGCCATGCTCTTCCTCCTCAGGCCCCTGCGCATCCTGTCGCTTGGCGACGGGCCGGCCCGAAGCCTTGGCCTGTCGCCGGCGCTCGTCAAGGTGTCGCTGCTCGGGCTCGCCTCGACGCTTGCAGCCCTGGTGACCGCGGAAATCGGCATTGTCGGCTTCATCGGCCTGGCGGCACCCGCGCTTGCGCGACACGCCTGGCCGCGTCAATTCGCTAACCCCATTCCCGCCGCACTCGTCGGCGCGGCCCTGCTTCTCTTCATCGACCAGGCCCTCGGTCTGATCGCGCCCTATGCTGGCGATATCCCGGCGGGCGCTGCCGCCGGGCTGTTCACCGGTCCGCTGCTGGCAATCCTTGCGGTGACCGGGCGGCAGGCGGATCGACCGCGCACGGACAGGATGCCCCTTCCTTCAAGAAGGCTCGCAAGACCCAGCTTCGCACTGGGAGCACTCGCGACCTTGCTTGTCCTTGCCGCTGGGCTGTCCCTGCTGACGGGGTTCGGGGACGGCGGCTGGCAGATCGTCTCCCCCACCGATCCGGACCTTCCATGGCACTGGCGCCTGCCGCGACTGCTCGGCGCAGCCGGGGCAGGCGCCTGCCTTGCGATCGCCGGCCTGCTCTTGCAGCGCGCCCTGCGCAACCCGCTTGCAAGCCCCGATCTTGTCGGCGTCGGCCATGGTGCCGGTCTTGGTCTCATCATCGCCTTCATGATCGTTCCGGCCGGCGCCGTCTGGTCGAAGCTTGCCGTGTCGGCCGCCGGCGCCGCCGCAGTCCTGGTGCTCGTCGCCGTCTTGGCGCGGCGCGCATCCTTCCAGCCGGAACGCACGCTGCTCGTCGGCGTCGGCCTCGGCAGCATGGTTCACGCCCTGCTCGTCCTGTTTCTTGCAAGCGGCGGCCCGAATGGCGCGGCACTGCTCAGCTGGTTCTCGGGATCGATCGGCGCGGTGCGGATCGCCGAGGGGGTGATGGTCTGCGTGGTCGCGCTCGCGACCGTTGTCGTCGCCTTGGTCTTCCACCGCTGGCTCGCCGCTCTGCCACTCGGCGATCAAACGTCGCTCTCGATCGGGATCACGCCACGCATTGCCAGAACGATGCTCTTCGCCGTGGCGGCTGTGGCCATCGCGGCAGCGACGATGATCGTCGGCCCCGTCAGCTTCGTCGGCCTGATCGTACCGCATCTCGTCTCTCAGGCAGGGTTCCAGCGCACGCGCGACATCGTGCTTGCCTGCGCCTTGAGCGGGGCGATCTTTCTCGTGGGCGCGGACTTTATCGGACGCAATCTCGCCTGGCCGTGGCCGATGGCGCCTGGGCTGATCGCAGCGCTCCTCGGCGGCCCGATCTTCCTCTGGCTGATCTGGCGAGGTCGCAGCCAATGAACGAGGCACCGGCACACACGATCGACCCAACCGGCCCGCTGAAAGCCGCGCCTGCAGGAAACCCGATGACAGACGCCCCATCCCTCTTCACCTTGCGCAATGTCGGTTTCCGCGTCGGCAACCGCCAGCTCTTGCATCCGACGGACCTCGATATTGTAAAAGGTGAGCTGCTCGCGCTCGTCGGACACAACGGCTCGGGCAAGTCGACGCTTCTGAAGATGCTTGCGCGCCAGCAGCCGCCATCGTCAGGCGCCATTACATTCGACGGCAAGCCGCTTCAGGCCTGGCCGGCACGTGCCTTCTCACGGCGCCTCGCCTATCTGCCGCAACAGATCCCGTCGGCACCGGCCATGACCGTCAGGGAACTGACCGCCATGGGCCGTTATCCGTGGCACGGTGCGCTCGGCCGGTTCGGGCGTGAAGACCGGGAAAGCGTCGAGCGCGCATTGGCACGCACCAACATGCTGCCGCTCGCCGACCGACTGGTCGACACGCTCTCCGGTGGCGAACGCCAGCGCGCCTGGCTCGCCATGCTGCTCGCGCAGGATGCCTCCTGCCTTCTGCTCGACGAACCGACGGCGGCACTCGACGTCGCCCACCAGATCGAGGTGCTTTCGCTGGTGCGCCAGCTGTCGCGCGCGACCGGCATCAGCGTGGTGCTTGTTCTGCACGACATCAACATGGCGAGCCGTTTCTGCGACCGGATCGTGGCGCTTCATTCCGGCCGCGTCATCGCCAGCGGGCGGCCAAGAGAGATCATGGACGGGGCGACGCTCGAACGGATCTACGGGCTGCGGATGGATATCGTCGCCCACCCTTCTGCCGATCGCATCTTTGCCGTGCCAGGCTAAGGCGCGCGTAGCCAACGGGACGCCCCTCGCAACCTGCAAGGGGGCACCGTGTCTGCGACGTTCGCCATTTTGGGCGGGCCATGGCTTCGGCGGCGGATGGCTCCGTCAGTTGATCGCGTTCCCGTAGAAATTGGCCTCGACCTCGCCCATGTCGACCGCCGCCAGGTCATCTGGCAGTGCGTAAGCATCCGCATCGGCATGGACCCTGGTCTTGTCGAAGTCATTCGCCTCGGCGATGAAGTCGTTGGTGACGTAACGGGCCGTGTCGATGTCGACGTTGGATTGGCCGATGGTCTTGAGCAGCTTGAAGAAGCTGTCCCACGCCTGAATATTGTGCTCTCCCCAGCCGGCACGCTTCGCCATGTCGCCCTTGAAGGTGCGGTGGATCTGCATCAGGCTTTCAGTACCCGCTCGCGCACCGTAGTTCGCCCTCGTCGTCGGCAAAGCCTTGAAAACCATGTCGGCAGCGGCACGCGGATTGCGGTCGGCGAATTCGCTGCCCATGGCCCAGCCTCGCAGGTATTTCTTCAGCATGGCCAGACGCGCAGGATCCTCTAGATCGACCCGGCGCACGACCAGCGAATTCGACGGCAGGGGCGAACCGCGCATGCCGAGCCAATAGTCGAAATCGAGCCCCTTTGCGCCAAGATCGGCGCGCAGCCCCTCCCAGGCAAGGCATGCGTCGCCCTGGCCGCCCGCAAGTGCGGTGGTCCAGGTTGGCCAGCCTGCTTCGACATAGGTGATCCTCTTCGTGTCGACACCAAGGGCCGCAAACATCGGATCGCAGATCGATTGCCATGCCGCAGACCCCAGAAGCACGGTCTTTCCTTCGAGCTGCTTCAGGTCCTTGACGCCTTCGCCCTTGCGGAACGCGACGTTGAACAGATCGAGGAAGCCGCTGCCGTAGACCGAGACGAGGTCCATCCCGGCGTTGACGGCAAAGGACAGGACACCCGGCGAGGGGAAACCGATGTCGGCCTGCTCGACGGCCAGGAACTTGACCACTGCCGTCCCGTCGGCGGGCCCCGCCTCCATCGCGGTCTCGACACCCAGGTCGCCGAAGTAGCCGCGCTCCCTGGCGACCCAATAGGGATAGTCATCCATTACCTCGATGGTGCCGCGCGGCGAGATCCAGGTAAATGGCGAGGCGTAGGGGCTGGCATGCGCCGGATCCGGGGTCAAAAGACCGCCGCCCAAAACGGTGGTGGTCACGAGGCCGCCGGCGCCAACCTGCAGCAGACGTCGACGTGTCATCAGGTAATCAGTCATGAAGTGTCCTCCTGTTTGACAGTGCCGCAATGCGAATTGTTCGCGGGTCACACGCGGCGTTTCGCCCGCAGCAGTTCAGCTCTCCCAACCGGCCAGCTTCTTTCCGAGCCAGAAGAAAAAGGCGTAGATCGTGATCCCGGTGATCGCGAGGATCAGGATGCAGGCGAAGAATTCAGGCATGCGCAGGGTCGAGGAATAAGTCGTCAGCCGACTGCCAAGGCCGAATCCGCCTCCCGACATCTCTGCGCCCACGGCGGTGATCATGCCGAAGATCGCCCCGATCATCAGGCCGACAATCACCATCGGCATCGCCATCGGGATGCGGATCTTCGTGAAGATCTGCAGGGTCGAGGCGCCGCAGGATCGGGCCAGTGCGATCTTCATCATGTCGACGCGTCGAAAGCCCGTGGCTGCGTTGATCATCACCATGGGACCGGAGGCGAGCGCGACCGCGATTATCCTTGGCGCAAACCCGAAGCCGAAGTTCAGGATTAGGAGCGGTACCAGCGCCAACATCGGTGTCGTGACCAACAGCAGGATGTAGGGCGTGATCACTTTTTCCACGAACGGAAACTGCGTGATGACAGCCGCAAGCACGAGACCGATCGACGCCCCGATGGCATATCCGGCCACAAGCTCGACCAGGGTGTAGGAGTAGTGCTGCCCGATCGTCGCCATTTCCGGCGAAGGGAAGACCGCCGCGATCGCCGATGGCGTCGGCAGAATGAACTGCGGCACGTCCATCAGCCGCAAAAGAAGTTCACCGCCGCCGATGACCAGGATGGCGACTGCGATGATCGCGGCGACCTCGCGCGCACCCTGACCGCCAGGTCCGTTTGCCAAGGCCGTGGAGCCGGCTATCCCCGCGCCGTTTGGTTGTGTCGTCTTGCTCATGTCCTACCTCATACGGCCCTGGCAACCGCGGACTTTGCCGGCGGCTGCTGCTGAATTTCGTGTTTGATTGCGTTCACCAGGTCGAAGAATTCGCGGGTCTCCATCAGAGCCAGCGATCGCGGGCGCGCGAACGGCACGTCGACGACCCGCGAGATCCGGCCTGGGCGGGCGCTCATGACGTAGACCTTGTCGGCAAGAAAAACCGCTTCGGCGATCGAGTGTGTGATCAGGATCACGGTCTTGCGGGATCCCAGCCAGATCTCCTCGACGAGCTTGTTCATCTCGTCACGGGTGAAGGCGTCGAGCGCACCGAAGGGTTCGTCCATGAGCAGCACCGTCGGATCGCTGGCGAGCGCCCGCACGATCGATGCGCGCTGCTGCATGCCTCCCGAGAGTTCGCGCGGCATCTTTTCGCCGAACCCCTCGAGGCCGACGCGCCGCAACAGCGTGTCGATCCGTTGCTCGTCGGGACGGATGCGACGGATTTCAGAGGGAAGCTCGATGTTCTTGCGGATGGTTCGCCACGGCAGAAGATTGGCCTCCTGGAACATCATGCCGATGCTCGCATGCGGTCCGGTGATCCACTCCTCGCCAAGCGCGATCGCCCCCGAGGTCAGTCTGTGCAGCCCGGCAATCGACCAGAGAAGGGTCGTCTTCCCACAGCCGGAGGGTCCGACGACCGAAATGAACTCGCCCTGGCGAACGGTCAGGTCGACGTCCTTCAGGGCGTGTACTTCGCCCGATTGCGTCCGGTAGGTCTTGGTTGCGCCCCTGACGTTGAGGGCTTTGTCGGTAGTCCGTGTCATCTGCATCGCGTCCTCCGGCGCGGCCCTTTCGGGCATGACTCCTCGCTCCCCGGAGCGACTGGGCTTGGGGATGGCATGTCTGGTTTGGTCAGCAGTTCAGGTCGCGAGCAACGCGTTCAGGTGGCGGTCGACCTGCGCCATGTAGCCCGGCTCGAATCCGTTCAGCCCCATATGCCCTTCCGGCGAGCGGATCACCCGCAAGAGCGCTCCGGGCACCAGAGCACAGTCCGCCTCGCACTCCTCTGGCGGAAAGAACTGGTCGTGGCTGATCGGCATGATCATCGTGCGCGCCGAAATGCGGGCCAGCGCCTTTGCCAGGTCGCCACCCGTATGCCTCGATACGTCGGCCCGTTGCCACTTGTGCATTTCGCTCAAGAGGACGTTGGGGTCCATCGGTTCGAAATAGGCCTTCATGACCCCGTTGATGAAATCGTCCAGCGACGTCATTCCGAGAACGCTCCGCCACCGTTCTTCCGCGTAGAACTGCGGAGACCAGCCAAGCACAGCGACGATCCGCGCCATCCGGTCCATACCGTCGCGAACGTCCAGCCCGGATGCGTACCAGCCGCCGTTCCAGCGCGGGTCCGAGGTGATCGCCTCTTTCAAGGCGTCAACGAATACCCGTTGATGAGGCGATATGCGCGCCGTAGCCGCGATCGGCGCCGCCCGTTCGACCATCTCAGGGTATCGCACCGCCCACTCATACACCTGCTGGCCGCCCATCGACCCGCCGACGACGAGCGCCAGCCGTTCGATCGCGAAACGATCCACCAGCAATCGGTGCTGCGCCTGAACATCGTCGCCGATGCTCAGCCTCGGGAACTTCGCCATGGCCTGCGGAGCGGGGGTATTTTGCGGCGACGACGACACGCCGCCGCCGAGCTGGTCGACGATGACAATGAAATACCGCTCCGGGTCGAGCGCGTGGCCCGCACCGACATAGACATCCTGCATCACCTTCCCGGTACCCGAGAACCAGGTCGTCACCAGCACGGCATTGGATTTTTCCGCGTTCAAGCGGCCAAGCGTCCGGTAGGCGAGCTTTGCGCCGCGCAGCGTCTCGCCGCTCTCAAGCAGCAGATCGCCGAGATCGTGGAGCTTGAAATCGCCCTGCGTCACCTGGGCGTAGTGTGGATTGTCGATCACCTCGGCCTCCCCTTCGATGCCTGCGCGACCTCCTTTGGCTCTTTGAAGTCCAACTGAGGTGCGCACCTCAGTGATTAACAACAACGGTGCCGCGACATCCATTGCGAAGATTCGCGATGCCGCATACCGCCGTTTAAACTGGCGTCGGCTTGGGTTGTACGATTGATTTTTATTATGATTTTCGAGGGACTGACGGCATGGAAGGCTCAGATATGCCTTCTCGTCTCGGCGATCGGCGATCTCTCAGCGCGACGCCAGATCGATGCGGGCAAGCAGGCTGATGAGCGCCGAGGTGCTCGATACGCCGGTTTTCTGGCGAATGCTCCTGAGCTGATGATCAATGGTGGAAAAGGACCGGCCGCGGATCAACGCAATCTCCTTGTAGCTCAGGCCCTTGGCGACCAGTCTCGCCACTTCGATTTCCGAGGCTGTCAGCGCCACGGCCGAAACGCTGCGACCAGCTGCCTCACCAGCATCTGTCGAACCGTCGACAAGTTCGTGCCCACGGACCCGATCCCGATCGTCGATCGCCTTCGCCACGGCGATGATCGGGCTCAGCACGTCGGCCACCGTCTGCTCGAAGCGGTCGTACAGGTTTGAATCGCTTGGCGCAAAATGCTCTGTCCAGTCGGCACAGATCAGGCCGTAGCTGCTGTTGCCGATCCGAAGCGCTCCACCGAACTTCGTTTTCGTCCGCGCCCTCGAAAGCCTTTGCCTGAGCCGCATCTGCACGCGGCGATCCTGCTTGATATCGGCGAAGATGACGGGATGCGGCGCACGCCACATCGCCTGCATCACCGGATCATGGTTGTCGACCGCCGATCCGCCGAGTGTCGGAACATCGTAGTTCGCATCCTTGGCTTCGGCATAGCTCGGATAGTATTCCCGCGCATGTGGCGCGCCGAATCCGGCGTCGACGCGGTGGCATCCAAGTTCGGCCCGCAGCCAGCTGGTCGCCAGCGTCCAGCACGCAGCGAGATCATCAAGGCGCAGAAGCATGTGGGCGGCAAGATCGCGGGCCGGCGCGTACCTTATGACCGGTCCATCAAAAAGCTGGATCCGCAATCGCCGTTGCGTTGCAAAGACGTCCCCGCAGAAACCATCCGCAATGACCAGGGTGCCGTACGCTTGCGAATCTCTTGCGCCCACCAGATCTGCTCCCCTCCGCCTTCCCCGTCCGCGCAAACGCCGTCAGCGAAGAGGCCGGCGATCAGGATGTGCAAGCCTATGCCTGCCCCTTTCGAAGTCAAACGATAAACTGGCAACGGGGATTGTTCGCCGCTGGCAGATCGGCTGCAATCGGCCCCTCCGCCAGCGCCGCGCGACCATGGCATCTCTAATCGGCAGCCTCGGTGGCCCTTGCCGTCATCTCACCCCAAAGCAATTGCGCCGTCGTTGCAAACGCGTTGTAACCGGCTTCAAACGGATGGCCATCGCTGTCGGGATAAAAGCGTTTTCCGGCAAGGATCGCATCCTGCAGGCTGTCGGCGGTCTCGGCGAGCGCGCTGCGGTATGGCAACCCCAGCCCGGCGGCGGTCTCCCGGATCTTGTCCTCGAGCGCAATCTGGCGTTCAACGCTGCGGATAAATCCTGGCGCGGCCGAAGCAAGCTGATCATGACGACGCAGATGTTCGAAGATCACGCGTTCTTTCGACGGTATGAGGAGAATGCCCACCCGCCCTTTCCCCTGCTCGGCCCAGTCGGCCGCAAAGCGCTGAAAGTCGCCGAACATTGCCGCGGTTTCCGGCGACGCCAGATCGGCCATGTGGCCGGCATCGTCGACATAGCGCTTCAGGACGGAGGGACATCCGTCCGCAAAGGTATAGTACTCGGATGCTTCGTCATCGCCCGGCTTGAACAGTTGGGCATAAAGGCTCGCCAGCCGGTCCCTGATCTCATAGTGATAGGCACTCAGGATCGCCACATTCTCGAACAGCTTCGTCTTGAGGCTGGCCGATCGTGCCTTGGCGCACTGCGAATGGCCTTCCGCACCGGCGAACAGCGCCTGGAGATGAAGTCGCTTCTGCTCGGCGAGCCAGAAGTCGGATCGCGCGTTCATGATATCGCAGGCGGAAAAGACGACGGCAAAGTCGTTGCCGGGGAAAATGGCGACGATATCGCCCTTCGCACCCGCGGCTAGCGCATCGCGCACGATGGCGTGGTAGGTGTAGATGCCATAGCTTCCGACGCCGAAGTTATAGGTGCGTTCGCCCGTCTTTGCCGCGAAAGCCGCCGGCCACGAATGCGCGCTATCGACGTTGTTGCCATAGGTCATCGAATCGCCGATCGCCGCGACCCGAAAGCCATGATCTGCGCCAGGCGGATCCCGGAAGCCGTCCTTGTCGACGTCGCCAAGAGCCCTGTCGAGGCGATAGCCGTATTTCTCGTCGATGCTCCGGTGTGTCTGCGTGCCGATCGGAAACGGCGTGAACGCGCGCAACATTGCTTCCCCGGCACCGAGCGTCACGGTCAGCGAAATCAACAGCATCATCATGTTTTTGAACATGTCCCCTCCCTCGTCACACACCGATACAACGTCGGCCCGGCATCATGTTGCCCGCAACAGCCGCGGAAGACGTGCCTGCCGCGCGGCCGATCGCATCAACTTCTGCACCGGATTCCCGCGAGTGTTGAAACTGTCGACGAGGCGAAGATCCGTCCCCAAAAATACGGCGCCGACAGTTGGAAGAAGCCATGACCAGGTTTTGCGCAAGGAATTCGAATATGTCGCTATCGAGAAATACAAGCACACGTATATGCAGAAATCGTATTACGCAATTTCCTAACATGTGTTTGGCGATGCCGCCATTAGCCCGGATGGAGGATAAATCGGGGTGAACCGCCGTCGGTCAGACGGCGGCAAGGCTGCCGAGGGCTCGCTCACCTGTCCCCGCAGGTCAGCGCGCAGACGACGTCCAGCAGCACGTTGGCGCCCGCAGTGACGTCCGCCGGGGTGGCATATTCGCGGGGATTGTGGCTGATCCCATCCCGGCACGGAACGAAGATCATCGTGGTCGGCACGCGTCTTGCGAGGTTGAAGGCATCGTGACCGGCACCGGAGACGATATCGCGAAACGGTAGGCTGCGGGCCGCGGCGCTCTCGCGGACCAGCCGAACCAGCGTGTCGTCGAAGGCGACGACCGGCGAATGCCAGATCTGACGCCCCTGGAGATCGATGTCGGGATGGCCACGCCGAAGCGTCTCCAGCCCGTCGATGAACCGCCGATGCATCGTCTCAAGGACAGCCGCGTCGGGATGCCGGAGGTCGACCGTCATGTCGGCCCGGCCGGGAACGACGTTGATCGCGCCCGGCGACAATTCGATCCTTCCGACCGTGCAGCGCGCGTCCTCGTCGATGTGGCCGATCGCCTGCACCAGCCCGATCAGATGCATCAGCACCGGCACGGGGTCCTTGCGAAGTGCCATCGGCACCGGCCCGGCATGGGACTCCTCGCCCACGACCGAGATCTCGTACCAGCGGATGCCCTGGCCGCCGGTGACCACGCCGATGGTCTTGCCCTCGGCCTCGAGGATCGGACCCTGTTCGATATGGAGCTCGATGTAGCAAGCGGCGTCGGCAAGTTGAGGGAGCGGTTCGCCATCATAGCCATGCCGGGCAATCTCGTCGGCAAGCATGGTGCCGCCATGATCGCGGGCTGCAAGGACGGTTTCCATATCCAAGACACCGCAGGCGACCCCCGACCCCATCATCGCCGGCTGGAAGCGGCAGCCTTCCTCGTTGGTCCAGACGCAGAGATCGATCGGCCGATCGGTTTCAACCGCCAGTTCGTCGAGTGTCTCGAGGACCTCGAGCCCGGCAAGGACGCCGAGCACGCCGTCGAAGCGGCCGCCGGTCGGCTGGGTGTCGAGGTGGCTGCCGATCAGGACCGGCGCCGCTTCGGCGTCACCGCCAGCACGGCGAAGAAAGAGATTTCCGATCCGGTCCCTGCGACGTTGATAACGGCGCGCCGCGCACCAATCGAGAAACAGGGCGCGGCCTGCCTCGTCCGCATCCGAGAGCGTCTGCCGGCAGGAGCCGCCCTCCGGCGTCGCGCCGATTTCGGCCATCGCCATCAGCCTCGCCCACAACCGGTCTCCGTTTATACCGCTTCGCATCTCGTCCTCCTCGCGCATGCATTCGTCAGTCCCCAAGGTCCGTGGCTATTCAGGGGAGCGCCAGTCACCCATGAGGGGGACTGTGCCCCGTTCCCTCCCGCTCGCTAAAACCGGATGCAAGGTCAACCGTGGAGGCAGGTCATGGACACGACACCGGACAGACGATGGCACCGCATCGCGGATGCGTTGCGTCCCGAAACGCGAATGCTGATCGACGGGCAGTTTCTGGCAGCCGGGAGCGGCGAGACGTTCGCCTCGATCAATCCGGCGACAGGCGCTCTGATCGCCAATGTCGCCTGCGGCAACGACACCGACATTGAAATCGCCTGCGCGATTGCCGCAAAGCGTTTCCGGCAGGGTGTCTGGTCGCGCATGCGCCTCAGACAACGCATCGATGTTCTGACACGCTTCGCAGACCTCATTGCCGAAAACCGCGATATCCTGGCGGTGCTCGACACGATGGAGATGGGAAAGCCGATCGCCGAAATGTGTGCGATCGACGTGCCGGGCGCCGTGCTCACCATGCGTTTCATGGCCGAGAGCATCGACAAGATCGCAGGTAGCGCCCCGGTCACCAATCCGGATGCGCTGCACTACATCCTGCGCCAGCCGCTCGGCGTCGTCGGCTGCATCACGCCTTGGAACTATCCGCTGATGATGGCCGTGTGGAAGATCGCGCCGGCGCTTGCCGCCGGCAACAGCGTCGTCCTGAAGCCGGCCGAGGACACGTCCTTGAGCGCGCTTCTGCTCGGTCGCCTGTTTCTCGAAGCGGGTGGTCCCGATGGGGTCTTCAACGTCGTGCCGGGACGCGGTGCCGTCGCCGGCCAGGCGCTGGCGCGCTCGATGCATGTCGAAAAGATCGCCTTTACCGGTTCGACAGCCATCGGCCGGCAGATGTATCGCTATGCTGCGGATACCAACCTCAAGGCCGTTTCGGCCGAGCTCGGCGGCAAGTCGCCGCAGATCGTGCTAGCCGATGTCGAGGATCTATCGGCGGTTGCGGAGAAAATTGCCGACGGACTGTTCGGCAATCAGGGCGAGGTCTGCTCGGCCGGATCGCGCATTCTGGTCGATCGGACCATCCACGACGAATTCTGCGGCCTCGTCGCCGGTCACGCGGCACGGAAATATCGCCCGGGCGATCCGCTCGACCCCGAGACGACCATGGGTCCGCTCGTCAACAAGGTCCACCAGGGCCGGGTCCTCGACTACATCGATGGCGCGCGGCAGGACGGTGCGATGCCTGTGCTTGGCGGCCGCAAGTCCGATCGGACAGCAGACGCCGCATGCTTCGTCGAGCCGACGCTCTTTTCGGGCGTCGACAACCGCATGAAGATCGCCCAGGAAGAGATCTTTGGCCCGGTCGGCGCGATCATTGCGCACGATGGCGCTGATGATGCCGTCCGGATCGCCAACGACAGCCCCTATGGCCTTGCCGCCGGCATCTGGACCTCCAACCTGAACAACGCGCACCGCATCGCCCGCGATCTCGAATGCGGCATGGTCTGGATCAACGGCTACATGAACGGCGACATGAGCCAGCCCTGGGGCGGGTGGAAGCTCTCCGGTCATGGCCGTGACAAATGTCTGCAGGCCCTCCTCGACAACACCCAGTCCAAGTCGGTCTGGGTCACACTCGATTGACGGCTGCGACGACTGACAGCAATGAAGCGCATTGCTGTCAGCAACACGCGCCCGCCATGCATCGTTCATGGGAGAGTTCACCTGCATTGATGTTGCGGGCGTGGTAGTAGAAAGTCCGACAGGAAAGGTACCACCCCATGTCCCGAAACATGAGAACGCTGCGATCGCTGACAGGTCTTCTTCTGGCCGCCTCTGCGCTTTGCAGCGGCGGCGCTGCCGCGGCCGAAACGCTTGTCATCACCGATGCCAAGGTCCGTACCATGAACCCGGCAGCGCCCTTGGCAGAAGCCGTGGCGATCGATGAGGACGGCGTAATCCTTGCCGTCGGCGACGAGCAAACGGTGCTTGAAAAGGCGGGTGCGGACGCGCATGTCGTCAAGCTCGGCGGCAAGCTGGTTCTGCCGGGCTTCCAGGACGCGCACGTGCATCTGGTCGAAGCGGGCGTCAATGCAAGCCTCTGCGAATTCGAAGCCTTCGCCTCGCTCGACGAAACGAAAGCAACCGTTCGTGATTGCCTGAAGGAGAGTGAAGGCGATTGGGTGGTCGGTTCCGGCGTCAGCATGACCAATCTGCTCGACGAAACCGACGATCCGGTGGGCGTGCTCGACAAGATTTCGGCCGACCGGCCGATCCTGATCCTCGACGACATCGGCCATGGCGCCTGGGCCAACAGCGTCGCGCTTGAGGCTGCCGGCTACGACAAGATCGACGGCAATCCACCCGGCGGCATCATCCTGCGAGACGAAAAGACCGGCGCGCCGAACGGCATCGTGCTTGAAAACGCCCAGCAGAAACTGCGCAACCTCGCCTTTCCTGATACCCCCGAAAACGTCAAGTTCGCCTATGAAAGCATGCTGCCGACGCTGAAGACGATGGCCGAAAATGGCATCACGACCGTCAGCGACGCCGGCGGATTCTGGCCGCAGGGACATCTGAAGGCCTGGGAAATGGCCGAGAAAAACGACACGCTGACGCTGCGCGCGGCGAACGCGGTCTATGTCTATCCCGACCTGCCCTTCGACGAGCAGGTGGAAAAACTGACGAGCTTCTACAGCAATGACCCGAACCGTCTGCTGAAGTTCAATCAGGTGAAGATCTATGTGGACGGCATCCTCGAACAGCGCACAGGCGCCTTGCTTGCGCCCTACAACAAGGGACCGGGTATCGACCACGGCTTCGACAGCGGCTTCCTCTATTTCGACGAAGCGACGCTCGACCGCTACTCCAAGACGCTTTCGCAGAAGGGCTTCAAGCTGCACTACCACGTGACTGGCGACCGCGGTGCACGCCTGGCGCTCGATGCGATCGAACAATCGGACCCGAAGCCCGGTCCGCATCGCCTGACGCATATCTACCTGCTCGACAAGGCCGACTACAGTCGCTTCAAGGACGAGGGCGTCGTCGCCGATTTCCAGCTGGCGCCGAGTTCGCTCAGCCGCGAATACGATACCTTCATCCGCAAGTTCATCGGCGATCGCGCCGACACCATGACGCCGGCCGGAAGCATCGAGAAGACGGGCGCGACCGTCGTGATGAGCAGCGATTTCGACGCCGACGAGCTTTCGCCGCTCGTCAAGATCCAGACGGCCCTTCAGCGCAAGAAGGACGGCGCACCGGACGTTGAAACGGCCGTCAAATGGATGACGATCAATCCGGCGAAGCTTCTGAACCAGGACGACAGGACCGGCACGATCGAGCCTGGAAAATTCGCCGACCTCGTCGTCATCGACAAGGATATCTTCGACATCCCGGTCAAGGAGATCGGCAAGGCCACCGTCGAAGCGACCTTGCTGCAGGGTGATCCGGTCTATGACGCGGAAGGCCTGTTCGCCGGAAACTAAGGGCTGAGGCACTGTGTGTTCAAATGAATGCTCAGTGCCTCCGTTTCTGATTCCCGAGCATCTGCCGGCTTCCATGATGCAATCTTGAAAACAGGATGCTCTAGCCGCTGGCACCGCCGAGCAGGAGCGAGAACAACTCGCCCTGCGAGGAAATCTTGAGCTTGGAATAGATGCGCTTGCGGTGAACCTTCACCGTTTCCGGGCTGTTGCCGAGGATGCGCGCGATGCTCTTGGTCGAATGTCCCTTGAGCATCAGCCGGATGATCTCGCCCTCGCGCGTGCTTACCTTCAACTGCGACAACGTCGCGAAGACCATGTCGGCCGCGGGCTCGGTAGCAGTCGATCCCGAGACCGGTTGCGGCCAGTGCTTGCGGCAAAGCTCCGAGACCACGGGCAGCAAACCATCGAGATGGGCGCGGGCCTGCGGGCCGGGACGGCAATCCTCCGTCCGCTGGCCGAGAGACAGCGCGATCGCCGTGCCTTCGGCACTCGCGACCAGCATGACGATTTCATCGAAGAGCCCGGTTTCGGCATAGAACATGCGGTAGTATTCGCTCTCGCGAAAATCATCAGGCGCGCAATCGTCAAGGCTCACCACCCGGTCGCCGGGATCGCTCAGATAGAGGCTGTAGAACGGATCGAGAAGATAGGCGAAGCTGAGATAGGGCCCGATCGTGCGCCTTGTCGCCTCCGGATCGAGGTCGCTATAGAGCTGCAATGGCGGCTGATCGGCGGAAAAGACCGAGACGAAGAGGCTGTCGAAGCCGTATACGTCGAGGCAGAGTTGCCTGAGGGCGTCCGGAAAGGCCGGGCTGCCGATCGCAGCCACGGCCCCGCCGATCAATGTCATCTGTTCGAACGGAAATCCCGTCATTCCCCGCCTTGTCGTCGAGTTGCCCTCGACGATCAAAGCGGTTCCTGCTGGGTAATGCAATGGATGCCGCCGCCGCCAATCGCAATCGCGTCGATCCGCACCTCACGCACGCGCCTGTCCGGGAACAGCGAGCGGAACATCTGCCTGACCGCCGTGTCGGTTTCGATCCCGTAGCACGGCATGATCACGCCGCCGTTGACGAGGTAGGAATTGACGTAGGAGCGGCAGAATTTTGGATGATCCGACGGCGCGTCGACGGCTTCCGGCACGGTAACGATCCGGATCGGCCGTCCCTTCGCATCGGTCTGTCCCTTCATCGCCTCCAGGTTCAGACGAATGTAGTGGTTCCACTCGTCATCCTTTTCGCTGGGGCTCTCCATCAAGACGACGCCCGGAGCAACGAAGACGGCGATGCCGTCCACATGGCCGTCGGTCTCGTCCTCGATCGGGTTGCCGGGCAGCCAGATCACCTTCTCGCCGCCGAGCATATCGAGAAGCTCGCGCTCGATGTCGTCGCGGCTCCAGCCGGGATTGCGGTTGCTGTTGGGGAAGCAGGTTTCGGTGGTGATGATCGTGCCTTCACCATCGACGCTGACGCCGCCGCCCTCGGCAATGAGGTTCGACACGTAGCCGGCGACCCCAGCCTTTTCCAGCACCCGACCGGAAAAGGCGGCATCGCCGTTGAACGGATGGTACTTGCCGCCCCAGGCGTTGAATTTGAAACGCGCGCCGGCGCGCCGGCCGTCAGCCGCCGTCAGGAAGCAGGGCCCGGCATCGCGCGCCCAGCTGTCGTCGATGTCGGCCTCGACAAGGTCGATCGACGGGTCAAGGATGGCGCGAGCTTCGGCCATATCTTCCGGCCGCGCAGCCATCGTCACCGGCTCGAACTCGCGGATCGCGTGGGCGACGGCCGCATAGTCGCGGCGGGTCGCGGCGATATCGTCCCAGACCTCGTGGCGGCATGGCCACATCATCCAGGTGCGGCGGTGCGGCTCCCATTCGGCCGGCATGCGAAACCCGGCTTCGCGGGGTGTCTGGTTCTTCATGGTCTTATACCCTTCCTCACCGGTCCCGATGGCTGCGACACAGCGGGCAGCGCCAGGATCCGGCTTTTACATCGTTGATTGTTTACGAAAAAAGTCAGCCGATCGGCGTCTGGCCGTCGAGTGTGCGGATGGCGCCGTAGAGGTCCGGCCGGCGGTCGCGGTAGATGCCCCAGCTGCGCCGGAAGGTGCGGACCGCATTAAGATCGAAGCGCGCCGTCAGATAGGTTTCATCGGTACGGCTTGCCTCCGCAACGATCGCCCCCGTATGGTCGGCAATGAAGGATGTGCCGTAAAACAGCGCCTCATTGCCGCCGGCCGCTTCGCTGCCGACCCGATTGGAGGCGATCACCGGCACCATGTTGGCGGCCGCATGGCCCTGCATCGTGCGGCGCCAATGGCCGGAACTGTCGATCTCGGCCATCTGCTCGCTGCCGATCGCCGTCGGGAAGAACAGAAGCTCGGCTCCCTGCAGGGCAAGCGCCCGCGCGGTTTCGGGAAACCACTGGTCCCAGCAGATGCCGCAGCCGATCCGCGCATATTTCGTGTCGACGGCCCGAAAGCCGGTATCCCCGGGGCTGAAATAGAACTTCTCCTCGTAGCCCGGCGCCTGCGGGATATGGGACTTGCGGTAGTTCCAGACGATCTCGCCATCGGCATCGATGATCGCGAGCGAGTTGTACTGCGCCGGTCCCGCCTTCTCGTAGTAGGAGATCGGCAGCACGACACCGAGCTCCTTGGCAATCGTCCGGAAGTGCCGGACCGCCCGGTCTTCGCCGAGGCTCGCCGCCAGATCGAGGTGGTCGATCGTCTGCTCCAGGCAAAAGTATGGCGTCTGGAACAGCTCCTGCAACAGGATGATCTGAGCGCCATCCTCATGGGCAAGCCGCACCAGTTCCTCGGCCTTTTCGATGTTTTCGTCGATGTTCCAGCTGCAGGCCATCTGCGTCGCTGCGACCGTGATTTCGCTCATCTCAGATGCTCCTCAAGCGCGGGCTGCCATGAAGGCGGCGATCGATTCCGAAAAGGCTGAAACGATGGTGTCGCATTCGGCCTCGGTGACGATCAAAGGCGGCGATACGATGAGCCGGTTGCCGACCGGGCGGACGATGACACCGCGGGCGACGCAGCCCTGGAAGATCGTTTCGCTCGCCTTCTCGTAGGCCGGCAGCGGCTGCTTCGTGGCCTTGTCGGCGACGAGGTCGACACCGAGCATCAGGCCTGCGCCGCGCACGTCGCCGACGATGTCGTGGGCCAGCAGGGCCTTGGCCCTGCTCTGCAGATACGCACCGGTTTTCGCCGCATGCGGCAGCAGCCGTTCGCGCTCCATGATGTCGATATTGGTGAGTGCTGCGGCACAGGCGACCGGATGGCCGAAATAGGTGAGCCCCATGGAGAACACGCCGCCTTCGCACTGCGGACGGCTGATGACGTCATAAATCTCGTCGGAGATCAGCGTCGCACCGAGCGGGATGTAGCCCGACGTGATGCCCTTGGCCGACACCAGGATATCCGGCTGCGTCTCGTAGATCGCATCCGACGCAAACCACTCGCCGAGCCGGCCGAAGCCGGTCACGACCTCGTCGGCAATGTAGAGGATGTCGTTGCGACGGCAGACCGCCTGCATGCGGCGGTGATAGCCCTTCGGCGCCACCAGAACGCCGCCGGCGCCCATGATCGGCTCGGCGATGAAGGCAGCAACGTTCTGGGGACCGAGCTGGTCGATCCGCATCTCGAACTCGCGCACCAGCAGGTCGCAATAGGCCTCCTCGGTCATGCCGTCGGGACGCGCATAACAATCGGCGGCCGAGATGTGGTGGATGAAATCCTCGCCGACCTGGGCAAAGCCGTATTTGGTACCGTGGATACCGGTCAGGGCCGCCGCCACGTAGGTCGCGCCATGGTAGCCGTTGTTGCGCGAGATGATCTTGCGCTTGCCCGGCTTGCCGCGCATGGCGAAGTAGTAGTGCACGATGCGAATAGCGGCATCGTTCGCCGTCGAACCGCCGCAGGTGTAGTAGACGTGGTTGAGGTTCCCTGGTGCAAGCTCGGCAAGCCGCGCCCCAAGCTCCGCCGCCGGCACGTTGCCCGAGGCGCCGAAGGGATTGTAGTAGTCCATGTCCATGACCTGGGCAGCAATGGCGTCGGCCATCTCGCGGCGGCCATGGCCGATGTTGACGCACCAGAGGCCGGCGATGCCGTCGAGCAGCCGTCGCCCGCTATTGTCGACGACATAGGCGCCCTCGGCCTTCTCGATGATCTGGCTGCCGGTCGCGGCAAAGGTCGAGAAGTCGGTATAGGGGTGCAGGACGTGATCCCTGTCCTTCTCGAAGGCCGAGCGGTTGTTCGGCCGGTCGGAGCCGGCGGCTGCAACGGATTGAACGATGGTCATGATTTTCTCCAGAATGGCATGAGGCGCGGCTGCCGCGGATCAACGCAGCAGCTTGGTCCAGACGCGGTCGTAAAGTTTGGTGACGGCAGGCGTGCAGGCGGTCAGGAATTCAGGCACCGGCGCGCTTTCGGGCGGGCTGAGCTCAGGCGCGCCGGCAAGCGCCTTGTCGACGAAGGCTTCCGAGCCCTTGATGCCGTTGGCGTAGCGGGCGTAGTTGGTGATCATCGCCGCGTTTTCGGGATCCATGATGAAGTTGATCCAGAGCTTGGCGTTCTCGAGGTCGGGCGCGCCCTTCGGCACCGCGACATTGTCCATCCAGCCGGTGTAGCCTTCCTTTGGATAGATGTATTCGATCGACGGCCGCTCATCGCGAGCGCGCATGGCGTAGCCGTTCCAGCTCATCGAGACGGCGGCCTCGCCCGAAACCAGCAGCTCCTTGGTCTCGGAGTTGTAGCTCTTGACGAATTGCTTCTGCGTCGAGAGCAGGTCGAGCACCGCCTTCAGGTCCTCGGGGTTGTCGTTGCAGCGCGGCTTGCCGAGATAGCGCAGCGCCATGTTGATGACGTCGTTGACGTCGCGCAGCATGTTGATCTTGCCCTTCACCGCGTCGTCAGGTTCGAACAGGATCTTCAGCGACGTGTCGTCACCCTTGACGATGTCGCGGTCGACGGCAAGACCGGTCGAACCCCAGGCCCAGGGCGCCGAATAGAGGCGTCCCTTGTCCCAGAAGACGTCCCGCCACATCTCGTCGACATGCTGGTAGTTCGGCATCGCCGCGACATTGACCGGCTCAAGCAGGTTCTCGCGGATCAGAATGGTCATGGTATCGTGTCCCGGCACGATGATGTCGTAGCCGCCAGCGCCCGCCTTCAGCTTGGCAAGCATCGTCTCCATGGAATCGTAGGTGTCGATATGGACCTTCACCCCATAGGTCTTCTCGAACTTCGCCACCATCTCGGGCGGCGTGTATTCGCCCCAGGAGTAGATAAAGAGGTCCCCGGCGGCGAAGGCCGGCCCGGCAGCGGTCGCGGCCATGAGGGCAGCAAAGACGGCATGTTTTTTCATCTGGTGTTCCCTTTCTCTTTTTGATTTTCGTTCTGTCTTTGTCGTGGTGTCAGTGTTTGCGGCCCGCCTGGCCCAGGAGCCCCGAAATCAGCACCAGCACCGTCGAGGCGACGAGCATCAGCGTCGAGATGGCGTTAACCTCGGGCGTCATGCCAAGGCGGAGCATGCCGTAGATGTGCAGCGGCAGGGTCGTGGCGCCGGGGCCGGCGACGAGTGCGGTGATGATGAAGTCGTCGAGCGAGATGATGAAGGCGAGCAGCCAGCCGGAGACGAGGCCCGGCACCAGCAAGGGTAAAATGATGCGCAGGAAGGCGCTTGCCGGAGAGGCATAGAGATCGGCAGCCGCCGATGGCAGCGTTGCGTCCATGCTTTCGAGCCGCGCCTTGATCGGCAGATAGGCAAAGGGAATGCAGAACACGATGTGGGCGATCAGGATGGTGGCAAAGCCGAGGCTGATGCCAACGGCGACGAAAAAGACGAGCGAGGCGACCGCCGTGACGATTTCCGGCACCATCAGCGGGAAGGTCAGCACGACATAGGCACCCTCGCCGCCGCCCTTCTTGCCGTTGACCGTGGCAATGGCGGCCCCGAGCGCAAAGACCGTGGCGGCTGTCGCTGCGATGACGGCGATGACCACCGAATTGATGGCGGCCGTCTGGATGTTCTGGTTGGCAAAGACCGCCTGATACCAGCGGAAGGAAAAGCCTGCCCAGCGGGTGACCGAGCGGCCATCGTTGAAGGAGTAGATCGCAAGGACGACGATCGGCGCATAGAGGAAGACAATACAGCCGACGGAGAGAAGGCCGAAGCCTGGAAAGACGCGCAGGTCGCGCAAGCGGGCGGTGGACATGGCGGGCCTTTCTTCAGGTCAGCTGCTGCTGTTGCGCGGCGCGCCGGGCAAGCCAGAGAAGGACGATGAGGGTGATTGTGAGCAGGATCATCGACAGCGCTGCGCCGAACGGCCAGTTGCGCGCGCCCTGGAACTGCGTGCCGATCAGATTGCCGATCATCAGCGTCTTGCCGCCGCCGAGGATATCGGGCGCGAGGTACGAACCGACGGAGGGGATGAAGACGAGCAGGCTGCCGGCGATCAGCCCGGGACGCATGACCGGCAGCACGACGCGGAAGAAAGCGACCCTGCGGCTGGCATAGAGATCGTAGGCCGCCTCGAGCAGCCGGAAGTCGAAGCGCTCGAAGGCCGAATAGAGCGGCAGCACCATGAAAGGCAGAAACGAGTAGATCAGCCCGAGCGAGATCGCGAAACCGTTGTAGCTCAAGGCCAGCGGCTGGCCGATCACGCCGACGTCGATCAACGCGCTGTTGATCGGGCCGTCATCCCTGAGCACGAAGAGCAGCGCGATGGTGCGGATCAGGAGGTTCACCCAGTAAGGAATGGTGATCAGGAACAGCCAGATGTTCTTCACCCGGTCGGTGCGGGTGGCGATGTAATAGGCGGTCGGCACGCTGATCACGAGGCAGAGAAGCGTCGCTACGGTCGCCTGCATCAGCGAGCGGGCGACGACGATCAGATAGTCGGGCGTAAACGTCAGGCTGTCGTCGAGGAAGTCGCGCTCGAACAGGATCTGCTCGTAGGCTGCTGTTGAAAACGTCCACTCGACGCCGCCATAGGCGGCCGGCACCAGGAACGAATAGGTGAGCATGATCGCGATCGGCGCGACCATGAATGCCAGGATGAGCCCAAGCGAAGGCCAGAGCAGGCCGGCACGGGCGATCCCCGGCGGGATGCGCGATGAAAGCGCGAGCGGACGGGCGCTCATGACAGAAGCACCTTGATGGAGCCGGGTTCGAATCCGATGCTGACGAGCTCGTCCGGCGCGAAGTCCTGCCGGCCGCGCAGGCCGCCACGCGGCGAGCGGGCAGTGAGCGCGTGTTTGCCGACGCGCAGATGGTATTCGACGGCGTTGCCGAGATAGGTGCGGTCAGAGACCTTTGCCGGCCCCTGTCCCTCGCCGTGACCGGCACCGAGCACCAGCCGCTCCGGGCGGATCGAGAGCCAGACCTGCTGCCCAGCTTCCACGCGCTCGGCGATCGGCGCATGGACCTGGCCGAAGCCTTCGATATCGAATGCCGCCTCGCCATTGGCGCCGCCTGCGACCTTCGCCTCGATCAGGTTCGATTCCCCGATGAAGTCGGCGACGAAGCGGCTTTGCGGTTGCTCGTAGATGTCCTCGGGCGAACCGACCTGCTGCAGGCGCCCGTTGCTGATGACGGCGACCCGGTCGCTCATCGCCAGCGCCTCTTCCTGGTCATGGGTGACGAAGATGAAGGTGATGCCGGTTTCGCGCTGAAGCGACTTCAGTTCCAGTCGCATCTTCTGCCTGAGCTTCAGGTCGAGCGCCGACAGCGGCTCGTCGAGCAGGAGAAGCTTTGGCTGCGGCGCGAGCGCGCGGGCGAGTGCTACGCGCTGGCGCTGGCCACCCGACATCGTATCCGGGCGGCGATCGGCGTATTCGGTCATGTGCACCATATCGAGCATGCGCTCGACGGTGCGTTCGACCTCTGCGCGCGGCTTGCCGAGCATCTCCAGACCGAAGGCAATGTTGCGACGGACCGTCATGTGCGGAAACAGCGCGTATTGCTGGAAGACGGTGTTGACCGGCCGCGCTTCCGGCGGCAGGCGGCTGACATCCTCGCCAAAGATCCGGCAGACGCCTGACGTCAGCATCTCGAACCCGCCAAGGATGCGCAGCAAGGTGGTTTTGCCGCAACCGGACGGACCGAGCAGCGTGAAGAACTCGTTGGCGCGGATGGAAAGGTTGAAATCCTTCAACGCCTCATGCGCGCGCGGCGTGCCGGCATTGTAGGTCTTGCAGAGATTTCGAACCTCGGCGGCGACGCTGCTTGGATGCTGCACCGGAAGGGAGCCGGACTTGCTGGCCGACGCAGCCTTGCCGTCGGCGGGCGGTGTCGGATTGGGTTCTACGATGGCGCGCTGCATGGTTCTCCTCCACTGAAGCCGACGGGAGCGAACTGATACCGTTCGGCATGGAAGGACTATGCGTGGGCCCGGGAGGGGGCGTTAGTCCCCCAGAGGGGGTACCGCCGGCGGCCATGGTTTTCGGGCGTTGAGAAACGCCGAAGGCGGCCCGCAGGCCGCCTTCGCTGGGAGGGGCTGCGAAGCGCAGCCAGATTTTGTCATTGACACGCAAGCCACTGCTTTCGCTACCGGATTGGCATCCGGCCTCTCACTATCCCTAGGCCTCCGATTTTCGGAAAAGGATGACCAGAGTGGTCGCCACGATCATGATGACCGAGATGGCGGCGACGGTCGGATCGAGGTCCAGGCGCAGATTGTCCCAGATGCGCTTCGGCAGCGTGATGACATTGACGCCGCTCACAAACAGGGTCACCGAGCTCTCCTCCCAGGACATAACCAAACTGACGAACCAGGCGGCGAACAGGCCGAAACGGATGTTCGGCAAGATCACCCGGAAGATCGACTGCAGCTGCGTCGCCCCGAGGTTTCGAGCCGCAAGTTCGAGGTTCCGGTCCAGTCGGCTCAGCGCGCCGAGAATGGCGATCACCGCAAACGGTACGATCATCACCACGTGCGAGAGCACAAGCCCTGGGATCGTGTCGAGCAAACCGATCCGCGCGAGCAGGAAGTAGAGCGCGACCGCCGAGGTGACGGGCGGAACGATGATCGGCAACAGGACAAGGCCGATCAGGAAGCGTCCGCTCGCCGGGCGGCGCAGCCAGATGCCGATGCCGAAGGCGGCCGCAAGCGCGGTCGCGATGACGCTCGAGAGCAGCGCGACGAGCGTGCTCGTGCCGATGCTCGCAAGCCAGGTGTCGGGATCGAAGATCGCGATATAGTGCCTGAGCGAATACTCGCCGTCCGGCATCGACAGGAAGCGCTTGGCGGTGAAGGAAAACGGAATAACGGCTGCAAGCGGCAGGAGCAGGAAGAGCCCGGCCGCACCGGCGAGAAATCCGCCAAGACGTGATTTGCCAAACATTTAAGCCCTACCGCGACATGAGTTGTTCGATGCGCATGACGCGCTGCGAAAGCCAGAGAATTGCAAAGACGACGACGAGCAGCACCACGCCGAGGGCAGCACCCAGCCCCCAGTTGGCCGTCTGGAACATCTGTACGAAGACCGTCTCCGCCGTCAGCACCACCCGTCCGCCGCCAAGGATCATCGGAGTGACGAAGAAGCCGAGCGAGAAGATGAAGGTCATCGCCAGCGCCGAAAATACGCCGGGCATCGACATCGGTAGGTAGATCCGCCAGAAGACGCCGAGCGGCCGGCAACCCAGCCCCAACGCCGCAAGCAGCACCCGCCTGTCGATCTTGCGCATGACGGATGCCATCGGCAGGATCGCGAAGGGCACCATGAAATGCACCATGCCTGTGATCACCGACCAGACGTTGCGGCCGGTTGAAAGCCCGCCAAAGCCAAACGCATTGGCGACGTCGCTCGCAAGGCTATTGTTGCGCAGGATCACCACCCAACCGAAGGCACGCACCAGCACCGAGATCCAGAACGGAATGAAGATGCAGATCTCCACCAGTCGGCTCCGCCGCGCGCTGCCCATCACCCAATAGTAGGCGAGCAGGTAGGCGATCGGGATGGTGATCGCGGTGCTTACCAGACAGACCCAGGCGGTTCTCAGGAAGATTGCCTGGAAGTCCGCACCGGTGAAGATGCGGACGTAGTTCTCGAAGCCGTATTCGGGCCGGGTGACGCTCCAGAGCGTCACACCGGCGAAGGGCAGCACGTAGGCAAGCACCAGGATGACCGGCAATGCCCACAGCATGAGGAGAGATCCGGTCGCGGCAAAGCGCCTGACAGGGGTCGAATCTGCCCACATCATGATGCGGTCATCGCCAGGTATTTTTCGAGCGCCTGGTCGCTGCGTGCCGCATACCAGTCCATGTCCATCAACACCTGTTGCGACATGTTTTCAGCCGAGCTGCAATCCATCCGTTTCAGTTCCTCCGGCACCAGATCGTGGGCAAGCGGATTGGTCGGACCGCAGCCGAGCGTGCGCAACAGGTCGACTTGGCGCGCCGGGTCCTGGCAATAGCGGATGAAGTCCATCGCCTTTGCGGAGCCCGCCGGATTGCCCTTGATCACGGCCCAGCCCGAAGGTGCCAGAATGCCTTGAGCATAGGTCCAGCTGACGGCGCCGCCTGTGTCCTTTTCCACGAGGTTGGCGCGCGTGTGCCACATCAGCGCCATAGAGGCCTCGCCGTCGCGCATCAATTGCTGGCTCTCGGCGCCTGAATCCCAGAAGCTGACGATATGCGGCTTGATCTCGTTGAGCTTGCGGATCGCCCGCTCCTCGTCGAGCGGATAGAGCTGGTCGATCGGCACGCCGTCGGCGAGAAGTGCTGCCTCCATGCAGCCGGACATCCACTTGTAGAGCGACCGCTTGCCCGGGAATTTCTCGACATTCCAGAAATCCGCCCAGGTTTTCGGCGGGTTGTCGCCGAACTGCTTGGCGTCATAGGCGATGACGTAGCTCAGGAAATAGTTGGCGACGCTGTATTCGTAGGCAAAGCCTGCCTGCACCTTCTCACGGTCGACCACCTTGTAGTCGATCGGATCGATCATTCCTGCCTCGCCCAGGGACTTCGTCGCGCCCGGATCGCAGTCGCAGACATCCCAGGAGACGGCACCGCTTTCGAACTGCGCCTTCATCGCACCCTTGGTCGGTCCGGAGCCGTCGATCTTGACCGCAATGCCCTGCTGTTCGGCATAGCTGCCTGTCAGCGCCGCCTCGAAGGCTCCGACCGCATCGCCACCCCAATTCGTGACCACCAGTTGGCCATCGGCGGCACGGGCCGTCCGGGACCCAAGATGCGGTGCGACGCCAAGGAGGACCAGGCCCGTCAGGAACGTTCGCCGGTCAATGCGACCGGCAAGATGACCATCCTTCAGGAGTTCAAGGCATTCCGATTTCAGATCGTTATTCATAGCATTTCCCCTTGTTGTTGTTTGGTTCGCATGCATTTGAAGCGTGTCAGCCGGCGAGCACCCGCCCGTCCAGGTGGCCCCAATGGACCCAGAGCTGTTCGCCGCGCGCCGGCGGCAAACCGAGCGCATCACGGGCGGTCGTCAATGTCAGGCTGGTGCCCTCAGGGGCACTGCCTTTCACGATGGTCGTTCCGCCCTGAAAGACGACGCCATCGACGGTCATCGGCAAAAGGTTGTACTCGGCCGTCGGCCGGTCGCGGCAAAGCGTCAGTTTCTCCGGACGTATGGCGAGCACGGCCGGTTTGCCTTCCAGCTGGTCCGCACCGGGCAGGACGGCGCGCACGCCGAACTCGCCGACATGCGCATGAAGCTCGCCACCGACCGCCCGTTGTCGCGTCACCGGCAGCGAGTTCATCGTGCCCAGGAACTCCGCGACAAAGCGCGAATTGGGCTCGTCGTAGAGCACGTTCGGCCGATCGAGCTGGACGATCCGGCCGCGATCGAAGATCGCGATCCGGTCGGACATGGCCATCGCTTCCATCTGGTCGTGGGTGACGAACAGAAAGGTCGTTCCCGTCTTGCGATGGATATCGACCAGTTCGTCCTGCAACTGCTCGCGCAGGTTCTTGTCGAGCGCCGACAACGGTTCGTCCAGAAGCAAGAGCTCCGGCTCGAACACCAGCGCGCGCGCAAGCGCCACACGCTGCTGTTGGCCGCCGGATAGCGCCGAGGGGCGTTTGTGCTCATGCCCCCTCAAGCCCACGAGATCGACCATGCGGGCCACCCGCACATCCACTTCCGCCCGCGCCACCTTTCGCACGCGCAGCGAAAAGGCGATGTTCTCGGCGACGGTCAGGTGCGGGAACAGCGCATAACCCTGGAACACCATGCCGAAATTGCGCTTGTCGGCCGGCGTGTCGCCAATGTCCTCGCCGTTTTTCAGAATAGCGCCCGACGACAGCGGCTCGAAGCCGGCGATCGCGTTCAGGAGCGTCGACTTGCCCGAACCGGACGGGCCGAGAAAGGTGAGGAACTCGCCCTTCTCGATGTCGAGCGAGACGTTTTTCAACGCCTCGAACGAGCCGAAGGACTTGCAGGCTTTGCGTATGGAAATATGGGCTGGCATGGTTTGCCTCCGATCAATCGACGCTGTCGCGAATTAGCGGACTCGTCGAGCAATGGATACCGCCGCCGTTAAGTTGCACCTTGTCGTAGTCGATCTCGAGCACGGTGACATTGTTGCGGGCGAGCGCTTCGCGGGTCCTGTCGGAAAGACCGCGCGGCATGATCACGCGGCCCGGCGCGATCGCCAGACCGTTGACGATCCACGGGTTGTCGTCCTCGTTCATTTCGATGGTGCGGATGCCGAGTTGGCGCAGCTTTTCCAGGAAGACGAAGGAGAGGCCCCGCGCCCAGACGAGCGCCAGGTCGACATCGATCATCAAAAAATGCCCGTCGATATGGATGTCGTAGCCGCAGAGGTCGACGACCAGCAGTTCGACACCTTGATAGCGAAGAACTTCGGCGATCTGGCTGATGCCGTCGTCGTTGATGCGGATGCCGCGGCCGATGACGGCGGTGCGGCTGTTGAGCCAAGCGAAGCTGCCGCCTTCGGCCATCGCGGTCCCGTGCAGGGTGCGAAGCACCGGCATGCCCTGCTTGGCGAGGGTCCGCGTCACCGGCAATTCTTCGCCGTGACGCATGCGCGGCGCGAGCCGCGGCACGATCGCACCGCCTTTGACGGCAATACAGGAGTCGCGGGTGTAGACGGACTTGAAGCGGCCACGATCTACACCCTCGACATAGACGACCTCGACGCCTTCGGCGCGCAGGAGATCGGCGAGGCCGTCGTGCTGGGCCTGCAGTTCCTCGAGCGTCGGAATGCTGTCGCTCTGCCAGTACCAGCCGGTCTCGAGGTCGCCATAGGTGCCGATCTCTTCGATGCGCTTGTTGCGGTCGATGACGGAAAACTCGTCGCCCGGCCGATGCATCAGCACGGTGCGAAGCGTGCCGACGTCGTTGTCGCAGCCCCAGTTGCGTCCCCAGAGACGGGCGAGACGCTCCGGCGCTTCGAAGGCCGGCTCGGGCACGGAGCCGAAATACTTGATCGTCGCGGAATAGAGATCTTTTTTCTTGGGCGGTGCGGCGTTCACGTGTGGTCCCCTCCATGCGGGCCGGTGCCGACAAATCGGCCCGGCCTTGTTTCGATAAAGAAGATGCTAACGTATCGTTTTCCTCCCGCATATCGAATTGATTTCCGCTCATACTTGAGGTTTTCTCAATATACGAGTTCGATCGGGAGGACGATTTGTGACGAGGCTGCCGCCACTCAACGCACTGCGCGCCTTCGAGGCCAGTGCCCGCAACAAGAGCCTGACCAAGGCCGCCCACGAACTGCACGTGACGCCGGGGGCGGTCAGCAAGCAGTTCCGGCAGTTGGAAGAGCACTTCGGTTTCGCGCTGGCGACGAAGTCGCGCGACAGCTTCACCCTGACGCCGCAGGGTCAGGAACTGTTCGCAAAACTCGCCCCATCCTTCGAAAGCCTTAACGACGCCGTGCTCGGGCTTCAGCGCAACCCGATCGCCGGACGGCTCGCCGTGCGCTGCATGCCGGCCTTTGCAACCCGCTGGCTGGTGCCGCGGCTCGGAAAATTCTACGAGCGCTTCGAGCGTGTCGAACTGCAGATCCTGTCCATGCCGGAATGGGGCGACCCCTTTCCGGACGGCCAGGCGGATCTCACCATCATGTTCGGTGACCCGGCGGTCGCCAAAGGGGAGACGACCCCCCTCAAGCAGATGGAGTTCTTTCCGGTCTGCAGCCCGATCCTGCTGAACCGCGACGGCGACATCAAACGCACCAGGGACCTGACGCGCCATGTGCTTATCGACGGCGTAGGCTCCACACACTGGAACGACTGGTTCAACCACCAGGGCCAGGACATCCCTGCGACTGTCCGGCGCCTGAGCTTCGAGGATTTCAATCAGAACCTTGCCGCGGCGCGTTATGGGCTGGGCATCGCCATGGGCGACAATATTACTGCCGCTGAAGAACTTGCCCAGGGTGCGCTCGTGCGGCCCCTCAAGGGGTCCATCAAGTCGGGAACCAAGGGCTATTACGTCATCACTCAGAAGAACCGGGACCGGTCGCCACTTGCCAAGGTGTTCATCGATTGGGTTGTCAACGAGGCCGCGGGAACGGGCGACTTTTCCTGAAATGCGCCCGTCATACGCCCGCGGCCATCAGTCAGGGTCGGGGCCGAAGCGGGCCTCCGGATCGCTCCCTACCGACGCGCCTTGGGTTTGGTTGCGAGTGCGTTGCGGATCGAAAAGCTCGAATGGATGCGGGATACCCCGGGAAGAGCCGAGAGGATCTCCTTGTGGATGCGCTCAAAATCGCCGGCATTGGCGACTTCGACGCGCAGCAGATAATCCGAACCGCCGGTCATCAGGAAACACTCCTTGATCTCCGGATGGCGCCTGACCGCCGCCTCGAAACGATCGAGATAATCCTCCGTCTGGCGATCGAGCGTGATGTTGATGATGACCGCAATGGTCGCCTCGACGTTCGAGGTATCCACCAGAGCGGTGTAGCCCCGGATGACGCCTGCCTGCTCCATCAGCTTGATCCGCCTGAGGCAAGCCGACGGCGAGAGCCCGACTTCCGCCGCAAGGCTGGCATTGCTCCTTCGCGCATCGAGCCGCAGCAGACGAAGAATATTGCGGTCTATCGCATCCAGTGCGCTCATTGCAGATCATTCCAAAGATTCGTTGAATCATTCAATGATCACAAAATCACGCAACGATCAATCACTCTTTCATCGGCAATTTCTCGATCGTTTCACTACGCTCCTGATGACTTGGGAGGCTCGACATGGATGGCTTGGTAAGGGACGACAGGCAAAATCGGACGACCCGTGCAAGCGGCGCCTCCGGTTATCTGACCGTCGATCTTGCGGCGCTTGCCCGCAACTACGAAAAGCTCGCGGGCGAAGTGGCCCCGGCTCGCGCTGCGGCTGTCGTCAAGGCGGATGCCTACGGTCTTGGCGCCGGAGCCGTTGCCGCCAAGCTCTACGCCGCGGGATGCCGGCATTTCTTCGTCGCCCAGTTCGTCGAGGCCGTGCGCCTCCGGCCGCACCTGCCGGGCAACGCCCGGATTTTTGTTCTGAACGGCCTGCAGCCCGGAAATGAAGCCGGCTGCGCCCAGCAGGGCATCGTCCCCGTCATCAATTCCCTGGAACAATGGCAGCAATGGTCGGCGATGGCCCAGTCGCTGGGCCACACGCTGCCGGCTGTCCTGCAATTCGACACCGGCATGTCGCGGCTCGGGCTGCCGCCGGAAGAACGCGCGGCGCTGTCAGAGTCGCTTCGCGCTGGCGGCATGGTCGAGGTCCTGTTCATCATGAGCCACCTCGCCTCGGCCGATGAGGTCGATTGCGAGCAGAATGTCAGCCAGCTTTCCGAAATGACCCGTATTGCGCGGGAATTTTCCGGATTCGACGTGTGCTTTGCCAACTCCGGCGGCATCTTTCTCGGTGGCGACTACCATGGCGTGCTCGCCCGTCCCGGCATCGCGCTCTATGGCGGCGCACCGACGGCAGGCGTCGAAAACCCGATGGAAGCCGTGGTCCGGCTCGATGTCGCCGTCGTCCAGACGCGCACGGTTTCGGCCGGCACCCGCGTCGGCTATAGCGGCACCCACATCGCTGCGGCGGAGACCCGGCTCGCGACGATTGCCGCCGGCTATGCCGATGGCCTGCCCCGCAGCCTCAGCGGCAAGGGCGCCGTCTACTGCGATGGCGTGCGCCTGCCGATCGTCGGCCGCGTCTCCATGGACAGCATCACCGTCGACATCACCCGCTTGCCTGCCGACCGTCTCGCTCTAGGTGATCTCGTGGAAGTCCTCGGGCCTAACCAGACACTCGAAGACATCGCCCGCGACGCCGACACCATTGCCTACGAAATCCTGACCGGCCTCGGCGATCGCTACGAGCGGCAGTACCGGTAATCTTCTTTCCCAATGAGGACATCATGAAAGTCATCGTTCTCGGTGCCGGCATCGTCGGCGTCACCTCGGCCTACGAACTCGCCAAGGCGGGTCACGAGGTAACCGTCATCGACCGACAGCCCGGCCCGGCACTGGAGACAAGCTACGCCAATGCCGGCGAAGTTTCCTTCGGCTACTGCTCGCCCTGGGCGGCGCCCGGCATTCCGATGAAGGCGATGAAATGGCTGTTCATGGAGCACGCCCCGCTAATCCTGCGTCCCAAGGTCGACATGGCGATGTTGTCCTGGATGGTGAAGATGCTGTCCAACTGCACGTCCAGGCGCTACGCCATCAACAAGAGCCGCATGTTGAGGCTCGCAGACTACAGCCGCACCTCGCTTGCGGCCCTTCGCGCTGAAACCGGCATCGCCTACGACGAGCGCATGCAGGGCACGCTGCAGCTGTTCCGCACCCAGCAGCAGCTCGACGCCTCGGCCAAGGACGTCAAGGCGCTCGCCGCCGATGGCATTCCCTACGAAGTGCTCGATCGCGACGGCTGCATCCGTGTCGAGCCGGCGCTGAAGCATGTGCGCGAAAAGATCGTCGGCGGCCTGCTGACGCCGAAGGACGAAACGGGCGACTGCTTCAAGTTCTCCAACGCCTTGGCCAAGAAGGCCGAAGCGCTCGGCGTGCGTTTCAACTACGGCAGCATCATCCGGGGTCTCGATGTCGAGGGCGACCGCGTGCGCGGTGTCGTCACGGCGCACGGAACACTTGCCGCCGATGCCGTGGTGGTGGCGCTCGGCAGCTTCTCGCCGCTCCTCGTCAGGCCGCACGGCATCCGCCTGCCGGTCTATCCGGTCAAGGGCTACTCCCTGACGATCCCGATTACCGATGCCGCGCGTGCGCCCGAATCGACGGTGATGGACGAAACCTTCAAGATCGCCATCACCCGCCTCGGCGATCGCATCCGCGTCGGCGGCATGGCCGAAATTTCCGGCTACACCAACGATCTCGGCGAGCCACGCCGTCTCACCCTCCAGCATTCGGTCACCGACCTCTTCCCCGGCGGCGATGTGTCGAAGGCGAGCTTCTGGTCCGGCCTTCGCCCGATGACACCGGACGGCACACCGGTGATCGGCGGCACGAAGGTTGCCGGTCTCTACCTCAACACCGGCCATGGCACGCTTGGCTGGACGATGAGCTCCGGCTCGGCACGGGTGATCGCCGACCTCGTCAGCGGCCGCAAGACGGAAATCGACGCCACCGACCTCGCGATCGGCCGCTACGCCTGAGCGGCCCTGCGCAACGCCTCTCCGATGCGGAAAGGACGAGGCGTCGCGCGGTTTCACCGACGTGCCCGCACGGTCGGGCACACACGGACCGCGACGGCACCGCTTTCGGGATCAGCGGCCGGGCAAGGCTCGGGGCGCGAATCACCCGCAACGGCCCGACATAGGACCCTTGACGACTCCCGGTTGCATTCCACTCGCGATGCCGACCGGGCGTCGCCATCAGCAGGTACAATTCCCGGGTATATGCACGAACACACAAACGAAGCGGCGCTTTCCGGTTTGCACCCGTGAAGTGAGTTGATAAGTTCCCCCTATGTTCCGGCCACGCATCTCACGCGCAAAGCCGTGATTGCCGCTCGACCTCGGTGGGCCCAGTCCGACAGGGCGTGATGTGGCGAAAACAGACGCTCTTGCGAAGACGAGGAATGAATGGGTGCCGCCTATCTCGAAAAACTGAACGATCGCCAGAGAGAGGCCGTCGTCCATGGTGTCGGATTGCCGGAGGGCGAGGTCGGCGGACCGCTGCTGATCATCGCCGGCGCAGGCTCGGGCAAGACCAACACCTTGGCCCACCGCGTCGCACACCTGATCGTCAACGGCGCAGACCCGCGCCGCATCCTGCTGATGACCTTTTCGCGCCGGGCAGCCGCGGAGATGACGCGCCGGGTTGAGCGGATCTGTCGCCAGATCCTGCCTGGCAACGCCTCGGTCATGACCGACGCGCTCGCCTGGGCCGGGACGTTCCATGGCATGGGAGCGCGGCTGTTGCGCATCTACGCCGAGCAGATCGGTCTCAACGTCGAATTTACCATCCATGATCGGGAAGACAGCGCCGATCTGATGAACCTCGTGCGCCACGAGCTCGGGTTCTCCAAGACCGAGAGTCGTTTCCCGACCAAGGGTACCTGCCTTGCGATCTATTCACGTGCCGTCAACTCGGAGACGCCGCTTGCCGAGGTGCTCAAATCGGCATTCCCCTGGGTCGCCAGCTGGGAAGAGCAGCTCAAGGCGCTGTTTTCCGGTTATGTCGAGGCCAAACAGGCGCAGAACGTGCTCGACTACGACGACCTGCTTTTGTACTGGGCGCAAATGGTGTCCGACCCGGACCTCGCCCAAGACATTGGCGGTCGCTTCGATCACGTGCTCGTCGACGAATACCAGGATACCAACCGCCTCCAGTCCTCGATCCTGATGTCGCTGAAGCCGGAGGGCAACGGACTGACCGTGGTCGGTGACGATGCACAGTCGATCTATTCCTTCCGGGCCGCGACGGTCCGCAACATCCTGGATTTTCCGGCGGGGTTTTCCCCAAGGCCGGCCGACGTCATCACGCTCGACCGCAACTATCGATCGACGCAGCCGATCCTTGCCGCCGCCAACGGCGTGATCGAGCTTGCGCGCGAACGGTTCACGAAAAATCTCTGGACCGACCGGCAGTCCGAACAGCGCCCATTCCTGGTCAGCGTCCGGGACGAGGCCGACCAGGCAAACTACATCGTCGATCAGGTGCTCGCCAATCGCGAAGTCGGCATTACCCTCAAGCAGCAGGCCGTCCTGTTTCGCTCGTCCAACCACAGCGGAACGCTCGAAGTCGAGCTGACGCGACGCAACATTCCGTTCGTCAAATTCGGCGGCCTCAAGTTCCTCGACAGCGCCCACGTCAAGGATCTTCTGGCGGTCCTGCGCTTTGCCCAGAACCCGCGCGATCGCGTCGCCGGGTTCCGTCTGTTGCAGATGCTTCCGGGCATCGGCCCGCAAACGGCAGGCAAGATCCTCGATGCTATCGCCGCCGATCCGGAGCCGCTGGCAGCGCTCGCCGAGATCCCGGCGCCTGCGAAAACCGGCGACGACTGGCCGAGTTTCATCACGCTCGTCTCGGGCTTGCGGAAATCCGCTGCAGGCTGGCCGGCGGAGATCGCCACCGCCCGTAGCTGGTATGAGCCGCACCTCGACCGCATCCACGAGGATCCGGAGACCCGCAAGGCCGACCTCGTCCAGCTAGAGCAGATCGCCGGCGGCTATCCGAGCCGGGAACGGTTCCTGACCGAACTGACCCTCGATCCGCCGGATGCGACCAGCGACCAGGCCGGCGTCCCCCTGCTCGACGAGGACTATCTGATCCTTTCCACCATCCATTCCGCCAAGGGCCAGGAGTGGCGCTCGGTCTTCATGCTCAACGTCGTCGACGGCTGCATTCCCTCCGATCTCGGCGTGGGAACGACCGCGGAACTCGAGGAGGAGCGCCGGCTGCTCTATGTCGGCATGACCCGCGCGCGCGACAGCCTTTCGCTGATCACGCCGCAACGGTTCTTCACCCACGGACAGAATGCGCAGGGCGACCGCCACGTCTACGCATCGCGCACCCGTTTCATACCCGCGACGCTCTTGCAGTTCTTCGAAACGACGACCTGGCCGAAGGTCTCGCCGGTGGCCGGCGAACGCAGTGCCCGCCAGATCCGCATCGACGTCGGCGCTCGGATGCGGACCATGTGGAAATGAGTGGCCGGCCCGACGCGCGACAAGCCTGTCGGCATCCGTTCATAGGCGCATATCCGAACAACGGCATTGCCAACCCGCGGTGCGCACGTATAGATTCCACTTCCCAGCGGCTCAGCCGCTGCCCGCCTTGCCGATGACAACATCAGCTTCAACACTGCACGCTTCGCGTCCATTCCTTGATCGTGCCAACCGGCCGCGCATCGATGTCCGTGATGCTCGATGTGTTTTTCTGCTCCGCGCCAGCGCGACGCGGGCTTTTCAGGACCGAAGGATACGGACATGGAATTGAGCTTTTCTCCAGTGCTGACCGTCTGCGGCATCGACGAACTGCCGGACCAGAGCGGGCGGAACGTGACCCATGTTCTGTCCATCGTCGATCCGGAACTGCCCGAGCTGGACGCTTTCGGCAGCTACGGCGAGCATCACCGCACGACCTTGCGCTTTCACGATATCATTGCCGACGCACCGAACCGGGTGATGCCGCGCAGCGAACACGTCGAGACGATCCTGCGCTTCGGCACCGACTTCCTGGCGCATAAGGCGGAGCGCTCGTCGAGCCATCTGCTGGTCCATTGCCATATGGGCGTGTCGCGCTCGACTGCGGCCATGCTGACCCTGATGGCACAGGCGAACCCCGACGAGCCGGGCGAAAGCCTGTTTGCTCGCCTGACGGCCATCCGCCCGCAGGCCTGGCCAAATTCCCAGATGATCGGCTTTGCCGACGCGCAGCTCGATCGCCGCGGCGACCTGACGTCGGCGCTCGCCCGCCACTATGGCCGACAGATCCGGGCCCGCCCGGAATTTACCGAGTGGATGAAGACCTTGGGGCGCGAAGCGGAATTGCACATGGCCGTGCAGGACTGACGCGCTGGCGCGGCAATGCGAGAGTATCCAGCCGCCGCGCTTTCTTGAACTGACGGTCATCAGCCTGGCGTATCAGCCCGGCGCATGGCGCTTCTTAAGTCTGTAATTGCCATGAGCACCAAATCCCGCGGGTACCTGTTCGCCTTCCTTGCCATCTGCATCTTTGCTGGCCAGGACGCCATCACCAAGTATCTCGGCGACCGCTACCCAGCCCTCTTCATCACCATGATCCGGTTCTGGGCGTTCGCACTGTTCGTGTTTGCCTTTGCCGCGTCGTCGCCGGGCGGCATTCGCCAGTCCGTGCGCACGCGTCATCCCTGGCTGCAGATTGTCCGGGGCTTGCTGCTGGTCGCCGAAATCGTCGTCATCGTGTTTTCCTACGTTCACGCCGGGCTCGCCATGAGCCAGTCGATCTTCCAGGCAACGCCGCTGATCATCACCATTCTCTCCATACCGCTTCTCGGAGAGGTGGTCGGCTGGAGGCGCGGAGCAGCCATTCTGGTTGGCCTGGTTGGCGTGCTGGTGATCATCAATCCTGTCGACGTTCATTTCGACACCTCGCTGCTTCTGCCGCTCGCAGCGTCCGTCCTCTTCGCGCTCTACAGCATCGCCACGCGCGCGGTCAGTCATGAGGATTCGGCGGTGACCAGCCTGTTTTATGCCGGTGTCGTCGGGGCGATCGCGATCTCGCTGATCGGGCCGTTCTACTGGACCGATGTCGCACCTTCCGATTGGTTTGCACTGGCAGCGCTCTGCGTCTGCGGCACGCTCAGCCACTATTTTCTCATCCGCGCCTATGGCTTGCTGCCGGCCGCGGAGGTTCAGCCGGTCACCTATTTCCAGCTGGTGCTCAACGTGATCTTCGCCGTCATGCTGTTTGGCGAGACGATAACCAACAACATGATCGTCGGCGCGCTCATTGTCGTCGGCGCCGGCCTGTTCACGATCTGGCGCGAACATCAACTGGCGAAGCGGGCGTAGCCCCGCCGCTTCGCCAGTAATCAGCCGAGGCTCCCTCGCTCAGCGCCCCTTTGAGGTCTCTTGGTTTGCCGCTGCCACGAGGCCGAGGTCATGAGCGCCGAGCCGACCTATCGCCGACAGGATCCGGTAACCGCCCACAACCATATCGCGCTCGGCCGTTGCAAGCCTCACCTGCGCCTTGATGACATCGGCCTGGGCCCTCAGCACGTCGAGGAGCGCCCGCTCGCCGACCGCACGCTCGGCAACCACACCCTCGAGCGCCATGCGCGCCGACTTTACGTCCTGCCTGTTCGCCGATGCGGACGCCGTCGCGGCCTGGTGGTGCGCCCATGCGGCGGTAGCCTGAGCCTGGACTTCGGCGCTCTGCATATCGATGTTGAAACGGGATGCATCGAGGTTCTCATTGGCCTGCCGGACCTGGGCCGAGACCTTGCCACCCTGGTAGACAGGCACTTGCATCAGGATCACGAGCTTTCTCGACGTTGCGCCTTCGTCGAACCGCATCGCTTCGGACTTGCCGACGGCCTGCCCCCTTCCGATCCCGATCGAGCCGGTCACGCGCGGCAGGTGCTTGCCTTCGTTGACCGCGACGTTGGACACCGCGCCGTCTGCAAGATGTCGTTTGGCGAGCAGGGCCGGGTGCTGTTTTGCCGCCACGGCGAGCGCCTTTTCGAGGCTGGACGGTATCTTGTCGGAAGGCGGCCGGGCGCCTGAAAGCTTGCCCGGCGCATCGCCAATGATCTGGCTGTAGGTGGCCTGCGCCTGCTTGACCTCGACCTGAGCGAGCTCGAGCTCGGCCTTTGCGGCGGCGCGGCGCGCCTCGGCCAGGGCGACGTCGGTTCGCGTTCGCTCGCCAACCCGGTGGCGATCCTTCTCGGACCGCGTCAGCTCATTGAGAAAATCAAGGTTCTGTTTGCGCAAGCTGACCAGACGACGCCCGAGCACCACGTCCATGTAGGCCTCGGTCGCCTGGAACAGTATGTTCTGTTCGGTGTTGCGCGCGTTTTCCCGTGCGGCGCGTAGTCTCGCCTCATTAACGGCGACATTGTTCGTGGTCTGCAACCCGTCGAAGAGCGTTTGATCGAGAACAATGCCGAAGCCGCGGCGGCTGCCGCCGGGGGTGCTGTAGCCGACACTGCTGCTCGCGTTGATCTTCGGTCGCATGGCCGCTCCGGCTATGTCGACGTCGTAGGCGCTTGCACGCACGCCCGCCCGCGCTGCATTGAGCGTGGGATTGTTGCGGTAGGCCTTGGCAAGCGCATCCAGGAGCGGCTCGGCCCGGGCTGCATCGGCAGAGATCGCTGCAGTCATGATCGTCAGGGCCGCCATCAATCGTTTCATCGCGTGAGGTCTCCGTTGGCGCACGGCAACCCGTCCGTTCCCGCCTGGGGTGACGCAGTCGATGCCGTGCAAATGCAACAGGACGCTTGTCCAGTTCTGCCAAGACCTGGACGGGAGTTGTCAAAGATCGATCGACAGCCGACCCATGGTATCGGCCATAGTCGGCGAACGGTCACCAAAGGCAGCTGTTACAAGGACTTGGCAGCAGAGAGGAAGGAATGCGGTCGTGATCGCGGGCGCGTCGCGCGCGATCGGCCGGTCGCCTTGTGCGTCACCTGACGCATGTTGCGATGAGACGGTCGAAACTGAGCCAATCGCCGATCGGATCGCCATCTTCAGCAAGGTCACCCGCAAACCGATCGCAGGCCACCCGCATGGCCGGAGCGCCGTGCGCGATCTCTTCACACGGACGGACTCCGGCGCCTTGGCACCCAGCCATCGCTTGCCCGCGGCGCGATCGTGCGCCAGGGCAGTTGCGTTACGGCTTGGCGCCTACCTGCAGCACGCCTTGCAGCAGGTCCGCCTCGTCGGCGACGATGGCGGCGGCTTCGTCCCTCAGCACGTCCTTTGCGTTCTTGCGCGCATTCTCCCGCGCGATATCGGCGGTGAGGCTGCGTTCGTCGGCATTGAGGCCGTCGTCCCCGGCCGTATCTTCGCCCTCGCCTGCGCCTGCGCGAGACTTCCTTCGTTCTTCCCGGGCCGCCTGTTCGCGCCGGCGCTCGGCTTCGTTGAGGGATATGGTGCCCTTCTCACGCTGCGCCTTGACGTCGGCAATGTCTTCCAGAAGGCGCTGGAAATCCGGATTGCTCTCCACCCGCGCATCATGCCGGCTTTGCAGTTTCGGCAGCACCGCCTTTACGCTGTCGACGGGGACGTATTTCGCCGGCTTGATCTTGGTCCATGGCAGGGCATTGTCGTAGCTGGATTCGCCGAAGCGCTTCGGATCGGAGAGCCCGGGCAGGCTGATGTCCGGCGTGACGCCGCGCAACTGCGTCGTACCGCCATCGATCCGGAAGAACTGCGCTATCGTCACCTTCAGCTCACCGAACTCGGGCTTCGTCTTGCGGACCATCTGGTCGAGATTGACGACCGCTTGCACCGTGCCCTTTCCGAAACTGGGTTCACCGATGACCACGCCTCGGCCGTAGTCCTGGATCGCCGCGGCAAAAATCTCCGAAGCGGACGCCGACCCGCGGTTGATGAGAACACCGACGGGACCGGTCCAGGCCGGTTCCGGAAGATCTGACGTCGTTACCACGACCTTGCCGTCGCCGTCGCGCTGCTGCAGCACCGGCCCCTTGCCGATAAAGAGACCGGTAAGGTCGATCGCCTCTTCCAGCGAACCGCCGCCATTGTTGCGCACGTCGATGAGAACGCCGTCGACCCCTTCCTGCTTCAGCTCGCTGAGGAGCTTTTCGACATCGCGGCTGGCGCTGCGATAATCCTTCTCGCCTTTGCGCCGCGCGTCAAAGTCTTCGTAAAACGCCGGAAGGGTGATCACCCCGATCTTGCGGGTCGACTGGCCAACCGTCACCGGCAGCAGCGTCTTCTGGGCAGCCTGTTTCTCCAGGCTGATCTTGTCGCGCACCAGGCTGATGATGCGGTGCGGGGCATCTGTTCCGGCATCGACCGGCAGGATGTCGAGCCGCACGACCGACCCCTCTTTTCCCCGGATCAATTGCACGACGTCATCGATACGGGTGCCGACCACTTCCTTGATCGCCCCATCCTTGCCCTGGCCGACGCCGGTGATGCGGTCGCCGACCGCGAGCTGGCCGGACAATTGCGCCGGACCACCGGGCACGAGCTCGCGAATCGTCGTGTAATCGTCGCGCTCCTGCAGGACGGCGCCGATCCCCACCAGCGACAGTTTCATCGCGATGTTGAAATCGGCGGAAGCGTTCGCACCGAAGTAATCCGTGTGCGGGTCCGTCGACGTCGTATAGGCATCCATGAACAGCTGGAACACGTCGTCGCTCTTGGTCTTGCCGGCGCGATCGAGAGTGTTGGCGTAACGCTTGTCGAGCGTCTCCCGGATAGCCGCATCGGTCTTGCCACCCAGCTTCAGACGCAGCCAGTCGCTCTTGACCCGCTTCAGCCAGAGATCGTTGCTTTCGGCGTCCGACTGCGGCCATGGCGCGTCTTCGCGAAGCAGCGGATAGCTTTCATTCGTGGAGAAGTCGAAGTCCTGCTTGAGCAGGCTGCGCGCGTAGGTCATGCGGTCGACGACGCGCGCGCTATAGGCGTTGAAGATCTTGAACGGGATCTTCAGGTCGCCCCGCTTGATGCCGTCGTCGATCTTGTTTCGGTCGGCCATGAAACGATCGATGTCGGCCTGCAGGAAGAGCGTGCGATCCGGATCAAGCGTCTTGATGAACCGGTCCATGATCTTGGCCGACAAGGCGTCATCGAGCGCGATCGGTTTGTAGCTGAAACGCGTGAGAAACTTCGCACTCACCTGGGCAGCCTGCGACTGTTGCTTGAGTGGCTCCAGGACAGGGGATGCCACTTCAGCGTGAGCCGACTGCGCGATCACAAGAAATGCACCCAGGAAGACGTATGAAATGCGCATTCGGCGTTGTTCCAATTCTTGAAGCCGCGTCTGATGCGCGATCTAGGTGAAGCAATTGTGGTTTTTTGGCAGCCGCGTGGATCACAAGCGCGTGGGACGCTTCGGCTCCACGTTGTTCGTCACAGCCCGCCGACAGCCAAGAAGCTCAGCAGTCTGAGATAGCCCATAACGCTTTTCGCGTCCATCCGGCAGCGCTGCCGTGAACAGCCCTTCAGCGCTGCGCCTCGCGCCGGAAGGCCCTGCGACGGAGTGACCGATCTGATCAGGCAATCGGCAGCGGATGCCTGAGACCGACACTGCCCGCTCGGCGTCGTTGGCCTTGCGACACCGGCCCGGTTGAACGCCAGCCACTGGCGGACCGAGGTCTCTCCGTTTCCTGGCCGAAAATCCAAAAAAACTGCAAATACAGCTGCTTGGCCATATGTCAGCAACGATGCCGCGGACCATCGTTTCCAAATCGAAGGTAAGAACCGGAGTTTGGCGGCGGGAAGCCTCGACTATCCCTTTCCTCAGGTCATCGAAAGCTTCGATGGCCGGCCGATCTTGAAAGAGGATATTTCCATGAGCAAAGAAGAAGACAACAAGGCCGTCGTCGTTCGCTGGTTCACCGAATTCTGGGGCAAGGACGTCAATCTTGCCGTCATCGATGAGATCGCAGCGCCCGACATGTTGCTGCAGTACTCCCTGCACGAGCCGCGCCGCGGCCGCGAGGAGATCAAGGCTTTCATGACCGACTTCCGGGCCGCCTTTCCCGACCTCAACTTCTGGGGTACTGCCGACCTGATTGCCGAGGGCGACTATGTCGTCGGCCAGTGGGAAGGCGGCGGCACGCACTCAGGCCCGGCCTTCGACGATTTCCTGACGGGAAGCCTGCCCGCTGCGACCGGCCGCAAGATGCACTTCACCGGCAAGACCGTGCTGAAGGTCGTCGATGGCCTGATCGTCGAGGAGAGCGGCCTCGACGATGGACTGACGGCGATGATGCAGCTCGGGCTGGTTGAGAAGGCCTGATCGAGGGCGGATGCCTCGGTCCGCACGGGCCGCGGATGCGTTACCCGAAAAATGGAGGCTCGCACGATTTGCTGTGCGAGCCTCTTTTTTAAGATTTCTGGCAATCCCCCTTCGCCGGCGCAAGAACCGGGTGGGATCCTGTTCGATGGAAGAGCAAGGTTCGCAGTGTGGCCGCCCTCGATCCCAGGCATGTCGGCGGAGACCAGATCCGGGGAATAGACAAATGACGACGATCCTTCAGTCCCTTCCAGCACGCCGCGTCTCGCGTCCTTCCGTCGCGGACGATCCCCGCTGGACCCGCGTCGTCACACGGGACAGGTCCGCCGACGGTCAGTTCTGGTACTCCGTCGCGACAACCGGCATTTATTGCCGGCCCTCGTGCCCATCGCGCACGGCAAACCCGAAGAATGTCGCCCTGCACGACACCATCGACAGCGCCCGGGCCACCGGTTTTCGGCCGTGCCGGCGTTGCAACCCCGAAGGCCATTCGCTCGAATGCGAGAATGCAGCACGCGTCGCGCAGGCCTGCCGCATCATCGAAGAGAGCGACGAAGAACCGTCGCTGGAGGAGCTGGCAGAGGCTGTCAGTCGTAGCCCGAGCTACTTCCATCGCATGTTCAAGGCATCGGTAGGATTGACGCCGAAGGCCTATGCCGCAGGCCACCGCGCGAAAAAACTCCGCGCCGGCCTTGAGACCGGCACGAGCGTTACCGAGGCAATCTACGACGCCGGGTTCAACTCGAGCGGCCGCTTCTATGAGAAATCGAACGGCATGCTCGGCATGACGCCCACGCGGTATCGGGAGGGCGGTACCAACGAAGATATCCGGTTTGCGGTCGGCCAATCCAGTCTCGGAGCGGTCCTTGTGGCGTCCAGCGCCAAGGGCGTCGCCTCGATCCTGCTTGGTGACGACCCGGATGCACTGGTGCGCGATCTGCAGGATCGCTTTCCAAAGGCACGGCTGATCGGCATGGATCGCGAATACGAGGCGCTGATTGCCCAAGTTTGCGGTTTCGTCGAAAACCCGGGCATCGGCCTCGATCTGCCGCTCGACGTGCGCGGTACGGCCTTTCAGTGCCGGGTATGGCAGGCCTTGCAGGAGATCCCCGTCGGCGCGCGCCTGTCCTATCAGCAGATCGCCCGACGCATCGGCGCACCGAGCGCCACACGGGCGGTGGCCGGCGCATGCGCTGCAAACAATCTTGCCCTTGCCATTCCCTGCCACCGCGTGGTGCGCAACGACGGCTCGCTTTCCGGCTATGCCTGGGGTGTCGAGCGCAAGCGCGCCCTGCTCGATCGAGAGGCGTCCCTTTGAATAGATCCCGCCGGTGTGGTCAATCCGTCGCCTTGTGCGCAAGCCTTGACGACGACTGGCGCATTCCGTGCGCGCGTGGGTACGTGTTGACGTAAATGCTGCATCGGGAAAGCGCCATGCCCCTTCAAAACCGCGTCACGCCCTTCGGGGAGATTGTCGCCATTCCTCAGCGGGGCCTGTTTACCGGCAATCGCGGCATCCTTCACGATCCCGCGACGAGGACACTGCTCGGGAGGCGCTGGGCGTCGAAGGCCTGGCTCGTCTGCGCTTGCGACTTCAGGGGACGGCGGCGCGACGTGATGGCGCGCCGGAGCTGGACCGAGCTGTTTTTCCTCGACGAGGCCGTGGCGCTCGCCGCCGGGCATCGCCCCTGCTTTTTCTGCCGGCGCGACGCGGCGGAGCGCTTCCGACGTTTCTGGGCGTCGGCAAAAGGCGAACCACCTCCTTCAGCCGCTCAGGTCGACAGCGTTCTGCATGCTGAACGCCTCGATCGCCGCCGCAAGCGCATGCATCCGGTCACCACTCCCTTTGCCGCGCTGCCGGACGGCGCGGTCGTGGCAGTCGGGGATGACGCCTACACACTGCATGCCGGCCGGGCGCATCGCTGGACCGACGAGGGCTACTCCGGGCCCGAATTCCTGCGTCGGGCCGATTGGCTGCTGACGCCACCATCAACGGTCGGTGCACTGCTGGCGGGCTATCGGCCCGTCTTTCACCCTTCGCTCAACCCGTTACCCCACAGGCCTGAAAATGCGCGACCTGTTTGACCTGCTTGCCCCCGTCGACCCCGTCGTCGAGACAATGGCCAAAGGCGCCATGCTTCTTCGCGGGGCAGCACTTTCCCGCGAAAACGAACTGCTCGCAGCCCTCGGTGACATCACCAGCCAGTCGCCCTTCCGGCACATGGTCACGCCGGGCGGCTTCACCATGTCGGTGGCGATGACAAATTGCGGCGCGGCCGGCTGGGTTACGGATCGCACAGGTTACCGGTACGATCGCAACGATCCGGAAACCGGCCGCCCTTGGCCGGCCATGCCCGCATGCTTCCTCGACCTTGCTCTCGAAACGGCAGCGCGGGCCGGCTATCTGGGTTTCCGCCCGGACGCCTGCCTGATCAACCGCTACGAGCCTGGTGCCCGCCTGTCGCTGCATCAGGACAGGAACGAGCGCGACTTTGCCAATCCGATCGTCTCGGTCTCGCTCGGGCTTCCGGCAATGTTTCAGTTCGGCGGCCTCAAGCGGGATGATCCGGTGAAGAAATATGCACTGCGGCATGGTGACGTCGCGGTCTGGGGTGGACCGTCGCGCCTCTTCTATCACGGCGTCCCGGAGTTGAAGGATGGCGTCCATGAGATCGTCGGGCGGATGCGGATGAACCTCACCTTTCGCGGCGCCCTATGACCCTTCCGGGCATGGTTCCGTTTGATTGCGGGTGTCGGAGTTCCGCGAGAAATGCCTCGAGGTGACGTGCCGCTGATGACCGGTATGGGAGCGTCGGACACCTGCAGCCCGCCCGCCACGACGTCCGGAACAAGGAGAGCCACAGTCATGTTTTCGCGGGGCGGATCGGATGCGAAAGGAAGCCGGCGCAAGCGCCCTCAGCCCCGGGAAACCATCGATACGCTCATTGCGCGTGCAAAGGGCAATCCGGCAAAGGCACTCGTGCTCACCTGTATCGGCCAACTCGCGATCGCCGGCCTCGTGGAACTGCGCATGCGCGAAAACGGCGAAGCGGAAGCCCGCTTCACCTCCGGGGAGATCTATCTTCTCGCTGAAACGACAGTCATACGGCTCGCCTGACGCGATCTCTCCGGCATTTTCCATACGCTGGCATCGACCCCCGCAAAGTTTCGATTTGAGAACAAGGATCGGAGTTCGGCGGCGCGGCCGCAAATCTAGTCTCGCTCATGAGGATGCAACAAGGAGCAACACCAATGAACCTCTTGATCAAGACTGACCATGTACAGCCGAGCGTGCGGCAGATTTCCCCCTCGACCATCGCCGACGTTATCTCCTACGCGGTCTTCGACTGTGACCTCGGCAAGGGTTTGGTTGCGCGCAGCGCCAATGGCGTCTGTGCGATCCTGCTTGGCGACACAGCCGAGGCGCTGACCGCGGATCTGCACGATCGCTTCCCGTACTCCACCCTTGTCGCAAGCGAAGCGATGGTCAGGGACGATATCGCGAAAATCCTGCGCTATCTCGCCGAGCCTTCGCACGGTCTTCATCTCGCGCTCGACATGCGCGGAACGCCGTTCCAGCGCCGCGTCTCGGAAAAGCTGAAGGCGATCCCGCCCGGCCGGACCGTGAGTTACACGGAGCTTTCCAGGTGGGTGGGCCCGCTCGCAAACCCGCGCGCCGTCGCCGGCGCCTGCGCCGCCAATCCCGTGGCACTTGCCATTCCCTGCCACCGCGTGCTGCGCGCCGACGGAACGCTTGCCGGTTTTCGCTGGGGCATTAAGCGCAAGCGCGTGCTCATCGAGAAGGAAGCCAGGGCATGAAAACGACTGCAATCGATATGGTCGAGACGTCCCCGGATTTATCTGCGCAGACACGGATTGACGCCTACGACTGGGATGCGCTTGCCCGCGAACTCGACGGCTTCGGCTGCGCCGTTCTCCCCCGGCTCCTGACGCCCGAGGAATGCCGTGGCGTCGCGTCTCTCTATGGCGACACGAGCCATTTCCGCAGCCACATCGTCATGGCGCGGCATGGCTTTGGAAAGGGCGAATATCGCTACTTCAGATATCCGCTGCCCGATCTGATCGGTCGCATCCGGACCGCGCTCTACCCGCGCCTTGCCGGCGTCGCCAACGCCTGGAACGAGCGAATGGGGCTGGACCAGCGCTTCCCCGGCGAACATGCCATGTTCCTCAAGCAGTGCCATGACGCCGGTCAGACGCGACCGACGCCGCTCCTGCTGCAATATGGTCCCGGTGACTTCAACTGCCTTCACCAGGATCTTTACGGCGAGCTCGCATTTCCGATCCAGGTGGCGATCCTGCTTTCCGAGCCGGGCCGCGATTTCACCGGTGGCGAATTCGCCCTGACGGAACAGCGGCCGCGCATGCAAAGCCGCGTCGAGGTCGTGCCGCTCAGGCAGGGCGACGCCGTCGCCTTCGCCGTCCACAATCGCCCGGTCGAGGGAACGAGGGGGAACTATCGTGTGAACCTCAGACACGGCGTCAGCCGCGTGCGATCCGGCATGCGTCATACTGTCGGGATTATCTTTCACGACGCCCGATGAGCGTGATGTCGGCGTGCGCGGCTTGGGTTTTCCCGCACGCCGGAAGGGCTCGGAGTTTCCTCGAAGCCCGCTGTCTGTTGGGGGTCCCAGAAACGCCAAAAGCCCCCTTGCATTTCTGCTTGGGGGCTTTTTTGATTTGGTTGCGGGGGCAGGATTTGCGGATATCTGTCCCGCTTCGTCGGCTGCGCCTCCTTGCGGGCCCCTGAAGA